>Ga0190284_1001113_pt1 | contig 12482 bp, 6 predicted proteins | sample 48691812_MG_FD_161668 | JGI IMG/M metagenome (GOLD analysis project Ga0190284, IMG submission 161668) | Hydrothermal vent microbial mat bacterial communities from Southern Trench, Guaymas Basin, Mexico - 4869-18-1-2_MG | ecosystem: Environmental > Aquatic > Marine > Hydrothermal vents > Microbial...
TCCACCGCATCCGGCAGGTTGACGCGCAAGACGTGTGCGGCGGAGCCCTCTTCCACGGCGTCGATCTTGTTGAGAACGTTGATCGTCGGGATATCCCCACAGCCGAGTTCTTCAAGTACCCGGTCGACGGCCTTGATCTGTCCGACGGCGTCATAGCCGGCCGCGTCGACGACGTGCAGCAACAGATTGGAGTGGATCACTTCCTCGAGCGTAGCGCGAAACGAGGCGACGAGGTGGTGCGGCAGATTGCGGACAAAGCCGACGGTGTCGGACAGCAACGCGGTTTGACCATCGCCGAAATCCCATCGTCTCGTCTTGGTGTCGAGGGTGGCAAAGAGCTTGTCCGCGACGAAGGCATCGGCGCCGGTCAGCGCGTTCATCAGGGTGCTCTTGCCGGAATTGGTGTATCCGACGAGGCCGATGGTGAAGTAATCCCGTCGTGCCTTGACTTCTCGCAGCTTGCGGCTGTCGATCTTCGTGAGTTCCTGCTTGAGAAACGAGATGCGCTTTTGGACAAGCCGGCGGTCGATCTCGATTTGTCTCTCGCCGGGCCCGCGCGTGCCGATGCCACCGACGGCACCCGCCGTCGTGCCGCCACCGGCGCCGGCGATGCGCTCGAGGTGGGTCCACATCCCGCGAAGGCGGGGGGCCGTGTATTCGAGTTGGGCGAGTTCCACCTGCAAGCGCGCGGCCCGCGTGCTGGCGCGGTCGGCGAAGATGTCCAGGATGAGTTCCGTCCGATCTATGACACGATGCTCGAGGAGTCTTTCCAATTCACGGATTTGAGAAGGGGACAAGTCATTGTCGAAAATGACGACGTCGGCGCGTTTTTGCGCGACATAGTCGGCCAGTTCATTCGCCTTGCCGCGACCGAGATAGGTCTTCGCGCTGATCTTGGGGCGATGCTGGATGAGGCGGCCGACAACCTCGGCACCGGCGCTCGTGGTCAGTGCGGCCAACTCCGCCAAGGGATCGTATCGGGTTCCCGCCGGCTCGTCGCCGGGCAGGATGAGCCCGACCAAAACGGCCCGCTCCGCCAGGATTCGGCTGTCAGTGGGTTTGCGTTCTCTCAATGGACTCCCGGCGTTTCAGCACCCAAGGTCGCGGCCCTGGGGCGGCACTGAACCGTCCGATCCCTCACGAGTAGCTGACTCATCCTCACACTCATCCCATTTTACAGCGGTCAAAGCCTCAGAGTCAACGCGGACCACAATATCTACACCCTCTTCATCTGCTTCCGTATTGCTGATACGACAGTGCCACATACCATTAGTGATGGAGCTTGGACCGGCAACGCTCCACCCGTAGCCCCCTGCGGAAGCAGGGGGGTCTTGTGTGTGAATCTGGAACAATCTGCAATCGTCAATCGGTAAATCCCTCGCTTCCGCGAGGGGCTGGACACCGTATGTGGCGCCGTATCGCTAACTGCCCCCATATCGGTCGATGGCGAAGATCTCAGAAGCATCCTTGCGGTCTGCGTCCTTGATCGGCGTGTTCAAGTTCGGCGAGGCGGGATAGCCCAGCGGCGTCATGGCGACGACCTTCACCTGCCACGGAATCTTCAGCAAACGCTTGACCTGCTTCTCGTCAAAAGCACCGATCCAGCACGTGCCGAGGCCGTCGGCCACCGCGGCCAGCGTGAGGTGATCCAGCGCGATTGCCACGTCGATGTCGGCGCTGTTGCCATAGCCGCCCATGGTCTTATACGCCCGACCGGGCAGACCGCAGCCGACGACAATGATGGGGGCTTCAGCCATCCAGAGTTGATTGTAGGAAGCCTGTGCCACCTCATGCCGAAGCGACGCGTTGGCCACAAAGATGAATCGCCACGGCTGGTAATTGCACGCTGACGGCGCATAGCGCAGGGCCTGACGCATTCGGCCCAGGACCTTCGACGGGATTGGACGGGATGAATAGGCGCGCACGCTACGTCGGGTTTTAATCGCTTCTATTATATTCATCACTGAAACACCACTTTCAAGTTGTCCATTACTCAGGAATTGTAACCGCCCGTGGCAAAACTGTGGCACCGGCCTCTCTCCGGTGGTTTTTTACGGTCAGGAACGGCGTTTCCGAAACGTCGTAAGATGGGCAATCCTGCCTATCTTTTGATGCCTTTCGGCCATGGTGGCGCATTCACGAGTGCGTGGGTTCAGCAGATGGGCAACATTGCCCATCGTACGCGTTCGTGTATTGCGTTGGGCTTCTATTGTCTGAACAGCGATATCAGTCTGTGTTTCTCGCGTTTCTGCTCGTCTCTTTCAGCTTGCCGTCCGCGTGTTGTCGGACGGTCAGAACCGTGTCCACGCGGACATCCTGCACGGTCTGGCGCGAGCCGTCCGGCCAAACGACCTCCAGTCGGTCAATCTTGTCTTGTTCGCCGAGCCCGAAGTGGAGACGCGGGTCATGCTGCGAAAAATAGCTGCCGGCCGAGGCCCGATGACGCACGAGTGTCCGGCCGGACAACGTGATCTTGACGGCCGCGCCGATAGCGTCGCGGTTGGCCTCACGCCCGATCAACTGCACTTGCAGCCAATGTCGTCCACGGCGAGGCGCGTCGTTCCGTAACAGATTCGGTCGATCGTTCAGGTTGGCAATCAGCAGGTCAAGGTCGCCGTCGTTGTCGAAGTCTCCCCGCGCGACGCCCCGGCTGACGAAGTGGGCGTTCGCATCAGCGGGACGGCCCGGCTTGCTGGTTGCAGTCGAAACAGGAATGAACCGGCCGTGTCCGTCGTTGATGAACAATCCGTTCGGATGGGCTTCGAATTGGCAGGCGCTGCCGTTGGTGATGTAAGCGTCTGGATGCCCGTCGATGTCGAAATCCGCAAGAATCCCGCCCCAACTATGATAGCGCAGCACAGCCGCAGTGATCCCTGTCCGAACGGCCAGGTCCTCGAACATCCCGCCGCCCATGTTGCGATACAGACAGCACAGATTCATGTCCGGCACGAGGATGTCGAAACGCCCGTCGCCGTCGTAGTCGGCGACTTCGACGGCCATGGCGGCCGCGGCATCGCCGGTTTCCCCAAACGCCACGCCGGCCAACAGGGCGTCGTTCTCAAACGTGCCGTCGCCCTTGTTGCGCAGCAGGAAGTTCTCCATGGCGTCGTTTGAAATGAAGACGTCGACAAGACCGTCATCGTCATAGTCGATGGTGCCGACCCCCATGGCCCGGCCGACGGGTTTGATCTCAATGCCTGCCTTGCGTGTTACATCTGAGAACGTGCCGTCTGGATTGCCGCGATAAAGCCTGTCCTGCTGTCCTTCGTAAGCCAGCGGGCTGCGCACGCCGTCAGACGTATGTCGGCGGTTGGGGTCCGGCACATAGGTGATGTAGTTGCCAACGTATAGATCGAGCCGGCCGTCGCGGTCGTAATCGAAGAACACGGCACCGACGCTAAACAGGGGGTCCTCCACGCCTGCGGCCTTGGCCAACTCCGTGAAGGTGCCGTCGCCGTTGTTGCGATAGAGAAAGTTAGGCCCGTGGTTCGTCACATAGATGTCGGAGTCGCCGTCGCCGTCATAGTCGGCCGCCACGACGGCCATGCCATAACCGACCTTGCTAATGCCCGCCTTGACAGTCACGTCCTCGAAAGTGCCGTCCCCGCGATTGCGATACAGCCGATCCGTCGCGGCGGCGAGCTTCTTCCGTCTTTCAGGATCGATCTTCGGATCGGACAGACCCCGCTTCCAGCACCCATTCACGAAGTAGATGTCCAGCCGGCCGTCGCCGTCGTAATCGAGGAACCCACAGCCGACGCCCGTCGCCTCGACGATGTTGGACATCTCGTCGTCGCCGATGGTCTCGACGAAACCGAGGCCGGCCGCCTCGGCAATATCGGTAAACCGCAAAGGTGGCTCGGCCGTCTGTGTGGTCTGCGGCCCCGATGCAAAGATCGAAGCGGATCCCGACATTGCCATCAGAACGACGGCTGCTGTGATCACGCCGAGCGCCACAGCGCTGGGGGCAGCGCACCTCGTCCGCACAGTGTCGTTCCTTGAACTCTCGGCCGAACCCATCCGGCGCGCGCCAAACTTCAGCCACAGGGGAAAACACATTATCGATCCACGCTCCTTTCGCCGAGTACCGCTGTTGGCTGCCGCTACTTTACGAGCAGCGCATCTTGCGTCAGGGGTATCTCCCCGCAACTGTAAAAAGCACAATCAACCTACTCGAATGGATCGTGTTCACGGCTGATAGACGCGGGTTTCAGTCTACACAGTTTGTTGCTGCCGCTCAATTTCCGGCTTCCACGCTCGGCCGCACTGGTCAGCCGGTGGTGTCACGCCGCGGGGCATCCGACAGCAACACATCCTGCCACAGTCGCCACGGTCTGTCACGGTAGTAGATCGTGCAATGGCCGACGCGCTCCTGTCCGCCGTACCGCTCGCGGAGCCACTCCTTCATCGGCGCCAGCGTCCTGCCTTCCAACATAGGATGATTATCGTTTGGAGGCTCGGCCAACGAGAACCCGCCGGCCGGCGTGAGAAGATGCGGCTCGCCGTCGGGATCGTCGGTCGGCGGTAGTGCGACGTTGACCGGCGTCCAATCGACGATCACATCCGGCGGTGCGGCTTTCAGACGCGCGAGTAGCTCAGACATGGGCGGGCTCAGCCGGTTGATCTTGTTTTTGAAGATCACGTCGGCATTGGACATCTCCAGCGGCGTCCTGCGCCGCGCATAGTATGACACACCATACTCCGGCGGCCAAAGCATGACCGATTGACGCGGCTCGGTTTTTGCCCGCAAGACCTCGACCATCGCCTCTGTGCCGCTACGTCGCACGTCATAGGCGACGCGCCATTCGTAATCACGGTCGAATGTAAACTTGAAATGGTCGTCGAGTGGTGACAGGCCGAGGATCGCCGCCACCATCGCGGCTGTCGCCCACACACGATCGGTTCGCTCCCTCAGTGTCTGGTCGAACATCCAGGCCGCCAGGATGGCCGCCGGCGGTGCTGCTTGCAGCAGGTAATGACCATAGCCATATGGCGCGATCGGATACACCGCGGTGGTCAGGAGCCAATATACCACCACGACGATGAGCGAGCGGTCCACGCCGGATGAGTCTCCACGCCTATCTGAAGCGCGGACCGCCAGCCGGCGCCGCACCCAATAGCAAGCCCCGACGGCCGCCGGGCCGAACAGAACCAGCGTCATCATGAACGTGCCGCCGACCATGGACCAATGTTGCGGGTCGGCCAGTCGGGAGCGTTCCAGATCACCCGATCCAACGCGCAGCAAATCGTAACGCACAACCTGTTGCAGGAACGCGTCGAAATTCCCCACGCTCATCATCCACACCACGACGGGCACCCACACCAGCGCCGCCCCGCCGACCAACAGCCCGACCGCCCTAAGACCTATTCCAAAACCGCCGGTGCCACAGGAGTTTTGTGTCTGTGTTTGTGTTGGTGTGAGAATCCCGTCTCGCACCCGTCCTTGCGATAAGTGTCTGTCAATCCTCATAAACAACACGGCCATCGTCGCCGCGGTCAGAAACAAGATGCCGGTCTGTTTGAATAATCCCGCAACGCCGCAACAGATGCCCGCTATCAACCAAGTGCGCCCGCCGCGCCCCCCATCCCCATCATGCTTGGGGTCAACGGCCCGCAGCACCAGGTAGCACGCGAGCATTTCAAACAGGGCGACGAACTTCTCGACGTTGTTCCCCCAGTCGGCCAACGCTCGATGGCAGAAGACGACGCTCAGCAGCAGCACGGCCGCCGCCGCCGCGGTGCGCGACGCAACCCTCCGAGCGACCGCGAACGTCACGCCGAACACCCCCAGGCTCACGACCGCGTCCAGCCACAGCAGCGCACGGTCACCACCAACCCCGAAGATCCACTCCACGGCCGCAAACGTGTAGTAGATCCCCGGCGGCTTGCTCTCCCACAGGTCTTGATAGGGCAGGGCCCCGTCGAGGATTCGTGCGCCGATGTAGGCCCACATTCCCGAGTCGGTCTGGAACGGAATCCCGGCCCAGGACATCCGCGTGGCCACGACGTGCGCGACCGCCAATACGCCAAAGACGAATGCGAGAGTAACGCGCCTCGAAACACCCGAATCCGGCCCCAAATCGACCGCCTGGGAGACGACGCTGCGATCATGTCTGTCGGTTTCGCTCATGGCAGCATTGTAAACGCACAAACGGCCACTTTTAACTCAGATCGTGGCTCAAACCGACACGATAAATCCCCCGGCGTGAAGACGGCCGGCGAACGTGTCTCGGGCCTCTAAGAGCCGGCTGCGGAGAGGGAGCCCCAGGGCCATGACAGTTCAGGCGAGGTAGTACCGAGCCCCATGCGCCAGCGCGGGGTCTTTGTGGACGGACCGTTGGCCTTCTGACCCACTCACTTGCGCTCGGGGCTCGGATCGAGTACCCCTCGTGGGTAAAACCGCGTGTCACGTCGCTCATTCGCGAGCCGCCTAAACTTTCACGGACCTGGGAGCTCCCGGCAAGCAACGGGGCAAAATATTCGCCAAGTACCCGGCAATATCCGGCGGAGGAAGCTCAGCACGGCCTCAATAGTCCAGCGCAAAGTCGTTTTGCTCACCGGATTCCAGCCGCGGAGCGACAGCCATATTCAGCCGCGGAGCGGCGACGGAATAAAGCCCAGGGCGAAGCGCAGCGAGCCCTGGGGCAGCGGATCACGGAGTCCGCAGCCCCCAACTGGGGCGACGGAAGGACATTGCGATGTACTGTTAACTGGGCCTCTGCGATTCTTGCACCACAACCAGGAGATATGAAGAAACCGCGAACTGTCAGACGATCCAATCCGTTTTACATGACATTCCACGAAACACTCTACTAGGAGGAAAAACGCCATGACCTTACACAGACTCACCACCACCTGTCTCGCCGGCGTGTTGATCGTTTTGATCGGCACGGCGCCCGTGTCGGCCCAGTCCAGCAACGAGCCAAAGCTGTACAAGGCCTACTACCTCGAGCATGAGGTCAAAGACTTCGCCGCGGCCAAGAAGCTGTACGACAAGGTGATCGACGCCGACGTCTCATCCGAGGTCAGGCAGATCGCCCGAACCGGCTCCGATCGCTGCCGGGACCACCTGGCCGCCGAAGACTTCACCGTCCTCATGCCGCCGGACGCCCTGGCCTACATCGAGATCACCCGCCCGGGCCAAATCGTCGAAAAACTCGCCGAGATGCTCGGTATTGCCGGCAAGGACATGCAGAAAGTCCTCGCCCAGCGTCCCAACGATGAAGCGAACATCCAAATCAACGACGCCCCGCCGTTTCACATTCCTTCAGAGATCATGATCAGCCCCGCGATATTCGAGGTCCTCAACAGCTTCGGGGGGTTCGCCGTCGCCATCACGGACTTCGATCCACAGGAAGACGCACCGCCTTCGGGCGTCATGGTGTTGCACCACGGCGACGTGGCCCTCCTGAAAGGACTGTTGGAAACCGGGTTCCAGTTCGCGCCGACGATCGAAAAGATCAAGGACATGCCCACCTTCGGTTTCCAACTCCCGGAAGTCGGCAACGTCACCGGCGTGCTGACGGAGTCACTGTTCATCGTCGGAACGGGCCGGGACCTCGTCGAGGGCGTTGTGAATCGGTTGACGGGTGCAGACACGACGTCGCTCGCCACGCGCGAGGACCTCGAGGAAGTCGCATCACAACGGGAAGGCTCCACGCTCTTCGGCTACGTCGACCTGCAAGCGATGATCAAGATCGCCAAGGCCAATCTGGATGAACACGACCAACGAGAGTTCGCCATGGCCAACACACTGGCCGACCTCGACAGCCTGCGATGGGCGACGTTCTCGGCCGGCATCAACGACGGAACGCTGGGCTTCCAGTTCGCCGTGCGTCTTGCCGACGATCATCACAGCCTCGTCTATAACCTCATGCGCCTGCCCCCGATGACCCGAAACTGCCTCGAGGTCGTTCCGCCCAACGCCGCCGCCTTCTTCGCGCTCGGCTTGAACCCTGCCCTGACCTCCATGGCTATCGACACGGCCAAGGGCGGCAACGCCGATACAGCGGTCACGGGCTTCGACATCGGCCGCGAGTTCTTCGGCAACATCCAGGAACTCTGCGTGTTCGTCGTCCCTGGAAAGATGATCAAACCCGACAGTCCGTCCGGTCCGCCGGTCATCCCCAACATCGGCGTGGTCATGGCCGTCAATAACCCGGCGAAATCCAAAGCACTGTGGGATCAACTCCTGGCTCTGCCGGGTTTATTCACCGACGGCGAACCGATCCCACCGAAGACGGTAACGATCGGCAAGCAGGAAGTGACCGCCTTTGCGATCCCCGAGTTCGGCAAGATCTATGTGGCGGAACTGGACGGCTGCCTCGCCATGGGCGCCACGCGAAACGCAATGAAGGCAACCATCCGAACTCAGAACAAGGCAAAATCCATCATCGACGACGAGGTCATGAGCAAGATCATCGCGGACATGCCGAAAGACAGTAGCGTCATGGTCGTCGCGCACATCGGCCGACTCGCGAAGGTTGCCGCCGGCTCCGGTCATCCCGCCGTCACAATGGGGGCGACGCAGGCCGCCGACCTTCTGTCCGACATGGTCCTCTGGGCGGGAATCGGTCAGTCGCCGAACCAGATGACCTTGCAGACGGCAATCCGCGGCCTGCCGAACCTCAACGTTGCCCTCAAGAAGTACGGCCCGATGCTCAAGGGGTTTGCAGGCCTTGCTGCTTCGTCTGAGAAGGGCTCCAAGGGCTCCAGTTCCAAAGCCCCCAGCTTCAACGACCTCACGAGCAAGGGCATCGCCGCGGCGAAGAAGGGCGACTACGAGACGGCTCTGAAGCATCACCTGAAGGCCGGCGAGATCGCCGACATCGGCCTGGCCAACTACAACATTGCCTGCGTCTATTCACTGTTGGAGAAGAATGATAAGGCCTTTGAGTACCTCTTCCGCGCCATAGAGCAAGGCATGGGCGATACCGGCCACGACATCGTCGATCTGATGAAGACCGATTCGGATTTCGACAGCATCCGCGACGACCCGCGCTGGGAAAAAGCCTTGGCCACCGCCAAAGCCAAGACTGCCGGGTCGGAGGAGGATGACGAAGGCGATGACGACAACGATAACGACTAGTGCCCTGTCAAGCTCGAACTGTCGGGGAGTGCGGGCATCCTGCCCGCTGTTCTTCGAGGAATCAGGCGGGCGAGACGCCCGCACTCCTCGACATTTCTAACGTGGCGCGACACTAGTGCACCGCCTTATTAGAATCTGCTGGTGGGACGCCGGGCCAAGAGTCCTTTCTCGGCCTGATCTACCGCTCGTCGATCGGCACATACCTCCGCTCGCTCGGCCCGGCGTAGACCGCGCGCGGGCAGAAGATGCGGTTCTCCGGCAGATATTCCAACACGCGAGCCAGCCAGCCAGCGGTGCGGGCCACGGCGAAGATGACCGGGAACAGCGGGCCGGCAAAGCCGAGGGCGTGATAGGCGAGGCCCGAGTAAAAACTGATGTTCGGGAAGATCTTCTTGCCTTTTGCGGCCATCGCAGCGCAGACGACCTCGTCCACCTTGACGGCGGTCTCATACAAAGCCGACAGGCCCTTCTCGCGGCACAAGGCTTCCGCGTGGCTCTTCAGAATGCCGACGCGAGGATCGTGGGTTCTGTACACTCGATGGCCGAATCCGATGATCTTCCGACCCGCGGTCATGCGCCGTTCGACCCAATCCCCAGCCTTCTCCGGCGATCCGACGGACATGAGGTCCGCCAGGGCCGCTTCGTACGCGCCGCCGTGGAGCGGCCCCCGCAGCGAGCCGATCGCCGCCGCCACCGTGGAATACAGATCCGACAGGCAACTGTGCGTGACCATTGCCGTAAACGTGGACGTGTTCATCCCGTGGTCCGCCTGTAGAATCAGGGCAATCTCCATCATTCGCCCGGTCATCTCGTCCGGCCGCTCCCCGCTCATCATATACAGATAGTTCGCCGAAAAACCCAACTCGGGATCGGGCTGCAACATCGGCTTGCCCTCCCTCGCCCGGGCGATCGCCGCCGCCGCCGTCCGCGTCAGGGCCAGCACACGAATGGCGACATCCGTCTCCACAGGCAGGGCGGCGGCCGGATCGGATACATGCCGCGTCACGGCTTGTGCCCCGTCGTCGCAACAGCCCAGGGCCGCGACCGCCGATTGGAGCACGTTCATCGGGTGGGCTTCCCGCGGCATGGACGCGATCAGGTCCATGACCGGCGTCGGCAGATTGCCGCTATGCCGCAGCTTGTCCTCGAAGGCGCTCAGTTCCGATCGGGTGGGCAGCTTGCCAAATAACAACAGATAGGCGACCTCCTCGTAGGAGGAGTGCTCGTACAGGTCCTCGATCGAGTAGCCGCTGAAGACCAGCTTACCCGCCTCGCCGTCGACATATCCGATCTGGGTGACGTTCGTGATGGCCCCTTCGAGCCCACGCCCCAATTCGACCGTACACGGAAACTCGATCCGACCCACAAACTTCGCCATGATGTGCCTCTTTCAAGCGTGCGTGCCGGCCATAGTGAAGAACCGCCCGGATTGGGTCCATGACACCGGATTGGGTCCATGACAGTTCAGGCGGGGTAGTACCGAGCCCCAAGCGCCAGCGCGGGATTTTGATCCGAGCCCCAAGCGCCAGCGCGGGGTCTTTGTGGACGGCCGTTGGCCTTCAGACCTGTTGACCGGCGGGACGCCGATGCTCCCCAGCGCTCGGGGCTCGGATCGAGTGCACATCGCGGGCAAAACCGGGTACCACGTCGCTCATTCGCGAACCGCCTAAACTGTCACGGACCGCCGCCCGGATTCTCCTGCCCACGGCGATTGGAATCAAGCCGCATTTCCTGATACGATGCCCGCTGATAGTATCGAGAACACAACAGGAGATACCAGCATGAAAGCACACGAATATCAGGGCCGACAGCTCCTTCAAGACGCCGGCGCGCCTGTCCCGCAGTTTGAAATCATCGACGCCGTCGATCAGGTGTCGACAGCCATCAAGGCCCTCGGCGGCGGCAAGCTTGTGCTCAAGGCGCAGGTCCACGCCGGCGGTCGCGGCAAGGCCGGCTTCGTCATCCTGTCCGACGATCCCGCCGACATCGAGCAGCACGCCAAGCGCATGCTCTCGACGCCGATGGTCTCGAAGCAAACCGGGCCGGAAGGCATCCAGGTGAAAAAGCTCCTGCTCGCCCCGGCCGTCGACATCGAGAAGGAATACTACGTCGGCATGGTCATCGACCGCGCCAAGGGCTGTCCGGTGATGATGGTCTCGAAGGAAGGCGGCGTCGAGATCGAGGAAGTTGCCGCGAAGAACCCCGACGCGATCATCAAGGAGTGGATTCACCCGCACCTCGGCATTCAGCCGTATCAGCTTCGACGCCTGACGAATGCGCTGGGCCTTACCGGCGCCGCGGCCAAGGGGGCGGCGAAGACCATGTCCGCGCTGGCCAAGGTCTTCATTGCCAAGGATTGCAGCCTCGCGGAGATCAACCCGTTGGTCCTGACGAAGGGCAACGGCTCCCCCGGCGAGATCCAGGCCATCGACGCCAAGTTCAATTTCGACGACAACGCCCTCTTCCGCCATCCCGACGTCAAGGAGATGTTCGACGCGGCGGCGGAAAACCCCAACGAACTCCGCGCCACCGAGCACGGCCTCAGCTACATCGCCCTGGATGGCAACATCGGCTGCCTGGTCAACGGCGCCGGCCTCGCGATGAGCACGATGGACATCATCAAGCTGTACGGCGGCGAGCCGGCGAACTTCCTCGACGTCGGCGGCGGCGTCTCCAAGGAGGGTGCGATCGAGGCATTTCGCATCATTCTGGCGGACCCGAAGGTCAAGGGCATCCTGGTCAACATCTTCGGCGGCATCGCCAAGTGCGACGTCATCGCCGACGCCCTGATCCACGCGGCCAAGGAGATCGGCTTCAAGGTGCCGGTCGTCGTCCGCCTGGAAGGCACCAACGTCGAGAGGGCCAAGCAGATGCTCGAAACAGCCAAGATCGAAGCCCTGGTCCCCGCCGAAGACCTGACCGACGCGGCCAAAAAGGTCTGCAAGGCCGTGTAGGTGCGTCGTTCGGCCGATGGGGATTCCCTCGGCAAACCACTACCTCTGGCGGTGAGAATTGATAAGGTTCTACCATATCGTCGTTTTCGGGTGCGCGATGCGCGCCGATCCCAATCACAGTATCCCACATTCTTGGATAGTGACCCCGTCCTGGTGCCGTTTTCCACCGCGATAGGTGCAAGCTCATGCAACCAGAGGGGTTATGGCTCTAACATGGCAGATCCTGTGCCGAAGCCCTGCGAACACCCACCGATCCACCAAAATGTGCTATAATTGCGTTGACCGGCACCCCGTGGGAGCCGAAGTAACAGAGGAGAAAACGGAGATAACTCAGGTCTACGAAACCAGTTGCCGGAACGCATGATGTCCCAGTATCTTACAATGCTACCATCTCAGCAGATGCGGCTCGAGCAGCGTCTCACGCCGCAGCTCATCCAGTC
>Ga0190284_1001114_pt1 | contig 12475 bp, 11 predicted proteins | sample 48691812_MG_FD_161668 | JGI IMG/M metagenome (GOLD analysis project Ga0190284, IMG submission 161668) | Hydrothermal vent microbial mat bacterial communities from Southern Trench, Guaymas Basin, Mexico - 4869-18-1-2_MG | ecosystem: Environmental > Aquatic > Marine > Hydrothermal vents >...
TGGTTTGTCCGTCCCGGGTGCTCCTGGGGGTTTGACCGCCCAGCCGTCGAGCAGGATGTTCGCCGACTTGATGTCCCGATGAATCAGCCCGGCATCATGCGCAGCCTCAAGACCCGCCAGGAGTTCACGGAACAACCGTCGAATGTTGTCGGCTGACAAGGGGCCCTGGTCGCGGATGATCTCGGCGAGCGTCGGTCCTTCGATGTACTCCATGGCCAGGAACTGCGACCCTTGTTCCCGTCCGACCGCGTAGACCGTCACGATGTTGGCGTGTCGCAGCGTTCCTACGGCCTTCGCCTCGCGGGCGAACCGTTCGACGGCTCGATCGTCCTCGGCGAATTCCGGGCGGAGGATTTTGAGTGCCACGATGCGGTTGAGGTTTTCCTCGTAGGCCTTCAGGACAATACCCATGCCGCCCCGGCCGATGAACTCGATGGCTCTGTAGACGCCGAGACTGGCCCGATAGGTAGGATCATCTGATTCTGCCAGCACGCCCTGGGCGATCAGCCTCTCGAATTGATCGTTGGCAGCCTGCAATCCCCCGAGCGTTCCCAAATGCTGTCGCAGTTCATCCGCGAGATCCGGGTGTGCGGCGAGCAACTCTGCCTCCGACACCGTCTCGCCACACGCCTTGCGGTCGTGGAAGTCGCTCAGAATTTGCCCGATCCGAGCATCTCGAGAATCAACATCGTTTTTGTCAAGGCCTGCCATGTATCGCCCAGGTTGACGTCTTCGAGTTCTCCCCATCCTCATCAACCATAGTACACGAAAAGGACACTTGGTTTACAGCGGTCGGTCATCCAACTCATATGAGTCGTGAGGGGGGAACGGGTGGAGACTGCGCCGATAGTGGTACTCTTCCGGATGGATGTGATGTAATCCAGTGCCCTCAGGATATGTCGGGGCGTGCTTTGTGATCCTCGACGCGCCAGAGATGCGCCTTGCATTTCCGCCTGCAATCCGAAGCCCCGAAGCCCGGGACGACACAGGAGCCATCAGATCCGGTATGCTGGTTTACGGTACACTCCAACGGATGTTCCGGTGGTGGGCACAAAGTGTTCTGGACGTAACCTTCGGGAGATCAGCGGCTTATTCGATTCTCCGGCAGCTTCCTCCTGGTGGCCACACGAACGCCTGAGCAAGGCAGGACGTCAGGCAGGCGGACCTTTGCCGCTTTCAGCAGTCTTCCCACCGACCCGCGGGGACGAGGAATCTTGTTGCAGCGGGGCTTGCCCTCGATGAGCACCTCGGTGGCACACAACGTCGTCAGTTCTCCGATCCCTTCGTCCACGGTCAGGTCGATGTCGCCCCAACGTGCGGCCAACTCGGCAACGATGCGGTAGGCCAGCATCACCACGAAGGCATGACCACGCGTGCGGGTGGCCAAGCGCACATGGATCGGCCGGATCTCCAACTGCACCGTCTTACTCGTCCGAAACGCCCACTCCACCATCGACAGGTCTTTGTACCGTGCATGGACCGTTTCCTTGCTCGCGGCTTCTTGGGCCAGATCGGTCTTCAGCACATAGCAACCATCCAATTGGCCAACCTCCGCCAAAGCTTGTTCGTCCACCTCCAGACAAAGCACTCGCCCGGCGACGGAGATCTTTGCCCACTTTGATATCCTCAGTGTCTCGCCCTGTTGCCGAACCTGCCGCAAGGCCACATCCACCCGGGCTCGAGGATGCTCGGTCAGGTAATGGTTCCGTTCTTCTACTTTCCTCCGCAACGCACTCAGCTTGTCTTCACGACAAGCCTGAACCTCTTGGGCACGTAGCGGATTGCGACGCAACACATAACGCACACCTTCGTCCGTCTCCACTTCCGCCAGGTCCTGATCGAACAAACACATCTCGAAAACGCCGGCCGCCAACAGCGATTCGATCTGCGGCTTCGTAATAGCCGTGATGTAATGGAAGCCTTCGCTCTGCAGATCTTTCACCTGCTGACTTTTGATCATCCCACGATCCCCCACGAAGGTCACCTCCCGACCACCGAAACGCCGGGCCGTCTTCTTGATCTGCGAGGCCAATGTTTGAGGATCCTGCGTATTGCCGGGAAACACCTCGATGGTCAGTGGCCGACCGGATGAATCGCACAACAACCCGATCACAATCTGCCGCTTGCCGCGTTTGCCGTCACGGTTGTAACCGAAGGCCGACAGTTCGTTGCTCACTCCTTCCAGGTAGCTGCTGGTCACGTCGTACAGAAACAGTCCCGGCGATGTGGCGGTCGGCAGCTTCTTGAAAAGCCGATCCTCTGGCGCCCGGCAACGCCCGATGGCGTGTTGCACGCGGGCGACAGGATGTTCGGCCAACAGTTGCAGGACGCGGATGTACTGACGCGCTCCGGCCGAGGGGCCGTGTTGCTGCTCCAAACCCCGGCGCAAGTCGCTGAACGCCGTCGGACTGCGTCGCAACCTCCGCGGTAGCCGTGTTCGTCCCACAACCGCCGGAAGATCTGCGCCCGGGTGTGCCGCTGCTTACGCGGCTCCTTCTCATCTGCCGCCAGGATCTCATCGATGACGGCGTGGAACGGCCCCAGCTTCGGCGCTGGCGGTCCCTTGCTCCGCGTGTAGGGCCTCGGTTCCGGCTGAACCAGGACTTCCCGTATCTTCCGTTGGGAGTGGTGAAACGTCCGAGCCATAGCCCGAATGCTCATCCCATCCCGATGGGCTCTTCGAATCCGACCGTAGTCATCCACCGTAAGCATCCTTCGCCTCCCATCCCGCTCCCCATAAACCGGGGGAACAGCATGCAGAGGCGCCTACGGTGGGTCCAATTTGCGCGCCGATTTCAATTCACAGGGTGGGACCACTTTGCGCGCCGATTACCACTGGGGCAAGGGCAGAGAACATCCACAGGTTCTCAGAAATAACAAGGTGACGGAAGGCCTGTTCCAGCATCTGGGAACAGGGCAATCGCAAGCTCTGCGAGGGGGATTGGAGGTGTGATAGCTGACCAAACGCCGCGAGGAAGAACGGTCAATTGTCGCATGCGGCAAGCGTAAGCCTTCTCAGTTGTCAGGAAACCGGCGTTGCACCACTGACCTCGACGACCTCCTGTGCCTCAAAGGATTGCCCCGACAGCAGGTCGGTAAACCGAACGTGGACCGTGATGGATTCGTGCTCTGCCCGTTCGGCGTCTCCCGACCACGGCACCCTGATCGTGTAGTGCGATGTCATGAGGCGGCCGAACCACATGGGATGCAGCGCCGCAGGGCTCAGTTCCACGTGCCCGACCAACTGAGATCCCTCGGGTTTGGCCAGGTCGATCAGCCGGATCTGAACGCCCCCCGCGGCCTTGATGGTATCGCCGTCCTGGTCGATCAGCCGGAGATAAACCACGACGCCCTCGTCCACGCCGTCGTGGTCGTCGTCGTATCCCCCCGTTAACCTTTCCAACTCAATGCGAGAGACATGAACCAAGCGGTCGAGCGACCGCGGCCCCGTCAATCCTTGCAGTTCTTGAATAAGACTCGCCTGTGCTTGGACTTGCTCGTCTTTGGCGACCAGCTTCCGTTGCTGGGTCTCGATCTTGTCACGAAGCGCTTGTATTTCAGTGACCCGGCCGGAACCTGCTCCTGCCCCGTCGCAGCCGCTTGCCAGCACGGTCGCCAGCCCAACAAGTACCATCAAAGCATGGCGGAGATGAATCATCAGGATGTGTGCCACTGCTCTTGAGCAGTTCCAGTAGGTCGGGTCCGCAGACCCGACAACTCATGAACATGCCACAAACCCTTGTGTCGGGTCTGCGGACCCGACCTACCTGGCTAAACCGGGCTAATCACCGGCGGGTGACTTGCCGCGCACCTCGGGCTGGCGTTCCAGCACCTTGTCCACCAGCCCATATTCCATCGCCTCTGTGGGATCGAGCCACAGGTTCCGATCGCAGTCTTTTTCAATCTTCTCGAGGTCTGACGAGGAGTGTTTCGCAAGGATTCTGTAAATCGTCTGACGCAGCCGCAGGATTTCCTTGGCCTCGATCGAAAGGTCCGTCGCAACGCCCTGCATCACGCCCCCGATCAGCGGCTGATGAAGCAGGACACGCGCGTTCGGCAGTGCGTATCGCTTACCCTTGGCGCCGCCGCTCAACAGGACCGCCCCCATGCTCGCCGACATGCCCACACAGTAGGTCGCCACGTCGCATCGCAGGAATTGCATCGTATCATATACCGCAAGGCCTGACGAGACGCTGCCGCCCGGCGAGTTGATGTAGAAGTTGATATCCGCATCGGAATCCTCGTTCGAGAGGAACAGCATCTGGGCGATCAACACGTTCGCCACTTCGTCATCGACGCCGCCCCCCAGGAATACGATCCGGTCTTTCAACAGGCGTGAGTAGATGTCATAAGACCGCTCTCCACGGCCTGTTCTCTCGATGACAAACGGGATCAAGGTACTATTGTGGGCCATCTGGCACTCCTTCACGGCCGTCTTGGGTCAACGTTGCGGCTTTTCGCCCAGTGTTAATACTCAGTGCGTGATCGCCGCGCTCCCCTTCGCGTCGCGGCTCAACAGTATGGTTTCGACGTTTTCACGTTTTGACGTTTCGACGTTTACTTCTTTTCCTCCTTGGCGTCCTTGTCGTTGCTATCGAGGATCTCATCAACCAAACCCCATTCGACGGCCTCCTTCGGGTCGAGGAATCGGTCGCGCTCGGTCTCCTCTTCGATCTTCTCGATCGGCATACTCGTATGGCTGGCGAGGATTTCATTGAGCTTCCGCTTGTCTCGCAGAATCTCCTCTGCCTGGATTCGAATGTCCTCCGCCTGACCGGTGATGCCGCCCCATGGCTGATGCAACATGATCTTGCTGTTGGGCAGGGCAAAGCGCTTCCCCTTCGTGCCTGCCGTCAGGATCACCGCCCCGCCGCTCGCCGCCTGGCCGATCGAGTAGGTCGCAATGTCACACGTCAGGAAGCTCATCGTGTCGTAGATCGCCAGCGTCTGATCCACCATCCCCCCAGGGCAGTTGATATAGAGATGAATGTCCTGATCCTTCTTCACGCTCTGCAAATACAACAGACGCATGATGACGAGGCTGGCCGTCCGCTCGGCAATCGGCCCGGCCAGGAAAATGATGCGGTTTTCGAGGAGCATGTCCTCAATCGACATCTCCCGATAACGCTGATACGGCGCGCCACCCTGGGCATGGACGTCTTGCGCGAAGGGCTGTATTATTCCACCGTACGGATAACGATCACCATCCATCAATAACACCTCTGCGATACATCTAGTAGTTCTAGCAACACTTCTTGTGGCACCGCCGTCCCGGAGGTGGAGACACGGGCTTTGGCGCCCGCGCCACAAGTCTTGTGAAAGTTCCTTACTTGGCCGGCGGCTTTCGTTTTGGCGTAGCCTTGGCCGCCTTCTTAGTACGTGTTCCCGCCTTGGCAGACTCCACCGACTTTGTCTTCTTCTTTGCTTTCTTCTTCGTTACCTTCGCTTCAGTAACCTTGGCCGTTTCCAGGATCTTGTCGATGCACTTCTCGTCCCGAATGTCCAGATATAACGATTCGATCCCTCTGTTCTTCGCCAATTCGTCCCGAACCCGGTCGAACCGTCGGTTATAGGACTGAGCCATCGCAGCGATCGCGCCGTTGATCTCTTCCTCCGTGACATCTATTTCGAGTTTTTCGGCGATCTGCTCCAGGATGAAGTGTAGTTTCAATTCGGCAAGCGCCTGATTGCGGGCTCCCGTGCGAAGCTCGTCCGCATGTTTCTCGATCTCCGATTCCGGTATGCCACGCCGTTGCAGGTCCACCATCATGCGAAGCACGGCCCGCTCTGTCTGACGAGATGACAAGCCCTCGGGCAACTCCAGCTCTGTTTGATCCATCAGGTATTTTCGGACCTGATTCCGCATACCCTGCCGAATCTCCTGTTCGAGTCGGCCTTCCATCTGTGCCTTGACATTCGACCGGTATTCCGCCTCGCTGTCGAACCCGAGCCCGGACACGAATGCCTCATCCAGCGGCGGCAGGGCAAGCCGCTTGATGTCGTTAATCATCAATTCGAAGGTCACCTTCTTGCCGCGGAGATCCTCCACTTCGTGATCGTCAGGCATGATGCCTGTGAGCGTCTTGGTGTCGCCCGTCTTGGACCCCGCCATCTCCTCTCCAAGATTATCGAGCGAGACACCCTCCAACACCTGCGGCCGGGCGGAAACCTGAATGTTCTCCTGTGTCTTCGTTTCCTCGCCTTCTACGGTCATCTTCATGTCGCAGACCAGCAGATCATCGATCTCAACAGTGCCGTCCTCCACCGGGGTCCAGTTCCCCAGTCGGGCTCGGACACGGTCAATCTGAATCTGAACGTCTTCGTCGTCGATTTCCACCTTGGGCTGCTCCACTGCGACGCCGTCCAGCTCAGGCAACTCAAACTCAGGCTTGATCTCAACCTCGCACCGAAACGTCAACGCGCCCTCGTCCGGTAGTTTCATATGCCGCAGTGCCGTCGTCATGTCGAGTAGCTGCTCTTTGGCCTCCTCATCCTTGGCCTTCTTGTCCTTTACCTTGACCCACAACTGCGGGTCCCCCAGGACCTTCAAGTCCTCTTTTTCGATCGCGGCCAGATAGGCGTTCGACACGATGCGCGTCTGAACCTGCTCCCCAACTTCGCTGCCGAACCGCTTCTCGACCAAACGACGCGGCGCGCGACCCCGACGGAATCCCGGCACAACCGCTTCGGAGATCAACTCCTTATAGTCCTTGTCCAGCTCCTCTTGCAGCTTCTCCACGGGCACCGTCACGGACAACGTCTTGCGAAGAACACCCACATCGGTCACCTCGACCTCAATGGCTTTCTTCATCGCCTCTTTCGAGTCTTCCTCTTCTTCTGACTCGTCCGCCACGTTTTCTTCATCGATCTGATTGTCGGCCACGTCGTCTTCCGCCATCGATGCTCTCCTGTCACAGGGGTCGGTGTGTACCGAAGCTATCGGACCTTGCCCGACCGCGCACGAAAGAAGCCGGTCAGGCATCTGGAAGTCCCGACCGACCCATCGCCGATCCTTGGAGCTTCACCCGCCCGCGGCCAACGCCTGACCCTTCCTGGTCGGTAACCCACGGACGGTATCCAATTGTAAGGCCTGTGTCGCGCTGCCGAAGCAACACGTTGATCTTCTAGACCTTTCAAAAGCGGGTGATGAGATTTGAACTCACGACATTCACGTTGGCAACGTGACGCTCTACCACTGAGCTACACCCGCGTCGTCCGGGGGACTGCCACCCACCGGCCCTGCTTTTTAGCCCGATTCCCCTCCCGCGTCAACCCCCATCCAGCCCCAATATCGGTCAAAACGAACCCCGAAACCACAGTACGTCCAATCATCCCCCGGGCGTCGCCAGGTCCATGACACAATCGGCGGGGATGATCCGAGCCCCAAGCGCCAGCGCGGGGTCTTCGTGGACAGACTGTTGGTCTTCGCACCCGCTCGCTTGCGCTCGGGGCTCGTATCTGGTACCCGACATGAGTGAGATCATTCTCCATAGTCGTGCACCGCGAGTCCCGGCATGTCGACGAAGTGTCTGGCGTTTCGGGTCACCAGTGCGTGCCCGTTGGCGATCGCCACCGACGCGATCAGTACGTCCATGTCGCCGGCGGGCCGGCCGAGCTTCTGCAGGTGGGCGGTCACCGCACCGAAAACACGCGCCACCGCTTCATCGAACTCGAGGATGCTCAGCTCACTCAGAAGCCCCTCGACCTTACTTCGTTCACGCCTCGGGTTCTTCGATCGCTCGACACCGACCCACAACTCGGCCACATTAAACTGCGTGGTGGCCAACGACTCGCCGGATCTGGCGAGCCGCGTAACCGCCGCGGCGGCGTTTCGTTGCCCGGCCTTGCCGGAGCGACCCTGAAGATCGAGCAGGACCGTCGTATCGAGACACGCCACGCTCATCTCTCCCGCGATCGACCCCGACGCCGGGCCGCGACCTGACGCTCCACTGCCTCCGCCGCCTGGGGGCTGAGTGCATTGCGCCGGACCTGCCGTAGCCATGCCTGCACATCGATCGGCGGCCGCACGACGCGCTTGATCGTCTGGCTAAACGACTCGCTTGCCCGCTTGGCTCGCTTCAGGCGTCCGTAGGCCTCGAGGTCGATCGTAATCGTCTTCGTCGCCATCTCGAATCTCCATGTACATGTGTGTACATGCATTGTAACGCACGAACACGCTGGGGTCAAACTGCTCGGACTCATAACAGCCCGTGGCAATACTGTGGCACCGGCGCCAAAGCCGGTGGTTTTTAGGGTCAGGAACGGCGTTTCCGAATCGGTAACCGTTTACGGGAGCCTTGCTGGTCTGTTGCACAGCGCCTTGGCCCCGGAGCACCTTGGCCCCGGAGGGGCGGCGGAAACCCCAGACCCATGAATCCAATGCCAACACGGCGCATCTTCCTCCGCCCCTACCGGGGCGGGTATGGGGACATCATCCTTATTCCACGGGTTCCGCTTCGCTCCACCCGTGGTCCCGGTTGGCCCGCATCCCGTTCCGCCCCGGAGGGGCTGACGAAACCACTCGTCGCACAAAGCAGATGCCAACACCGCGCAAGTTGCTCCGCCCCTACCGGGGCGGGTATGGGGAAATCATCCTTATTCCACGGGTTCCGCTTCGCTCCCCCCGTGGATTACATTCGTTGACCCCTTCGGGGTCGATCTCTGAAAAACCCGTGAACGGTTACCCGAATCGCTGTTTTCCCTTATACCACGGGCTGATAACGCGCTAACCCAGGAGTCAGTCCGTCGGGCTTGCTGTTTGGCGGCCTATGCACCTACCCCATCAGCTCCCGGATACGCGCCAAGTGGTAGTCATCGTGATCGGCTACGAACAGACACATGTCCACCAACCGCATCGGTGTATCCAGCCGCGGGTGACGCGCGACCCGGGCAAAATCTGAGTCCTCCAGACCTTCCAGCCGGGATATGAAGGGGCCGCGAACGGCCTGAAACCCCGAGAGTACCGAAGGGAACGGCTTGCGATTGTGGTCGGCCTCATGTGTCTTTGGATTGGACATGTCCGCGGCGCGCAATACCCTCGCCCCAGATAGGTATTCGTCGAGACGCCCCAGCCACAACGTCTCTACGTCGATCAGGTGGCCGACATTCTCCTGGATCGACCAAGTCCCCTCCTTCTCCCGCCGCGTCAGCACGTCGGCGCCAAGCCCGCGCAGCAACGCCTCTATCCGCGCCGGCGTACCCCGCAGCCGCTCGATAATGTCGGGAAACAGCTCAACGGGAAAGTCGAACTTCCATCTTCGTTCAATCCAAGGCAATCGGGCAGACATTGAAGCCACCTTTCTGATCTTGATAACTGACCATAACTAATGAAGAAGAGTCAACACCACCATCAGAAATGAACCGGACAGCTCAGTCTCCCTTCCACCGCAGGTTCGGCTTCCGGCTCGCCGCGACCTCGTCGGCACGCTCGATCCACGACCCGCTCGGCGCCGCCTTCAGCGTCTCCGGCGATTCGACCGCCTCCTTGGCGATCTGCTTCATCGCGACGACGAACGCGTCCAGCGTCGCCTTCGACTCCGTCTCCGTCGGCTCGATCATCAGCGTACCATGGATCGGCCACTCCATCGTCGGCGGGTGGATGCCGAAGTCGATCAGCCGCTTGGCGTAGTCCAGCACGCGAAGGCCACCGCCCAACTTCGGCTTCAAGATGAACTCGTGACAATACGGCCCGTCAAACGGCAACGCATAGCCCGGCACACCCTTGAAGCACGCCGCCAGGTAGTTCGCCGCCAACACGGCCTTCTCGCTGACATCCCGCAGACCGTCCGGCCCCAGCGCGCGGATATACGTGTAACAGCGAACCAGCACCCCAACCTGCCCGAAGAACGTCCGCACCTTACCGATCGACTTGGGCCGATCGCCGTCCAGGTAATACGTCCCGTCCGACCGCTTCTCAACCTGCGGCACAGGCAGATACGGCGCCAGTTCCTTGCTGACCGCGATCGGCCCCGCCCCCGGTCCACCGCAGCCGTGCGGCGTGCTGAACGTCTTGTGCGTGTTGTAGTGCATGACATCCACGCCGAAGTCCCCCGGCCGCGTGATGCCGAGGACCGCGTTCATATTCGCGCCGTCGAGATACAGCATTGCCCCGCGCTCGTGGAGGATGTCCGCCATCTTCTTGATCTGTCCGTCGAACTTACCGACCGTGTTCGGGCTCGTGATCATCAACGCCGCGGTCTTATCGTTCGCCTTGGTTCGCAGATCATCCAGATCGACCAGCCCATCCGGCCGACTCTTGACGGGAATCGCATTGCGGCCGCAGATCGTGCAGCTTGCCGGGTTCGTGCCGTGTGCCGTATCGGTCGTCAGCACGTTCGGCCGAATGCCGCCGTGCTCGGCGTGGTATGCGTTGACCAACATCAGGCTCGTCATCTCGCCGTGCGCCCCGGCCGCCGGCTGCAACGACACCTTGTCCAAACCGGCAATCTCCGCCAGGTATACGTGGAGGTTGTATAACAGTTCCAGCACGCCCTGCATGTCTTCGTCCGCCTGCAAGGGGTGCAGCGCGTTGAAACCGGCCAGCCCCGCGGCCCACTCGTTTACCCGCGGGTTGTACTTCATTGTGCACGAACCGAGCGGATAGAAATGCGCATCTACGCTGAACAGCCGGCTGCCCAATCGGGCGTAATGCCGAACCAGTTCCAGTTCGCCCACCTCCGGAAGCGGCGGCGGCCGATCTGCCAACAGCGCCGCCGGGATAGTGTCTCTCGGCTCCGTTGCCGGCACATCGCTCGCCCCCAAGTCCACCGCGCATGCCCCAGGCACGCTCTTCTCAAAGATCAACGCCTCGCCACTGTCAGGCCCCAAACGAGTCATCACCAAGCACCCTCAAACCACTTTCGAAAAGCGCCCCCAGCCAAAAAGAGCCACCGACCTTGGTCGGAAGCGCCTTTACGCTCACGCCCTCTTCAACGCGTCCACAAACCTGTCAATCTCCTCCCGCGTACGTTTCTCCGTCACCGCCACCAACATGCAATCCCCCATCTCGGTGTAAAAGTCTCCCAATGCAACGCCCGCCAGGATACCCTCAGCACGGCAAGCCGCCGTTACCTTCTCCACCGGCTTCTCGCACCGGACCACGAATTCCTTAAAGAACGGTCCCGAATACGGCATCGCATAACCAGGCAATTCCGCAATCCGCCGAGCGGCATAGTGCGCCTTGTCGAAGCACATCCGCGCCACCGTGGCAATCCCCGACCTGCCCAACGCGGCCGTGTGGATCGCCACGCGCAATGCCATCAATCCCTGATTCGTACAGATGTTGCTCGTTGCCTTTGCCCTGCGGATGTGCTGCTCGCGTGTCTGGAGTGCCAGGCAATACGCCGGCCTACCGCTCTGATCGACGGTCCGCCCCACAACGCGACCAGGCATCCGACGGAGGAACGACTCTCTCGCCGCCATCAGCCCGCACCACGGCCCACCCATTTGCAGCGGAATCCCCAACGGCTGACCCTCGGCCACGACGATGTCCGCGCCAAGATCACCCGGCCGCTTCAACAACCCGCAACCGATCGGGTCCGTCGCCACGATCAACGTCGCCCCCGCCTCCTTGCACAAGCCGGCGATCTTGTCCAGCGGCTCGATCTGCCCGAAGAAGTTCGGGCTCTGCACCAGCACCGCCGCCGTCCCCGCCCCGATCGAATCCTTCAACACCTGTATGTCCGTCTGAATCGACCCGCGCTCAGTCTTTACCTCTCGCAACTCCAACGATAAGTCGCGGCAATACGTATGTACGACCTTGCGGACGTGTTCGTGGATGCTCGCCGCCATGACGACCTCGCGCTTCGACGAAGCCCCGTGGGCCATCAACACCGCCTCCGCCGCGGCACTGCCGAGTTCGTACAGCGACGCGTTCGCCACATCCATGCCGGTCAACTGGCACACCATCGTCTGGAACTCGTAAAACGCCTGGAGCGAGCCCTGCGACGCCTCCGCCTGATACGGCGTGTAGGCCGTCAGGAACGATCCTTGCGAGATCATGGCATCGACCACCGAGGGGATGAAATGGTCATACGCCCCGGCCCCGAGAAAACAGACCAACGCGTCGGTCGTCCGATTCTTCGATGCCAACGCGCTCAGATGAGCCCGCAGCTCCGGCTCGCTCATCGCGGCAGGCAATGCCAGATCACCTGTCATCCGTATGTCTGCGGGAACGTCTCTGAACAACGCATCGACAGACCCGGCACCGATCGTCGCCAGCATCTCCCGCACGTTGTCGTCCATAAGCTGCGTGTATCTCATGATGTCCTACTTTACCCTACAGGGCCTGTCGATTTAATCGTCGTGCCGGAACAGTGATATACGTCCTCCATGCGGCTCGCGCTGGCGGACGACTTGCCGGTCCTCATCATGGCATTCGATTTTCTGTCCGTTCTGGCTGATCAAACTCCTCGTTTTGCTCAAGATGGGGCTGCTTTACATGCGCAGACCACACCTGGCGCCTCTCAAACCGGTC
>Ga0190284_1001115_pt1 | contig 12466 bp, 8 predicted proteins | sample 48691812_MG_FD_161668 | JGI IMG/M metagenome (GOLD analysis project Ga0190284, IMG submission 161668) | Hydrothermal vent microbial mat bacterial communities from Southern Trench, Guaymas Basin, Mexico - 4869-18-1-2_MG | ecosystem: Environmental > Aquatic > Marine > Hydrothermal vents > Microbial...
CACGTTCACGAACCACCCCTCACGAGCGCCGGTGGTCTGGCTGGTGTCCGGCAGCGTGACCATCGACGGTACGCTGGACCTGAGCGGTGCGAACGGCCACGACGGGGGCGCGGCCGCCGCTCCGTCCGAGCCCGGGCCGGGGGGCTTCCGCGGCGGACGTGGAAGCCTAAGCCTCGGCACGTCCGAGGGCTCCGGCGGCTACGGGCCGGGCGGCGCCTCGTACAACATCAACGATGCAACGCATCATGGTAGCGGCGGCAGCTACGGATCACTGGGTGTAGTTGGAGGCGTTGGCGGCGGACCGGTGGGACCGACCTACGGCAACGAACGGATCCTGCCCCTCATCGGCGGTTCCGGCGGGGCGGGAGCCCGCATAGACGGAGTAGGCCGAGGGGCGGGGGCCGGTGGAGGAGCCATCCTCATCGCGGCTGCGTCGGTCATTACCGTCGAAGGAACGATCAAGGCCAGCGGGGGTGGCATGGGTGGCGGGACCGGGAGCTACCACGGCGGCTGTGGGAGCGGTGGCGCCATCCGCCTGGTCTGTAACAACGTGCTCGGAACTGGATTGCTCCACGCCGAGGGCGGCAACTTTGGCAATGGAGGTGACGGAGGCGACGGACGCATCCGTGTCGAATCCAATGACAACCAGTTGAGCGACCCCGGCAGTCCGGCGTACACCGAGGACTTGCCCGGCGATCCGGCGACCCTCTGGCCGACGGATGGGCCGACGATCAAGGCCACGACGATCTTCGGGCAGGCGGTACCGGCTGATCCAGAGGCCCGCCTGGAATTCCCCAATTCGGACGTCATGCTCTCCAACCCGCTCCCCGACGTACTCCTCCTCGAGGCCCAGAACATGCCGCTGGACTGGATCGTCACCGTTCGCGTGACCCGGAAGTCCGGGCAGGATTTGACGTGGCCGGCGGAGATCATCGGCGGCGTTCCGGAGCTCTCCACCTGGCAAGTACCCAACCTCCAACTGGAAAACGGTTTCTCCGCAATCCAGATTCGCGCGGAGGCGCCGTGATGGAAAGGAAAATCAGTTCTGCTACCGTTCCCCGCTGTGGGGGGGTTGGGACAATCACCGCGTTGGCGGCGGCTTTAGTTGCCGCCCTCGCCTCAATATCGTTCGCCCAGACACCGGACGACGCAGTCAGTCGCGAGGTCAGCGTGTTCAACGACCTGATCAACCCGGTCGAGATCGCCGACACCATCTCGCGCGAGTTCACCGTGTTCAACGACCTGACCAACCCGGTCGAGATCATCGACGCCGTCTCGCGCGAGTTCACCGTCTTCAACGATCTGGTCAACCCGGTGATCATCGCCGACGCCATCTCACGGGAGTTTTCGGTGCACAACGACATTCACTGCACCGGCGATTTCGACGGCGACTTCGCGGTCACGACGAGCGACATCCCGCTCTTTGTCTGGGTGCTCCTGCAGGCCGACCCTCATCCCGCCTGGCTGGACGCCGCGGATTTGAACTGCGACGGCCTGGCAAACGGCGAAGATATTCAGGTGTTTGTGGACGTTCTATTGGAGGAGTGATGAACGATACGATGACAGTACAGCCCACTCCCGGCTGTCGTGTTTATGTCAACGCTGTATGAAATCGGTGCGGTTGGCGGTGGCCACAGACCTACTGTTGGCTACCGTCGACTCGCTCCGTGGTTGGCATAGCGCAAAAGATCATCCCGGCCGACGTCTGAGCGCAGCCCAACGTCTGCCGGGACAACAGCCGTGAGGCAGTTTCGTAGGTCGGGTCAGCAGACCCGACACACCGTCTCACTCCCGCGCCGTCTGTTCAATGTCTTTGAAATCCGTCGTGGGCGGCTTATCGTCCCGGCATTCACAGCACCAATTCCGTTCATAGACGCCCGAATCCACCCAGCGTGAAAACGACGACCACGCCCATGCGTGGGGGCAGGACGCGTAGCCGTGTTTTACCGGGTTGTAATGGATGTAATCGACATGCCGTCGGAAGTCCTCCTCGTCGCGGATGGTGTGTTCCCAAAACCGCGGTTGCCAGATACCCCGCATGCCTTTGCGTGCCTGGCCCGGCGTCACGGGCAATTCCCGGCCTCCTTGTGTCAGATAGCCGTCTGTGAAATGTTCCTTGATCTTGCGCCATCGCATCGAGAATTGGCTGTCGCCTTCCGGAAGGGACCACAGACAATGTAAATGGTCAGGTAGGAGGACGATTGCGTCCGTGGTGTACGGACGCCGCGAGTGGACCTCTTGGAAAGCTTCTCGCAGGAGGCGTCGCGCCATGCCGTCCCAAAAGAGGCGGCGACGACGGTACGTCACGACCGTGAAAAAGAAGGTGCCGCCCGGAAGCCAAGCTCGTGTGAACGTCGGCATATTCGTAGTGTAAACCTAAACCGATGGACGGGGAGCTTGTTCTTGCGCGGCCGTCAGCGGCTCATGGGATGAGTCGGGTCTGCTGACCCAACCTACTACTGGTGGGAACGGTGAGCAGGACTGTAGGTCGACAAACACGAGGGACCACTGCGGTAGACCCGTGACGTGGTCGCGCCCGATCCGCGCGTGTGCCGGGCGAGAAAAACAAAAAGTTGCGCGCAATTGCGCCCAGTTGCACTTTCGCGGAACCGCACAACAGCGCAACTCCGTCAGTTTGCCCGTGCCACTCCGATCAGATGCGGCCCGGCGCCGCGCGCGGGAGAAACTCGCCCCAGCCTTTTTCGCCGCAGAACTTGTACTTGTCCACGACGACCTTGCCGCGACTCAGCGTCGTGCGGGCGAAGCCGGCGAGGGGGCGGCCCTGGAGCGGAGACCAGTCGGCGTTCGTCTCCATCTTGCGGTGGTCGACCTTGATTCTCTTCGTCGGGTGGATGATGGTGATGTCGGCGTCTCGGCCGCGCTTGATCGCGCCCTTGCGATGGCCGAGGCCCATGATCTTGGCCGGCGTCGTGCAGCACTTGTCGACGAACTGCCGCATCGTCAGCCGCTTCTTGAGGACGCCTTCGGTGTAGACGGCCGGCAGCATCGTCTCGAGGCCCGGCATGCCCATGGGGATCTTCGTCCAGTCGCCCTTCCACACGCCCTTCTGCTTGCGGGTGAAGGTGCAGGTGTCGGTCGCGATCGTGCAGACCGTGCCGGCCTTGAGCCCCTTCCACAGTCGGGCCTGGTCCGCGGGCTTCTTGATCTGCGGGCAGGTCGCGTACAGGTGCCCGTCCTTGCCCTTGAACAGCGAGTCGTCGAGCACGAGGTACTGGGCGCACGTTTCGGCGAAGACGTTTTTGAGGCCGCGCCGGTGCGCATGGGCGATGATGTCGGTACCGTCCGCGCTGGACATGTGGACGATGTAGAGCTTACCGCCGGTGGCCTCGGCCCATGTGACGGCCCGCTGGATCGCCTCGGCCTCGATGAAGTTCGGCCGGGTGATAGTGTGCAGATATGCGCCGTGCTTCTTCATCTCCCGCTTGTTGTGATGGCGGGCAATCAGCTCGTCAAGGACGCGGCTGCTTTCGGCGTGGACCATCAGCATCCCGTCGAGGTCGCGCAAGGCCTCCAAGGCCTGGAACATCGCCGCGTCGTCGGATTGCCAGCCTTCCGCCTCGTAGATCATGAACTGCTTGAACGTGGGGATGCCCTGCTTGATCATCCTGGGCAGTTCCCTTTTCTGCTTTTGCCAGTTCGTGATGGCGATGTGGAAGGCGTAATCGACGCAGGCGATACCGTCGGCCTTTGCGTGCCAGTTGTCCACGGCCTGTTGGAGCGTGTCGCTTCCGTATGGGATAGCGAAGTCAATGACCGTGGTAACGCCGCCCCGGGCGGCCGCCCGTGTGCCGGTGTTGAAGTCGTCGGAGGAAACCGTTCCACAAAACGGTAAGGCCAGGTGCACGTGCACGTCCACGCCACCGGGAATGACGTAGCAGCCCTCAGCATCGATGATGCGGGTGCCGTAGTTGCCGGCCTTCTTCGCCAGTCCTCTGCCCACCTTGGCGATCTTCTCGCCACGGATGGCAACATCGGCCTTGTCGGTCTTGTTCGCGTTGACGACGGTTCCGCCCGTGATGATGGTGTCATAAGGCATGGTCAATGTCCCTTGGCATTTTGAAAGCGGTTCAGTCCCTGCCCTCAGCAGCTTTCGGCGATGATCAAACACCTTCGCAGTCCGTCCCCCACCCCTGGAAGGGGCGGGGTACCCGAATCGCTCATGGGTTTCTACAAGTAGCTTGAGAGACTATTGTGCGATAGCGTTGTGCGAGGGTCAACGCGCCAACCCATGGTTGCTGGCTGGGGACCTAGCCCTTATCATTGTGGAGTTTTGGAAAACCTATTCCGCGGCGTATAGGAAGGCCGCACCTTGATCGAGCGGGGACTGTGTTGAACCTCATGGGCGCGGAGCGAGACAGTTCAATCATGCCAAAGCGAGTCATCATTCTGGGGTCTACCGGTTCCATCGGGTGTCGTGCGCTCGAGGTCGCGGACAACCTGCCGGGCGAGTTCGACATCGTCGGCCTGGCCGCCGGTACGGGCTGGGAGAAGATGGCGGAGCAGGTGGACCGGTATCGGCCCATGGTGGCGGTGCTGACGGATCCCACGGCCGCCGGAAAACTGGCCGACCATATCCGCACGTCCGGCGGGGACACGGTGGTCTGGTCAGGATCGAACGGCTTGGTCCGACTGGTGAAAGAAATCCAATGCGATTTCGTTCTTTCTGCCATCGTCGGCGTGACCGGTCTACCCGCGACGCTGGCCTCCGTGGACCGGGGTTTGACGGTGGGTCTGGCCAACAAGGAGTCACTGGTCGTCGCCGGCGAGTTGATGGTCCGCGCGGCGAAAACTTCGGGCTCCCTGCTGCTACCGGTGGACAGCGAGCACTCTGCGATATACCAGTCGCTTCAGGCGGGACGGCACGAGGAAATCGAGCGGGTCTTCCTGACGGCATCCGGTGGGCCGTTTCGGACCTGGACGACGGCGCAGATGAAGCAGGCGACGATTGAAAATGCGATGCGCCATCCGACGTGGGACATGGGTCCGAAAATAACCATCGATTCCGCGACAATGATGAACAAGGCCCTCGAGATCGTCGAGGCGAAATGGTTGTTCGACATCGACCCGGATCGTATTGAAGTAGTCATCCATCCCGAGTCGATCATCCATTCGATGGTGGCCTTCTGCGATGGATCGGTCGTGGCCCAGATGGGACGTCCGGACATGCGTACGCCGATCCAATACGCGATGACCTATCCGCGCCGATTGGCCGGCTGCGGAGGTTGGCTGGATTTGCCGAAGCTCGAGCGGATGCACTTTGAGCCACCGGATGTGGAGCGGTTCCCGGCACTGCGGCTGGGACACGAGGTCGCCAAAGCAGGCGGGACCGCCGGGGCGGCGCTGAATGCCGCGAACGAAGCCGCGGTATCGGCCTTCCGCGAGCGGCGCATCGGTTTCCTGGAAATCGTGCCGATCGTGGAGGATGCCCTCAAACGGCACGCGTTCGAGGCACATCCAAGCCTGGCAACGTTGATGGCCGTAGATGCGTGGGCGAGGAAAGAGATCGCAACCCAGACATCCGTGATCCTCGAAACTTAGCAGCGAAGATTCCTGGAGTGTTGAAGATCAGCGTATTCAAGGACATCATGGTATGACATCGGATTTGGCTATGATCCTGGCGCAGACGACCGGCTCCACGAGCTGGTTGTCGAGTGTCTGGTCCATCTTCCTGTTGATCATCGGATTCTCGCTCGTGATTTTCGTTCACGAGCTGGGTCACTTTCTGGCGGCGAAGTGGGCGAAAGTCCGCGTCGAGAAGTTCTGCATCGGATTCGGCAAGGAGCTGTTCGGATTCACCAGGGGCGATACGCGATACGGATTCAACGTTCTGCCGTTGGGCGGTTACGTCAAGATGATGGGGCAGGAGGACTTCGTCGTCGACAAATCCGGGGAGCTAAAGGTCAAGGACGATCCCAATTCGTTCACCAACAAGTCCATCGGCAAGCGTATGGTGATCATCTCGGCCGGGGTGATTATGAATCTGCTCTTCGCGGCGGTCGCATTTGCCATCGTCGTCATGGTCGGTCGGCTGGAGATGCCCTCCGTCATCGGCAATGTGGCCGAGAACACGCCCGCCGAGCGTGCCGGCCTTCAGACCGGTGACAGAATCACGAAGATCAATGGCCGCGAGATTCGCACTTTTGGGGAGCTCAGCGCGGCGGTCATGCTCTCTGATCCGGGCGAGACCCTTGAATTGACCGTGGAGCGCGACGGGAAGATTGTTAAACCGAAACCCAAGGTCCTGCCGGAGTTCAAGGAGAATGAGCAGGTCCGGCAAATCGGCATCGGCACAGCGATGAATCTCCGAGTGTTGACGCCCTCGCTACGGCTGGATGAAGCGCATTTACCCGATGAATTGCAGAAGTACGATGAATTCTCCGGGCTCCTCGTGGGCGGCGCGGTGAAGGCATTCAAGGGCCTCGGCCCGTTCGCGCGTGCCGTCGAAGTCGCGCGCGGCGCCCCCGTCGAGATCGTCGTAAGGCGTCCCGTCGAACCCGATGCGTTGACGGATGAGATCTGTCTGAAGTCCGTCCCGGAGATCGAGACCACCGAGGCGCGCGTACACGTTCGGGCGTTGTGGGTGCCGCTGGCCTACGAACGCCAGCCGTCGTTGTCCGGATCGCTCTTGGGGCTTATGCCTCGATTGACCGTTCTCATTCCAACGCCTGGCAAGTCTTTCGAGAAGGCCGGCGCGCAGACCGGCGACGTGATCGTCAAGATTGGATCGCATTCCTATCCCACCCTCGACGAACTCAAGGAGGTCATCGAGGAGAGTGCCGACACGGAGGTCCTGATCGACGTACGGCGAACGCGCGCTGCAAATCACGGTCTGTCCGCGTGGACGGTCGAGTTTTGCGTGGTGAATCGTGAAACGCTTATTGTCACCGCGTTGCAGAACCCTGCGGCGGCCCTCGAGAAAGCCGCGGAGCTTGCCGAGTCGGCCGGTCTGCCCGAGGCTGAGCAAGACAAGCTGCTGGCAATGCTGAAAGATGCCGGCGATGGTCCCGGCTGGCGCAGATGGCTAGAGAATGTCGACGTCCACCGGCTTGATCCGATCATGCCCAAGCATCCGTTTTCACTGTTCGGGATGCTCGGGCTGGCCGAGAAAGCCCCCCCGCCTGTTGATGCCCTCCTGGTCAGTTGGGATGAGGACCACCTCGTCGTCTCACAGACGAAAGAGAACCTCGGCGACCGACTCTCACCTGCGAAGGCTGCCGGCATCCCGGATGGCGCCGTGATCCTGACTGCCGACGGCCAGCCGGTCAGACAATGGTATGAACTGAGCAACATCTTCCAAGCCAATGCCGGCAGGACCATCGCCCTGACTTACCGTGTCGCGGACGAGGTCCACACGACCGCGATGGCCATTCCGAGCTGCCTCACGGCCACATTGAACCTCCCCACCGGCGCGCGGATCGTCAAGATCGACGGCAAAACCTCCTACCCGATCAAGGTGGGCGATGAGGATAAAGACGAGACGGAGGATATCTCGTTGCCGGACTGGCGTGCGACCGAAGGTCTGCTCAAGGCCTCAATCGGAAAAACCGTCCAGGTCGAGTACGTCACCTACGAGGGTGAGAGGCACACGGCCTCCTACGCGGTCACGGCTGAGAATACCGATCCGTGGCTTCACCGCGTCAGGTTTGCGCCGTCATTCGGCTGCTATCCGTTACGCGAGCGGCACCCGATTCACAACCCGATCGTTGCCGTGGGCGTCGGCTTCCGGCAGGCCTACGATGCGACGATGCAGACGATCCAATCCATCCGTCACATGATCTTCACGCGACAGGTCGGTGTCAGCAAGGTCAGCGGTCCTGTCGGCATTGTCCGCATGGGGAGCAGGTTTGCCGATTCAGGCCTTCTGAATCTTCTCTGGTTCCTCGCGGTCATCTCGGCCAACCTGGCAGTGATCAACTTCCTGCCGTTGCCGATCGTCGACGGCGGGCTTTTCCTCTTTTTGATCATGGAGAAGCTGCGCGGGGAGCCGGTCAGCATCAAGACGCAGATCGCCACGCAGTTGATCGGCATCGCCTTGATTGCAACGGTCTTTCTCTTGATTACCTACCAGGACATCAAGAACTGGATCCTCGGCGCGTAGCGTCTAACAGCCCGTGGCAATACTGTGGCACCGGCGTCTCGCCGGTGGTCTTCGCTGTCGAAAACACGGTCTTTATCCCACTGTTCGCACTTTCACCAAGCGTTTCTAACAGCTTGCCCACGCCCCACCGCCGAGACGGCGGTGCCACAAGATGTTCTGTTGGAGTTTCTTACATGACCGTGAAGTACACCGACACTGCGTAATCGAAATATTCCGGGGTCAACTTCATCGGCTGATCCTGGTAGAGGCACCAATTGCGTACCTGCATCATCAGGTCTCGCGGCTGGCAGCAGCGGAAGGGGCGATTTTCCTTCTTGAAATGCATCTCGACCAGATGATCTATGGCCGCCCCAGCGCCATCATCCATTTCAAATCCCAGAGACGGACCCATCAGCTCAAAGAGTTTTCGGAATTGTTCCTCGGTCGGATCCATCGCCTGAATCTTGTACGGAATACGCCGCAGGAAGGCTTCGTCACACAGTTCTCGCGGCTCCAGGTTGGTCGCGAAGATGATGAGCTGGTCGAATGGGATCATAATCACCCTGCCGTTCGGCAGCGTTAAGTAGTCAAACCGCTTCTCCAACGGCACGATCCATCGATTGAGCAGGTCGACCGGCTTGACCCGTTGGCGTCCGAAGTCGTCCACCACGAAGGTGCCGCAATTAGACTTCATCTGTGCCGGCGCCTCGCACATCTTGCTCGTCGCGTTGTATTGAAACTCGAGTGCTTCCAGCGTCAGTTCGCCGCCCACGATGATCGTCGGACGACGGATTTTGACCCATCGCGTGTCGTACGTGTTCTTTCGGAGTCTCTGATCGCCGGGCTCCTCGATGGCTTCGTGTTTCGATTCGTCGAACAGCTTGATGATCAGTCCGTCCACGATCAGACATCGCGGGATATAGATGGTATCGCCAAAACAGGCTGTCACGCGCTCCGCAATGCTGCTCTTGCCATTTCCGGGATAGCCGTACAAGAACATACCGCGACCCGAGTTGATCGCAGGTCCGAGCGTATCGAACATCTCTTTGCTGATCAGCAGGTCGCTGAACGCCCGCTCGAGGTCTTCTCTTTTTGGATTCTTGGTCGTGATCGTCTGCGCCGACACCGCTTTGAGATACACATCCAATGGTACGGGCGCCGAACCGACATACATCGACTCGAACATGTAACGTTGGGCCCGGTCCCGGCCGGCCTCTGTGAGGGCATACTTGAAATCACCCACACTCGTCGAATCCGCGTAATACACGATTTGTTGTTTCTTGAGAGCCTGCAAGAGTTTTATGACGGGATCTCTCGGCAGGCATATCTCTCGGACGATTCGAGTGCCCGTCGCAGCACTCGCTGCGGCCAGGTATTTGACGATGAGTGTCTCGACGACCGCAGGGTCCAGGCCGGCCTCCTGGAATGATTCGGGGGGCTTGGGAACAAAGGGCTCTGTCGCCGTGTTATCACTGGGCAAGCCGAGCGATGGCTGGCTGAGGCCGGATTCCGATGTTTCATCACTCATGAGAGGTTCCTTATTTCGGAGGAAGCCCGAACCAGGTGTTCAGGCTAAGCATCCCGACATCACACAGGATCATACGCGCGATTGTACAGCGGTCGTGTCGCCGATTGAAGGGTCCCTCTGTCATTCCGACAACCCGTCGCGGGACACAACGAGTAGGTCAGTCCCGCGTAATGTCTTCAAGCACCGTCGCACCTAGAGGTTAGGAGTCGCGTATAAACAAGTTACATGTTTCATATGGGCGGTACGGGCATCCTGCCGTATGGCCACGGGCGGGACGCCCATACCACCCTATGACAATCTTTCAGCTTATTCATGCGCTCGCCCTTAGTCCAACGGAATAGCTGACGGCTGATAGGTGATGATAGCTAGTGCTCCTTCACGCTTGAACTGTCGGGGAGTGCGGGCATCCTGCCCGCTGTTCTTCGAGGAATCAGGCGGGCGAGACGCCCGCACTCCCCGACATTTCTAACGTGACGCGACACTACTCTCGCACCAGCGCCGTCAGGCCGTTGAGGTCCTCGAACTCGTAATCCGGTTCATGGTTGCCAATGTCGTAGATGCGGTGCGTGCGATTCACCCAGCCGCTACGGATGCCTGCTGCCATGGCCCCGCCGACGTCGCTGTGCAGTGAGTCGCCCACGTGAATCACCCTGTCTCGACGCCAGCCGGTGCGTTCCAGGGCCACCTCGAAAATCCGCGGGGACGGCTTGTACGACCGGACCTCCTCCGAGGTCACCAGATCGTGGACTTTGATGTCACGAGCGGTCAAGGCCGCCTCGGCATCGGTGTGGTCGGCGTTGGATACGATGCAGATAGGATATGGAAACACCTCGAGGAAATCCTTGACTTCCGGTTGCAGGGGCGGGTCCTGCCAGTATTCCACGAGCATCCTGGAGTACGGCACGGGATTCACCTCCGCGCCGAATTCAGTCATCGTCTCGACCAGCGTCTTCGCTTCCAACTCGAACAACGTCAGGAAGCCATCCCCATTGCATTGCCCGAGCGCATGAAAGAACCGATCCCCCCACACGATGCTGAGTTCCTTCGCCGATAGGGAGATACCGGTATCGCGAACGATGTGTCCACACGTCGTCTCAACGGCTTGACGATCGCCGGTCGTCAGCGTCCCATACATATCCAAGAAAATCCCGTCCAGTTCCATTGCATCCTCCGAGCTTGCCGTATTCTCGGAGCGACTCCACGCGATTGCAACTGGAGTTCGGGGAGACATGGCTGCACGCATGAACACGCCGCCAAGCGCTAGCTGGCCTTTCGCATCAGGTAGAAGACGTAACCGAAAGAATCGCCGTAGCGCTCGCAGATGGACATCTCCTGTTCGGTCTCGTCCAAGACACGGGCCAGGGCCGGATCGGCCTCGGCCTCGGGGCGCAGCAGGGCCACCCGCTTTCTCAGCGGCGTGTAATACTCATCCCACCAAGCCGATTGCGGAAGCGTGAAATGGTCGAGAACTATGTATCCATACTCAGCCGCAGTCGTGATGTTCCCGTCCACCGTCGTCATGGCCGGGTACTCCTCGTGCCAAAAAGCCTGGGCTTCCGCCGGCGGATCGTCGGTGAGTCGGGTCGCTTCGCTGGCGACCAACAAGCCATCGTCACGCAGAAGCGGGCGCCAAAGACGCAGGCCCTCCGCAAACCCAACAATGTAAATGGCAGCTTCGATCCAGATCAGGTCTATGCTGCCTGGTTGCTCCTCGAGTTCTTCCATGCGGCCGAGCCGCGTGGCGACCAGATGGGATAGCCCCTCTTCCTTAGCCGATTGTCGAAGGTGATCAAGGTAGGGTGCGTGGAAATCCAAGGCGGTGATCTGTGTTTGAAAATGTCTGGCGAGAACCAGTGTCTGCTTGCCCGGCCCGCAACCCAAATCGAAGACGCGCGGCTCCGACCGTAGCGGTGGCAACCGGCGAATGGCCCCCCTCGTGGCCTCATCACAGCCTGGACCCTCCCGGGGAATGTCGCAATGTAGTGTAAAAAGAGCTTTCATGTCCATCTTAATGGGCCTTCCTGTAATGGGTGCCTATTTACCAATGCAGAAGCGGGAAAAGAGTCGGGCGAGCATCTCCTCCGTCTGGTCCTCCCCCACCAGGGTGCCGAGCGCCTGCGCGGCAGCGCGGAGTTCCACTGCCACAAGCTCCGCGTTGTCCAGGTGTTCGCCGCAGCCATCCGCTAGGCCGATCGCACTTTCCAAGGCCTGGATTGCCTCCCGCAAGGCTTGCCGATGTTCGGCCATGAGCGCGATCGCCTTGTCGTGGACATCGACCTCGCGGTCCTGGAGCGCACGCCGGACTTGTTCCTTCAGGTCTTGACAGCCCGCGCCGGTTGTCGCGCTCGTTGCAGTTGGCGGCTCCCGCATCGAGATCGCAAGGCGCGCCAAGGCCGCTGTCTGCTCATCATCGGTAAGCAAGTCACACTTATTGGCGACGACGATGACGGGTGTGCCGCGGCGGGTATACGTCGGGACCTTGGCATTAGCGACCTCGGTCATGTCCACGACGCACAACACTAAATCGGCATCTTCGACGGCGCGGCAGGCGGCTGCCTGTATCCGCGCATCGAGTTCACTCACGGCATCATTCAAACCAGCAACGTCCACCAAGAGGCACTCCATCTCGCCGATCGTCATCGGCGCGGACAGAACGTCGCGCGTTGTGCCGGCGATGGACGCACAGATTGCCCGATCCAGGCCGGTCAACCTGTTCAATAGACAGGATTTTCCTACATTTGACAATCCCGACAGCAGGACCCTTGGAAGTCGCCCCCAGCGTTCGGCCCGAATGCCGGCCACCGTCGTAGCGTTTAGCGCCGTCTTCACTGTCTCGAGCC
>Ga0190284_1001116_pt1 | contig 12461 bp, 6 predicted proteins | sample 48691812_MG_FD_161668 | JGI IMG/M metagenome (GOLD analysis project Ga0190284, IMG submission 161668) | Hydrothermal vent microbial mat bacterial communities from Southern Trench, Guaymas Basin, Mexico - 4869-18-1-2_MG | ecosystem: Environmental > Aquatic > Marine > Hydrothermal vents > Microbial...
CATCCTCCGGGTGGGAACTGGCAGGGGATAGTTCGAGTGTCAGCGACGGCGTTTGGCACTATGTCGTGGGTACGTTCAGAAGGAGTTCTCCGTTGGCAAGAATACGGATGTACATCGACGGTGTCCTGACCGGAACGAACGACGGATTCGATGAGAGCATCTTGGCTGGAGACCAGGGTGTTCACATCGGAAGTCGGTGGGGAGGGCTCAGCGACGGTTTCAACGGTATCATCGATGAAGTGCGTGTCTACGACCGGGCGCTGAGCCACGACGAGATACTCGATCTCTACTGGAGCACGACGCACCCTGATCCTCAGGACGATACAACTGACGGGGACGAGAGCGAAGTGTCCGGCACGAGCAGCGATCCCGTGAACACGGCCACGGGGAGCTTCTTCCATCAGGAGACGGACCTGTCGATCCCGTCGCGTGGCCCTCCGCTGATCTTCACCCGCTTCTACAACAGCAAAGCGGCTGCGCCGGAGCGAAGAGCGGGCAGGTCCGGGCGGGCGACTCCCGGAGGCAACTTAGCCGCAACCTACTCGGCGGACACGACGGGCGCTCAGCGAGCTAGCGTTGGCGCCAAGAAGACGGGCGAATCCCCTCCCAGCGAGGATCAGAAGCACGCAGCCGATTCACGCCAGACCCGACCGAAGACGAAGGAGGAGAGCAAATGAGTCACGCTTCGATTCGTGTCAACGGGGTGCCGCAGATCGTCCTGCTGTGCCTGGCCCTCCTTCTCCTGGGCGCCAATGGAGCCATCGGCGACATCGACGACGGCTTGGTCGGCTACTGGAGCTTTGACGAGGGGGAGGGCGGAACCGCATATGATTACTCGGGACACGGCAATCACGGCACCATCGACGGCGCGGCATGGACAACAGGCATATCCGGATCTGCGCTAAACTTCGATGGAGACGATGATTACGTAGAAGTGGACTCATTCACATTGAGCGCACCTGATCCACAAACGCAGTGTATATGGTTTACGCTTAATGATCTAACTATCTCTCGTCATCTTACTTCATATGATGCACGGGGTACATTCACTGTGCTATCTAATGCCACGTTACAGGTAGAATTGCAGGGGAATCCCAATGGAATAAGGATAAGGAGTTCTGACACCGTTGCTACGGGGCAATGGCATTTTGTATGCCTAAGACTATATGGATTCGATGTAGCGACGGGAAGGACCATAGATGATGCAGATTTCTATATTGATGGGGTTGTTCAAGACAAATCAAGTTATGACATTGGCGTAAATACTGACATTCGCAACACCCTGTATATAGGGTGTTATCAACCTGCTTGGGGCAGTCATTTTGACGGCATCATCGACGAAGTTCGTATCTACGATCGCGTTCTGAGTCATGCCGAGATCCTCGATCTGTACTGGAGTACCACACATCCCGATCCGCAGGAGGATACCACGGAGGGCGAACAGGGCGAAGTGTCCGGCACCGATGGCGACCCGGTGAACACGGCCACGGGGAGCTTCTTCCATCAGGAGACCGACCTGTCGATCCCGTCGCGTGGCTCGCCGCTGATATTCACTCGCTTCTACAACAGCAAGGCTGTTGCACCGGGACGTAAGGCCACCAAGTCCGGGCCTGCGGCACCGGCGAGCAAAGCAGACAGGGCCCGGCCGACGGCGCAGGAGAACAACGAGCGGGCCAGCATCGACGCCGAGAAGCAAGGCGAATCCCGTGCCAACAAAGACCAAGAGCAAGCCGGCGGCCCATCCGAGACCCGCGCCACGCCGAAGGAGGAAGGCGAATGAAAACTACCCCGCGTTACTTCAACCGTTCCCCGCAGATTCTCCTAGCGGCATTGGTCTGCCTGTTCGCAGGAGCCGACGTCGCCATTGCGGACCTCAACGACGGCCTCGTCGCCTACTGGAGCTTTGATGAGGGAACTGGGACAGTCCTACACGATTACTCCGGGCATGGTCATCACGGCACGATCTCTGGAGCGCAATGGGTTCCTGGCGTGGCGGGCTCGGCGCTTCGGTTTGATGGCACGAACGACAACGTGCACGTACCTGACGCTGATGACCTGGACGTGATCGGACCGTTTACGATCAGCTTGTGGACCACGTTCGAGGCAATTGGGCCTGGAACAACAAGGCAGAACGTATTGTCGAAGGAGCGCTACCAGAGCGCCACGGATAATGATGGGTACCTCATCAGAAAGGAGTACGACAGTGCCGCGCCGTTTTTCCTCCTGCTAAGGGACGGTGGTCACTCCACGTCGTTCGGCAGCGTTTCTGCGAACCGATGGTATCACATTGTCGCTACATTCGACGGCACGACCCTGCATGCCTACAAGGACGCTGAGTTTACAGGACAAGCTACGGCCCCGTCGAATCGAGCCAACACCAAGCAGCTGGCCTTCGGCGAAAAACCCGATGGGGCGTTCGATTTTCAGGGCATTGTCGATGAACTCCGCATGTACAGCAGAGCACTGAGCGCTGCCGAGATCGCGGACCTGTATTGGAGCGTGCGACCCGACCCGGAGGATGATACGACGGACGGCGATCAGGGCGACGTCTCGGGCACGAGCAGCGACCCGGTCAACACCGCCACGGGGAGCTTCTTCCATCAGGAGACCGACCTGTCGATCCCCTCGCGTGGCTCTCCGCTCACGTTCACCCGCTTCTACAACAGCAAGGCCGCTGCGCCGGGGCGCAAGGCAGCCAAGTCCAGGCAGACGGCTGCACCGGGGCGCCGGACGGGCGCTTTCTGTGGCAGGCAAACCTCGAGCAAGCTGGTATCGGCCAGAGAAGATATAAGTGATCCCATTTCGGCATTCGAAACAACGGCCTTCGATGAGAAGGCCGGCATAGAAGGAGGACGACAGATGATACTTTCTGGCAAACGAAGAGGACCTTTCGCAGCTTCCGCGTTTGCGGCTGCGGTCCTGGCTCTTGCGGGTGCAGACGGCGCGCTCGCGGACCTAGGCGGCGGGCGAGGCGGGATTGACCGGGCCGCCAGCGACTGGCCGATGGGCCCCGGCTGGACGCACGCATACTACATCTGGTTCGAGCCGGACGCCCCGGACGAGCAGGTGGCGGTGCACTGGGGCGACGGCCACGCCGACTACTGGATGGACGACGGCGAGGGCGGATACGTCATGTCCGTGCCCGGCGTCTATGACGACGTGACCTCCAATGGCGACGGTACGTGGACGCTGACCCGGACGAACGAGGACGTCTACGACTTCGACAGCAACGGCCGGCTCACGTCGATCACGGACAAGAACGCCAACGTAACAACGCTGGCGTACAACGATGCGAACGTGCCGCTGTACGTCACGCACGTGACCGACCCGGTCGGCCGCACACTGGTGCTCGTTTACGCGGATGTGGGTGGTGGTGAGTGGCGTCTGCAGAGCATCACCGACTGGACCGGCCGCGATGTGCAGTACAGCTACACCGACGGCAACCTGACCCAGGTCACCGACGTGCTGGATAACACGATCGACTACAACTACGACACGAACGGCTACCTGGAGACGATCACCGACCAGCGCGGCGTCACGGTCGTCGACAACACCTATGACCCCGATGGGCGGGTCCTGGAACAACTCGACGGCAACGATAACCCGACGACGTTCGTCTACCCCGACGGCCGCGGGGAGAACGAGACGACGATGACGTTCCAGATCACCATCCCGGGTGAAGGTAGTCCGCACCCCCTTGCGGTCAAGCACCCGCACGAGGATCGGTACAAGCGCCAGCTTGCGGTCACGGACGCGCTCGGTGAGACGGTGGAGTTCGGCTACGACGGCATGTTCAACCGCAACAAGATCACCGACCGCAACGGAAACCTGACGCAATTCGAGTACGACGAGCACGGCAACGTGCTGTCCACCACGGAGGCAGACGATCCCGCAGACCCGGCCGACGGCGGCACCACGACGGTGGCCTATGACGATCCCGAGTTCGTCCACCAGCCGACGCAGATGGCCGATGCCCTGGGCAACCTGACCGAGTGGGACTACAACACTAACGGCAACGTGGCTACCGAGAAGCGATACCTTGATCTGGAGCAGACCGAGTACGTCGAGAAGGGCTGGACGTACAACAGCAACGGCCAGCGCCTCACCGAGACCGACGAGCAGGGCAACGTCCATCAGTGGATCTACGACCCCGTCACCACGCTGCTGACCGAGGAGATCGACCGGGCGGGCAACCACGCCTGGTACGGCTACGACGACCTCTGGCGGCGAATCTGGGTGACCGATGGCCGCGGAACGGGACCGGAAGACGCGGCGTACACGACCTACTACTTCTACGATGATGCTGGCCGGCTGATCCGGATCGAAGGACCGCCGCTGCCTGATGCCCCGGACGGCATCACTCAATGGTTCGGCTACGACGAAGTTGGCAACCGCAAGTGGGTCACCAGCGGCCGGGGTAGCATGGCCGAAGACCCGGACCACACCACCTACTTCTTCTACGACAACAACCGCAACATGATCCGTAGCGAGGCGCCGCTGGACGGGAATCCGCAGTATAGCGTGACTCGGCACGCCTACGACGAACTCAACCGCAAGGTGAAGATGTTCGACGCCAACAACTCCGATCCGGAGAACGGCTCCGAGACGTACATTCTCAATGATGCCGGCCGGCTGGTGGAGAAGCACGACGCCGAGGGCAACATCTGGACCTCTACCTACGATGCCCAGGGCAACCTTCTGAGTCAGAGCCAGCCGAGCGATTCCGATCCCACCGGCGTCACCGTCTTCCATGAATACGATGCCATGAACCGGCGGGTGCTGACCTACGACGAGCTGGGCAACGAGACGCACTTCGAATACGACGTGCTTGGCCGCCTGGCCAGGCAGACCGACGCTGAGGGCAATGAGACGGACTTCAGCTACGACGCCCTGGGCCGGCTGGTCTGCGTGGTGGACGCCGAGGGCGGCTGGACGGAGTACACGTACGACGCGACCGGCAACCTGATCGAGATCGAGGACGCCAACGACGGCGTCATCAGCACGCGCGAGTACGACGCTTTGGGCCGGCTGATCCTGGCCAAGGATGGCAACCACAACATCTACGAGTACGCCTACGACGAGATCGGCAACCAGACCTGGGTCAAGGACGCCAAGGAGACCGAGACCATCCTGGTTTACGATGCCGCAAACCGTCTACTGGACATCTACTACCCCGACGCGACGCAGGTGAGCTACACGTACGACAACAACGGCAACCGGACGGAGATGACCGACCCGAACGGGTCGAGCAGCTTCACGTACGATGGCCTGAACCGGTTGCGTTCCACGACGGACAGCTTCGGGAAGGTGGTCCAGTACGACTACGACCCGGTGGGCAACCGCACTGGGCTGACGTATCCGGATAGCAAGCAGGTCACGTATGGCTACGACACGTCCAACCGCCTGACCACGATCACCGACTGGGACTCGCGAGCGACGGCGTACACGTACGACGGGCTGCGGATCGAGACGGTCACGTATCCCAGCGGCGTGGTCGAGACGCGCGGCTACGACGATGCGGGTCGGCTTACGTCGCTGGATACGGAGGACTCATCCACGAGCGGCCTGCTGAGCTTCGCGTGGGTCCGTGACGGCGTGGGGAATCCCACCTCTGCCACCGAGACCGGCACGCTCCAACCCACGCTGGAGCAGCTTCAGGTGGAGTACGAATACGACACGGACAACCGGTTAGTCGAATCCAGCCAGGGCACGTATCAGTACGATGCCAACGGCAACCTGACCTCGCAGACGGTGGGCGGTACGACTACGACGTTCGCGTACGACGCCGAGGATCGGCTGGTCTCGCAGACCACCGACGCCAGCACGGTGCAGCACGTTTACGATGGCGACAGCTACCGCATCGCCCGGATCGAGGGCGCCGACGAGACCCGCTACGTGCTCGACCGCGGCCGGTCGATGAGCCATGTCTTGTGCGAAACGGACGAGACTGGCACGATCATCGCTTACTACATCCAGGGCCCGGCGCTTATCGCCCGGATCGGCGCGGACGGCTCGCAGCGCTACTACCACACCAACGACATCGGCAACGTGGTAGCCCTGACCGATGAGAACGAGCTGATCACCGACCGCTACGGCTACACGCCGTTCGGCCTGCCCAAGGCCCAGGAAGGCGCCACGGACAACCCGTTCACGTACGTCGGCGGCCTGGGTGTGATGGCCGAAGCGGACGGTCTCTACTTCATGCGTGCCCGGTTCTACGACCCTGACACAGGGCGCTTCCTCGGGAAGGACCCGGTGGAAGGCGCGTTCACCGATCCACGCGGGCTACACCGCTACGTATATGGTTTGAATAATCCGCTGATGGGCGTCGACCCAACAGGGCTCGTTGACTGGGACCGCTTCTGGGGAGGCGTGGCCCAGGTTGGCTTGGGCTTTGTGGAACTGGGCTCTGGTATTATGACCGGCAATCCGTTCGATATCGTCTCCGGGGTTTCAACTGAGTGGAAGGGGTTCATGGACATCTTCCTCGGCTGGGAGGAAAGCGACCTTCCGTCGCGAACGCTCATCGAGACTATAGCGTACGAGCTTGGGGGTGAAGAAGCAGTTCCAGCTGCCTCCGCCTTTGAAATGGGGATTAATCTAGCCGGTCTCGGCACGAGCCTTACCAAGGCCTACAAGGGTGCGAAAGCACTAAAGAACCTCCCGCTTGACGAGACAATGACAAAGTTCTCCTTCGTGGACACGTCTCATGGTTTTCGCGTAAGAGATCTTCTCACGGGACAGTTCGTCTCGTGGGAAAAGACAGTGCTCAAAGAGCTCAAACATATCGATTTACTGGAAGTACAGGCCATGGCGAAGCTCAACCAGGGGGGCATCGACCTAGTCAAGTTCTTGCTTAAGCTTCAAATCGATGCTGGATTGCGATCTGACGACGTAGCTGGTTGTCCTTCGACGCCGTCTCGATAAGGTCAAAAGTGATATCCCTGAGAGAGCATCCATGAGTGGATACCCAATAGCACTCTCAACAACAAGGAGTCTTATCATGAAGAAGCATTTGCCAATAATCGTAATGACATCCCTGGTGGCCTTGTGGGCCACCAGCGCGACGGCGCAGATCACCTATGAGTACGACGGCCTGCACCGGCTGATCCAGGTCACCTACGACGACGGTGCCACGATCTACTACGAATACGACGCCGTGGGCAACCGCACCATGCGCATGACCAACGGCGACGCGGGCATGTCGTACCTGGCCACCTACGTCGATCCGGAGGGCAGCGGCGAGGTGCTCAGCGATCCGGACCTGACCTGGTACCCGATCAACACCAACGCCGTGCTCACGGCCGTGCCGGTAGGGACCTGCGGCTTTGTCGAGTGGACCGGCGACGTGCCCCCCGGTGACGAGTACGACAACCCGCTGACCCTCCTGCTGGACCAGCCGGTGATGAGCGTCACCGCCCACTTCAACTCGCCCTGGGGCGGCATGACCTCCGACTGCAACGCCAACGGCATCCCCGACGGCTGCGAGGGGTTCGACTGCAACACTAACGGCGTGCTGGATGCCTGCGACATCTGGTCCGGAACCAGCGCCGACTGCAACACCAACAACATCCCGGATGATTGCGACATTGCCCTGGGCACCAGCGCCGACTGCAACACGAACGGCATCCCCGACGAATGTGAGCTGGCTCCGCCGGCAACCCTGCTGGCGGCCGACTTCGAGAGCGGCTTGCCGGGCGGCTGGAGCGCTACTGGCCTGTGGCACGTGACAAACCAGTGCGAGATCGACGGCGGGTGCGATCCGGTGCAGTGGGCCTACTTCGGCCAGGACAGCAACTGCACGTTCGACACCGGCAGCCAGACCGCCGGCTCGCTGACGGCGCCTGCGATCGAAATCCCAGCCGATGCCACCTCGGCCCGGCTGACCTACTGCTCGGCCTACGACGGCGAGCGCGGCACGGCGCCTTCCGGCTTCGACTCGGCCTGGGTAAGCGTCAACGGGACGCTGGTGGACGACATCGGCTCCACGACCAGCACCGTGGGGGCCTGGGAACAGCGTACCGTGGACCTGAGCGCCTACATCGGCCAGACGATCACACTCGCGTGGGAGTTCGATTCCATCGACGGCAACAACAACGATCGGCTAGGCTGGCAGGTGGACGCCGTCGAAGTGGTTACGGAGGGTACCATCGACCACGATTGCAACACCAACGGTATCCCCGACGATTGCGACATCGTCTCCGGCACCAGCGATGACTACGACCTCAACGGCCTGCCGGATGAGTGCGACCCGGATTGCAACACCAACAGCGTCCCTGACACCTGTGACATCAGTTGCGTAACCGGTAACTGCGCTAGCCATCCACTCGGCTGTGGCACCAGCCAGGATTGCAACACCAACGCGATCCCTGACGGTTGCGACATCACCTCCGGCACGAGCGAGGACTACGATCTCAACAGCGTGCCGGACGAGTGCGATCCGGACTGCAATACCAACAGCGTTCCTGACGCTTGTGACATCAGTTGCGTAACTGGTAACTGCGCCAGCCATCCGCTCGGCTGCGGTGTCAGCCTGGACTGCAACAGCACGGGTGTGCCGGACGAGTGCGAGACCATCGCCGCCGGCGACTTCGATGTTGATTCCGATGTGGACCTGGACGATTTCGCAGCCTTCGTGGACTGCATGGCCGGTCCGGACACGCCCCCGGATCCCACAGCGTCCGCGTGCGTCCAGGCCTGTCAGGACGCCTTCGACTGGGACGATGACAACGACGTGGACCTGGCCGACTTCGCCGAGTTCCAGGCGCTGTTCACCGGGTCTGGTAAGTAGGCGCGCATCGAGGCTTGACAATGCGTACGATGAAGAAACCCGTCGTCGACTGGCGGCAAGGGAGGTGAATAGGAATGACTCAAAAAATCGGATCCGGCGTGCAAGAACGGGGACGCCGAAGGCTGATCATAATCACCTGCTTCGTGTTTGGAGGTCCGCTGCCTGTCTTGTGCGCTGAAACGATCGTCGTACAAGCGGATGCAGAGATTAACTGCGGCCCTGATTGCTACACCGCCGGTGTCGCAGTGCCGCTTGAAACCGGAGAATGGCGGTTTACTGCTGGAGACGACGAAAACGACGTGTACGATGGCTGGAGCCCGTGGAGCTCGGATTCCGCCCACGGTGGCCTGTCTTGGCTATGGTCGGTTCGCATCACCGTGCCCGGCGTGATGGATCAGTACTGGAAACCGCGCGATGCGGCGTACTTCGCCACGCAGCAGGAAGCACTCGCCGCCAACGTCGGAGGTTCGACGATCCTGAACTTGGAGGCACCTAATACAGCCTACTTCTGGTACAGCGACTATCCAGGGTGTGGTGATAATCGGGGAGGGGCAACTGTCTATATCGATCCGGCGCGGCCCAATGTCCAAGTGGACGCAAAGGTTCATTGCGGGAGCGATTACACTGTCTCGTCGGTTCCGCTGCCCCTTTCCGCTGGCCTTTGGCGGATTACGGTCGCTGACAACGAGAACGATCACTACGACGCATGGAGTGCCTGGTCTTCAGGCGACAACTGGATGTGGAGGCTGGGTATCACGGTGCCCGGAGTAGTCGATCTACCTACCTGGGCTCCATATGATGCCGGGCTCTTCCCCACGCAACAAGCGGCCCTCGATGCAAACGTCGGTGGGTCAATGACGATAAGCCTGGACGCTCCTGCAACTGCCTACTTCTGGGTCCTGGACAGCGGATGTGCGGACAACCGCGGCGGCATGACTGTCAGCGTTGAACCTTACTGGGATACACTCCCCGACCCGCAGGAGGATACCACGGAGGGCGAACAGGGCGAAGTGTCCGGCACCAGCAGCGACCCCGTCAACACGGCCACGGGGAGTTTCTTCCATCAGGAGACCGACTTGTCGATCCCGTCGCGTGGGCTGCCGCTGACATTCACGCGCTTCTACAACAGCAAGGCTGCCGCACCGGGGCGTAAGACAGCCAAGTCCAAACAGGCGCCGCCAGAACGCAAGACGGGCACATCCCAGCCGGCGGACACGAAAGACGGAGAGCGCTCCGCCCCCGATACCAAGAAGCCCGACGAGTCCCCTGCCGGGAAGGATCACGAGCAAGCCACCGGCTCGTCCAAGGGCCAAGCCAAGGCGAAGGAGGAAAACAAATGACGCGTCCCGTTACGCACGTGACTTGTTTGACGATGTCGGCCCTCGCCGCTTTCGGCCTGGCCCTCGGCGGGTCTGAGAAGGCCGTGGCCGGCCTAGATGACGGTTTGGTCGGTTACTGGAACTTCAACGACGGCGGAGAGGCCCTGGACTACTCCGGCAACGAAAACCACGGAACCGTTCACGGCGCCACATGGGCTTACGGTGTGTTCGGGTATGCGCTGGAGTTCGACGGCATCGACGACTACGTCGAGCTCAACGAGCGAGTGACCTTGAGCCGCTACGCGGCCGCGCTTTGCTGGTGGATGAAACCCGCGGACACCACTGACTCGGTGGTGTTCTCCTGGGCTCCTGCGGACACACTGACCAGCATGATCGAGTCCCACACAAACAGCATATACGCGGAAACGTCGAGAAACTGCAATTACTTCAACTTCTACGGTGTCGAGAAGGCCACAACGTGGTCCTTCTATGTGATCCTGTTTCAGGACGAGCACGCGTATTTATATATCGACGGGCAGTACTACGGCGAGGCTGACCAGTACGGAACGGATGGCTGCGGCGGGGATCCGGTTGACCACCTCGTGGCAGATTTCTGGCTACAGTACATCGGTGTCAACACTGGATACAGCCCGCACTTCGCGGGAGCGATCGACGAGGTCCGGGTCTACGACCGGGTACTGGCTTCAGAAGAGATCAATGCGCTCTACAACTACGGCAGACTGTCGTACTGGTGGCGCTTTGACGAGGGCACCGGAAGCACAGCCCATGACAGCAGCGGAAACGAAAACCACGCCACCGTCCATGGCGCAGAGTGGACTAGCGGCGTGTCCGGCCATGCCCTGCAGTTCGACGGTGTTGGCAACTTCATCGAGCTAAGTCACTTCACCACGGTCGATCGCCACGATGGCACCATCTGCTGGTGGATGAAGCCGACAGATACGAGCAACGCCGCCGTGTTCTCGTGGCGCCCTGCCGATACCCTGACCAGCATGATCGAGTCTCATACGACTCACGTCTACGCGGAGACGTACAGGAACTGCAACTACTTCCTATTCTACGATGTGGATAAGACAACCGAGTGGAGCTTCTATGCCATCGTGTTCAACGACGAGAGGGCGTATTTGTTCATTGACGGTACCTTTCTCAAGGAAGCCGACTCTTATGGAACGGACGGGTGCCATGGCGAGCCTGTCGACAAGCTGGTGGGGGACTTCTGGCTCAAGTACATCGGCGTCAGCACGGGGTATAGCCCCAACTTTGCCGGCATCATGGACGAAGTGCGCGTTTTCAACCAAGCCCTGGCTCAGGACGAGATCGCGGACCTGTATTGGGGCGTGCGGCCCGACCCGGAGGACGATACGACGGAAGGTGACCAAGCCGATGTCTCCGGCACCAGCAGCGACCCAGTCAACACGGCCACGGGCAGCTTCTTCCATCAGGAGACGGACCTGTCGATCCCGTCGCGGGGGATGCCGCTGACGTTCACTCGCTTCTACAACAGCATGGCCGCTGCGTCGGCAGCCAAGTCGGCCAAATCCAAACAGGCGCTGCCGGAGCAGAAGACGCCCACCTCACAACCGGTGAGCAAGAAACACGGTGATCCCTCCAGCATTGATGCCGAGAAGCCCGGCGAGTCGCCCGCCGGCAAGGACAAGGACCAAGCCATCGGTTCATCCCAGGCCCAGGCCAAAACGAAGGAGCAGAGCAAATGAGCAACCAGCCTCGTTACTTCAACCGATCGCCGAAGGTCGCCCTGATAGCCTTGGCCTGCCTTCTCGCGGCAACCAACGGTGCCACCGCAGATCTCAACGATGGTCTGGTCGGCTATTGGAGATTCGATGAAGGCGAGGGCGGCACGGCGTACGACTACTCCGGCCACGGTAACCACGGAACAATCGAGGGAGCGGCGTGGACAGACGGCATCTACGGAAATGCATTGTACTTCGATGGCGTAGATGACTACGTAAGCATAGGTGACAGTCCAGGGTTTGACACGGGCGACGAAATCACAGTTGGGGCATGGATTAACACGGCCGTCGTCAACGCGGGATCCGCGATTGCTGTGCATGACCTTTCACAGGCCAAGTGGCTGCTGTACGCCTCCGGCAGCACGCACACAGTCAGCCTCTTTTATGTGCGAACATCCTCCGGGTGGGAGTGGGCAGGGGATACATCGAGCGTGAGCGACGGCGTTTGGCATTTTGTAACTCTTCAGCCGTCTGCAGTGTTGGTATCGGGTAGCGACGGGAGTTGGCCGGTGGCGACGTAGGTTCGGAGTGCGTCGGCGATGGCCTTTGTCGGGTTGAGGCCACGGAGCTTGAGTGTGCGGT
>Ga0190284_1001117_pt1 | contig 12456 bp, 12 predicted proteins | sample 48691812_MG_FD_161668 | JGI IMG/M metagenome (GOLD analysis project Ga0190284, IMG submission 161668) | Hydrothermal vent microbial mat bacterial communities from Southern Trench, Guaymas Basin, Mexico - 4869-18-1-2_MG | ecosystem: Environmental > Aquatic > Marine > Hydrothermal vents >...
CTATAAGAAAAAATGGAAAGGAAACTCAAAACTGCTCTAAAAAATTTGGATGAGGAACCTTGTTCTGAAAAGGAGTTTAAGGAAAAAAACAAACTCTCTGACGAAGAAATCAGAGAGTTATTCGATAATGATTTAATCTACAAGGTTGAAGATGTTGGGATGGTTGCCACAACGTTGGAAGCAAGAAAATATTGTTGTTAAAAATACCCTCCCTTTGTTTGAAAAACGAGATACTCAGCTATTCAGGAAATGTCAATCAAAACGACGAGTTAGACAGATTAATAAATTGAAAATAATTAACGCAGAGCGACAAAAGTTCAGAATTTTCTATAATTCTCTTTAATCCTTCTTCCAGCCAAAGCTGCCAAAGCACCACCCGCTAAAAGAGAGATTGTTGCCGGTTCTGGAATGGGAGCAGTTGTTCCGAATTCATTACTTACTCCGGAATTGGCATACATCCTCGCTCCGACAGTTTCCCATCCGAGAACATCATCTTCCTTAACATCATAATAAACCCAATTTGCAAAACCTGGTTCTAATTGTGTTCCTGGTTCTATTCCAAAATAACTATCTTGCCCTGAAGCACTTTCATCATAACTCCACGCACTAAACTGGTCTCTGAAATTATAAGCTCCCCTGTCCGCAAAATCCGCGTCCATCTCTAATTGCCAGCAAGCGTCATCGCTTCCACCGCCAAAAGTCACATTCTCAACTCTTAAACCTACTGTATAAAAATCATTAACATCATCGCCGAAAGTTCCCAATCCGTCCGCATTTACTTCTGTAATAGAATTCTCATAAGCTATAACAGGATTCGCTTTCACCTTCAAAGGAGCCGCCAAAGCCGCAACCGCCAAAGCACCCGTTGCCAAAACCTTTCCTAATCCGCCAAACTTTTTGTTTCTCATACTATATATACAAAAAAAGGGTTTTTAAACCTTTCGCCTCTGTCATTTTGGAGGGGTTACTCCCTTTCGCCCCCAATCCAAAATCCTTTCCGCCCCCTTTCTCATTCCTCTCTCTTTACACGGAAAGACAGGCTCATTTATCACTATTATTTGATTTTGTCAAACACTTATCTTCTGTAGTCGCGCTCGTCGGGCGCGGATTATCAGCCGTCCTCACCGCGAACGGCTACAAGAAAACATTTATCAACTGCCTTGCCTTTCCGCATAAGGTGTCAGTCCTATCTTCTTGTCATTTTTATTGACGACGTGTTTTTCACTTTCTAAAAAGGGTGTATGGGAAGAAGTCCGCGAATTGAATATGAGGGGGCGGTTTATCATTTGATGAGCCGGGGAAATCGTCAGGAACCGATTTTTCTGGATCATTACGACAACCGGCTGTTTCTGGGTACGCTGGGAGAAGCCTGCGGGCGCACCGGATGGCGGGTACACGCTTTTGTTCTGATGGGAAACCACTATCACTTATTGATCGAGACACCGGAAGCGAATCTGGTGGACGGGATGCACTGGCTGCAGGGCACCTACACGAAGCGGTTTAATATTCGTCACAACCAGCGGGGCCATCTGTTTCAGGGCCGCTACAAAGCACTGCTTATTGACCCCGAAGGCGATTATTTCCAGACGGTCAGCAGCTATATACATTTGAATCCGGCCAGGGCGGGCTTTTTTGATTTGGCAAGCGGAAAACTGGCGGACTATGCGTGGAGCAGCTATCCTCTGTATTTGCGTCCGTCTAAGCGTCCAGAGTGGTTGAGTGTGGATAGGACCCTTGGAGCATGTCATGTTCCGGATAATCACTCCGGCCGGGCAGAATACCGTCAGTATATGCAAAAACGGGTTTTGGAAATTTCCTGCAGTGAAAAGCCCCGGGAGGTTGATGAGCGTTGGGCGAAAATTCGCCGGGGATGGTGTTTCGGAGCAGATGAGTTTCGCCATCAAATGATTGAAGCGCTTGATGGAGTAATGGAGGGAAAGCGGAGAGATTCCTTTGTTGGCGTTGAATCAAAAAGGCACGATATGCTGGAGGCCGGGCGATTGCTCGAAAGAGGGCTGACCCGATTAAATTTGAGTTCAGCCGAACTGGAAACGCTAAAGAAAAGTGATCCCCGGAAAAAGGCTGTTGCCTGGTCTGTCCGGAAAAATACCAGCGTTAAAAATGAATGGATTTCGCAACAGGTTCATATGGGATGCGTATCGAAGATATCGCGTTATGTAAGGGAGGTCGAGAACGCCAAAGAGGGGATATTGTACGATCTTAGAGAAAGGATAAAAAGATAGGACTGACACCTTAGTCATGGACGACAACTTTTCAGCGGATGTGATTTTTATGCGGATGGCGCTGCGCGAAGCGGAGCGTGCCGCCGAGGCGGGCGAAGTGCCTTGCGGCGCGGTCATCGTTAAAGACGGCGAAGTAATCGGCAAAGCGCACAACCAGACGGAAACGCTCAAAGATCCCACCGCGCACGCCGAAATCCTCGCGATCACGCAGGCCGCCGCGGCCGTCGGCGACTGGCGCCTCAACGGCGCGATCCTGTACGTCACCAAAGAGCCATGCCCGATGTGCGCGGGCGCCATGGTGCTCGCGCGGCTCGATAAAGTCGTCTGGGGCGTGGACGATCCCAAACGCGGCGGCGCACGTTCCAAATTTGAAATCCTTGACCACGCCGACCTCAACCACCGCGTCGCCATCGAAACAGGTGTGCTGGAAGACGAATGCAAAGCCCTGCTTCGAGGTTTCTTCCGCGAGCGACGGCAAGAGAAAAAGGAATCGGAAAATGAAAGTACTTGATGTTTTTTTCTATGAGGCCTTCGAAGAAGAGGCCGCCGCCATTGCCGCCGTTCTCCCGCCGCATATCCGTGCCGGCTTCACCGCCGACACCATTCAGGAATACGGGGAGGCGGAACCGCCGGCACAAATCATCAGCCTGCGCACCCAGTCGCAACTTCCCGATGCATGGGCCGGAAAAATTAATGCCCTGCTCAGCCGCAGCACCGGCTACGACCATCTCGCCGCCTACCGAGCCCGCCACCCCGACGGCCCCGCCTGCGGCTACCTCCCACTCTACTGCGCGCGCGCCGTCGCTGAGCAGGCCATGCTTCTCTGGATCGCCCTCAGCCGCCGCCTCACCGTCCAGCGCCGCCAGTTCCGCACCTTTGATCGCGACGGTATTACCGGGCGCGAACTCGCCGGAAAAACCCTGCTCGTGGCCGGGGTCGGCAACATCGGCAGCGAAATCGTCCGGATCGGACAGGGTCTCGAACTAACCGTCTACGGCGTTGATCCTGTTCAGAAATACGACTTCGTGAACTACGTTGAACTGGACAAAAAGATCGGCGAGGCCGACATCATCGTCTGCGCCATGAACCTGACGGATGAAAACCGCGAAATCTTTAACTATAAACGGCTTAGGAAAGCAAAATACGGGGCTATCTTCATCAATATCGCCCGCGGCGAGCTCGCTCCCGCCGCCGATCTGCTCCGCCTGCTCGAAGAAGGCAAACTCGGCGGAGCCGGACTGGACGTCTATGAAGCCGAAAGCGAACTGGCCGTCGCGCTGCGCACCGGCGGAACCTGCCAAAGTGAAAGCGCCCAGACAGTGCTGAAACTCAACGAGCGCGACGACGTGCTCTGCACACCGCACAACGCCTTCAACACGGAAGAGGCGGTGCAAAGAAAATCAGAGCAGAGCGTAGAACAGATCGAACACTTCCTGAAAACCGGTGCCTTTCTATGGGACGTGCCCTATGAAAATTGACGGCAAACACTACCGGACCATCTGGGTGAGCGAGGCTAATCGCGAAACCGTCTGCATTATCGATCAGCAGTGCCTCCCGCACGATTTCCACATCATGGAGCTCAAGACGGTTGAAGATTTCTGCGTTGCTATTTCAGAAATGTATGTGCGCGGCGCGGGCCTGATTGGTGCCACGGCAGGCTTCGGCATGTACATCGCCGCGCTCCGCGCACCCAAAGGTAAATTCGATGAAGCGCTGCACAAAGCGGGCGAGGCGCTCAAGGCCACACGCCCAACGGCCGCCAACCTCGCGTGGGCCGTAACCCGCCAGCTGCGCGCCATTGCACAGGCGGATTCCGTGGAAGCAAAGATTGAAACCGCGTTCAACACCGCACAGGAAATTGCCGATGAAGACGCGGACTTCTGCCGCCGCATCGGCGAGTACGGCCTGCCGCTGATCGAAGAAATCAGCCGACGGAAAAACGGCGAGCCCGTGAATATTCTCACGCACTGCAACGCGGGCTGGCTCGCCTTCGTCGATTACGGCTCGGCCACCGCGCCGATCTATGCTGCGCACGCGGCGGGTATTCCCGTTCACGTATGGGTCGATGAAACACGCCCGCGCAATCAGGGCGCAGCACTCACCGCGTGGGAATTCGCGCACCACGGCGTGCCTCACCATTTAATCGTTGATAATGCGGGCGGCCACCTCATGCAGCACGGAATGGTCGATCTGGTGATTACCGGAACCGACCGTGTGACGCGCAACGGCGATGTCGCCAACAAAATCGGTACCTACCTCAAGGCGCTGGCCGCGCACGATAACAACATCCCATTTTATGTCGCACTGCCCTCCTCCACCTTCGATTTTTCGCTGACCGACGGCGTACGCAACATCCCGATTGAGGAGCGCAACGCGGACGAAGTCCGGTATGTCAACGGTACCGACGGAAAGCGCGCGCTGATCTGCCCGGAGGAGACCCCGGCGCGCAACTGGGGCTTCGACGTCACCCCCGCGCGGCTGGTCACCAAACTCATCTGCGAGCGCGGTGTCTGCGATGCGAGTGAAGAAGGCATTCTTTCGCTCTTCCCTGAGGAGCGGCAAAATGGATGAAGGCTATATCAAATTCACGGTTCACCTGACCAATGGCCCCGCCCCGGCTCACCCCGCCCTCGACGAACTCAACCGCGCCCGTACGCAGCTTCACGACCTTAAACTGATCGGCATGTATCCAAACGGCATCGGCTACGGCAATCTGAGCCTGTGCGCGGAAGACCCGTCAACATTCATCATCAGCGGCACCGCCACCGGCAGCAAACGCGTGCTCGACGCGGAGGACTACTGCCTCGTCGACTCATTTAATCTCGCGGCCAACGAAGTACGATGCATCGGCCGCGTCAAGGCATCATCGGAATCGATGAGTCACGGCGCGGTGTACCGCGCCTGCGCGGGCGCGCAATGCGTCATTCACATTCACAGCCGCGCGCTGTTTGACTTCATGCTCGCCGGGCCGTACCCGCGCACGTCGGAAACCGCCGCGTTCGGCACGCCGGAACTGGCTGAAGAAATCGGCGCGCTCGCCGCCGCCTCGCCGGAGGGCGGACTCTTCGCCACCGCCGGCCACGAAGAGGGTGTCATCGCCTATGGCCCGACTCTCCCCGCCACGCTCGAAACCATTCTCGACCTCCACCGTCTCTGTACAGAGTCATCCATATAACCGAAACAAAAAGATGCCTTGCTAAACCACCCCTTGCTTTTTTAAGCTTCGCCGCTTATGGACACCCGTCAAAAACCATTTGGACAGATCAATAGCTCAATCGGGCCGCTCACCCTCTTTGCAAGCACTGCGGCCGATCAAACCGCCCTGTACAAAGAGCTCGGGAAGCGCGTTTATCAGTGCGAACCGGAAGAATATGTCCGCCGCCTCGCGCGGCACATTTGCTTTCCGACGGATCAGCTGAAGAAAAAAGCATCCCGACCTGCCCGCCCGCTGTTCACATCGGAAGATGTCAAAGATCTCTCCGCAGTCGATCTGGAAGTTTTCTCCGCCCTCTATATCCAGAACCACCCCTCTCTCTACAGAAAGTTTGAGTCCGCAAGGGCCGTGGATAAAAACGGCAACCCGGTCATTTCATGGAAACTCGAGGATGTGCTGCATCCGAAAGAGGACGACGAAAGTTTTATCCGGTACCTGCACCGTCTGGCATGCCTCAAGGAAAAGAGGGAGCTTGAGCAGGCCGAAAAACAGGCCGCTAAAGAAAGGCTGCACGCGGCCCATCCGGCCCGGTTCGCCGACGCTGAAGAAATCAAAAAACCCGCCGATTGGGCCCGTCTGTTTTCCAAACCGGCACTCTGGTTTGGCGCTGCCATAACCTTGGTTTCCATTTGCGGTCTCGCAGTCGCGCTTCACGCGCTTTCTCTGATCCGGTACAGCGCGGCCGCCCATCAAAACGGGTCGGCCGGCGACATCACCCTGAACATTAATTTCGAGTTGAGCCGCATCGCGGAGCTGTTAAACAGCCTGCAGAAAGCACAAACAAATGCCCGCGCTGCTTCCGCCGACGAGGAACCGCCGCCGGAACCTTCAGCGCCTGTGGAAGATGATCGGCCCCCTCCTCCGGACACTGAACAGATTTTGGAAGAACTGCGGAAAGACTGCCAGCCTTCCTCCCCATGAGGATTGCCCCTATGAAACGCGATATTGAATGGGTCGAAAAACTCGAAGACGGTGTAAAGCGCACCGTGCGCATCGTTTTTCCCGGCAGAGGAAAAATCAAATGGCAGTTCAAGCGTTCCGATGAGATGCAGTGGGACTACGACACGCCGCCCTCTCCCGAAGACTGGCAGGCTCTCGAAGAAAAAATGGATGCTCTCTATCACCGGCGACGCGCTGCCTTCCGCGACCTCGAACTCGTCCGCAAAATGAGGAAAAAACATGGCTGAAGTTATTTGGCAGGGACGGTTCTCCGAACCGTCCGCGGACGCCTCGGAGAGGCATCCCTACCTGTAAGGCAGGCAAATATGAGTGTACAAACTTTTCAGTTATCCGGTGAACATATTCAGCTGATTCAGCTCCTCAAAGCGACCGGTCTCTGCGGCACCGGCGGAGAGGCCAAGATTGTCGTATCCGAAGGATTGATCACCGTTGACGGCGAAACCGAAACGCGCAAGCGCTGCAAACTAACCCGCGGGAAGCGGATTGAATACGACGGCCACACGATTGAGATTCAGTAATGGGATTAGGCATCCAGCTTAAAGAAGGCGGCTGTGAGTTTGTGCTCTACGCGCCGCAGGCGGCGCAGGTCACGCTGATGCTGTTCGACCGCGCCGAAGATGAAACACCCGCGCGCGAAATCGAGTGTGCGTGCGATGGCGACCACTGGCACACCTTCGTGCCCGATGCACAGCCCGGGCTGTTCTACCTCTACCGCACGGAAGCCGAACAACAACTGCTCGACCCCTATGCGCACGCCGTGCATACCCCGCGCAAGTGGGGCGAAAAACCAGATGTTTTTCCTAAATGCGTCATCGTCGGCGATGACTTCGACTGGAGCGGCGATGCGCGACCCGATACGCCGTGGGAACAAACCGTCATTTATGAAGCGCACCTGCGCGGCTTTACGCGCGGCGCGGGCGGCGGCACCTATCTCGACTTCATCAAAAAAATCCCGCACCTCAAGGAACTCGGCGTAACCGCTGTCGAATTCCTGCCGCTCTTCGAATTCAACGAACTCGAATTCCACCTTGAAGGCAACGAGCGCAAGGAACTGCTCAATCTCTGGGGCTACAGCACACGCGCCTTCTTCGCACCGATGAGCCGCTATGCCGCCTCGCCCGAACCCGGCGCGGCAATTACCGAACTCAAACAGCTCATCAAAACGCTGCACGCCGAAGGGATTGAGGTGATCCTCGACGTTGTATTCAACCACACCGCCGAAGGCCCGGCCTACTGGCCGACCTGTTCGTTCCGCGGCCTCGCCGATTCAACCTATTACCTAAAAAAGGAGGATGGCTCGTACCAGAACTGGAGCGGGTGCGGCAACACCGTCAACGCCAATCATCCCGTCGTCAGCCGGATGATCGTTGACTGCCTTAAATACTGGACCGAAGAATTTCATATCGACGGCTTCCGGTTTGACCTCGCCACCGCGCTCTGTCGCGGCGAAGACGGAGAACTGCTCGAAAAACCGCCGGTGATCGTAATGATCGAGACCGAGCCCGCCCTCGCCGATGTCAAGCTGATCGCCGAGGCGTGGGACGCCCGCGGCGGCTATCAGGTCGGCCATTTCCCCGGCAAACGTTTCAGCGACTGGAACGGAAAGTTCCGCGACGACATCCGCCGTTTCTGGAATCATCACGACCCCATCGCTAAGCTCGCCACGCGGCTCGCGGGCAGTTCCGACCTCTATCAGCACAACGGAGGCTCGCCGCTTAACAGCATCAACTTTGTCACCTCGCACGACGGCTTTACGCTCGCCGATCTCGTCTCCTACGCGCACAAGCACAACGAAGCCAACAGCGAAAGAAGCGGTGACGGCGAAAACCATAACTGGAGCATCAACTTCGGCGTTGAAGGTCCGACACGCCGGCGCGACGTTTGCTCCGCGCGCCTTCGGCAACAGAAAAACCTGCTCGCCACCCTTCTGCTTGCGCGGGGCGTACCGATGCTCACCGCGGGTGACGAATTCAGCCGCACGCAGCAGGGCAACAACAACGCCTACTGTCAGGACAACAAAATCTCATGGCTCGACTGGCCGCTGCTCGAAAAAAACCTCGAACTGTTCGAATTCACAAAAAAACTGATTAAACTGCGCGCGGCGTTTCCGCAGCTGCATTGCGGCACATTCTTCACCGGAAAAGACGATGTCCAATGGCTCGGCCCGCATGGCCGCGAACCCGACTGGCATCATGACCGCGCGCTTGGGATGCTTTTACCCTGTGCAAAAGTAGGGACGCATCTCCGGGGCGTCCATGGACGGTTCGGAGAACCGTCCCTACCAGAGATGCTTTTGGAAGCAAAAGACCTGCTCATCCTCATCAACAACGAATCTCATTCGGTAAAATTTGATCTGCCGCCCGGCGACTGGGAACTCGAACTCTACACCTCCGAAAAACCGCCCAAACACGGAAAACTCCGCCCCCACTCCCTCGCCGTCCTCAGCAAAATATAAAGTAGAAGAGGCTTCCAGCCTGTTCAGACAGGCAAGACGCCTGTCCTACTTTGTTGGACGATACGCTTACAGTTTTCCTAACATGCTCTAAGTTATTGCGTTGCGACGCCTTCGACACCTTCAGCGTTGGCCTCGGAAATTGTTACGGAAACAACGGTCCCGATGAGATCGGCAGAACCGGAAAACTGCACGGGCACATAGTGTTCGGAACCGCCGGTGCAGGTTCCGTTTTTGCAGTGCTCGACGAGGACGTGAACCGTTTTTCCAATGAAGGTTTCGTGAAAGGCTGCGGTCATTTCATCGGCCAGCGCGGCAAGTCGCTGATGCCGTTCGTGCGCAACGTCCGGCGATACGGCATCCGGCAATTCCGCCGCGCGGGTGCCGGGTCGCGGCGAAAAGGTGAATATGTGCGTCCGCGAAAAGCCGATCCGCTTACAGAATTCAAAGGTTTCTTCAAATTCAGCGTTCGTCTCGCCGGGGAAGCCAACGATGACATCGGTGGTAATCGCTGGATTTCCGTGCATGTCATCAAAAATTGTAGGACGTCGTTGCCACTCCCTTCGGTCGTTGCCGCCTAATAACGCGGTCTCTCTCCCGTTGGTCAAGTCTCGTATTCGAGAGGGCGTGTCTTCATGTCGCGACCACACCGGCTTCTGAATATAGGAAGCCGGTCCTACAAGTGATTCGGTATTTATTTCGTTACGATGTGCCAGCGCGGCGCGGGCGCGCTCGACGGCGGCGGCATACTCGTCGGCGGTGTAGCCCCGCCCCATCTGCTCCAGCACCAAATCGGAGCCGGACTGCAATGAAAGATGCAGGTGCGGCATGACTTTGGGCGACGAGGTCCAGACCGCGAGCAGTTCATCGGTCAGTTCCGCGGGATGCAGGCTCGACATCCGTATCCGGAAATCGCCCGGCAATTCGATGAGTTTGGCCAATATATCATATAATGATATATGTGTCTCCCGCCCGTAGAGTCCGACGTGGACGCCGGTGACGACGATTTCGCGGTAGCCGCGCTGAATGAGCGTCTCCGCTTCGCGGACGGCATCGGCCAGCGGCTTGTCGCGCGGCGCACCGCGCAGTTGCGGCACAATACAGTAGGCGCAGCCCGCGTCGCAGCCGTCCTGAATTTTCAAAAACGCGCGCGTCTGCTCGCCAAAAGCTTCGACACCCAACGCGTCGGCATTTTCGGGCAGGCGGAAATCGGGGTTCGGCAGCGAAAAGGTCTGAAGCTGATCGGCAAGCAGCTGTACCCAGCCGGACCCGGCGGCGACGCGAACGGCAATGCCGCTAATCTCTTCAATGACCTCTTCGGCGGCGGCGCAGCCGGTCAGGAATACCGCCGCACCGGGGTGGGTGCGAATCGCGCGGCGCACGGCCTGCCGCGATTTCTGCACGGCGGTGGCGGTCACGCCGCAGGTGTGTACGACCACGAGATCAGCAGCATCTTCCGCTTCGCGCAGGCCGAAGCCTTCGAGCACGCGCGCGATCTGCCGCGCGTCGTACTGGTTTACTTTGCACCCGAGCACGTCGAGCGCATAGGTCTGAAGTGTTTTAACCATGAAAGGCTCAAGAATAGCGGTTCTGTGCCTGTCGAAAAGAGCAGAAACTGAAAGCAACTGCGTTGCAGTTCAGCGCTTCGCGACGCAAGAGCAACACGTTTTCTAAGTTTTGGAAGCCGTTGACCTTGTCGGAACGCCCGTAAATTGGAAAGATACCCAGCAATATGTTGAGCCGCCTGAACATCCGTAATCTTGCCCTGGTCGATTCTGTTTCGATCGAGTTCGGCGACGGTCTCAATGTGATTACCGGCGAAACCGGCGCGGGCAAATCGCTTTTGATCGGTGCGCTGCGCCTGCTGCTCGGCGAACGGGCCGATAAAAGCCTCATCCGTACCGGCGAAGCACGCTGCGGCATCGAGGCGGCCTTCGCGCTGGCCGATTCGTCCACCGCTGATGCCGCACTCAACGCATTCGACCTGCCGCCCTGCGAAGGCGGCGAACTGATCATCCGGCGCACGATCACCGAAAACAGCTCGAAGAATCTGGTGAATGACTCTCCTGTAACGCTCAACGTGCTCAAAGCCCTCGGCGATGTACTGGTCGATATGCACGGGCCGTACGACCATCAGTCGCTGTTGCGAACTGAAGCGCAGCTTGAAATCCTCGATGCGTTCGGCCATTTCGAAAACGACCGTGCCACGTATCGCGAAATGTACAGCCGATTGCATGAGTTGGGAAAGAGGCTGGCCGAACTCTCGCAGGTTGACGAAATCGAACTGGCCGAGCAAATCGATATGCTCAACTATCGCGTAAAGGAGATCGCGGAGGCGCGGATTTCTGAAGAGGACGAAGAAACCATAACGCAGGAGCACGAACAGATTGCCAACGCCAGCACGCTCCTTGAAATGGCGCAGCGCGCAAGCAGCGCGCTGACCGAAAGCGAAGCCTCGGCCTTTGAGGGGCTTACGGCCGCGAGGCAGGCGTTCGCGCAAATGGAGAAATATCATCCCGAAGCCGAAACCTGGGCAGCGGAGATCGAAAGTGCGGCGACCAGTGCGCAGGAAATTTCATCTGCGGTACAGAGCGCGTTCGGCCACATGGATGCCAGCCCCGAACGGATGCAGTTCCTCGACGAGCGCCTCGGGCTCTACCAGAGTTTTAAGCGCAAGTACGCGCCGTCCATTCCGGAAATCCTCGAAAAATGCGAGCAGTGGAAAGCTCGCCTCAAAGATTTGGAAACGCGTGATGAGCAGCGCGCGACGGTTGAAGCCGATGCCAAGGCAGCACGCACCGAGACGGAAAAGGCGGGCAAAGCACTTCGTAAAAAACGGCAGCAGGCGGCGGGCAAGCTGGCGGATGCCATCACCGCCGAACTGCGCGATCTCGGTTTTGAGCACGGCCTCTTCGAGGTGCAGCTACTCGCCTGCGAGCCGACGGCCTCGGGCATGGACGAAATCGAGTTCGGCTTTGCGCCCAACGCGGGCGAAGCGATGCGTCCGCTGCGGGCCATTGCTTCAAGCGGTGAAATCTCACGCGTGATGCTCGCCGTTAAAGCGGTGCTCGCGCGGCACGACCGTATTCCGCTGCTAGTCTTTGACGAGATCGATGCCAACGTCGGCGGCGAAATTGCTAACGCGGTCGGCGGGAAGCTCGCGCAGGTTGCGGACCTGCACCAGGTGGTCGCCATCACGCACCTTCCGCAGGTTGCGGTTTTCGGCACAACGCATTTCGCGGTGAGCAAGGATGTTCGCGAGAGCCGTACGTTTACCGGCATTACTCCGCTGGAGGATGACGCGCGCGCCGAAGAAATTGCTCGCATGCTCGGCGGCAAAGGCCTGACCAACGTCACGCTTCAGCACGCCCGTGAAATGCTGAAAAACGCCAGGTAAAAACTGCCAAAAAAACTCACCGGCTTCTGCTCTCATCCCATACGTTTAAACGTACGGGGTGATGATGGCTCTTCGTCACTTTGAATGGGTAAGGCCCGTTACAGGGGGCAAAGTCAGCTTACTTCCGACGAAGTAAATCATCATGATAAAGTTCTGATCGTTGCGGTATCCTCGGGCACGTCGTTTGACC
>Ga0190284_1001118_pt1 | contig 12449 bp, 10 predicted proteins | sample 48691812_MG_FD_161668 | JGI IMG/M metagenome (GOLD analysis project Ga0190284, IMG submission 161668) | Hydrothermal vent microbial mat bacterial communities from Southern Trench, Guaymas Basin, Mexico - 4869-18-1-2_MG | ecosystem: Environmental > Aquatic > Marine > Hydrothermal vents >...
CGCCTTGTTGCCAGGTGATGCTCCTGTAAACCCCTCAAGAAGGCTCTCGGTCCGGCTACGACGGATCGGGGTGAGACCTTGAGTGAACTGACAATCCGCCTGTTCACCACTCGGGCTCTCTTTTTGTTTTCGCGAGCGAGTCGGAGAGCGAGTGTGCGCGGAGACAAACGGATTTCGGGGTATTTTCGGGCTCTGACGGAGAAAACAGCTAGCCACTCTCAGCAACCACCACTCACCTATCCAATGTCACCACAGTCACTTACAACCACCACATCAAACCACCGTCTTCCACACCCGTTCACCACCGGTTTGCGAACACCCCACTTCGGGTCCCCGGAGGGGTTGCGAAATTTTGGCACTTTGGTAAACGCTAGTCTCTGGCCTGCTCGGTCTTCGGAATCTTTGAGTGCTCAACGTAAGATGATACTCCCGAGCGGCGGCTCGAGTCGGCGTGATCCTGGTGGACAGTGTGCGTGCGCTTCAACCGCCGTTGACCACATCGAGCAGAGCGTTCAGGTTTGCGATCGGGGTGCCGGGAGAGACCCCACCACCGGGTGAGAGCAAGAGCGGGCCGACCTCGGCGGTCCTTTTGAGCAGCGAATCGGCGGCGGCGCGCACCTCGTCCGGCGTGCCGCGGACCAGAATATCCAGCGGCGGGACATTACCCATGAGCACGATGTCGGGACCCAAGAGCCGGCGGGTTTCCCCCACATCAACCTCATGACTGTGATTGAATACGTCCATACCGATGCCGGCAAGGCCTGGATAGACGGCCTTGTTAGGAGTGTCGTTGTGAAAGATATGGATCAACCCATCGAAGGCTTTGAAGATCCGCTCGAGAAACGGAAAGGCGAAGATCTCCGCGTCGGCCGGGCCGATGAGCCCCACCACGTCGTCCAGGACCAGCACACCCAAGGGGTGATCCATGCGCTCGAGCTGGCAGGAGAGCCAGCGGATGCAAAGCTCGGTAGTGCGCTCGATCAGCGCGAGGCAGTTCTCCGGCTCGAGCCGCGTGGCCACCAGCAGCTCGGTCAACCCGACCAGGTAGCCGGCCACCGCCAACGGCCCCCTGGCCGCGGCCAAACGCGGCGCAAAGCCGCGCTCCGCGAGCGCCGGCTTCATACGCTCGTACCGCCGCAGCACAACCGGCATCAAGCCGTCGCGCTCGGGGTCGGGTAGATCGGCGGCGAGCAACCCCTCGATCCCACCCGGGAGCGGTTTGATCGACGGGGGAGCATCACCGTGCCAGCGGATCGGCACCCCCCATCCGCTGGGCTCGGCCGCCATGCCGTACTCCACCCACACGTCGGGTACGAAGACCGCCCCCGGCAGCGCGCGGTGCGCCTTCTCGTAAGCCTCGAGCCACGCATCGGGCTCGAAGAGGAAGTCGAGCGTGTTCAACCCGGCAAAACCCGGCAGCCACGGCGAGTCGACGATCAGCGCCACCATGGTCTCCTGACGTGAGCGGGTGCGCACGATCCGCTCGAACCGTGCAACGACCTCGTGATAGTGCTCGTCCTTGTACACCACTCGATCACCCTTTCAATATCCAGAAGAACGACGCGATCAGCAGCCCCACGGCCCCGCACGCGGCGAGGAATCCGGCCACGCTCACCAGGCTCGGCCGCGGGATCTCGAAGTCCGGATGGTCGACCAACACCCGCCGCTCCGCCGGAATGACACCTGCGGGCAGTGTGAAGGGCTTCACTTCGGGTTCTTGAGTCGTCACCGGCGTGCGCAGGCAAGAGTAGATCCTGTCCAGCCGCTCCCGCTCCACGGGCCTGGTAAAGAGGCTAACGGTGACGAGGGTCGCAAAACCGGCCGCCAGATAGAGGATCATCTGCCAGGGCAGGGAGAGCCCGCCCTCCCAGAGCATGAAATCGGGCAGCGCACCGGCGCAACAGGCGTTGAAATCCCAGCCGAGGATCTCGATGCGGCTCGTGAAGAGCAGCACGGCAAACCCTACCAGTGTGGACGCCCAGGCTCCGGCGGGCGTGGCCTTGCGCCAGAAGAGCCCCACCCAGAAGGCGATCCCCATCATGGCCATGACCTTCCAGAAGATCTCCAGGCCGTCCACGACGCTCGCAAACTGCGAGTAGAAGAAAATCCCCCCTGCCACCGCAACCAGCGCCACCACGCGCCCTACCCGCAGGTAGTGGCGCTCGTCCCTGGATGGCGCAATGAACGGCCGGTAGACGTTCTCGGTAAAGAGTGCCGATGCCGTGATCATGAAGGCGTCGCACGAGCTCATCACAGCGGCTAGCATGGAGGCGATGAAGAGCCCCACCAGCCCTGGACCGATGCTCGGCAGAAGATCGCGGGCCATGAGGCCGAAGACATGGTCCACCTCGACGGCATCGCGGCTCATGTAGAGCCCGATCGCGCACAGTCCGGTGAGCACCCAGGCGATGGTGCAGACCCGCTTGATGAGGATGCCCGCCACCAGCCCCACGCGGCCCTCCATCTCGGTGCGTCCCGCCGCGCACAGGCTCAGGTTGTGCGGCTGCGTCACCCAGCCGATCAAACCGTTGAGGGCGATGATAAAGATGTAAAACGCCGTGATCTCCCCTGGCGCCACGATCTCGAAGAGGTCCGGATTCCGGACCGTCGCCCGCAACCCACCGAGCCCGCCCACCGCCTCCAGGGCGAAGGGCAGGATCAGAAAAGAGAGCACGATGGTCAGCAGCCCCTGCACGAAGTCGGTGACGATGGCGGCGTTGAGCCCGCCCGCCAGCCCGTAGATCACAAACAGCACGGCCATGCCCGCGATGGCATAGAAGGAAGGAATGGTTCCGCCGGACACGGCGGTAATCATCTCGCCCGAGCCCTTGAGCATCACGCCGATGTTGACCATGAGCTGCACCATGCCAACCAGCGCGTAGAGCAGCCCCACGCTGGGGCCGTAGCGCGCGTGAAAGAAGTCGGCCGTGGTCACCGCGCGCATCCTGCGGAACACCGGAGCCAGCACCCAGTAGAAGGGCGTCGAGAAAAGCCACAGCCACTGGTACCAAATCCCCGAGGCGCCTGTGCGATAGGTCTTGGCCGCCACGGTCACGGCCTGGTCCGAGTGGGTTCCCGTGCCGAAGGTGTAGAAAATCATCATGAGCTTGCCGGACTTGCGGTCGCTGATGAAAAAACTGGCAGCGTCCTTCACCCGCCGCACCGCAAAAAGTCCGAGCACGGTGATGACCAGCAGGTAGGCGGCGATCACCCCCCAGTTCACCCAGCTCAGCCCCAGGAGATCCTCGGTCATGTCCTCGTGTTCCTTCGCGGCTCGATCTGATTGTCATCAACAAGAGGGTTGGGATTCGTGCGACGAAATCCCATAATACCCGTCGTATCTCGAATAGCCAGAAAACGTTGCGACCAGGAGCGCGCTGCCGTGGTGATGCTCCGGCCGCCGTGCATCCCGGCGCCTCGATTTTCTGGTTAACGATTCTGGCCCCGATGCGTGAACCCCTCGAGGAGGCAAGGCGCCCGGTCGCTGGACACGCGATCACCGGGCACCGGGCACCGGTCACAGGACACGGGCATACGAACACCTGAAGAATGAACCCGGCAGGCGCGCAACCCCATGGAACGGAGGCCCGATTGGCTTCGACACCGCTGACACCGAGCAGCTCCGAGTTCCTGCGAAGGAGCGTCCTGCAGCTCTGGCCCAAGGTCTACGCCTTCGGCAGATCGCTGGTGCGGGACCCACACCGCGCCGAAGATCTCTGCCAGGAAGCCTACCTGCGCTTCTTCGAAATGAAGCGGCCCGTGGACCTCTCCCGCCCGCTCCTGCCCCTGCTCCTGACGATCCTGCGCAACCTGGTGGCGAGCGAATCGCGCCGTCCCCGCGAGGTGTCGCTGGACGCCCCCTGCGCCGGCGAAACCGCCCCGCCCGACGCCGCGGCGGAGCCCCCTGCGAAGGCGGCCGCACGCCGCGAGGAGAAGTGCACCGTGCAGGCCGCCCTGGCGCGGCTCACCCCCGACTGGCGCGCCGTGCTCTACCTTCGCGACGGCCTGGGCTTCTCCTACCGCGAGATCGCCGACGTGGTCGAACGCAGCGAGGACAACGTGCGGGTCACGCTGCACCGAGCGCGTCGCAAAGTGCGTACGCTCCTGAAAGGAACCGGCCTCGACGAAAGGAGGGCGCAATGAACGCCTGCGACAAGGCAAGACAACGGCTCGACGCCTATATCGACAACGAGCTGGATGACGCCGCCCGAGCCGAGGTTGCCCTCCACGTGGAGGGCTGCAAAGCGTGTCACCAAGAGCTCCGCGAGCTCGAAGGGATGCGCGACAGCCTGAAGGAGCAATTCACCACCTGGATCGCCGAAGCGCCTACCCCTCCTCCTACGGTACTGGACAGATCCCACACGTGGCCCCCCGCGGCCCTGGCGGCGACACCGCCCCACAGCCCGGCGCGGGCGAGGAGCAAGACAAGGAGCATCGTCATGAAGTCTCTCACCGGAATCGCAGCTATTCTTCTGCTGACTCTCACCATCTACTTCCTGATCCCCGGCGAACAGGTGATCGCCAGCCCCGCCGAGCTGATCCAGCGCGCGGCGGAGAAATACCTGAGCTGGAAAGACGTAGAGCTGGAGATCTCCGTCCATCTCAAAGGCATGGAATTCCTGGCGCGCCTCTCCGAGGAGGACGATCTGGATCCCGAGGACCTGGCGGGCAAGCTGCGCATCCTGATGTTGGCGCCACACTACGTGCTGGCCAATCCCGAAGGCAGCAAGAAGGGGTTTCCGCTGGTGGACGGGCTCTTCGGCTTCGACGGGAACGACATATGGACGTACGACGCAGAAAAGAAGGTGGTACACCTGGGCGACGCCGATTCGGAAAGCAGCAGCTTCTCCTTCACTTACTCCACGTCCACGACCGAGCATTCGATGAAGTTCAAGAAGGACACCAACTTCATGCAGTTCCTCTCGTGGGACTTCATGAAGCAGCTCGACGACAACACCGAGAACCTGGAGATCATCGAAGTCACGGGCCCCTACGACAGCCGCGTTGAGCGCCGCGTCTTCGAGGTGCACCGCAGTCTCGATGACGACGAGACCGACGAAGGAACAAAAAAGGAAAAGAGCTTTCTGGAGAAGATGTTCTGGACCCGTTCGCGGATCACCATCGATCCGGAGGAAGGGCTCGTCGAGCGGTACGAGCTGGACCTCAAGCTCTCCTTCATCAGCCTGCTGTCCTTCAAGGTGGAGGTTGTCGACGTGAATCAGGGCTACGACGTCGAGTATTTCCATTGGTCGGCGCATGTGCCGGAAGGAACATCCGTGATCGATGCGCCGCCGCCCGCGCAAAATGAGGAAGGCGAAGAAGCTGGCGAGGAAGAGAGCGCGGGAGAGTAGGCACGGCTGCGCCACGGTGCACCACACGACTCCGTACCGCGCCACACCGCGCCTTACCGCGCCTTGCCGCGCCAAGTTACGCCGCTCCGCACCACGCCACGCCATGGCGAGCCACCTGCGGACACAACCGGATCGGGACACTGCTTCACGAGCAGTGTCCCGTTGTCGTGCTCTAGCGCGCCGATGATCCCGCACTTGAACTCACACCGGAAGCCGGTAGGCTCCACGGTATGGACTGTGTAATTCTGGGTTCCGGCGGGATGATGCCCATGCCCGCGCGCATGACGACCTCGCTGCTTCTCCGCCGGGAGGGGCGCTTGATCATGTTCGACGCAGGCGAGGGGATCCAACTCTCCCTCAAACGGTGCGGCTTCGGGATCAAGAACCTCGACGTCGTGGCGATCTCCCACATGCACGCCGATCATGTGCTCGGCCTTCCTGGAATCATGATGTTCCGCGCCCAGTGCGAGGAACCTGGCCCGCTCACCATCATCGGTCCCCCCGGGATCGAGCAGTTCGTGCGCCACACCATCGAGGACCTGCACTACCACCTGGGCTACGACCTCGTCTTCGTGGAGTGGAATGTACAAGCGCGCCCGGCGGCCTGGGACTGGCACGGACACCGGTTGATCTGGGAGCCGCTCGAGCACTCGACTTTCTGCCTCGGCTACCGCCTGGAGGAGGCCGCACGCCCCGGCCGGTTCGATCCCGCGGCGGCGACCGCGCTCGGCGTGCCGCCGGGTCCGCTTTGCGGGCAACTCCAGGAAGGCCGGGCGGTCACCGCTCCCGACGGCCGTACGATCGTGCCGGCAGCCGTCATGGGTCCGCCACGTCGCGGCCGGATCGTGGTCTTCGCCACCGACACGATGCCCTGCGCGGGCCTCGAGCGGCTCTGCGCCGGCGCCGATTTCGCCTTCATCGAGGGCATGTTCACCAACCGGCACGAGGCGGAAGCCCTCCGGAAAAAGCACATGACCGCCGCCCAGGCCGCCCGCGCTGCCGCCAGCGCAGGAGCACACGAGCTGGTTCTGGTGCATGTGAGCCCACGCTACACTCGGGACGACGACGAAACCCTGGCCCAGGAAGCGCAAGAGTTCTTCCCCACAGCCCGGGTGGGCAACGACCTCGATGTCTATTCCGTCCCGCTCCCAGATTGACCGCACACGATCGGCAGCTCCGGCAAAGCACACCCCAAGGGGGCGCTCGCTGATGGCGCCACGTGCCCCCCTCCCCTCCCCCCGGGGCGGCCGCTACCAGATCGTGAGGGACGCAACCTCCGACGTATCCCGCGGGAGGCGACCGCTCGCCTCGTTGGTGACCATGCAGGCGTGGATGGTTGTGCCGCAAAGCGCGGGATCGTTCGGGATGGCCACCGAGGTGCAAGCCTCGCCGTGCGCGTCGAGCACACCCATGAAGCCGGGCCACACCCCGTAGTAACAGGCCTGAGCCAGGGTGTCCCACGCCAGGGGCAGGATGAAACCGTCCTTCAGATCGATCACATCCGGAAGGGTGCCTCGGGACATGAATGCCGCGAAGCTCGCGTTCGGCTCGTAGCGGTCGCGGAACGCGAGATCCACGACAGTACCGATCTGCCCCGTTCCGGAAAAAACAACCTCGGCACAGGCCATATCGCGGCGCGTGGAGTATGCCAGACAGTAAGGCTCCCTCGATCCCAGGAAGGACTGCCGCGTGAGGCGCACCGTGTAGAGCCCGGTAACCGGTGGCTCGAAGTAAGCGATCTCGAAGGGATTGAGAGCGCTCGCCGAGAGGGCCACAACCGCGCCGTTCGGCGCAAGAACGGTCAGGTCGAGATCCATCTCGAGCAGATCCGTGCTGTACGCGGAGTCGGGATTGGACTGCCAGAGACAGATCACCCGCGTTCCATCGCCTTTGTGGCAAAAGAGACGCTGGTCGTGGAAGCCTCCCGGAAAGGACGACGGCGTAAAGGTCCCGATCACGTACTGCCCATCGCGCACCACGGCATCGGCGGCGGCGGCGTGGATGCCACCGGCGCCGTCCTTGTCGGAGAGCACCGCATCGCCCTCCAGGTTGTGCCAGGCCGAAACCATGATGATCGCCTTGACCGCCTGAGGCTGGACCATGAGCAACGGCTCGCGATCGGCGAGCAGAGTGGCCACCCCCATCGTAAGGGGGCTCGCCGACGACGTTCCGTTGAACCCGGAGATGATCCACGGAGCACTCGTCCCGGTCGTTTCCACGTCATCGCCCGGCGCTGCCACCTCGGGCTTCTCGTGCCCTTCCACGGGATTCCACCACGACGAGTACGACACCATGGCGTCGTCGTCCCATATAACCGTGTCGCCGTCGTTGTAGCATCCCGAGCTGATCACGTTGTAACCGTTGCCCGGCGAGGTGGAATAGGGGTTGGGGGTATCGCCGAAGTTGCCGTTCGACATGAACGCGAGCACGCCGTAGTTCCGGATGATGTAGTCGAAAAAACGGTCCAGGAAGACGATCGAGCCCATGTTGCCGTTCCACCAGGAACAGTTCCCGAAGGAGACACCCGCCTGCATCGCCCGGTCCCAGGCCGCGGGCGCGTCGACGTCGCCCCAACCGGCCGCGGAGTAGATCGCCGCGAGCCCGGGTGCGCAGCCGCGAAGCGATGAGTGGTTCTGCATGCAGACGTTGCCGGCTATCGAGGTGGCGTGCCAAGAGGTGGGCTCCGTGTTCAGCCAGACCACCGGCGGTAAGTAGGGATTGTCTTTGCAAACATTACCGTACCAGTCCTGGACCATGACCTTGACACTCGAGCCGCCGCCCTGGATGCCGCGCTCGTGAACCGTGGGAGTGCGCAAAGTCGGCTGGGCAAAGCCGTTCTCAGGGTGCCACCGCGGGAAGGCATAGTATGCCTGATCCACCTGGTCGAGAGCCGCGAGGCTTTCGATCGCTGTGCAGGGAATCCCGGCGACGACCACCGGCCAGCAGGTTCCGACATAGAGCACCTCGCAGCCTGCCGATTCGAGCAGACCGGCAAAGCCTCCCGCCATCGGCGCAAAAAAGCGCACCCCTTCCTCGCGCGCCACACGGCGCGCTTCCTCGGGGGCGAGGCCGGAAGTCACGGCGCCGTCGATGATGCCGCGAAAGTCAGGCTGCTCGCTGGTCTTCAGCCAGAAGGCGACCTGCAGAATCGCGCTCTCCCCGGCCTCGGCCATGACCTTCCGGAGCTCCGGGGAGATGCCGCCGCGCCGCGCGCTCGCACGCTTGCGCTCCTCGATCCGCAAGGTGTCGATTTCGGCGGGGCACCCATCCTCGTCGTGAGCATGCCGCACAACGAGCCCCGTGCGGCTCTCCAGCGTCCTGACCTCCTTCACGTGTATGCCGAGGTTGGGGAAGTGCCAGTCGGTTTGCGTGAGAATCCGCTCCTGTCGAGTCTCGGCGGGCGGAGAAACCAGAAAGAGGATCACGGCGAGGAGAGGACAAAACATCACTGAGGTGCCTCCAATGAGCGGATGAGACAACGGCATGGTCCTGATCGGCATGGTTTCGCAAACGAGCTCCTGAGTCAGATCCATAGAATGCAACTTATCCTCTCTAGTTTCCTCGCCGGCCGATGGTCACGGCGTGTTACAGCTCGATCCCCCGCTCCCGTGCTCGTTTTTTTTTCGTGCAGAGATGCTACGACCTGGTAGAGTCCTGTTTTGTCGAGATGAAGGGATCTTTCAAAGACACCTCGTACTCCAGAACCCGATCAGATGCAACGGTGCGCGAGCACGATGACCAAATACCGCCGGAGGAGCCGTCATTGTCCAAGATCGAGGATCAAAAAAACGTCTATCGATACAGTCCTGAGGACTACGACAAACTCATATCTTTTGAGGATTATCAGCACAACCTAACGAAACATCTGGATCGTCACTTTGATTTCACAGACAAAGATGTCCTCGATCTGGGTGCAGGAACCGGTCGCCTGACAGGCTGGATCGCGCGATGCGCGAAGAGCATCCAGGCCTATGACTCATCGAAGGCGATGTTGAAGGCAGCGGCTCAAAAGCTGAAACCGCAACATGCAGACACGCTGAGCTTCCATGTCAAGAGCCATCAAGATTACGCCTTCGAAAAAAACTCCGCAGATATCATTATTTCCGGCTGGAGTCTCTGTTACCTCGTCACCGACGACCCGGTGAACTGGGAAAAGACACTGCGCGATCTGTTGACCAGGTTTTCAGCGACGCTGCGAAAGGCCGGGCGGATCATCATCATCGAGACCATGGGCACCGGATGCGCAACCCCGACCCCGCCTGACCACCTGATCGAGTATTTCGAGGTCCTCGAAGATCTCTGTGGTTTCAAAAAAGAGACCATCAGAACCGACTACAGGTTTCCCGATCTCGGCGAGGCCAGGCGGCTCGTGGAGCTGTTCTTCGGACCGCAAACCGCCGCGAAAATCGATCCGCAGACCCTGCTACTGCCGGAAAACACTGCCATCTTCTCGAACCCAACGTGCGCCTGCAACTAATCCGGATGATCAACAGCGTCGAGAAGTCCACATCACCTCGAACTTCGAAGGCACAGCCTGCCGTTCCGAAACTCGAGATTGTGGCTGTACTTTTTCCACCAGGCGCTGTCGATGTGGTCCGGTATTTCGTCCAGGGATCTCAATACATTCTCCTCTTCACTCGCCCCACGTGGGGTTCTTGCAGGCCTTGTCAATTCGACGGCGAGCCGGACGCCCCCCAAGCCTGCCTCGAAACGTGACAGGATCTCTCCATCCGAATCGAGCCACTCGAGCCCCTCCGAGGTGTCGCCGTTGACCTGCAAAAGCCCCTCATGCACCCGACTGTGACAGGATTCGCACAGAGCCACCTCGTTGGCAATTTGCGTGGCGCCGCCCTCTGAGCGCAGGATGACATGATGGCAGATGAGATCCGCCCTGTTGGTACACCCGGGTGCGCGACAGCTCATTCCGTCACGTCCTAAAACCTGCTGGCGAATGGCGGGTGTGTTCGGCTTGTCGCGCAGCTCTTGTGGCACGTTATTACGTACTCGCCTTGGTATCGAGGCTTTCACGGGTGCGGAACCGAATGGGAGATTGATCTGTAATTTGTGCCCCATGTGGGTCGGATCACCGGGAGAAAACGCCTCTCGTGAGTCAGCCTGAAATGGCTCGTTCGATGCTTTGGATGAAGTATTCTCACATAAATCAACCGATGACGATCCAAAAGTGTCGGCCCGATGAGACTCACGTGGATCGGATGAAGATGACTTTGGCAGTGCCTTGGGCCTGTTTATACCACCCTTGTCTTTCGCCTGCGTCGACCCGTTCCTTCGCGTCAACCGCTGAGGGTCAATATGTCCGTTTGGAGTCACCTGCTCAACCGACGTCCAGCCCACTGCTGCCTTTCGCAGATCGGCTCTATCAACGGCGCGCGCCTCAACGCCAGCACCAAAGTCCGGCTGTTCCTCGGGGAGACGCACCATCCGCGCCAGCGGCTCGCGCGCAGCCACCTTGGACTCAGGAATACCTTCTGGGCCGTCCTCGGTCTGAATCCAAGCCCGTTGGCACTCGGTGCAGCGATGATAAACGACCTGAAACGCCCGACGCGTCTCGGCCTCTCGCTTTGTGAGTGGTTTTTCGAGATAATCCTTGGCGAGAACGAGCAGCACGGTCGATGCATCCAGCTCTCCCCGTGGTTGGCGGCTACGCGATCGAAAGCCGCCTGCCAGAGTGCATGATCCTCGATGGGTAGTTCTGCAATCACTTTGAGCTTGGCATGCGACAGGCCGTAAGGATCTTTGGGAGGACGGTCGCCGTGGTTAGCGCGACTCACAGCCTGCTCGATCTTGCGCATGCTGCTGCTCAGCACCAGATCGAGCCATTCCTTCTCGGTTTCTTTGGTGGCAACCCGGCTGATCTCGCGCATGGCACTCCAGGATATCTTACCTTCGGCAAAGGCCTCGTCGATCTGTGGTAGTTCCTCCAGGTCGCGTGCAATCCTCAAGAGCTCGCGCGTCTTGCGCGGCGGAAGGTGGTAGCGCATCTGCGCAAATTGGCTCGTCTTCGAAAACCCCTGTTTTCGGAAAAGACCACGGCGGTCGAAATCGAGTAGATAAAAACCGAGCCCTCGCTCTCCGACACACCGCATTCGATTGAATAAACCGATCCTCTTCAAAAGATCATTTTCGCCGAGCCCTTTTCTGAGCTTCACAGTGAGACTCCCTCCCTCCCCTTCCGCCGTGTGATCGAATGGCGGCTGTTTCCGGAGCAGAGCTCCCTGATGATCAGTATTGAAAGTATACCTAACGAACCCCTTAATGGCAAGTCTGAGAATCACTTTTTTTGATCTCGTCTTGATCTCTTTTTACCGACCACACACCGCTGCCGAACATGTTCTCACTGGACTTTGCGAGCCACACTATCCGCTAAGTTCACCCAAATGACAGCACCCCGGGGATGCTCATAGGGCACAGGTCGCGAAAGCCGGCGTGCACCTCGGATTATCCAAGCGTGCGGTGTACTGTAATAATCCCAGTGCGCTTCTGTTACATGATGGCGCTGCATGTTTTCACGGAAATCTGCGATTGTGAGCGGTCCGACGACATCTGTGATATCACAAAATCCTACAACTGTACCCGTTCCTGATTCAATCAAAGCAATCCTGCCTCGCACCGACGTTGCAGAACCTCGGATCTCCCATGTCTTCCGTCGAACGAGGATCATGTCCATCCAGAGTTGTTTGATCAACAGACCCTTCATGCGGTTCACTCCTTTGTATTTCCAACTTTAAAAACACCAACGGCTGGTTCCGGTATGCATTCTCTAATCTGGAGTTTCGCCATCATTATGAGGCGAGCAGCCAGTGTGGCAAGAGGTTGTATATTTTTTGTGGTACCCGTCTGAAAAGTGGGTGCGCAGAAAACCTGGAAGCCCAGGCTTCTCTACGAATCGCGGCGACCATGTCGCTGAAGGAAGGGCTGGCCTTATGCTTGTACCACGGGGCTTCTTCTTGTATTCTTGCGACGTCCGCTTTGCGGTTTCCGTGACTGAAATACCAGACAACAATGAGGACGTACGCAGAGAGCGCGATTGCCATTGTGTGAACGATAGCGTCTTCCCCTCTGCGTCCACGGGGATCAGGT
>Ga0190284_1001119_pt1 | contig 12433 bp, 2 predicted proteins | sample 48691812_MG_FD_161668 | JGI IMG/M metagenome (GOLD analysis project Ga0190284, IMG submission 161668) | Hydrothermal vent microbial mat bacterial communities from Southern Trench, Guaymas Basin, Mexico - 4869-18-1-2_MG | ecosystem: Environmental > Aquatic > Marine > Hydrothermal vents > Microbial...
GGCGAATACACTGCAATCACCTGGTCAGGCCAATACACCGCAGCCGCCTGGACAGACCCACACACCACAGCCGCCCGGCCAGACCAACACACCGCAGCCGCCCGGCCAGACCAACACACCACAGCCGCCCGGCCAGACCAACACACCACAGCCACCCGGCCAGACCAAGACGCCGCAGCCGCCCGGCCAAACCAAGACACCAAAGCCGACTCATACACCGAAGCCGACCAAGTCACCGTAGTTGGAGAATCCGGCTCTGCCCGAAACAGACCGCCGTACATCCCTATCTTCAGACCTCCGAGGTTTCGTAAACCTCGGAGGTCTTTTGCGCGAGATTCTTCGCTACGCTCAGAATGACGGCTAACTATCAGGGCGACTCTTGCGGTACTACTGCGTGCAAAGTATTGACTTCGGTGCCAATCTCTGGTATGCTCTCACTACCGGACAGTTTTACGGATGCGCCAACTTGTTGGCGTCCTGGGCTGGCAAAGACACGGTTTGCGCTGTTGATCTTGGCAGCGAGGCCACCGCAACGAGTTGCGGCATCCGGGATCTGTGCGTTTGACAAAAAGTGTCCGGTAGTGAAGGTATGCTGAATATACACAATACAAGCAGGCAATGTATCTACTCAAAAAGGGGCGGAGTAGGGCAGGTTTTCAACCTGCCGCCGCCGAATGGCGGGTTAGAAACCCGCCCTACAAGCTCGTGCCCCGGAATATTGAGAAGATACCAGGCAATCTACCCGCTTGCGTGTTGCGAGGCATCAAAGGGGAACACCTGCAGCGGTGCTCGCAAAACGGGAGCAGGCGGTGGCAAGGTGTTGGGGCTGGGGAGCAGGCCGATTTGTAGTTCTCTGCCAAATAGTGCTATACTATAGGCATCTCAGCAATTCCCGTTTTAGCATCCCCGCCGTGTGATATGGCATCGTAGTAGCGACTTTAGTCGCTGGTTACGCGGCTCAACTGAAATTATAGGAGGGTAACCATGTCCGACGAGCACACTGGCATCCTGATCCGCATCCGCCGCTGGGATGAGGACAACGGCGTCTATCCTGTCGAGGCGGAACTCGACGACGGCAGCTTCTTCTACGGCGGCGAATTACGCCTTGATCAGCAGGTACAGCAGGCTCTGCTGACCGCCGAACTCGACCCGGAGAAATACGGGCTCGCGCTCTTCCACGCCCTTTTCTCCGAGCCTATCCGCCGCGCCTACGACAAGGCCACCGGTCGCGTCGAGGCCCAGACGGAGGGGAGGTTGCGCGTCCGTCTCTGGATTGACGACGCCGCCGCCGAACTCCACGCCCTCCCCTGGGAGCGGCTCTATCACGTGCACAGGGACCACCCGGTTCCCCTGGCAACCTCGGCACTGACCCCCTTCTCACGCTACACCGGTCTCCCGATCCCCGAGCCCCAGCCGGTCACCGAGCGCCCCGTCCGCTTTCTGATTGCCATCTCCAACCCACGCAACTTGAAAGAGGACCTGGACCTGAGCCCAATCAAGGTGGAGGAAGAAGTCGAGAACCTGCACCAGGCACTGGGCGACCTGCAACGAGATGGACAGATCCAGGTGACGCTCATGCCCGGCCGGAGTGGGCTGTCACCGGAGTTGCGGGCGCAGTTGAAGGGTGAGGGGTATCAAATCCATGACGGAGTGACCAGCCTGGAGGAGATCATGCGGCTGCTGACGGGCTGTCACGTGTTCCACTTCCTGGGGCACGGCTTCTTCCGGCGCGGGGGCGACCGTGGTGAGGGCAGCGCCGCGCTCTATCTGGAGAAAGAGGACGGGACGTGGGATGCGGTCAAGGACGACGATATCGTATCCAGGCTGGCGGCCGCCGCTCCCCCACCACATCTGGTGTTTCTGTCCGCCTGCGAGAGCGGAAAGCGCGAGGCCGAGGCCGAGCATCCCTTCGTAGGGCTGGGGCCCAAGCTGGTCAAAGCGGGGGTGCCGGCGGTGGTGGCCATGCAGGACCCGGTGCCCATGGAGGTGGCACACCAGTTGACCGGCGACTTCTACCGCTGCCTGTTAGAACACGGAATCATTGACCTGGCGCTGAACCAGGCGCGCCTGCTGCTGTTTGAGCGAGAGGAGACCGACTGGGCGATCCCCGTGCTCTTTATGCGGCTGGAGCAGGGGCAGCTCTTTGCCGCCGACCCGGTCCGCCTGGCGCTCCGGGACATTCGCGCCTACGAGCCATACCACCCCTGGGCGGAAAATGAGTACCTGCCCATCGAGGTGGTACACCTGGTTGGACGCCAGGAACCCGGCGTCCTGGAGCGGCTCCAGCAGGAACCCACCCCATCCCTCGACATGGTCGAGGCCGCCCTCAGCCTTTTCTCTACCAGACACTTACGAACGTCAACCCAGGACCAGGAACAAGACCGCTCCCGGAACGGGCGGCTGCTCGTGGCTCTCGTCGGCGATCACGGGACAGCCAAGTCCACCCAACTGCGCCGCATCGCCTGGATCACGGCCGATCGCTCATTGCGCCCTTCGGCTGAGCTCAGGACAGGCCCCGAGACCGCGCGCCAGGTGATCCCAATCTACGTGGATCTCGTGGACCTCCAGCACCATCCGTCCGTGCGATCAGGCATGGGCAACCCCGTCGAGACCCTGATGCTGGAGAGCCTCAAGCCATTCTGGCCCGACTTGACGGCGGAGTGGCTTTCCGACCTGCTTCGACGCGACGACGGTCCTACCCTGCGGATTCTGCTCGACGGTAGCGACGACCTGCCTGACCGGCAGCGACGCCAGGCCTGGCGCGAGATCCAGGCCCTGGTGCGCGAGTACCCGCGACACGAATATGTGATGGCCATTGACCCCGACTACTTCGACCCGCAGCAGTTGGAAACCACCGACCTGCTGGTCATCCAGCCGCTATCCCGGCGCAAGATCGAGCAGTTTCTGAAGGGCCTGGATGGTTCCACCGGCCGCCGGCTCTACGGTGCGCTGGCTCGAGCCCAGCTCTTCGATCTGGCGGCCAGCCCCTGGCTCCTGGTGAGGATGCTCAACCAGGCCCGGGAGGGGCTCTACCCCCAATCGCGCACGGCGGTGCTCCAGAGCCTGGTCGAAGATGGGATCGCCAACGTCCCCTCCGAGCAGGGCATGCGCTCCCAGGCTGAACAGACCCTCTACGCCCTGGCCTGGGAGATGCAATCGGCTCGCAGCAACACCTGGCCGATGAGCGATGCTTTCCGTATCATCGCTACGATGCGCGGTCATTTTGAGTACAGGGCAGGGGATTTTTGCGCCGCCCTGGTGGAATGCGGCTTGCTGGCCTGGGTGGGCCAGGAGAGCATACGATTCGCCTATCCCGCCATCCAGGCCTACTGCTGTGCCAGGGCCATCCTCGAGATGGACGACCGTGACCAGGTTCTGGATGACATCACAGCGACGCTGGGGCGATTGACCCGGTTCCGCTGGTGGGAGGATACACTGATCCTCCTGAGCGGGCTGATGGACGATCCCAACGTGCTGATCAGGATGCTGCTCTATGGTGCGGCCCTGGCCGAGGGTGAGCAGGCATTCCTGGCCGCGCGCTGCCTTCTGGAAAGCGGCAGTCGGCAGATCGCTCCGGACCTGATAGACCAGGTGACTGACGGGCTGGTCTGGCGACTGGACAGCGGTAACGAGCGCATGATATCGCGCCGCGTCCGCGCAGCCCAGGCTCTGGGACAATTGGGGCAGTCGCGACAGTTGCGGCCTTCGTCAATCATCCCCCACCTGGCCCGCGTCGCCAACCAGGAGATCCGGACCAACTGGCGCGGGAAGCTGACCTATGAATACAGCAGCGTGCGGATGGCCGCTGCCGTCGCCCTGCAGCGCATGATACCGGTTGCTCGCGAGGAAATCGAGGCCATAGATTCCCGGCTGGCGGAGCTTCTGTACCTGTGGGAGAAAAAGGATGTGGAGGCACTGGCCGCATCGTTGCACTCGAAGAACGTGGAGACCCAGGCCATCGCCGCCTTCGCGCTGGGCGACCTGCAGACGGAACAGGCTGTGGATCTCCTGGTGGCGGCCTTCCTCGATCCCGACGTCCAGGCAGAGACCCGTTGGGCGGTGACCGATGCCCTGGCCCTGCTTGACCCAGCCGTAGTCACACGCCACGCGATCCTGCCGCTCCTCGACGCCAAAGTCGCCGAGCGGGAGAGCCTTGACCCCAGGACGTGGAAATACCGCAACCACTGGTACGAACGGGTGGCCTACCTGATCGGTAAGATACGGGTACAGGAACCCGTCATCCGCGCTTTCCTCGAACGCTGCCTGTACGAGTTCACCGGCGTCTGGCTCAAGGCTAAGGCCATCCAATCCCTGGGATGGATGTACGACCACGGCTACAAGAACCTGTTTGAGCAGATCGCGATCGGCGACTTCAGCAACGTCGCCTTGCGTAAGCATCTTCCCGAAGAAGAGACGGTATACCTGCGGCGCAAGGCGATACAGGCCCTGGCGAACATCGGAGATCGGGACACGCTGGCCAAACTACGGGCCAAGCGCACCGGTTGGTGCCCCGAGCTGGAGCGAGCTTTTTATTGGACCAGCGAGGAGATCCACTGGCGTCTGAGTCCTGGCAGCGGTCAGTAGCAGGATGACAAGGGGACGGGGGGACAAGGGGAAGGATGAACACTTTCGAGATCACCATCCAGCGCAAATCCGGTGATGGTTGGCCCGTGGTCGTGGAACACAGCAAAGCGGGGGTGTTCCTGCCGGTCCGGAGCGAAGGTCTCCTCCAACTTGACCAGATTGAGCTGAGGATGCAGACGGGGCCACTGGATTACGGCATCCTGTTGGGCCAAGCCCTCTTCCGCGACGACGTGCGCGATGCCTTCGCGCGGGCGCGTGCTGAGAGCGCTGACAATCTGCGCGTGCTTCTCTTCGTCGAGGCGGATGATCTCAGGACCTTGCGCTGGGAACGGTTGTGCGCCCCATTGAACGGCACCTGGGACTTCCTGGCGCTCGACCAGCGGGTGCCCTTCTCCCTCTATCTGCCCAGCATCACCGACCGGCGCTTCCCACCCATCGGGCGGCGTGACCTGCGCGCCCTGATCCTGGTCGCCAGCCCGGAGGATTCGAAAAAGGACTACCATCTGGATCCCTTCGACGTCGCAGACGCCGTATCCAGCGTACGGGCGGCGCTGGGCGAGATCCCCTGTGATGTGTTGGCCATGGTGGAGGGGGCAGTGGGACTGCCGACACTGGACACGCTGTGCAAGCGGATCACGGCGGAGCAGTACACACTGCTGCACTTCGTCTGCCACGGCCGCTACAAGCGTAAGGATAGGGAGACGATCCTCTATCTGGCCGGCGCGGACAACCAGGTTGATCCGGTGGCGGGGACACGCTTGCTGGAGCGACTGCGCCGCTTGCGCGGCGCACGAGGCCTGCCCCACTTCGTCTTCCTGGCCACCTGCGAGAGCGCCAGCCCGGAGGCAGAAGGTGCGCTGGGCGGGTTGGCCCAGCGGTTGGTGCGCGAGCTGGGCATGCCGGCTGTGGTAGCGATGACTGAAAAGGTGTCGTTGGAGACGGCCCAGGCACTGGCGGAGAGTTTCTACTGCCGCCTGCGGGAGCACGGGCAGGTGGACCGGGCATTGGTCGAGGCCTGTGCCGGACTGGCCGAGCGGTACGATGTCACCGTCCCGGCGTTGTACAGCCGGCTGGGCGGGCGGCCGCTATTCAGCGACACGCTTGATCGGGAGTTGACCGATAACGACATCAAGTTTGGCCTGGCGCAACTAGGAGCGCTGTTGCCAAAACGAGCCCCGGTGCTGCAACCGGCGTTCGAAACACTGGCGGCAACGCTGCGGGGGACGTTAGGTGCGGAACCGGCGGCGCTCAGTGAGACAGCACGGAGGGAGCGAGAGGAGGCGCTGGTCGAAGCCAACAACTTGTGCGAGGAAGTGCTGGATCTCAGTTTCAACGGGCTGGCCCTGGGGCAAGAACCGCCGCACTACGACGAGCGCTGTCCATTCCGCGGTCTGTACCCGTTCCGCGCCGAGGATCGGGAGTTCTTCTTCGGACGTGAATGCCTGGTCAAGCGGCTGGCAGGGAAACTGAAGCTGCCCGAGCACAGGCACAACTTCCTGGCTGTTTTAGGGCCGTCGGGCAGTGGAAAGTCCTCGCTGGTGCTGGCCGGGCTGGTTCCGGCACTCCAGGCCGAGGGTCGGATAGCGTACCTGACGCCAGGCAGCGACCCACTGGCCCAGTTGGAAACGAGCCTGTCGAAGGTGCAAGGCCAGCCTGCGGTGCTCGTCGTGGACCAGTTCGAGGAGCTGTTCACCCTCTGCACCGATGAAAACAAAAAAAACAAACGACAGACTTTCCTGGACCGGCTGCTCACGCTGGCCAAGAGCCTGCCAGTGGTGATCACCATGCGGGCCGACTTTCTGGGAGAATGCGCCCCCTATGACAACCTGGTGGCGGCGATCCAGGCCCACCTGGAATTGATCGCCCCGATGGATTCGGCCGAACTGCGCAGCGCTATGGAGCAACAGGCGGCCAAGGTGGGGCTGCGTTTTGAGGCCGACCTGAGCAACACCATCCTGGACGATGTACAGGGCGAACCGGGGGAGATGCCGCTACTGCAACACGCGCTGCTGGAACTGTGGCAGCGCCGCCACGGGCGATGGCTGCGAGCCGACGAGTACCGGGCCATCGGCGGGGTACAGCAGGCGATCGCCCAGACGGCGGAGGCCGTCTATGAGAAGCTGTCGCCAGAGGAGCAGGAGCGGGTACGTCACATTTTCGTGCGCCTCACCCACCTGGACGAGGATCCCGTGCAGGGCGAAGAACGGCGCGACACGCGACGGCGAGTTGAGCTGGAAGAACTGGTAGGGACCGATGCGGCGGCAACGAAGGAGCTGGTGAAACGCCTGGCCGATGCGCGGCTGGTGGTCACTGGTGTCAACGAGGTCACCGGTCGCACGGAAGTCGAGGTTGCACACGAGGCCTTGATCCGCTACTGGCCCCGGCTGGCTGGCTGGCTGGACGAGGACCGGGCCAGCATTCGGTTGCGCGAGAGGATCCGCCGGGAGGCCCGGGCGTGGGAGAAGGCAGGTGGCCGGCAGGAGTGGGAGGAGACGGGCCTCCTGGATGAAAGCCTCCTGGTGCACCGAGGGAGCCGGCTGGAGGACGCGGAAGCGCTGGCCGAGCGGCCCAGGTTCCTGAGTCACCTCGAACGGGACTACGTTGAGGCCTGTGTGGCGTTGCGGGCGAGAGAGAAAGCAGAAGAAGAGAAACAACGCCAGCGGGAGCTAGAGCAAGCGAAAGCCCGACAAAGAGCCGAAGAAAAGGCGCGCCGCGAGGCAGAACAGCGGGCCGAAGACCGGGCCAGGGCTGCCAGGCGTCTGCGGCTGGTGTTGATATTGCTGGCCGCGATGTTCCTGGTAACACTCGGGGCCGCCCTGGTTGCAGGGTGGCAACGGCAGCAGGCAAAGCGTCAAGCGCAAATCGCCCTCTCGCGCCAATTAGCTGCGCAAGCCCTATCCTATATGGACAATGACCGGCTTGACCTGGCCCCGCTGTTGAGCGTCGAAGCCTACCGGGCTTATCAGACAGCGGAGGCTCGAAGCAGTCTGCTTGACGTTTTGGAACACAACCCCTACATGATGGCCTTCCTGTGGCTCCCTGAGCACTCAAGGTGGATAAGAGAGATGTGCTTTGGGCCAGACGGTGACACCGTGATATCGGTTGACAGGGATGGCTTAATCATCTCCTGGGACGTCAATACCCGCCAACAGGTCGGCCAGCCCATCACAGGCACTGATACATCTATGTCGGGCGCAGCCTGCAGTGCAGATGGGAATACAATAGCAATTCGTGCACAAGATGCTGTCTCTATATGGAACCTGGCAACAAGGAAGGAGATCAACCACTTCGACCGGGAGACCAGCAGGAGAGAAATGGAAGAGGCACGGTATTTGGCCCTAAGAGAGCCAATCGCCCTCAGCCCGGACGGCAAGAGAGTGGCATTGGGCACTCAGGGCAGCATCCTGCTGTGGGATGTCGCCAGCGGGCAGTTGACAGAATACCCTCTCGCCGACAGCGCTGAGCTGGTGAGAGATGTGGCTTTCAGCCCAGATGGAAAGATGTTGGCCTGGCTCTATTCTGATGACATTGTTCTCTGGGACATTCCAAGTGAAACAGTAACCCACCACTTAGAGATCGCAGCCGATCCAAGAGGGCAGACAAGGCAGAGGATCATGGGCCTGACCTTCAACCTGGACGGGAAGATATTGGCATCAATCATCGCAAGCAGGAGCGCTTCTGACAACGTCATCATCCTGTGGGACGTCGCTACTGGACAACCTGTCGGCCAGCCCCTCACCGGCCATTCCGACAAAGTGACCAGCGTGGCCTTCAGCCCGGATGGCAGAACGTTGGCCTCGGGCAGCGAAGACAGTGTGATCATTGTGTGGGACATCGCTACCAGCACAGAAATCCTACGTTTTGACAGCCCCGTTGTTGGTCGCCGCTTCTTTGGTGAGATAACCAGCCTGGCCTTCAGCCAAGACGGTCAAACGCTGGCATCAAGCACTTCCCAGGCCACCATCTTGTGGGATGTCCCCACCGGAGCGGAGATCTTCAGCCTTGGCGGCCTCGCCGATAGGGCAGCCCAGCCTCTTGGTCAACCGCTTACCAGCCATCCGACTCCCGTGAGCGTAGCCTACAGTCGCGACAACATTCTGGCATGGGGCGGCGCTGACGGCACCATCACCCTGTGGGACGTTGCCAACAAACAACCCGCCGGCCCGGCCGATGGCCAGCTCAGCGGCCACGCTGACAGAGTGACCAGCATAGCCCTCAGCCCAGACGGCAAAACGTTGGCATCAGGTGGCGAAGACAATGCCGTCATTTTGTGGGATATCGCCACCGGTCAGCGCAAGTCCCTCACCGGCCACACCGACGGAGTGACCAGCGTAGCCTTCAGCCCCGATGGTGACATATTGGCATCGGGCAGCCGGGATAAAACCGTCATTCTGTGGAACGTCGCCAGCGGAGCAGAAGTTCGCCGCCTGGATGGACACGTCGGCTGGGTAAACAGCGTAGCCTTCAGTCCAGATAACAGCACACTGGCGTCTGCAGGTTTCTACACCATCATCCTTTGGGATGTCACTACCGGCGCAGAAGTCCGTCGCCTCCTCGATGAAAGTTCTGTCGGAGTCAATAGTGTGGCTTTCAGTCCAGATGGCAGCAAGTTGGCATCTGGAGGAAAGGGTAGTATGATCTTGTGGAGCGTCGCCACCGGCGAACGCTTAGGCCGGCGCCGCACAGAATATAACATATACCGCGTCACCTTCAGTCCAGACGGCCAGACGTTAGCCTGGGGCAGTGATCGCGATATCGCCCTGTTGAAGGCCGCCAATGGGGAACGAATTGGGCAGTATCCTGGCCCGGCGTCCAGTTTAGCCTTCGGTCCCGATAGTAAAACGTTGGCGTCCGGCGGTCTAGATACCGTCCTTCTGCGGGACATCACTGACAGCAGTCCCTATGCCCGTCCCATGACCTTCCTAAGCCGTGGTATAGGTGCCATTATGCCCATGACCTTCAGCCCCGATGGCAAAACGCTTGTCTCGGGCGGCCCTCAGGGTATCACTTTGTGGGACGTTGCTGCCCACCGCGCCGTCGGCGAGCCATTCACCGATCCCACTGAGGAAATAACCGACTTAGGTTTCAGCCCAGATGGCAAGACTCTGACACTGGTCGGACACGCCACCGTCGTCTTGTGGGATATTTCCAACGCTCAACCACAATGTATCTACAAGACCTCCACCGGCCGGGTCGGAGAGACTACCAATGTGGCTCTCAGCCCTGATGGCAAGATGATCGTGTCAACCAATAAAGAGGACGGCACAGTCATATTGTGGGATTCTACCACTGAGGCAGAGATCCTCCGCATTGAGGGATCTGCCGAATACCTCGGCTCAGGGACAAACAGAGTAGCCTTCAGTCCCGATGGCAAGATGTTAGCCGCAGTCGGCGTCAGCGGTGTAACCGTGTGGGATATTGCAGAACAACGGCCCATCGGCGAACCCTTCGAGACGGGGTTTGTGTCCGGCCTGGCTTTCAGTCCCGACGGCAAAACGCTGGCACTGAGCAACGTTGACGAAATCGAACTGTGGGATGTCACAACTTCCCAACCTGTGGGGCGATCTTTAACTCACCCCCGCGAGAAAAAAATATCCACCCCCTTCGAGACGGAGGTGCTCAGTCTGGCCTTTAGCCCCGACGGCCAAACCCTGGCATCGGGCAGCCAAAATAAAACCATCGCCTTGTGGGATGTAGCTACTCAACAGTTAATCGGTCACCCTCTCAAAGGCCATCAGGCCCCCGTGGTGCGCCTGGTCTTTAGCCCGGATGGCAAAACGTTGGCCTCAGGAAGTCTAGATGGCAGCATCATCTCATGGGACGTCAGCTCTGAGTCCTGGCGAGACCGTGCCTGTCGCATCGCCAATCGTGATTTGACTCAACGTGAGTGGGGACAGTTCATCAGTACCGACGTCCCCTACGAGCGCACGTGCCCCGATCTGCCGACGGGTGACTAACACTACCAGAGGTACCCGCGACAGGTAGACTATTTCGTGTTTTTCACCCTGGGCCAGTTATACTACTGGGAAGGGGATCTGGACCGGGTATGCGAACATCCCGCCGTGCAGTCCAAATTGGGAGGTGAAGATGGTCCAAACCTGAATGTTTCGGAGCTTTAAGCACATCTGAAGTTGTGAGGAGGACACAATGAGTACAGAACAACTGTTTTTCAACGGTATAGACGGCGCCAGCGGCGAGTACCTGTTGCCCCCGATGACGGTCCAGCAGGTCTCAGAGATCGCTCAGGGCGAACCGCAGGATGAAGAGCACCTCAGAGAGCTCAAAGCGTGGTTCCAGCGCACCACCCAGGCCACGCTCGGACCCAAAGAGGGTGTGGACCCCAAGAACCTGGCGGAGACCGGTTGGGGTATCATCTTCGCCCACGAGGACAGGGAACGCGTCCCCGCCATCAAGGAGGCGCTCAGCGAACTGCTGGAGCACCGGCGGAAACAGGCCACGCTGGAACAGGAACGCTACTACAAAGAGTACACCGGCGTAGACGCTTACCGTCCGGGCGAGTCCAAACAGAAGTTCCTGGCCCGCCACGGCGCAGGCCCCGGCCCGGCCGACCCAGACAAAGTGCCCTACTACCTGCTCATCGTCGGCGATCCGGAGACGATTCCCTATCGCGTCCAGTATCAGCTCGACGTGCAGTACGCGGTGGGTCGCATTCACTTCGACACACTGGAGGAGTACGCCCAGTACGCACGCAGCGTGGTAGAGGCTGAGACCGGCAAGGTGTCATTGCCCCGCCGTGCCACCTTCTTCGGCGTGCGGAATCCTGACGACCGGGCCACCAACCTCAGCGCCGATGAACTGGTCGCGCCGTTGGCCGAAACATTAGCCGATGATCAGCCGGACTGGACCGTGCAGACACTGCTCAAAGATGAGGCCACCAAGGCGCGACTTGGTCAACTGCTGGGCGGCGACGAAACTCCCGCCCTGCTCTTCACCGCCAGCCACGGCATGGGTTTCCCCAACGGCCACTCGCTCCAGTTGCCGCACCAGGGAGCGCCGCTGTGCCAGGACTGGCCCGGCCCCCGAGCGTGGCGCAAGGCCATTCCCCAGGACTTCTACTTTGCGGCAGATGACGTGGGTGACGATGCCCGGCTGCTGGGCCTGCTGACCTTCTTTTTCGCCTGCTACGGCGCGGGCACGCCCCGGTTGGACGACTTCGCCCACCAGGCCTTTCGCGAGCGGGCGGCCATCGCCCCGCACGCCTTCGTAGCCTGCCTGCCACGGCGGCTTCTCGGCCATCCCAAAGGGGGCGCGCTGGCCGTGGTGGGTCACGTAGAGCGAGCCTGGGGCTACTCCTTCTTGTGGGAGCGCGCCGGGAGACAAGTGCAGGTCTTCGAGAGCACGATGAAGCGGCTGCTGGAGGGCCACCCGGTGGGCTCGGCCATGGAATACTTCGACGAGCGCTACGCCGAACTTTCCTCCGACTTGAGCGTCGAGCTGGAAGATATATCGTACGGCAAGACAGCCGACGACGTGGCACTGGCCGGCATGTGGACGGCCAACAACGACGCGCGCAGCTACGTCATCATCGGCGACCCGGCGGTGCGATTGCCCGTGGGGCTCCCCTCCGCTTCGGGGGGGGAGAGCGACGAACCGGCTGCGGAGGCCGAGCGCCCGACTATCGAGGCGGTCACCATCCGGGCACCGGACACCACAATGACAGTGGAGCCCGCGCCCTCCCCAACGGCGGAGGGGGTGGAGGGCGCGGCAGTGGACTACGGCCTGTTCGACGCATCCGGGCTCAAGGAAGCCGGGGTGCGGTTGTCCAATTCCGTCCAGGAATTTGCCAGAAAGCTAGGCCAGATACTCGAGAAGGCGATGGACGACGCGG
>Ga0190284_1001120_pt1 | contig 12433 bp, 8 predicted proteins | sample 48691812_MG_FD_161668 | JGI IMG/M metagenome (GOLD analysis project Ga0190284, IMG submission 161668) | Hydrothermal vent microbial mat bacterial communities from Southern Trench, Guaymas Basin, Mexico - 4869-18-1-2_MG | ecosystem: Environmental > Aquatic > Marine > Hydrothermal vents > Microbial...
GCTGATAGCCGACGTGTCCACGCGGCACTGTTTGCTGGACCGTGATTCCCTTCTCGGCCCCTGTGGGAATCACAGGAAGGACTCCCACCTAAGAGTGGTACGAGAAGGGATTCTCGCACCAGCGTCCACTGGCGGACAAGCCGCCAGTGGCACCCCCAGATCTGTCTCTTGCCGATGAACTTGACACCGACCCATACAGCAACGGCCTCTGGTCGTTTACACTGCCTCGCCCGGTTGTCGGATGTCGGCATGAGCCGCGCACCGGGGTCGGTACCGCGTCCTTGAAAGCGAGTACACCAAGTGGCCACACAATTGATCGAACATCAACTCAGCGGTATTCGCCTTCTCGGCTACAGCATCGCCGGCGAAGAGAGCGTCATCGCAGCGCCTGAGTTGAACGTCTGCTTCGACGTGGGCAGGGCGCCCACCGAGATCATCTCCGTGGACCATGTCCTACTGTCCCACGGCCACATGGACCATTCCGCCGGGCTTGCATATTACTTCAGCCAGCGAAACTTCGTGGGCATCGCCCCGGGCTGTGCCCTGGTGCCCCGGGCTTTGGAGAAGCCGGTCCGTGAGCTACTGCGCGTCTGGGGGCAGATCGAAGGACATGTCTCGCCCGGGCGGATCGTCGGATTGGGGCCCGACGAGACGTTTGAGCTTCGACGGGGTTTGCTGGTCCACACCTTCGAGCCGAATCACAAGGTGCCGGCGTTGGGCTTTTGCGTCATCGAGGTGCGGCGCAAGCTGAGACCGGAGTTTGCCGACCGCACGGGCCCGGAACTGGTTGAACTGAAGAAGCAGGGCGTCGAGATCGAGTACACGGTGGAAATCCCCTTGGTGGCCTACTGCGGAGATACGGCCGAGGGCTCGTGGCTCCAACTCGAGATGGTCCGCAAGGCCAAGATCCTGTTGCTGGAATGCACTTTTTACGATGCGGAGCATGTTCGGCGTGCTCGGGTTGGCTACCACATGCACGTCCGCGACGTCGCCCGCGTGCTGAGGCAACTGGAAAACGAGCACATCGTGTTGACCCACGTCACGCGCCGAACAGGCACCCGCGAGGCCAAGCAGGTCTTGTCAAAAATGGTGGACGCGGCGACGTTGGCTCGCGTGAAGTTCCTCATGGACGGTCGTCGCTACCGGCCTCGGCGCGGCCAGGGTGGCCCACCGGAGAACACACCCATGCGCGGCGGAAGGACGACATGAGTCAGGCAATGATCGAATGGCCTGTGGCACAGCGCGGCCTACCAGCCCGGGGTGAAAGGGAAAACAGCGGTTTGAAAACACCGTTCTTGACCGTGAAAACCACCGGCTTTGGCGCCGGTGCCACAGTTTTGCCACGGGCTGCTACGGCCACAACCCAACTGTGGCATGGGCGTCTCGCCCGTGGTCCCACCGGCTTTGGCGCCGGTGCCACAGTTTTGCCACGGGCTGCTACGGCCACAACCCAACTGTGGCATGGGCATCTCGCCCGTGGTCCCACCGGCTTTGGCGCCGGTGCCACAGAGATCATCGCGGGCCGTGAAGAAAAGCAGGTTAGTGGCACAGACGTGTTACACGACGAAGATGAACGTCACAATCGCCAGGATCGGCAGCAGGACGCAAGCACTGAACAGCATGTAGCCGAAGAAGCTCGGCATCTTTACGCCTTCGTGTTCAGCAATGCTTTTCACCATGAAGTTCGGGCCGTTGCCGATGTAGGTGTTCGCGCCCATGAACACTGCTCCGATGGAGATGGCAATCAGGTGGTTGAGTTGAATGTGACCGCCGCCCATGAGGGTCAGAGTCTCGACGCCCTCGGCAATCGGCAGACTCTTGGCGGTCTCGAAGAAGACAACGTACGTCGGGGCGTTGTCCAGGAAGCTGCTCAAAATGCCTGTGGCCCAGAAGAACTTGGCCGGCGTGTTGATCCCCAGGCTGGGACCCTTGATGTTCAGGATTTCAATCGGCACCTGCATACAAACGAAGATTCCGATGAACAGGCATGCGACCTCGAGGATGGCCACGTAGTTGAAGTTGTTGTCCTCACGGATGCGTTTGGCCGTAAGTAGCAGGGAGAGCGCCACGAAGGTGTTTTGCACAAGTTCACGGCAAAACATGAACGGCGTCCAGCCGGTCCCAAGGAACTCCTTGCCGGGGTCCAGCGTCCCGGTGGCAAAGACGACGCCCGCCAGGAAGAGGAAGTTGATCTTCCCCGTAACGCTGATCTTCTTCACGCGGATCTCGTCCAGCCTGATATCGGTCAGCTTCTCCTTCTTGTAGGCAATGGAGTCCCACTTCCAATAGATCAGAAGCAAGACGCACAGCATGAAGAGCCACGGACGCCACAGGTTCAACGTCCACAGGAATGGCACGCCCATGAGGTAGCCGAGGAACAGAGGAGGGTCGCCGATAGGCAGCAACGATCCGCCGACATTGGCGACGATGATGATGAAAAAGACAACTGTATGGACGACATGACGCCGTTCGGAGTTGGTCTTCAATAGCGGGCGAATCAGCAGCATCGCGGCCCCGGTGGTGCCGATCAGGCTGGCCAGCAGTCCGCCGATGGCCAAGAAGATGACATTCGTGCTAGGGCGTGCGGGGATGTCCCCCTTGACGCAGATGCCCCCGGATATCACATACAGGCTGAATAACAGGGACATGAACGGGATGTACTCGTGCAGCACCGCGTGGTCGAGGATGGTCAGAACGGTCGAGAAGCCCTTCTCCGTCCCGTGGAAGCCGAAACCGCGGTATTGATAGTAGAAGAGCGTGACAATGCCCAGGACCAGGGCAACGGCGAGTTTGTTCCGATTTTTGTGCCACCAGTGCGTTGTCTTCTTGAGTAGCGGCAGGATGGCGATGCAAAGCAACAGGGCGGCAAAGGGTGTGACCCAAAACAGCCCCGGAAGGACGTGATGGCCGTCCGCGGCGTGTGTAGCTTCCGCCAAGAACATCTTATTACTTCCACTGTGAGGCAGCACGCGCCGCGCCGCTGGACCTAAGTCCCCCTGTTAACATCGGCAGGTTACGGTTCGCACTTGGGGCGAGATTTCGGACTCATCATTCCGTTGTTCCCATCTGGTAGGTCGGTGACGCCATTTGAACCCTCTGTCTGCCGGTGGGCATGTGTGCCGTCGTTGCCCGCTGTTTGTCGGTGGCCGGCCCTTGACAGTCCGAGAAAGTTAGGTTAATGTTTGTAATCCGTGGTATTGTTTAGCCACATGCAGAACGGAGGACTATAAGAACCTATCCGGATAGGTTCAAAACCAGGTAATTCGATCGCCGCCTCAAATTGAGACCGGTCGCGTGAACCGGACAGGGCGGCGAACAGGCTTCAGGCAAGATGAAAGGACTGGACAGATGAGGAACAACAACCATTCGCGTCTCGGATTGACGCTGCGAATCGTGCTGTGCGCAACCGTGCTGGTGGCCGGCGTCGGGCTGATCACGAGCCAGGTGGCGTCACAGGAAAAGGGTGATGAAAAAGCGAAGAAGCAGGCGCCCTCGTCAGAGAAGGACGAGATGATGGCCGCATGGATGAAGTACGCCATGCCTGGCGAGCATCATGCGTACCTCAAGCCGATGACCGGCCGGTGGGATCAGGTCGTCAAGATGCGCTGGGTCCCCGATGTACCGATGACGGAGCACAAGGGAACGTGTGAGAACAAGTGGATCCTCGGCGGCCGGTTTCTCATGCAGGAGATCGAGGGCGAGTTGATGGGAGATCAGCCTTTTGAGGGGCTGGGCTTCGTCGGCTACGACAACTACAAGAAGAAGTACGTGGCCATGTGGATTGACACCATGAGCACCATGATGTTCACCATGGAAGGCCGCTATTCGCAGTCAGAGAAGGTCTTCACATTCACCGGCGAATATGACGACGCGATGACCGGCAAGAAGAAAAAGAGCAGGTCTGTGACGCGTTTCATCGACAACGACAAGTACGTCGAGGAAATGTTCATGGACGGACCCGACGGGAAAGAGTTCAAGATGATGGAGATTACCTACTGGCGGAAGAAGTGATAGAAAAGGGTTCGAGGATTTAAGGATTCAAGGATTCAAGGATTTAAGGATTCAAGGGTTATGTATTCCAAGAGCCCCCAGCCCAGCGAGCCGGCTCGTCTCGAACCACAGAACCGGCTTGTGTCAAGCCGGTCTTCCCCCCGGAGGCTCCTTGGCAAGTATTGGCAAATAGAAAAGGAAAGTGAGAATCACGATGGGCGCACCACTTTGTCATTTTGAATTCATGACTGATGATCCCGGGAAATGCAAGGCTTTCTATACCAAAGTCTTCGGTTGGGAGTATGACGATACCTCCATGTCCGGCTACACGCTGATCAAGACCGGCAAGGAGCCTGAAGGGGGCCTGATGCAACGCCCGCCCGAGGCGCCGCACGCCGCTCTCAACGTCTATTTCCAGGTGGACGACATCGAGGCGATTCTTGGCAAGGCCACGGAAGGCGGAGGCAATGTGATCGTGCCGAAGACGCCGATTCCCAACGTCGGCCACTATGCCATGTTCAAAGATCCCGAAGGCATCTGCGTGGGCATTTTCCAGGTGTAAGGGTTTCTACCCACACATCCAGCACGGACTAGGTGATGCACGGTGCCGGGCGGGGTAAGCGTCATTTAAGCGGGGATATCGGCACTTCCTGCTGGCGTCCGCGCAGGTTTGACGATACTATGAGATCGTCCCCTTCACGTGGGCGCGGAATGAAACAGACATCGGGATGGCCCCGGCGTCGGAACCGGCACAGGGCCGGCTTGTGGCAGGCAGATCCCTGGACCGGGGCTCATGAGGGGTTGAGGACCGCGTTGGATCTGCGGTATCCTAACTTAATGTGGCATGGAGGCTTACACGGTTTATGATCCTTTCAAAACTCACTGCCAACGGATTCAAGAGCTTCGCCGACAAGACCGAATTCCGCTTCGGCCCGGGCATCACCTGCATTGTGGGGCCGAACGGCTGCGGCAAGTCGAACGTCGTCGATGCCATCAAGTGGGTCCTGGGTGAGCAGTCCGCCAAGAGCCTCCGCGGCAAGCAGATGATGGACGTGATCTTCAACGGATCAACCGCCCGCAAGAGCGCGGGCATGGCCCAGATTGATCTGACGTTCGACAACACGGACGGCACGCTCCCGACAGACCAGACGGAGGTAGTGGTCTCGCGACGGTTGTACCGGTCCGGAGAAAGCGATTACCTGTTGAACAAGCAGTCCTGTCGGCTGAAGGACATCCGCGAACTGTTTCTGGACACGGGGATCGGCGTCAACGCATACAGCCTGATCGAGCAGGGCCGCGTCGACGTGCTGTTGCAGGCGAACCCCGCGGATCGTCGGATGATCTTCGAGGAGGCGGCGGGCATCAGCAAATACAAGCTCCGAAAGAAAGAAGCCAAACACCGGCTCGAACGAGTGAATCAAAACCTGCTGCGCGTGCAGGACATTGTCGAAGAGATCGAGAAGCGGCTTCGTAGCGTGAAGTTGGCGGCCGGCAAGGCGCGGAACTACCAGACCTACACGCAACGGCTCCGGGAACTTCGGAGCCGGTACGCCCTGTCGGAGTATCACGGTCTCCGCACGACACAGGACGAGCTTGACCGCGAGACGGCCGATCTGAGCGACGACGCGACGCGATTGCGGACGGGCATCTCGAACAATGAAGCGAAGACGAGCGAGGCGAATGTCAGGATCACCGACCTGGAGCAGGAGGTGTCCACGGCGGAGAATCGGCTGCTGACGGTGCAGTCTGAGAGGTCTGCACAGCAGGAGCGGATTGCCGCGTCGCAGCGCCGAGTCAGCGACCAGACGGACTTGCTGAACCGTTCGCGGGAGCGTCTGGCCGGCTTCGACGAGCAGGTCGCATCACTGGCGGGCCGGCTTGACGAGCAAACCCGTGCGGCCGAAATGATCGGCGGTAATCTGGCACGGGTCCAGGATGAGCTGGCGGCGTTGCAGGAAAGCGACCGGGCATGTTTGCACGAGCTGAACGCGAGCCAGGCGCGCCTGGAAGACGAAAAGGCCGGCATTTTTGACCTGTTGCGGAGAACCAGTCAGCTTCGCAATGAGATCCAAGGCCTGAACTTGCAACATGAATCACTGACGAAGCAAAAGGCCCAGCTCGATGAGCGCGATGCGGCGATCGCGACGGAGTTGGCCGAGTCCTTGTCTCGGCAGCAGCAGTTGCGAACACGCCTCGAAGAGATCGACACGCTGATTGCAGAGCAGACGGAGAAGCTCGAAGAGACGAAGACCAAGGCGGCAGCGGCGGCGGACCGACGGGCAGCACTCTCGGACGAACATGCCGCGGCGAAGGAGTATCGTAGCGGATTGCAGAGCCGACGAGAGTTGCTCGATGAAATGAACCGCCGGCACGAGGGGCTGCTGGCCGGTGCCCGCGAGATTCTGGAACGGCGCGATGCGGATGAGAGCGGGCGGACGTTTAGCTATGTCCGTGGTGCTGTCGGCGAGTTGTTCGAGGCGGACGTGGCCCACGCCAGTATGGTCGAGGCGTCGCTGGGCAACTATCAGAAGTACCTTGTCGTCGACAGCCGTGATCGGCTGCTTGTGGATCGGGAGACGCTGGCGGAGTTGAGCGGCCGGGTACAGGCATTTTGCCTGGATTGCATCGCGCCGGCGATCGGCGGGCCGGACCTGTCGGGGCAGGAAGGCTTCATTGCCAACCTGCTGGATTGGGTACGGTATCCCGATGATTACGTCCAGTTGGCGCGCAGGTTGTTCGGCCGGACGTGCGTGGTGGAATCGTTGGAACACGCCAAGCGGCTGGCCGAGACCGATCCCGGTGCGCGTTTCATTACGATGGAGGGCATCATTTGGGAATCGGACGGCCGCGTCGAGCTCGGTTCACTGGGTTCTGACACGGGTCTGATCAGCCGCCGCAGCGAATTGCGCGAGCTGTCCAAGGAATTGGACGAAGTCGAACAGCGCATCGCCGACCTTGCCGAGAAGCGCGAGCAGAGCGAATCCGACGTCAGCCATCTGGAGGCCGTGCAGCAGGACCTGCGGTCGGCCGTCTATGAGGCGAACACGCAGCGTGTGGAGACGCAGACGCAGTTGTCGTCCGTGGAGGAATCGGTCCGGCAGTTGAGCGAGGAGCGCCCGCTGATCGCGTCCGAGGTTGCGGTGCTGGTGGCACGCGTGCAGGAAATGCAGTCGAAGGAAGCGGCAAGCCAGGAAACGCTGTCGCAGCTAGAACACCGCAGCAGTGAGGGCAAACAGGCCGTCGAGGAACTCCAGCGCGAGATCGAGGGATTGTCCGCGCGGCACGACGAGATTGCGGAAGACCTGACGTCGGCGCGCGTCCGGGTCGGTGAGTTGACGCAACAGCGCTCGAGCGTGGCCGAGGCGATTCGTGATTTGCAGGCGGCGCAAATCCAACTGCAATCAGACCGTGACAAGGCCGCACGGGACGTCGTCGAGACTCAGGAGCGGATCGGACAATCCGAGGTGCAGATCGAGACGGCACGCGGGAAGCTGGCGGGCCTCACGCAGGAAAACGAGGCACTAACACACCAGTCCATGTCGTTGCGGGGAGAGCGGGACGACTTGCGGACTGCCGTCGAGCAATACACGAACGAAGTGCGTAATTTGCGCAGCGACTTGGAGCAGGTCGAGGCGAATCTGCATGAGCGGCAGATCAAGTTGCAGGAAATCCGCGTGCGGCGTGAGGACATGGTCGCGCGGATCGCCGATGAGTTATCCGTGGACCTGGAGGAGCAGTACGAGACCTACGAGCCCGACGAGGCGGAGGACTGGCCTGCGATAGAGGCGGAGATCGAGGCGCTGCGGCTGAAGATCGAACGGCTCGGCAACGTCAATCTCGACGCCATCAACGAGCAGGCCGAACTTGAAAAACGCCTCGAATTCCTCTCCGGCCAGCTCGAAGACCTGCGCTCGAGCGAGCAACAGTTGGAGACCTTGATCGACACGCTGAACCGTGAGTCTGAGCAGCGTTTTGTGGACACGTTCCAAGCGGTGCAGGGACACTTCTCGGTGCTCTTCAAAAAACTGTTCGGCGGTGGCCGCGCGGAAGTTACCCTCATGGACCCGACGGACGTGCTCGAATGCGGCATCGAGATCATGGCCCGCCCGCCCGGCAAGGAGCTGCAAAGCATCAGCCTGCTGAGCGGCGGTGAGAAAACCATGACCGCGATCGCGCTGCTATTGGCCGTGATGCGCAGCCGGCCGTCGCCGTTCGTTCTGCTGGACGAGGTCGATGCCGCGTTGGACGAGGCGAACAACATTCGCTTCAACCACGTGGTGCGGGAGTTCGTGAAGGATTCCCAGTTCTTGATCATCACCCACGCCAAGCGCACGATGAACATCGCCGACGTCCTGTACGGCATCACCATGCAAGAGGCCGGCGTCTCGAAGCGCGTCAGCGTTCGCTTCGAAAACGATCAACGCACCCAGCCGGCCGTGGCGTAACGGCAAACGGCAGGAACGTCGAAGCGTCAGAAACCGTCGCTGGTGCGAGAAAGAGCCCCCGACCTTGGTCGGGGGCTCTTATCCACAAGCTTACCCATAAAGCTGGTCTCAAGGCGATCCCTACGGTATCATTGTGTTCTTGGATTAGGAGATTGGCGCGGTGGGTGATCCGGGCTTATTCACATCACAGATTCTGGCCAACATCTGGCAGGTTGTCTCGCACAACTGGGCGCTGTTCTCCATCCTGCTAACACTCCTGCTGCTGATCATCATCCCCATACTGATCATCACCAAATACGTTCGCATCTGCCTGAATATCATACGCGACGTCGTCCCATCGCTGTTCCGCTCACAGGTGGGTTTCCAACCGATCCTCGGCGAGGAGAAAGACTTCTACGCAATGGATGGCGTGCGTCTGCGCGGCATCTTCATGCATCCTACGTCCAGCGAGCGCCGCGGACTGATCATCTTCGCGCCGGAATTCAAGAGCGACCGGCTGAGTTGTGCGCGCTATTGCCGCGCCCTCATTTCCGTCGGCTACGATGTGTTTTCCTTCGATTTCCGCGATCACGGCGAGTCCGCCTCCGAGGAGGGCTATGTTCCGCGGCAATGGGCCAGCGACCGGGAAGCCGCCGACATGATGGGCGCTATCGCCTTCGCAGAGCAGTGGCTCGAAGCGCAGGGCCGGCCGATGGAGATGGGTCTGTTCGGTATTTCTCGCGGTGGGTGTGCGGCCATCCTGGCGAGCGCCGAGTCCGCGTCGGTCAAGGCGATCGTGACGGACGGGGCCTTTTCCCCCGATACGACACTGGAACACATGATGAAGCGCTGGGCCTCGATCTTCGCCACGGTCCGCGTCGTCTATGAAAACCACCCGCCGGAGTTCTGGCGGTTTTTGCGGTGGTGTGTCTTCCTCACGTGTCGGCTGAAATTCAAGTGCACCTATCCTTCCGTTCGCAAGGCCCTGATGCGCATGATCCCGCGGCCGATGCTGTTGATCCACGGCGGGCGAGACAGCTATATTCCGGTCGACCAATCCCGGCAGCTTTACACGCTCAGCGCCCAGCCGAAGCATCTCTGGGTCGTCCCCAAGGCGAAGCACAATCAATCGGTCGATGTCCGGCCCGTCGAGTATGCCCGCCGAATCGTCGAGTTCTTCGACCATTATCTGGCCAAGCGCGGCGACCCACAGAACATGTACAACGAAGGCCGCTTCGCCGAGATCGCCAAGAGCGAGCTTGCCTCTTACCTTGACACGACCCCCAGCGATGGCGGCGACGGCCGATGCCACGATCGGCTACGGCCCATCTCCGACCCGGCCGCACCTGTCGATGCCGTGTCAAACAACTGAGAACCTATCTCAAAACCAGGCGTGCCACTGCTCTTGAGCAGTGTCCTCCGGAATGTCTCATCGACAAACCACTGCTCAAGAGCAGTGGCACACCAACCCGCTGTGGTGAGTGCCGGGTGCCATGCCTTCACGGGCGGAGCCCGGGTAGGCATGTCTTCCCTGATGCCAACATGCTTACCCGCGACTTCGTCGCGTGAAAGCATTGCACCCGGCACCCGGCTTGGACAGGCGCCGTTGGATAACACAGGGAGCATAATGTGGAGGAGTGGCCGCTGCAACTAAATCCACGCACTCGTGAATGCGCTACCACGGTCGATAGGCATCAACAGATGGGCAGGATTGCCCATCTTACGGCTTATCTGCTCTTGATGTTTCGATGTCTACTTGTGCAGCAGGCTCATCACTTCCGCCCGGGTTCTGGTGCTGGTGCGGCAATACCCGCGGACGGCCGACGTGACCATGACGCTGCCGGGTTTTTTGACGCCCCGGCAGGTCATGCAACTGTGCATGGCTTCCATCACGACGGCCACGCCCTTGGCGCCGAGCTCATTCATCAGGATGTCTGCGATCTGCGTTGTCAGCCGCTCCTGGACTTGCGGGCGGTGTGCGAAGGCATCCACCACGCGCGCCATCTTGGACAGTCCCACGACCTTACCGTCCGGCAAATAAGCGATATGGGCCTTGCCTTCAAACGGCATCAGATGGTGTTCGCACATCGAGTAGAAGGGCACGTCGCGCAGGACGACCATCTCGTCGTAGGCCTCCGTGAAGAAGGTCTTGAGATGGTCGGCGGGATCGGCGTGCAGGCCGGTCGTCATTTCCGCGTACATTCGGGCGACGCGGTTCGGCGTCTCTCTGAGGCCTTCACGGTCCGGGTCTTCGCCGATGGCGATCAGAATCTCGCGCACGGCGGCAGCGATGCGATTCTGATCCACGCGATGGCCGGACGGTGTCATGTTGTGAGTCATAGGTGTGTTTCTCCGACGTTGGGAGGTTTGAGTCCAATTACCTGGGCTCGATTCGCTCCAGGCCGTTCATGTATGGCCGAAGCGCCTTGGGGACGGTGACCGATCCGTCCGGGTTCTGGTTCAATTCCAGGATCGGTATCAGAATCCGCGGGCTGGCGATCACCGTGTTGTTCAACGTATGGCAAAAATGGATATTCCTCTCGGCGTCGCGATAACGCAGGCTCAGCCGCCGAGCCTGGAAGCTGCCGAAACGCGACGCACTGTGCGTCTCGCAGTAGTTGCCGCGCGACGGCATCCACGTCTCGATGTCGTACATCTCGACCTTACCCTGCCCCATGTCGCCGGTGCACACGATGACCACGCGATAGGGAAGTTCCAACGCCTGCAACACCGCCTCGGCATTGGCGATGATCTCATGGTGGAACTTCTCGCTCTCGGCGTCATCAGCGCGGCACAGGACGACTTGCTCGACCTTGTCGAAGAAGTGTATCCGGTAGATACCATACGTGTCCTTGCCCGCCGCACCGGCCTCGCGCCGGAAACAGGTCGACATGGCCGCGACCTTGATCGGCAGGTCGGCCTCGGCGAGGATTTCTCCGCCGTGCATGGCGGTCAGCGAGACCTCCGCCGTGCCCACGAGTGATTTATCGTCTCGCTCACACCGATACGCCTGCTCCTCGCCGCCGGGGTAGTAGCCCGTGCCGTACATCATCTCGTCGCGGACCAGCACCGGCACCGTGACCGGCTCGTAGCCGCGCGACGTGATTGTGTCCATCGCCAGCCGCAGAACAGCTTGGTGCATCAGGCTCCCCGCGCCGTGTAGCAGGTAGTTGCGAGCGCCGGCCAGCTTCACGCCGCGCTCGATGTCGATGATGCCCAGGGCTGTGCCCAACTCGACGTGGTCCTTGGGCTCGAATGCGAATTGGCGAGGCTCGCCGACGCGCCGCACTTCGACGTTGTCCGCTTCGTCCTTGCCGACCGGCGTCTTCTCCGTCGGCACCTGCGGCACCGTCAGCATCAGCGCGTTGAAGGCCTCGGCAACTGTTTTGGCTTCCTCCTCCAGTTCCTTGATCCGTCGCTTGATCTGTGCGGACTCCGCTTGAATCTTGTCGCCCTCGGCTCGCAGCTCCTCTACGGCACGTCCGTCGGCCAGCGCCTTTTGATGCCACTTACTCTTGGGATTCTTGTACAGGCCGACTTGGCCGCTGAGTTCTTTGCTCTTGCCGCGGAGGGTGTCAGCCTCTTGCTGGATTGACCGCCGTCTGGCGTCGACGTCCAGAAGCCGGTCGAGATCGCACGCGACGGCCTTGACCTCGCACGCCGATCTGACCTTGTCCACGTGTTCCCGGATGAATTTGATGTCAAGCATGGGGGGCAGTACTCCATCTCTGCAGCAGGCTACACGCAGGGCAATCGCATGTTCCGAATCAGAGCCGCGACCGTGAGGGAGCGGAGCCGCCCAGGCTCGCGGCACCCCTCCCTCACGGTCGGGGCTCTGATCAGACGCGTGTGTTTCCAGTTCGGCGTCGAACACGACAATCGCATTTGTCGGTGCCACCCGCCGCCTGTATCAAGTCGGTGTAAATGATACGGATTTCTTCCAGGAAACAAAGCCACGAGACTCGATAACATAGGTATAAGAATGAGGATCCGGCGTCATAGGTACGCGCCGGCGACTT
>Ga0190284_1001121_pt1 | contig 12412 bp, 14 predicted proteins | sample 48691812_MG_FD_161668 | JGI IMG/M metagenome (GOLD analysis project Ga0190284, IMG submission 161668) | Hydrothermal vent microbial mat bacterial communities from Southern Trench, Guaymas Basin, Mexico - 4869-18-1-2_MG | ecosystem: Environmental > Aquatic > Marine > Hydrothermal vents >...
AGACTCACAGGCCAGATGGTCACCGACTATTCCGAGGCCAGCGGTACCTTGCTGTTCGACGTCGAAAAGCGCGCCTGGTCTGACGCCATGTTTGACTTTTTTGACTTTCCCCGCTCGCTCTTTCCAGAGGTGCTGCCCTCAGACGAGATCATTGGGCGGGTCAGCCAGGAGGCGGCGGAACTGACCGGCATCAAGATGGGCACGCCGGTGGGCAACGGCAGCGCGGACAATACCGCCTCTTCCCTGGGCGCGGGCATGATCGAGCCGGGGCAGGTCACGCTGATCATCGGCACGGCTGGCGTGATCTCGGTCTGCTCGGACCGGCCGCTGGTAGACCCCCAAAATCGAACCCTCTGCTGGCACTATTGTCTGCGAGACAAGTGGATCACGCTGGGCATCACCCAGACAGCCGGGGAATCGCTCAACTGGTTCAAGGGTGCCTTTGATAAGAAGGAAAAAGATAACAGTTCTAGGGACATTTTTGAGCAGTACAATCAATCCATCGCTGGATTACCCGATGGTTCTGGTGGATTGATCTTTTTGCCCTATCTGAACGGTGAACGCACACCCTACTGGGATTCCGCTGCCCGTGGCCTTTTTTACGGGGTAAACCTCTCCACTAAAAAGGCCCATTTTATCAAGGCCATCATGGAGGGGGTATCTTTTGCCCTGCGGAACAACATCGAAACGGTCGAGTCTCTGGGTATTACGATCAACCAGGTCAGGGCCGTGGGTGGCGGGATCAATAGTCCGATATGGCTCCAAATGCTTGGAAAAATCTTGAGGAAACCGATCGTCACGGTGAGCGTGCCAGACACGGCCAACCTGGGCAATATGTTGCTCTGCGGCCAAGCTCTGGGAATCTACCCCTCGCTGGAGGACGCCGTATCCAAGATGGTCACTACAGGCCAACAAGTATTCTACGAAGCGGACACTGAGATCTATGAAAAACAATACCCCATTTTTCTGGAGCTGTACGAGCAACTGAAAGGGACATTCAGGCGTTCATTGGACAGATAAGGATAAGGGAGAGATGACTCTAAAAATCAAAGCGGAATTAAAGAAAGCGGTCGTTGATGCTGGCAGGACAATGTTACGAGAGGAACTGACGGTAGGCACTTGGGGTAACGTCAGCACGCGGGATAGCGAAACCGGCCTGATATACATCAGCCCCAGCGGCATGTATTATCAGGAGATCCAAACCGAGGACATTGTTGTGCTCGACAATACGCTGGAGATCGTTGATGGCGTTCGCACACCTTCGATTGAAAAAGAGATGCACGTTGCGGTCTACAATGCCCGGCCGGACGTCAACGCGGTCATCCATACTCACCCCCTTTACTCAACAGTGCTGGGCGTCAATGGAATGGAACTGCCTGGGATCAGTGAAGACTTTGTGCAGGTCGTTGGGGACAAGGTCATCTGCTCCGAATATGCCTTGCCAGGCACACCAGAACTGGCCGAAAATGTAGTAAAGGCGCTGGCAAGTTTGAACGCGGTACTCTTGCCCAACCACGGGACATTGTGCGTCGGGGAGGATATCAGGCACGCTTTGACGATATGCCACGTGGTGGAAAAAACGGCCCACATTTATATCATGGCCAAAAGCATCGGTGCCCCGCACCTTATCTCTGAGGAAAACATAAAGTTCATGCAACATTATGCCCGAAACGTATACGGTCAGAGATAACTCGTTCCACTACCACATCGAAAACGGCCTCATCGCCCAGGCGGAGTTCATCATCCCCACAGTGCACAACGCGCTGGCCATCGAGCGGGCGCTGCGCGTCGCGGCCGAGCGCTACATCACCACCGAGCGGGTGGACATGGAACTGGAGCGCGCCGTGGGACGGGTCGCGCGCGCCTTCGACCCATGCATCGCGTGTGCGACGCATTAAACTGATGGGCTGCTGATGACTATCGCACTTCAGGCCTTGTCCCAACTGCCGCTCTTTGCAGGGCTCGGTGACGACGTCCTGCGGGAGATAACGCCTTATCTCCACGAGTATGTATTCTCGCCCGGCCAGACGATCGTATTGGAGGGGGAACCCTGTCAGGCGGTGTACCTTGTCGCCCGTGGTATAGTGCGGACCTACCGGCTGTCCTACGAAGGCCGCGAGCAGGTGCTGGCATATCTCGAGCTCGGCGAGCTATTCAACCTCGTCCCTGCGCTCGACGGCCAACCCAGCCCGGCCAGCGTGGACGGTTTGACGGAAGGGTCGCTCTACACCATCCCGTGTGAGCGCTTCCGGCGGATCGTGTGCGAGCATCACGAGGTGGCGCTGATCATCATGGATCGCCTGGCGACCGAGGTGCGACGCCTGACCGACATGGTGGAGGACCTGGCGTTGCACACGGTGCGCGCACGCTTGGCGCGTTTCCTGTTGGCCCAGGCTGAGGGTCCACAACGACCACCTTTCCGCTGGACGCAGACAGAGATCGCCGCGCACATTGGCAGTGTGCGGGAGATGGTGGGACGCACGCTGCGGGCCTTCGTCGTCGCCGGGTTGATCCGCCGCCAGCGTGGGCGAGTCACCGTGGTGGATCGAGAGGGACTGGAGCGGGAGGCTACAGGCACGTAGGGAAAAGAGACTTTTGTCACAGACAGACGACCGCCTTGATGGTACAATAACGGCGGTCGTTTTGAGTACAGGAGATGACGATGAACAGGTCATGGGCTCTGCCCCAGGTTGACGAAACCCATTGCACGCTCTGCGGGCTATGCGTGGAAGCCTGCCCTTGCCACGCCGTGACATTGGGAGAACGGGGACCGATCTTCACTTGCCCGGAGGCCTGCCTCCGCACCTGCGCTGAGGGTTGCGACTGCTGTTGCCTGTGCGAGGAGGTCTGTCCCACCGGGGCGATCACCTGTGCTTTCGAGATCGTCAGTGCAAACGTAACCTGATTGAAGGAGAGACAGGATGGAGCAAGAGTATATCTACCTTGATAATGCGGCGGCTACCAGACTGGACGAGCGAGTTCTGGAGGCGATGAAGCCTTACCTCTTCGACTTCTACGCCGTCGCCACATCCCAATTCGGCTACTCACTGGGGATTGACGCCCGGGATGCGCTGGACGCCGCCCGAGCGACAATTGCCGACGCGCTGGGGGCCACACCGGAGGAGTTTGTTTTCACCTCAGGGAGCACCGAATCCAGCAATCTGGCTATCAAGGGAGTGGCTATGGCGCTGGCGGATAAGGGCCGTCACATCGTCACCAGCCCCATCGAGGACTTCCCGGTACTGCACAGTGCCCGCGCGTTGGAGAAACAGGGTTTCCAGGTGACCCATGTGCGGGTGGACGAAACGGGGCGGGTGGACCTGGATCATCTGCGGGAGTCCATTACCCCCGAAACTATTCTGGTTTCCATCCAGGCGGCCAACCAGGAGATTGGCACCTTGCAAGACCTGAAGGGTATTGGCGAGATTTGCCAGGAGAAGAAGACCCTTCTCCACACCGACGCTACCCACAGCTTCCTCCGCGTTCCACTGGATGTGCGGGAGATCCCGGTAGACCTGGTGACCGTCTCGGCTCACACCATTCACGGGCCGAAGGGTATCGGCGGGCTGTACGTGCGGGGGGGGCCTGCCCTGAGCAAGGTCGAAGGGACTCCCATCCGCAAGTGGATGGACGGGGGCTTCCAAGAGTTCGACCTGCGGCCGGGGGTGGAGAACATCCCTGGCGCGGTGGGCTTCGCCAGGGCGGTAGAACTGGTCACGCCGCAGGAGACAGCCCGCCTGCAAGCGATGCGCGACCGGCTGATCGAGCGGCTGTTGGAGGTTCCACATACGCGCCTCAACGGTCACCCGGTCCATCGCCTGCCGCATAATGCTAATGTCTCCTTCCGTTTCATCGAGGGGGAGTCGCTACTGTTGCACCTGGATATGCGCGGGTTCGCTGTCAGCACCGGCTCCGCCTGTTTCAGTCGTTCGTTGGAGGCCAGCCACGTCATGTTGGGCATCGGTGGCGACCACGAGCGAGCCCACGGTTCCGTCCGCTTCACCTTTGGCCGCTTCAACCAGGATGGGGACGTGGACGCGGTAGCGCAGGCAGTGACCGAAGTCGTGGCCGAGTTGCGGCGCATCAGCCCTCTGGGCAAGGAATGAGGCCGAATCCACGAGTCTACGAATTTACGAACGAGAGGTGAAGAGATGCCATTACCATATAGCGAAATCGTGATGGAACACTTCCGCCACCCGCGCAATGTGGGGCGGATCGAGGACGCCGACGCCAAGGCGATTGAAGGCAGCCCTGCCTGCGGCGATATGGTGGCCGTCTACCTGAAGGTGGACCCGGAGGACCTGCGCATCACTGACGTCAAGTTTGAATCCTACGGCTGCGCCTCCAACATCGCCACTGGCTCCATTATCACCGAGATGGCCAGGGGCAAGACGCTGGAAGAGGCCAGGGCGGTCACGTGGAAGCAGGCGTCGGAGGCGCTGGGTGGCCTGCCGCCGATCAAGACGCATTGCTCTGTGCTGGCGGTGGACGGGCTGCGGGCGGCTATTGAGAACTACGAGGAGCGCCACGGCCTGGTCAAGGAGCGCGTGCCGACTACGGTCAAGGTGGTGCGTCGGCGGCTCAAGCGCGTGATGAACCCGGTGGTGGGGCTCGACCTGGTGCGCACCAAGCTGGTCAAGGAGATCGAAGTTGCCGAAGGGATAGTGCGCGTAGTGCTGGACCTGCCCGCCGATCACCAGTTCGCCGCCAACATCCGCGAGGAGATCATGGAGAAGATTGAGCCTCTGTGGGATGTGGACCGGGTGGTCGTAGAGTTTACGGAGTGAGGTGGGGCGATGGCAGAGTTCAAGGTTGACGTGCGGGGCGAGACCTGCCCCGTGCCGCTGGTTGAAACGCGCAAGGCTTTACGCAAGGCTGCGCCAGGAGACATGGTCGAGGTGGTCGGCACGCATCCAGCCTCGAAGAAGGAGATTCCGATGGCGGTCAAGGCGTTGGGATTGGAATTGCTGAACGTCGAGGGAACGGACACCGACTGGACGATATGCATTCGAAGATAGGACAGGAATAAGAAGGTTCATAACACAGATGAGCAATATCCCCCGTAGGAAGAATTCAGGATTTGGAGATTTAGGAAGCTGGCGAGGTTTAGGAACTTGAGAGGATGTGGAGGGCATGATGAGCCAGTACAGCACGACGACTGAGAAGGTAACGATCATCCTGCACAGCGGCGACATGGATAAGGTGTACAGCGCGCTGATCATTGGCAATGGGGCACTGGCGATGGGCATGGAGGCTTCCATTTACTTCACCTTCTGGGGACTGCAGCGACTGCAAAAGGGCGGACTGGAGAAAGGGCCACTCTCCAAGATGCACATGCTGGGTCTGGGCAAATGGATGATCAAGCAGCGGATGAAGAAAGCCAACGTCGCATCCCTGGAAAAGTTACTCCAGGACTTCAAAGAACTGGGTGGCAAGATCATTGCCTGTGAGATGACGATGGAGATTATGGGCATCAATCGGGAGGGCTTGCGTGAGGAGTTGATTGACGAATACGGCGCGGTGGGGACCTACGTCCAGGAAGCGCGAGATTCGGCGATCACACTCTTCATCTGATTCAATCCCGACGTCACAGTTCTGCTTCGGATCCCCAGCCTCACAATCTGGTGATTACCCACATGTCATCTGAGACTTGAAAACTCCGCCCAATGCAGTATGATTGGGAGTGTCAACAACCAAACGACTGCGGAGGACGGAGAGATGAATACCATACTGCAAAACAGCGCGATTGACAAGTTGCCGATGAAGGAACTGACAGCTACACTGGATGCGTTCATGGAACCGGTCTTGACGAACCTGCCGGAGAAGCGACTGAGAGAGGTAGCCAAATTGGCTGTGCAAGGGGTTATCGGTGGGCAATCGCCCCTTATCACCCAAATGGCTCGTGGGGTAAAGCGAGCGGACGAAACCATTTGGCCTGTGGCGAAGCGGTTGTATCGGTTCATATGGAACAAGCGGTTCAGCCATCGTGATCTGCTGAAGGGGTTGTACGGGATCGCTCAACACACTGTTGCAGTACATGCACCTGCGCGCTTGATCGTGGCATTGGACCCGGTCAACTTCGAGACGCCATACACGAAGAAGCTGGAGGGCGTTTCCACAGTGATGAAGAGTACGCCACCGGGACCGAAGGGGCAGAAGCGGCTGACACCGGGGTGTCCGGCGATGACGGCTACCGTCGTCAATCTGCCAGAGCCAGTCGTGACGTATGCGAATTGGTTTTCCTATGTGACGGCTGACTTTGTGAGCGAGAATCGTGAGATCTATCGCTCGATTCGGACTACCCGGGCGCTGTTTCCGCACGCAAAACTGTGCTTTGTGGCCGATTCTGGGCTGGATGACCAGAAAATCTTCGCCCAAATGGACTTGGTGGGCGCTGAGTTCATCATCCGAGCTTGTTATAACCGCAAAGTCGAGGTCTACAACGAACGCCTGGATCGTTGGGAAGAAGAACTGCTGGATGATTTGACCGCCACTGTACCACTACCGCTGAAGCTCCGTGTCGCCTTTACTCACGCCCGCAAAGTGCGTATCGCAGAAATCGGACTGGGTTGGCTCAAGATCCGCATCCCGGGCAAGCAACAGGTACTGTGGGCCTTGGTTGCCTATGAATCCGAGTTGGACCGCACTCTGGTTCTGATCACCAACATACCAATCCATACCGCCCATGATGCCGAAGCTATCTACACCGAGTGGCGCCATCGTCCGCAGATTGAACATACCTATCGCTTTGATCAGGAAGATGGGTTGGACGTTGAAGATGTGCGTGTGCAGACCATGGAGCGCATGCGTCGTATCTTCGTCATAGTCTTGATTGCAGCGCTGTTTGTGTATCATATCGCTCACGCCTGGCCTCGGCATATGGTTCTGTGGCTCCGTCGTTTGGGAGGCAAACTGGGCCTCTCTTCGGACCTTGATGGCCCTTATGTCCTCTTGGCAGGTATCCGAGCCGTTTGGATCGTTGTCGCTACACTGGCGTTTGCCGCACAACATCCGTTTCCCAGGGGAGGTGGGACATGTGGGTAATCACCAATCACAATGAGTTGACCCCCGCCGGGCTATATGGTATAATGTATATACAATTAGCCAGGAGGCCCGGTGTGCCCCTCCGCGTAGATCCTGACACTCTCATCCCACTCTATTACCAGATCCGCGAGCAACTGCGCCAGCAAATCCTGAGCGGCGTCCTGCAGCCCGGCGATCTTTTGCCCTCGGAAACACAGATCTGCGCCGAGTGCGGCGTCTCGCGCATGACGGCGCGCATGGCACTCACGCAACTGGCCAATGAGGGGCTGGTCGTGCGCCAGCGCGGCCGAGGAACCTTCGTCGCCCCCCCCAAGGCCACCTTCCACGAAATTCCATTCTCCCTGTCAAGCTACACGGAAATCGTGGGCCGCCTCGGCCTCCGGGCAGGAGCCCAGATCCGCAGCCAGGAGGTGGTGCCCGCTCCCCCGCCGCTTGCAGCCCAGTTGCGGATCGCGGTCGGTGACCCGGTGGTCAGGATCGAGCGGGTTCGCTCCGCGAGCGGCGAGGTCATGTCGTTGGAGGTCTCCTGCTACCCTCACAGCCGCTTCCCGGCCCTGGCTGAACACGACCTGACCGACCGCAGCATCTATCGGGTGCTGGAGGAACTGTACGGCGTCGTCCCCGCCTACGGTATAGACACGATCGAACTCTCCGTCGCCGGCCCCTACGAGGCCAATGAGCTAAACATCAAAGAAGGTATGCCCATAGTATTGTGCAGCCGCGCGAGTTACTCGGAGCAAGACGTCCCCATCGAGTTCACGCAGACGATTCACCGGGGGGATCGTTTCCGCTCGGTCGTGCGCTGTTCCCGCGAGCAGCTTTTGGAATGCTCGGAAGAAACTTCAGTTCAGGAGGATGAAAGATGACCGCTTATGAGTCCCGTGAATCACTGGAAAAGGTCCTGAGCAGGCTGGCCGAACTCGTGCAGACGGACCCGGCTTTTATCGAAGCCAGTCGGGGCAAGACCCTCATCGTCAGTATGGAGTTCCCCGACCTGGAAGCCTTCTTTTACACCCACTTCCAGGACGGCCAGGTGGAGGCTGGACTGGGAGAGCCAGCGGAAAGCGCCACGGTCGAACTGGTCCTGGACAGCGACGTCTTCGACCGCGTCTTCAGCGGCCAGTTGAACCCCGCCAAAGCGGCTATGAAGGGAGACCTGGCCTTCTCTGGAAACGTGGCCGCCGCCATGCGCTTCCAGGGAGTGCTGTCTGACTTTGTCCGGCTCTACCAGCAGGCGAAGCAGCAGCCAGGGGAAGCAGCGTGAACATCCTGGTCACCGCCCGCTTCGACGAGGTCGCCCTGAGTGTCCTCCGCCGCTACGGCGAGGTGAAGTACGAGGGCTTCGCCGACGAGCAGCGCGTGCTGGCCGGCTCGAAACTGGTGCGGGCCTTGCAGGGAGTGCACGTCCTGGTCACCGAGGTGGATCAGGTCAAAGGGTACGTGCTGGCCAAAACGCCCGACCTGAAGGTCATCGCCTGCTGCCGGGCCGACCCGGTCAACGTGGACGTGGAGGCCGCCACCACACGGACCATCCTGGTGCTGAACGCCCCCGGCCGCAACGCGGAGGGTGTGGCCGATCTGACCGTGCTCTTCATACTCGCCCTCCTGCGCCATTTCCAGCCGCTGGCGGCTATGCTGCGCCAGCCCGGCGACTCCATGGAGAAACTGGCGCGGGCTTTCTTCGAGTACAAGGGCGCAGAACTGTGGGAAAAAACGGTCGGGCTGATCGGACTGGGAGCCGTCGGGCAGCGGGTGGCGCGACGGCTGCAGCCGTTCGGGGCCCGCGTGGTTGCGTATGACCCTTATGTATCAAGCAGCCGGGCGGTGGAAGTCCATACCACACTGTTCAGCCTGGACGGACTGTTGGAGGTTTCCGACGTCGTCAGCCTGCACGCGCCGCTCACCGAGGCCACCCAGGGGATGCTGGGCCAGCGCGAGTTCCGGCGGATGAAACCCGGCGCGTACTTTGTCAACACCGCCCGCGCCGGTCTCACCGACGAGGCGGCGCTCTACCGCGCTTTACAGGACGGTCATCTGGCCGGTGCGGCGTTGGACGTCTTCGTTGACGAGCCACCTCTGCCCGACCATCCGCTGCTCAGCCTGCCCAACGTCATCGCCACGCCCCACGTCGGCGGCAACACGGCTGAGGTGCCGATCCACCAATCGCAGATCGTCGTCACCGACCTGGTCCGTTTGTTTGAAGGCGGCCGGCCGGAACACGTCGTCAACCCCGAGGTGCTGGAGCGGTTCCGCTGGGAGGAGGGTGAAACAGCGTGACGCCGGGGTGCGTGGTGGCGCTCGATGCGGGCACCGGGTCCGGGCGCGCAGCTATCTTCGACCTGGAGGGCCACCTGCTCGGCCTGGCCGCCGAGGACTGGACGTTCCGCGTGCCGGAAGACGAGCCGCTGGGCTCCGAGTTCGACCCGGCGCAGGTGTGGGCCACCCTGGCGCGCACGACGCGCCGGGCTATGTCTCAGGCGGGAGTGGTACCGGCGGCCGTCCGGGCCGTCAGCGTGACCAGCCAGCGGGATGGTCTCGTCTTCCTCGACGGGCAGGGACGGGAACTATATTGCGGGACGAATCGCGATGCCAGGGGGGTACTGCACGCCGAGGAGATCGCTGAATCGTTCGGGGAACGGATCTGCCAGGTCACGGGTCGCTGGCCGCTGGGCCTGGGCGCGGTCGGGCGGTTGTGGTGGTTTCGCCAGCACCGCCCGGAGACCTACGAGCGCGTGGCCAAGCTGCTGATGATCAGCGATTGGCTGATCTACCGGTTGTGCGGCGAATTCTGCTCGGAACCGACCAACGGTAGCTCCTCGCTGCTCTTCGACATTCAGTGCCACGAGTGGTCGGTCGAGCTGGCCGAAGCGCTGGGCTTTTCGCCAGCCATCTTTCCTCCGTGCGCCTACCCCGGCACTGCGGCGGGTGCGCTCCGCGCCCCGGCCGCCGCAGACCTCGGCCTGCCGACCGGCATCCCCGTGGTGATGGGGGCGGCCGATTCCCAGGCGGCCGGCCTGGGGTGCGGTGCGTTTGACGACGGCGCGACGTTCGCGGTCGCCGGGACGACGCTGCCGTTGCAGATGGTGCTGGCAGAACCGGTGCTCGACTCCCAGCACCGCTTGCAGACCGGCGCCTACCTCATCCCGAACCGCTGGGTGTTGGAGAGCAACGGCGGCCTGGCCGGGGCGATCTATCGCTGGTTCGCGGAGACGTTCGCGGGCGACGCCCCGGACTACGACCAGTTGGAGCAGGAAGCGGCCGCCGCGCCCGCCGGGCAGGTGCTGGCGGTGCTCGGGCCGCAGGTAGCAGACTTTAGTTGTCTGCGCTTCCCTCCGCCGTCGCTGTTCCGCTTCCCGTTCCTCGGCGGGATCGAGGAGCCGATCACGCGCGGGGGTTTCGCCCGCTCCATCCTCGAGAGCGTGGCGTATGCCATCCGTGGCAACCTCGAACAAGTAACCGCCGTCAGCGGCCGGCCGGCACCGGCCCTTCGGCTCCGCTCAGGACAGGCCCTCCACCTGTGCGGCGGGCTGGCGCGCTCGGGTTTACTAGTTCAGATCGTCGCCGACGTCTGCGAGCGGCCGGTGCGGGTGCCCGTCGTGCGCGAGGCCAGTTGCCTGGGGGCGGCCATCTGTGCGGCGGTGGGCGCGGGCGTTTTCCCCACCCTGCAGGCCGGTGCGCAGGCGATGGTGCGATGGGAACAGCCGGTCGAGCCAGGCCCCACGGCCAGGCGGTATCGCCGTCTCTACTCCCAGTGGCGCAAGTTGCTCGATAAAGCATGCGACCTATAAGGGGAAAAATGCTCATTGACGCTCATTCGCACATAGACAGGTATGATCTCGTAGGTGAAGGTGCATTGGAATCTGCTCCGAAAATAACCACGACTTTGTAGGTCACGCTTGCAGCGTGACGCCAGCAACAAATATCGTCACGTTAAAAACGTGACCTACATTTTCATCCTTGAGGGTGAGCCAAGGATCATGGTTACTGCCTCATTAAATCGCCTACGCACTATGAGTTATGAATTGAGTAACTTCGTAGCGCCAGCGGCTTGGGTTGAGCCTGTCGAAACCGGTGTATCGAAACCAAGCGTTTTCTACCCATAAAGGCGCTTTTGGCAAGCCGCTTGGTTTCGATACGTCGCTTCGCTCCTACTCAACCGGCGCTCTCGCCCCCAGAACATCTCGGCCAGTGAGCTGACGGCATTGCACAGAGGGATGGAATGTGATAAGATCATGGCGGTTATTGCACATCTCTAACCCTTTTTATTTCCTTGGAGGTACGTGATGCTCAAGAACCTGTCACCGCGTTTCCGGGCCGTTTTCCAGGCGTTGTTGGTCACGTTTCTGTGGTCCACGTCCTGGGTGCTGATCAAGATTGGCCTGGAGGACATCCCAGCCTTGACCTTCGCGGGGCTGCGGTACAGCCTGGCTTTCCTGTGCCTGCTGCCCTTCGCCCTGCGTCCCGCTCACCTGAAACCCCTGCGTTACCTTTCTGGGCAAAGGTGGGTGCGCCTGGTGGTTCTCGGGCTGCTATTCTACGCCGTGACGCAAGGCGCTCAATTCGTCGGCCTGGATTACCTGCCGTCTGTCACCGTCAGCCTGCTTCTGAATTTCACGACGATTGTCGTTGCGCTGCTAAGCATCCCCCTGCTGGCAGAGCGCCTCACGGCTCTCCAATGGTGCGGTGTTCTCATCAACATCATCGGCGCCCTGATTTACTTCCACCCCGTCTCGATCCCGGCCAGCCAGGTTGTCGGGCTGATCGTCGTGGCGGTCGGTGTTCTCGCCAATGCCGGCTCCTCGATTCTCGGACGGCGCGTGAATCGTGACGGAGACGTCCCTCCCCTGACAGTGACGATTGTCAGCATGGGGGTCGGCGCCATCGTGTTGCTGGCATCTGGGATTCTGATCCAGGGCTTTCCCCCTCTCAGCCTGACCCACTGGGCCATCATTGGCTGGCTGGCTATAGTGAATACGGCCTTTGCGTTCACCCTGTGGAATCACACGCTGCAGGCGCTTAGCGCGACGGAGTCCAGCATCATCAACAGCACTATGCTCGTCCAGATCGCCGTCCTGGCCTGGCTGTTCCTGGGAGAGCGGCTTACCTGGCAGGGAATCATCGGCATGACCCTGGCAGGTATCGGCGCCCTGATCGTCCAACTCCGTCGCCAATGAAGGGTGAGAAAGAAGGGTAAGGAAGAGGAGGAACGTGGCGGGCCGATGGCAGCGTCTACCTGGATTACCTGACCTGGGATGGCACACCGAACGTGGTGCTGACCCGCCCGGCCGACGGCGGCACGATGTGGCGGCGAGCCTGGATAAACGGCGTGGATCAATTCAACCCGTGCTGGCCCGAACCTTCTCTTCAG
>Ga0190284_1001123_pt1 | contig 12403 bp, 15 predicted proteins | sample 48691812_MG_FD_161668 | JGI IMG/M metagenome (GOLD analysis project Ga0190284, IMG submission 161668) | Hydrothermal vent microbial mat bacterial communities from Southern Trench, Guaymas Basin, Mexico - 4869-18-1-2_MG | ecosystem: Environmental > Aquatic > Marine > Hydrothermal vents >...
CGACGCGCAACTCATCACCGCGCCCTACATCCGCTACAAGTTCGACACGGCGCGGGCGGCGTGGTTCCGGGAGACCCTGGCGCGGGGCCGGGCCGTGCCGGCCAACGAGGACCTGCGCCCGACTGGCGTCTTTTATGGGTTGGCGTATTGGAACGCGCTGTTCTCGCCAGATCTGGCAGCCTCCTTCCAGGCCCTGGCCGGGCTGAAGATGCTGCCTTTGGTGGTCCTGGTATTCGTGGCGTTTGGGGCGATCTGGGTGGTTGGGGGGTTGGTGCCGGGCGCCCGGCGGGCCACGGTGCCGCTGGCCGTAGGCACCACCGGCTTGGGTGGGATGGCCGCCGACGTCATCGTCATCTTTTGCTTCCAGACCCTCCAAGGGCACGTGTACCACCAGATTGGTCTGCTCATCGCCGCGTTCATGGCCGGGCTGACGGCCGGCGGCCTGGCGATGACTTGGAACTTGAAACGAAGACGCGCCAGCCGCCGCTGGCTGGTGACGTTGGAGGCGGCAGTCCTGGGGTTCTGGGTGGTCTGCCCGCTGCTGTTGGTGGGACTGGTGGGGTCAGTGGGAATGAGGGGGGTCGTGCTGCCGGCGCTGCTGGCCGTGAACGTCGGGGCCGGCGTGCTGGTGGGCGCCGAGTTTCCCCTGGCCAACGCCCTCGTCGCCGGCGACGACGCGAGCCGCGTGGCCGGGTTTCTCTACGCCGTGGACCTGGGGGGAGCGTTCGCCGGGGCCATCCTGGTGGCGGTGGCGCTCCTGCCAGTGTTAGGGGTGGTGGCAACCTGCCTGCTGGTGGCGGCGCTCAAGGCCGGCAGTCTCCTGCTCGTCGCCACGCGGTTTCCCCGCTGATCTGCCTTCGCTTCGTAGGGCAAGGTGCCTTTGCTTTACTCCCAGGTGCCAGAAATGGGCTCCCCGCAGAAACGGCACTGGCCAGCCTCAATGTCCACAGCCACCGTGCAAAAGTGCGCGCGAGTGATGACCCGCTGGCCGCAGGCCGGGCAATAGGTGCTGTTGCGCTCGTGGCCGGGCACGTTGCCGATGTAGACGTAGCGCAGGCCCTCTTCCTCGGCGATGGCGGCCGCGGCCTCCAGGGTCTCCACCGGCGTGGGAGGCAGCCGTTGGAGCTTGTAGGCCGGCCAGAAACGCAGCAAGTGCAGCGGTGTGTCCGGCCCCACGTGCTGAGCCAGCCACGCGCACATCCGCCGCGTGACGGTCAAGTCGTCGTTCAGGGTGGGGATGAGCAGGTGCACCACTTCCAGGTGCGTGTCGGTCTGGCGCACCTCCCGGAGGGTACTCAGCACCGGGGCCAGCGCGGCCTGGCTGACCCGCTCGTAGAACGTCTCGTCAAAGCCCTTGAGGTCCACCACCACGGCGTCCATCACTTCTAATAAGGCGCGCAGCGGTTCGGCGCGCATGGCCCCGTTGGTGTGGAACAAGGCCCGCAGGCCCCGCGCCCTGGCTGCCGCCGCGATGTCGGCCATGTACTCGTAAAAAACGGTGGGCTCGTTATAGGTGAAGGAGACGGCGGCGCAGCCCTCCCGCACGGCCCGGTCGGCGATCTGGGCCGGGGCGGCCGGCTCGCTGGTCAGCTCGTCCACGCTGCGCTGGGAGAGCTCCCAGTTCTGGCAGCCCCGGCAGCGAAAGTTACAACTGGCCGTGGCCGTGCAGAGGATGCGCTGGCCCGGTAGCACGTGGAAGGCCGGTTCCTTTTCGATAGGGTCCACCTGGATGGCGGCGGCCCGGCCGTAGACCTTGGTAAAGTATTCTCCGCCCACGTTCTTGCGGTTGCGACAGAACCCCAGCCGGCCCTCCTTCACCACGCAACCCCGGAAGCACAGTTGACATTGCACGGAGCCATCGTCAAGCGGGCGATAGTAGCGCGCCGGATGCAAGGGCCAGGGCGTTGGCGAGGGCCAGCGGGTGGGGCTGGGCGTCGTCGCGGGGGCCGGTGGTGGCACATCCGGCTCGCACCCACCCAGGGCCGCGACGCCGGCCGCAGCCGCCAGCCACCTCAGGAATGCCCGGCGTGTCCAGCGATGATCGTCCATCGGCAGCCTCCTCGCAGTCAGCATATCACAGACAGCCCACAAAGTCAAGTTTTCGCACTCGGTTAACGCAAGCAACCCCCGGTCATCGTGACCGGGGGTTGTCTGCATGTAGGTCTCTTGTGAAAGTGGTTACTGCTGTGCCACGTGATCCAGCCCACGCTGGAGGGCTCGCTTGTTTGGCTCGATGAAGCGGGCCTTGCGGGCCGGGATGTGCTCGTCCATGGCTTTCCTGAGGGATTCTGGCCGCACGATCTCCTTGGTGCCCAGTAACGCGCCCAGGAGCACCACGTTGGACATGCGCACGTCGCCCACCTCTATGGCGATGTCGTTGGCCGGGATGGTGACCACGGTGATGTCGGCGCGGGTGGCCGGCTTTGGCACCAGCGAACTGTTCACCACCAGGATGCCGCCGGGCTTGACCAACGGCTCGTACTTGTCCATGGACGCCGGGTTCAGCACCACGGCGGCCGTGGGGTTGCGGATGATGGGCGATCCGATGGGCTCGTCGGAGATGATGACGGTGCAGTGAGCCGTGCCGCCGCGCATCTCCGGGCCATAGCTAGGGATCCACGTCACCTCGCGTCCTTCATCCAGCGCCGCATAGGTCAACAACTGGCCGGCGAACAGCGCGCCCTGGCCGCCAAAGCCGGAAAAGATGATCTCCTCATGCATGATGTTTTCTCCTCCACGAATGTACGAATGTACGAATCCCACTCCGCTGCGCTACGGGGACTATAGTCTACGAATGACGGTGGCGGCCGAATTCGGTGACTAGCAGGGCAATGATCTCGTCCAGCAGGGCCAGACGGTGCTCCAGGGTTTTCGCCGAGAGCAATTTGCGCCCGCGATAGTACCATCCTTTGCTTTCGCGGGCTGATCCCAATGATATGCGCAAAAACCAGAGATAGCTCTTGGTGCCCAGTCCGCGTGCGCAGCCTTCCTCAATGTTCACACTGATAGAGCCGGCGCTGCGAATGATCTGCTTGGCGACGGCCTGACCACGTGGATCCGGCAACCACCGCTTGCAATCATCTCACACCAGATCGTACAGAAACAGCGACTTGGGGTACGCAAAGAATCGCCACGCCGGCTCCCGCTTTACCGTCCCCGGCACCTGCCCTTCCCACTCCCCGTAATCGTAACTCACCTTCAACCTCGCCCTTCATTTCATTCGTCCATTCGTCCATTCGTCCATTCGTCCATTCGTCCATTCGTCCATTCGTCTATTCGTCTATTCGTCTCTCTACAGCCCCAGTTCTTTGACCTCGTCCTTGATCTTGTAATCCCCCAGCGGGTAATAGGGGAGCATGTTCTCCTCCATCCACTTGAGGGACTCGATCGGTTTCAGGCCCCAGTTGGTGGGGCAGTTGGAGACGATCTCCACCAGGCTAAAGCCCAGGCCCTCCATCTGGACCTGGAACGCGGTCTTGAGGGCCCGCTTGGCCTTGGCGATGTTGGCCGGCTTGTTGGCGGTCCGTCGCACCACATAGGCGGCGCCGTCGGCCTCGCGGATGAGCTCGCAGACCTTGACCGGGTAGCCGGCCAGTTGCACGTCGCGCCCAAAGGGGGTGGAGGTTGTTATCTGGCCCGGCAGGGTGGTGGGCGCCATCTGGCCGCCGGTCATGCCATAGATGGCATTGTTGATGAACACGGCGGTAATGTTCTCGCCGCGCATGGCCGCGTGGATGACCTCGGCGGTGCCGATGGCGGCCAAATCTCCGTCGCCCTGGTAGGTAAAGATCACCAGGTCCGGCTGGGTGCGCTTGAGGCCGGTGGCCATGGCCGGCGCGCGCCCGTGAGCGGCCTCGGCCATGTCAAAGTTGAAATAGTTGTACGCCAACACGGAGCAGCCCACCGGTGCGATGCCCACCATCCGCTCGCGGATGCCCAACTCGTCCACCACCTCAGCGATGAGCCGGTGGACGATGCCGTGGATGCAGCCGGGGCAATAGTGCGTCACCACGTTTCGCAGCGCCTCCGGGGGCTGGAACACGATTCTTTCTGCCATGTGATTCTCTCCCATCATAGGTACTGGTGGCATGACACGTATTGCGTGTTCCGTGCTCCGTGTTTCGTCTTCCATTACGTAACACGCAACACGAATCACGTAACACGAATCACGTCAGTTTCTTGACTTCTTCCAGGATATCCTCTGCCAACGGCACCACGCCACCCATCTTGCCAAAGAACGTGATGGGCACGCGGTCGTAGACGGCCAGCCGCACGTCTTCGAGCATCTGGCCGGCGCTGAGTTCCATCACCAGGATGTGTCGCACGTGCTGAGCGGCCTCGGCCAGGGCCTCGTAGGGGTAGGGAAACACGGTGATGGGCCGGAACAACCCCACCTTGATGCCTTGCTCGCGGGCCTTGTTTACGGCGGTGCGGACGATGCGGCCAGCCGTGCCATAGGCCACTACCATGATCTCGGCGTCGTCTAGCTCGTAGGTATGCCAGCGCTGCTCGTTGGCGATGATCTCGTCCCGCACCTTTTGGAGTCGCAGGTTGACGCGCTCCATGTTCTGTGCGCCCAGGTAGAGGGAGGTGATGATGTTGGGCTCGCGGTCCTTGCAGTTGCCGAGGGCCCAGGGGCGCTCCGGACGCTGTGGCGGCTTGAGTTCCGGCAGTTCCACCGGCTCCATGATCTGGCCGATCATGCCGTCCGCGATGACCGTCACCACCCAGCGATACTTGTCCGCCAGGTCAAAGGCCAGGATGACGAGGTCGATGGTCTCTTGCACCGTGGCGGGAGCCAGGACGATGGGGTTGTAATCGCCGTGGCCGCCGCCCTTGGTCATCTGGAAATAGTCACCCTGGGCCGGCTGGATGTTGCCCAGGCCGGGGCCGCCCCGCATAATGTTCACGACGACGGCCGGCACCTCGGAGCAGGCGATATACGAGATGCCCTCTTGCATCAGGCTAAAGCCGGGGCTGGAGGTGCTGGTCATGACCCGGGCCCCGCCAGCGGCTGCGCCGTAGACCATGTTGATGGCGGCCAGCTCGCTCTCCGCCTGGACAAAGGCCCGGCCCAGCCTGGGCATGCGCCCTGACATGTACTCCAGCACCTCGGTCTGCGGCGTGATGGGGTAGCCAAAGTAGGCCTCGCAGCCGGCCCGGATGGCCGCCTCGGCGATGGCCTCGTTGCCTTTCATGAGGATCTTGGCCATGTGGTTCTCTCCTTTCCTATACTGACAGACCTCGGAGGTTTTTGGGAGTGTTTCCGCTAACAAATCGATCAGACGGCAAGAGCAACGTTGCCAGCAAAAGTATCGCCGGAAACCTCCGAGGTCTAGACGGTTACGTTTTCACCGTGCGATAGACCGTGATGGCCACGTCGGGGCAGATGCGGGCGCACAGCGTGCAGCCGGTGCATTTGCTCTCCGGGTCGACCAGCATGGCCGGGCGGTATCCTTTCGCACTGAAATGGTCGGCCATGACCACCAGGTCATGGGGGCAGACGGTGGTGCAGAGTTCGCACCCTTTGCAGCGGTTCTCGTCGATCTCGATGTGACTCATGTTTCCGACTCCTTGTGCATGTTCAACCATTCTTCTGGGGTGAGGGTGGGCATTCGTACCTTGCCGACAAAGTGCTTGATGTTCCAGGTGACGATGGCCTCAACGCTGTGTGCCTCGGCGATGTCGGCGATGAGGGCATCCTGAAAGTCGAATCGCTCCAGTATCCGGGCCAACGTGCTCTGAACAAAGTCATCGAAGAATCGATCCGCCAGAGGAGTGGTGAAGGGTGGATAGAGCACATCAAGCCAGGGGCGACGCAGGAAATCGTAGAACAGGGCCTCGACTTTCTTCTTTGGCAATCTGAACGATGCACGCCCGCATAATTCTAGTACGTTAAAGATCGATGTACTGGCACGAGAAGCTTCCATGGCCTGAATGCATCGCCGATTGGAGATGTATCGCGGGTCATGTGGGGCTAACGTATCGATGTATAACACATCGGTGTCAAGCAGAGGTTTGTTGCTCATTCGGTTCTTCCTCACCATTGAACTCCCAACGCCGGCGAATCCGACGCATAGCTACATCTGCGTCCTCAAAGACGATTCCCTGCCGTTGGATCTCCTCGGTCAGAGCTTGCAGCCGACGCTCGGCCGCCCACGATGGCCCAATCTCCCCTCGCCGGTGCGCCCGGATGAACTCGCCCAAACTCATCTGATCGGGCGATGGATACAGCTCCAGGAACCGCGCCGCGGCGGCGGCTCGCAACGCGGCGGCCTCATCCTCGTAAACACCGTCCTGTACCAGGCGAGCCACACGCTCGGCCAGGGGACCCGACAGCTCCACCTGCACAACTTGTGACATCTTTGCCTCCTTGCCTGTTCGTGCCGATCACAACTCCCACGCCGGGTAAAAGTGGCGCTGGAGCACCAGCACCGGCGCGCCAAAATCCGCCTCACCCAGTTCATCCGCCAGCCGGTCCTCCACGCAAGCAAAGACGATGGGCAAGCCCAAGACGCGACTGGCCTGCCGCACCACCTCATGGCCCGTGAGAACCAGGCCCGGCGTGGTCTCGGCGATGAGGTTGGGATTGCTGATGAGGCCGGTCACGTGCAAGCGCGACGTGCCCTCGACGTCGCGGATCGCTGCCTGGATGCCGGCCACCTCGTCCGTAAAAGGGCGAAACGGGTTCACGACGAACCACATCTGGTAGCCCAAATCACGCAGATAGGGCTCGTACTGGCCCAGGGCCCGGGCGCCGTGCGGGTCGCCGCCCACGTCGATGACCACGAACCGATCCGGGCGCTGGATGGCGCCCAGGATCTCGGGCGTGATGGCCGGCACGTGAATGTCGCGGGTGAGGGGCAGCGGGGCCACCACCGTCACGCCGGCCGGGGCCAGCACCTCTTCCATTTCCCGAGTGCGAAAGTATGGCGTCACCAGATCCAGGTCCACCAGGGCTACGGGTTCCCGTTCCTGGGCCAGCCGGCGGGCATAGTTAATGGCGATCTCGGTCTTGCCGCTGCCAAAGCGGCCAGAGATGATGGTGATCCGGGGCTCGCTCACCGTGCACCCCGTGCGGACAATAACACTCCCAGGGCTATGGAGACCAGCTTGCTCTCGTGGGGGTCCGCGCGGGAAGCAACCACCAGGGGGGCTTTGGCCCCCACCACGATGCCGGCCATCTTGCCCTTGGCAAAGTAGGTAATGGCTTTGGCCAGGGCATTGCCGGCCTCGATGTCCGGCGCGATGAGGATGTTGGCCCGGCCGGCCACCGGGCTCTTGATGCCTTTGACGCGGGCGGATTCCTCAGAGATAGCGTTGTCCAGGGCCAGCGGGCCATCCACGATGCCGCCCCTGATCTGGCCCCGGTCCGCCATCTTGCTCAGGTTGGCCGCGTCCATGGTGGTGGGGATCTTGGTGTTGACCATCTCTGTAGCCGCCAGCACCGCCACCCGGGGTTCCTCCACGCCCAGCACGTGGGCCACTTTGATGGCATTCTGCACGATGGCGATCTTTTGCTCCATCGTGGGGGCCACCACCACGCCGGCGTCGCTGATAAGGAGCAGCCGGTCAAAGCCGGGGATCTCCATCACGCCCACGTGGGTCAGCAGTTCGCCCTTGCGCAGGCCGTGCTCCCGGTCCAGCGCCGCCTTGAGGAACACGCTGGTCTCCACGCGACCCTTCATGGCAAAGTCCACGTGCCCCAGGTTCACCAACTCGATGACCCGGCGCGCGGCCTTGCGTGCGTCCGGCTCGTGGACCACGATCATGCCAGTGATGTTGATCTCTTGCGCGCTGGCGATCTCGCGGATGAGGGGCTGGTTGCCCACCAGGATGAACGTGGCGATGCCTTGTTCCTGTGCGTCGGCGGCGGCCAGCAGGATCTCCTTTTCGTTCGCGGCGGCGATGCCAATGGTCTTGGGTCCCAGGCGCTTGGCCGCCGCGATGAGTTCCGCAAAGTTTGTGATGTGTTCCACGTATTCCTCCTGTTAGTAAATAGGCAAATGGGCAAATATGCAAATGGGCAAATAGGCAAATGGGCAAATCGTTCATTTGCTCACTTGCCCATTCGCTAGCCCCAGATTTCCTTATAGCCCCGCGCGGCCAGGACCACTCCCAGGGCCAGGCAGGCCAGGCGCGTGGCGCGATCATCGGCGCGAGAGCCCAGAACCAGGGGCACCTTGGCTCCCACCACGATGCCGGCCATGCGGCCCCCGGCAAAGTACGTGATCCCCTTGCCCATGATGTTGCCGGCCTCCACGTCGTGGGCGATGAGCACGTCGGCGTGAGCGGCCACCGGACTGTCGATATCCATAGCCGCTGCTGCCTCAGCCGACATGGCAACGTCCAATGGCATGGGGCCGTCCACCAGCCCACCGACGACCTGCCCCTGCCGGGCCATCACCACCAACGCCGTGGCCTCCATGGTGGAGGGCACCGCCGGGTTCACCCGGTCCGAAGCCGCCACCAGCGCCACCTTGGGGACCTCGATGCCCAGCAACCGGGCCACGCGGATCGCGTTCTGGATGATCTCGACCTTTTGCGGGGCTGTGGGATAGAGGACCACGCCGCCATCAGAGATAAAGATGAGGCGGTCCACGCCGGGGATCTGGTACGGCCCCACGTGGGTGAGGAGTCGCCGGCGCAGGTTCGCTTCCCGGGACAGGGCCGCGCGGAGAAAGGCGTCGCTGGGCACATGCCCTTTCACCACCATGTCTGCCTGGCCGCGGCCGGCGATGCACATGGCCTCCAGGGCCACTCGCTCCGGGTCTGCTACGTCCACCACTATCATGGCCCCCAGGGCGACGCCAGCGGCGGCGGCTGCCTCCTTGATGGCTGCCGCATCGCCCACCAGGATGCAGTCGGCGATGCGGCGCTGGACGGACTCGGCGGCGGCCAGCAGCGCCTCGCGGTCCCGGGCCCCGGCGATGACCGCCGTGCGCGGGCCTAGCTCTTGAGCCGTGGTGACGAGTTGGCCAAAGTTGCGAATGGGCTTCATGGACGAGTTTCGAGTTTCGGGTTGCGAGTTTTGGAGTTTGGGCTTTGAACTCTGGCTCTCGCACAATTGTACATCGCCGGGGCGGGCTTGTCAACGCGCGGTCACTTGTCTACTTGCCTACTAACTCAGATGTATAACCGCCCCGGGTCTACCTCCCGCCGTAACACTTCCAACTCGCGGTCCGTGGGGGCCGGGTTGTGGGCTACCACGTCCGGGATGAGCAGTTCAAAGCCGGTGTGCTCCACCACCTGCGCCACGGTGATGCCCGGGTTCAGCGCCAGGAGCATCATGCGCTTGGTCTCTGGATGAAACCCCGTGACGCACAGGTTGGTGACCACGCGGTAAGGGCCGGTGTTGGGGGGCAGGCCGGCCGACTCGCGGGCCCCGGGGCCGGTCAGGTAGCCCGGCGTGGTGATGAAATCCACCCGGGGCACAAAGCGCCGCTTGTCGTGGCGCATGGTGGCGATGGTGCGCCAGCAGTGCGAGCCCACGTCGTTGGCGCCGCCAGAGCCGGGCAGGCGGACCCGGGGGCTATCGTGCTCCCCGATGACGGTGCTGTTCAGGTTGCCGTACGGGTCGATCTGCGCGCCGCCCAGGAAGCCGTACTCGATAAAGCCTCGCTGGGCGGTCTCTACGATGTCGCAGATGCCGGAGGCGGAGACGGCCCGGTAGAACGTGCGCGAATCGCCCACGGCCACGGGCAGGTCCTCCAGGCTGCCCCCAGTTCCGCCAAACTCAAAGACGGGGATCAGGTTGGGCGCGTGCATCTTGGTCGCCAGCGACGCCGCCAGCATGGGGATGCCGGTGCCGATGAACGCGGTGGTCTCGTCCTCCATCAGGCGGGAGGCGATGCAGATCAACAGTTCCGTGGGGTTGTAGCGGGCCATGGACATGTCTCACCTCCCCTTGACGCTATCGCGGAGCGCTTGCAGCCGCTCCGGGCCGATCAATTCCAGGTACTCGGCGTGATCGCGCACGCCATACACGTACTGGTCCAGGTATGCCTGGCTAGTCGTCGGGTCCTTGGCCGCCTCGACCCACTGCTTGATGCCGGGATCGTCCCGCTCGTAGACGTAGACCATCTCGCCAGGGTGCGACCCGAACGGCGCTTCCACCACGGCGTCAACCAAAAAGTACGGGATGGTGGTGCGGTCCGGGTAGCGGCGGATCTCTTCCGTGGGCACGATCCTCTCGGTGCTGACGATGAGGCGTTTGGAGGCCCGGGCCATCTCAAAGGCAAAGCCGCTGATGCCCTCCACCTGGGCGTTGCCGTACTTGTCGGCCTGGTGCACGTGGATGAGGCCCACGTCCAGGATGAGAGCCGGCAGCAGGCACAGCTTTTCCCCGGTGAAGGGGCATTCCACCACCTGGGCCGCGCTATACTTGAACGTGTCCGTGCCGAGCATGGAGCGCACCGGGATGAATGGCACGCCCATGGCCGCGGCCTTGAAGCGCCAGGTGATGGCCCCGTTGCTCCACTCCACCACGGTTTTCACCTGGCCGCTCTCCACCGCCCGGCGCAGCGGATGACTGATGCCATAAACCTCCATGCCGATGTACGTCAGGTCGATCTTTTCCACCAACCCGGCTGCCACCAGCAAATCCGCTTCCAATACGCCCTGGCCAGCCAGCCGCAGGTTTTTCTGGCCCTGCCGCACCAACTCGCGAGTCAACGACATGGGGCACCGCACGGTGCCGTACAGTTCGGTGCCCACGTAATCGCCATCCCGGACGAAGCGGCTGATGGCCTCCTGCTCTGTCATCACCTTGTCCACCAGCGCGGTGGTCTTTTGGCGGTTCCATTCGCGGAAGGCGTTCATGTCCGGCGGCTGGATCAGCTCGCCGATGCCGGATTCCAGTATTTGCACGAGTTCCCCTCCTTGATTCTGCGCTCGCTCACGGACGAATTATAACACTTGCGCGGCGAACTGGCAAACCGCGTGGCTCTTTCCCTGCGCTGTAGTTTATGGTACAATGGCATTATCGGGATTTGGTGGTAGGAGCGAACGTATGACTGAGACACTCTCATTTGAAAAACAGCCCGAAGAATATGTGATCAATACTCGCCGCCATTGGATCAACCTGGTCTGGCGCGCGCTGGTCCCCGGCACGTTGACCGTGTTGCTGTGGTTGGGGGCCATTGCAGCGTTCGTATCCAGCCTGGATCTGGCGCGGGATTGGGGTGTGGCTGCGGCGCTGGTCTTGCTAGTACTGTCCCTGTTCCCGGCTCTCTGGACGGCCGGCTTTATCTACGACTGGTCGAACGACTATATGACTATTAGCAGAGAGCAGATCGTGCATTACGAGCAATACTATTTCTTCTCCCATAGCACTCACACCGCGCCACTCCGCCAGGTTCAAAACGTGGGTATTTATATCCCTAATGCCATATTCAGATGGTTAAACGTGGGACACGTATTCATCGACACGGCCGGTCAGGAGGGGGCCATTCGTTTCAAGACGGTGGAGGACCCCCGAGGCATACAAAGCACGATTTTCGAGCTTTTGGGACGTCCCGTACCGACTGAGCTTGCTGGAGTTCCATCCAGTCGCTTTGAAAAGTTCCTGCCTATCTATCCCATACAGACGGTCCGGGGAGGACTGATCTGGCATCGACATTGGTGGGTCCTGATCAAGCGCATCGCCTTACCGTTGTTGTTGAGCCTGGGGCTGCTGGTATTGCTCACGCTATGGCTGCTCGAGGGGCTCCACGTTGGCTTTGCCACCTTACCAGAGATGGGCGTGAGCGTGGCCGTGTTCCTGGTTCTGGCCTGGATTGTGGTTTCGCTATTGACACTGTACGTCTATGAGGACTGGAAGAACGATTACTGGATCGTCACCGATACGCACATCATCGACGTGGACGCGCTGCCTTTTATATCCGAAGATCGGCGGCAGGCCCGGTTGGAGGATATTCAAGACGTCCGTACGGATGTGCCTTCTCCTTGGGCCCGGATCATCAACATGGGTAACGTGTTCGCAGAGACGGCCGGCCGGGCCCAGAGCTTTGTGTTCGAGGAGGTTTGGGACCCTAACTCGATTCAGGATGAGATATTCCAGCGCCGAGCTATCGCCCGGGCCCGGGCTCAGCAGGAAGAGGAACAGGCCAAACTGGTCGAGCAAAAAGAGTTCGAGCAGCACATCATTGAGATAGTGCTGGAACGCATGGGCCACAAGCCTGTGCCGCCGGAGCCACAACCAGGCAGCGAGTGAAGCGCAAAACAGAGGGAGCCCCATTGAGGGCTCCCTCCTTTCGCGTTAACCGATACGATCCAGGCCCAGGGCGGCCAAGCGCGCCGGGGTGGGGCAGCCGGTGGCCGGGTCCCAGTCCCGCACCTGGTAATAGTCGCGCAGCAGGGTCTCGACATCGGGCACGTGGCCTTCGGTGGCGCCGGCTTCCAG
>Ga0190284_1001124_pt1 | contig 12401 bp, 8 predicted proteins | sample 48691812_MG_FD_161668 | JGI IMG/M metagenome (GOLD analysis project Ga0190284, IMG submission 161668) | Hydrothermal vent microbial mat bacterial communities from Southern Trench, Guaymas Basin, Mexico - 4869-18-1-2_MG | ecosystem: Environmental > Aquatic > Marine > Hydrothermal vents > Microbial...
CCTCACAAACTCACGGCAAGACAACGTAGGCGCTCGGCGCGCATGGCGCAACCCTAACAAACCCCGAATATGTGGAAATTTGGGGAAAAAGCACTCAGGAACGACAGATTAGATGCGATTGCCCTGCCATGATTCCGGCCTTCTGACCGCTCCAACGTGCCAATCTCACTTCTCCCGCCGTGGGGACGAGCTCTCCCGCCCGTTCCCGCGTAGCATCAACCCTTGCCTTCACTCGAACCACCAACGTTTCGTTCGGTCACGAGCGTCAGCTACGCTGTACCAACGGCGGCGTTGGCCGAGGAAGGCAAGAGCCACAACACGAGATAGGAGCGCTGTTGAAGGGGGCATTCAAGGCTGGCGGGTTTCTGGCGGGTTTGTGGATCGGTCGCCGCGCCGCCGCAGCCACTCAGGACGCGATTTTCACTGAGGGCCGTTTTCACGCCGCTTCACAGAGGGTTGATTGTGCTTAAGTCATGGAGCTACAGAGACTTACATTCGCACTGCCGGAGGAGGGACTCGAACCCTCACCTGGTTGCCCAGACGGGATTTTGAATCCCGCGCGTCTGCCAATTCCGCCACTCCGGCGCCTTATTTTACAAGGACTTATGACGACTCTGGTTTTTCTGTGCGCTTTACGTGCGCTTTTTCGCTTGACCAGACCGCCACTCAATAGGAGTATATCGGTATGGGGCGCAGGCGTAAAGCGTGGTTGTGGGGCGGGGACGGTAAGCGGTTTCAAAACGGAGGGCGCGTACCCGGCTGGTACGCTCGGTACTACGACTATCACGGTGATCGACGTCATCGAGCGCTACGCGGCGAACCATCTGGCGGAACTGGGTGACAACCTGGGACCTCTCCAGATTGTCCTCGGCGCGGCGGTTGACGGCGCTATCGAGGCGCTGACCGAGTTTCGCAGCGGCGCGAAATGAGAACGGTGCTGCTGGTCATCGTTATCTCGTTGACCATCATCGCCTCACCGGCCAACGACCCACCACCACCGGCCTACCCCCAATCACCACCACTACCATCCACAACTGATCTACCACCACTGACAACGACGGGCCCGACCACCCCCGGAGGCGAAAACCGTGCGACGGAGATACGGTTCTCCGTCGCCAGCGCCAGGTCCATGCTGGATGGCTAGGGAAGGTCGATTCGCTATGGCGTTTCCGCCGTACACACCAACCGGCTTCGCCGCCACGGTCTTTGGGGACCGCTACGCGATTCGTGATGGAGAGACCTTCGCGCAGGCCTGCCGGCGCGTGGCCGGATTCATCGCCCAGGCAGAAGAAGCGGCCGGGCGCGAAGACTACGCCGCCAGGTTCCACGATCTGCTGGTCACGAACCGGTTCTCTCCCGGCGGGCGTGTATGGCGGGGTTCGGGCCGGCCGCGTGGTCAACTCGGGAACTGCTTCGTCTGGACCGACGACCTGGATTCGAGAGAGGGTTGGGGTGATGCACTCCGGGCAGTGACCATCATCTCCGGCACTGGCGGCGGCGTGGGACTGAACTTCTCCAAAGTCCGTCCTCGCGGCTCACTGATTCGAGGCACCGGAGGCATGGCCACCGGTTCTGTCAGCCTCATGCGCTGCCTCAACACGGTCTGCAATGAACTTCGCGAAGGCGGCGGCCGCCGGTCGGCCCTGATGTTCTGTCTGCGGTACGACCACCCTGACCTCCCTGAGTTCCTGGAGGCCAAGCTGAACCAGGGGCAGCTTGAGAACGCCAACATCTCCGTGTTGATTGACGACGAGTTCCTCAAGCTGGTGGACGAGGACGGGGAGATCGTACTGAGGTGGCATGGCGAGGAACGCGGTCGCGTCCCGGCCAAAGACGTATGGGACAAGATCGTCCGCAACGCCTGGGCGACCGGCGATCCCGGCCTGCTGAACCTGGGCCTGGCCGAGAGGATGAACACGCTGTACTACCGCGTCAGGCTGGTGTGCCCGAACCCGTGTAGCGAAATCTGGATGTCAGCCTACGACTGCTGCTGCCTGGGCGCGGTGGTTCTGCCGACCCACGTGAGAAGCGGCGGGATCGGCTGGGACGCCCTGGAAGAAACGGTGTCCCTGGCGGTGCGGTTCCTCGATGACGTTCTGGACCGCAACCACTATCCGCTCCCGATCATCGAGGAGACCTGCCGGAGGTATCGGCGGATCGGCCTGGGTGTGATGGGGCTGCACGACCTGCTGCTGGAACTGGGCGTCAGGTACGACAGCGATCAGGCCCTGAAGATCACCGATGAGGTCATGGACTTCATCAAGAGGGCCGCCTACGAGTCCGGCATCTGCCTGGCGATCGAGAAGGGACCATTTCCCGCCATCGACCGGGAGAAGCACGCCCGTAGCGGCTTCGCCAGAGAGTGTCTTCCCCCCAGCATCCGCCGCAAAATCGAGGAACACGGGATCAGGAACTGTGCGGTCCTCACGGTTGCGCCGACGGGGACGACCTCCATCGTCGCCGCTTGTTCGTCCGGCATCGAGCCGATCTTCGCTCCGGTGTACCGGCAGAGGTTCCACAAGCACGGCCGCGCTCGCGGTGTGCAACCACTGGAGTCGAGCGAGATCGTCGTGCATCCGCTGTTGGCGAAGTTCCTGCACGAGGGTCGGTCCATCGAGCACTTCCAGGGGGCACACGAGATCGACCCCGACCGACACTGCGCGATCCAGGAAGTCTGCCAGAAACACATCGACAACGCCATTTCCAAGACCATCAACCTACCTCACGACTTTCCAGTCGAACAACTATCCCAAACCATGCGTCGATTCATTCCCCGTCTCAAGGGACTCACCATCTACCGCCACGGCAGCAGGAGGGAGTCGCCCATGACCCCGCTCCCGGTCGCTGAGGCCGCCAAACACCTCGACAACCTGACGATCGGTGCTGCGGCGGGCGATTGCCCCGCCGGAGCGTGTGAACTCTAGATCCCCCACCATCCGGCCCCACCATCCGCGCCGCGAAAGCAGGTGTGGAGGATGCCCAGGCAAGATGACCCAAGGCAGCGTCTCCTGGCGGACGTGGCCAAGATGGTGCAGCGCGGCCAGGGCCGCAAGGACGTGGCCAGGGCGTTGAAGGTTTCGGTCTGGGAGGCGCGGCAACTCATCACCCAGGCCAGGGTGCTGCTGGAGAACGTCCCCACCGTCAGGTTCGACGCCACCGATCCGCAGTTCCGCTCAATCCTGCTGCGACAACTCAACCGGCCCAGGACCGTCAAGACGCTCGCCGGCAAGCTCAACGTCTCGGTGGACGAGATCGGCGCGGCGCTCACCGACCTGGAGGATCGCGGCTACATCGTCAAGCGGGTGGGCAACACCGTCCAGCTTGGCAAGACCGTCCAGACCGGTGGGCGCAGGATTCACTTCCCTAACCACTTCCACGGCAAGCCCATGCAGTTCGGCGTGGTGTCGGACATGCACATGGGGAACAAACACTCGCGTCTCGACGTGCTCGAAGCCGCCTACGATGAATTCGCACGGCGTAAGATCAAGACCGTGTTCTGTCCCGGCAACTACGTGGATGGCGAGGCCAGGTTCAACACGCATGAACTGGTCGTCCACGGGTTCACCGACCAGGCCCTGTTTGCCATCGACCACTGGCCCCAGCGCAAAGGGATCACCACGTACTACGTGGACGGTGACGACCACGAGGGTTGGTACTACCAGCGCGAGGGGGTGGAGTTCGGTCGCTACCTGTACCTGGAAGCCAAAGACCGGGGATGCAACAATCTCCGGCAGTTTGGCTAGCCACCGTTGCCGGCGAAGGCACTCTGGAATACAGCGAAGTCGCGCAGGTCCACATCGTTGTCAATGTCGAGGTCCGCGTCGTCGCAGCCTGTCGTGTAGACGTTATCCGGGCCACCCAGACAGCCGACAAAGATGTTGAAGTCGTCGAGGTCCACATCGCCGTCCCCGTCGAGGTCGGAGGATCGTTCAAAATCGCCGTAGCCATACGCCGCGGTTGTGTGCAGGTCCGTGGCTGACGTGATGATCGTTCCATCGTCTGCAGTCACGACCACATAGAAAACCACAAAGGGACCGTCCGTTCCGTGTCTGCTGATATCGACTCCGTCGAAACGCAAGGTCAGCAGTTGCGTTCCGATTGCCAATGTTGCATCCGTCTGGGCCCAGGTGATTTCTTCTTCGAGACCATTTTCGAGCCAGGCCAGCACGTCGTAGTCACCGGCTTCCGACACATCGACAGCCGCTTCAAAGACCAGAAACTCGAACAGCCCGTTGCTGTTGACGTCCTCGCCGTGGTCATCAAACGGCCCCGTCAAACTCACGGCTGCGGGGTCAAACTCCAAGTACGTATATGGGTTGGTCCCAGAAGTGCCCATGTCGATCTGCTCCGCGTCTGCGTTGTAGAGCAGGAGGTTGAGCGTATAGGGGCCGTCGATCATTGCACCGTTGATCTTCCGCCCGTCGAAGGACACGTCCACAGACCCCGCCCCCACCGGTAGATGCCCTACGCCGTCAGCCGTCGCCACGACCGTATCCTCGACCAGAAGTGTCCCCGCAACGCCGTAATCCATCTCTTGATACGCTTCGATGTTCACGTTGACGACGAGGAAGTCGTAGAGCGAATCGCCATCGATGTCGTCGCCGTAGTCGGTTGTGGAGATGATCTCGGCCGGGTACGAACCGAAATCTGACGCCGCGTAGGCCGTCGTGTCGAAGGCGGCTGTATCCAAGAGCGTCCCGGCATCGTCGAGCAAAGCCAAGCTGACCGTGTACGGGCCTGCATAGCCAGCATTGCGGATGTCCTCGCCGCTAAAGGCCAATTCCGCCGTGACCAGCCCCGGATCCGCCGAGAACCAATCGGTCGTCGGCAGCATGTTATTGACGCTGGCACGAACCGTGATGATCTCCGTGCCGGACCACAGCGAGCCGGTGACCGTGAAGTCCCCAGCCACGGATACCGAAACTTCCGCTGTCACGGTCAGCGTCTCAAAGCGCCCGTCGGCGTCGTCATCCACCGGCAACTCGTCGAAGACGCCGGTAAAGGCTGCGCTGCCGTCCCGCAATGGCGGGGCCGGCGCCTTCGGAGTGCTGGCATACTCCCAATCGCCCCACGGCGGGGCGCTGCTCAGTTGGTAGATCTCGCCCCCACCGGTCAAGCTGTAGCCGACAATCGCCGGCGGCGGGCTCGGGCTGAAGATATATCCGTTGGCATGCCATTCGATGAAGTCGTGTATGCCGGTGTATGTTTGCCCGAAGGTCGGGTCGTAGAACTTGCCAGCGCCGGTGCCCACCTGGTGCATACCGAACCTCCAGCGGTCCACCGATCCGCTCGGCGGGTGCGCATTGCCTTCCAGCCCGTCCAGCGAGGTCACCGGCGTCGTGACGAATCCCATGTTGTGCGATCCCCCGGTCTGCTGTGTCCCCGTGGTGGGAATGCCCAGCACACCGGACAGGCCGTTCCACACGTTGGAGAAGCTAACAGAGTTGCCCTCCGTGGCGGTCTCTTCCACAAGCGCGGTCCACGAAGTCGCCCCCGGGCGATACAACCATCCTGACTGGCCATAAATACCATTACTGTTTAGCAGCTTCTCCATGGCGTCGTCATCGTCCTTGGCTGTTCTCGCCCAGGCCGTTGCCTTCTCAAGCCAGATATTTTTGGGGGGCTTCACGGTCGCGGTGGGCTCGTCCAGAACGATGTAGAGTAGGCGGTCGTCGATATTCTGTTCACGAATCAATATGTTCTTGCCCCCAATGGTCTTATAGATTTTGAACGTGAGCTTCAGCGTGGCATCGTTCACCTGCCGCGGTGGCACGACCTCGAACGTCCCGTCCCAGCCGGTGAACTCCCCGTTTCCCGTCGTCTCGGCTGTACTGCCCCCGTTCAACCAAACCTCATACTTGTACTTGACCTTGGGCGTCCAGCTTTCTTTAGCCGGGCACTGGTCAAGCGTCGCCCCGATTCGCAGCTTGCCGCGCTTTAAGCTCACGGCGATCGGATGGTCTACGGGGGGAGAGCCCCACACTAGGTTGCAATCGGCATCGAAATCCTGTTGCCAGACCGGGTCAGAAATATCCTTGATCGCCACGTCGTCGAGTGCATCGAGCGAAACGACAAATATCGCGGGCTCGCAATAGAGCTTGAGGAACTCATCCCATTGCGTATCCGCGACGAAGTCAAGATCCGCCGGTGTCCCACCTATGTTCTGGTAGTTGGCGTAATAATCATCGCCACCCTCCATGTCGGGCTGATGGTCGGGAAAGTAGATGCTCAAACCTTCAGCCGGGGCGTAATACGTTCCATTCGTTGCATTGGCGATCCGCGCCCCAACCAGAGCGGAGCGAACGTCGTTTGCGGCGTCCTTGATGTCCTGCGCCTGGCACTCCGTCTCCAGCATTTGACAGAGGTGCCCGATATCCACGTAGGAGTCTGAATTCTCGGTACCGTTACCATCATAGTCGAATGTAACAAGGCCGGCGTTCTGACGGGCCAGCCCAATGTTGACGGCCTCCGTGGGCATGTTGGCGATCAAGGCCGCCGCCAAAAGATCCACCTTGCCAGCCACCTGACCAATTCCGTTGCTGGTTGCGAAAGCGGATTGGGTGGCATAGCCGAGTCCCTGGGCCTGATAGGCGTTGACGATCTCCACGCAGACGTCCTCCGGGGTGGAATCGGGCTGCATGGCACCGAGAAAAACATCGTACGCCCACCCGTCGCCCGGTTCGAGCTCCTCGGAACCAACCACGTAATCACATGACTCTCGCACCGAATAGGCCGTTTCGACCATTTGCATCAAGCAGGCATCGAACCCCAGAATGTCGACGTTAGCGCCCGTTTGGGTTGTGATCGTGGCCAGCGCGTCGCGAACCTCATTGGTAGTGAAGAAGTCAGAACCGTTGGTGTCGTCCCAAGACGCGCCCCGTTCTCCGCGCGGGCCCCACCCGCCCCCGTGGTTCCAGATCACCAGCAGATAGTGTGCCGCCGGATAGTTCGTGATCCCCCAGACGGCGAAGTCGACGAGAGATGCGGAGTCACCCATATTCACTTCGCCAAGGTTCTGTACCGGAGTCACCGCGGGGTCGTCGCCAAGTTGAATTTGAAACCGCCTGGTATCGGTCCAATTGCCGTATTGCGTGTCGTATCCGGGAATCCGGTCGAACTGCACGATGATGTTCAGGTCGTCCGAAGGACCGACGCCGGCCATTTCCAGAAAGTCGTCAACTCCGGCGCCTTCCAGGTTGTTGTCACCGTTCAGGAACACCAGGACAGTCCATGCCGGGCCGAGATGGGCGATCCACGCCTCGGTCTGCCCGCTGGGGTTAGCGCCATAGCCCACGATCGTCTTGCCGTCGGCCGAGATGTCCTCGGCATGAGCGAGCGTCCAGCCGGTCAGGTCGAGGCCGTACGTGTTCACCAGCAGGTCTCTCAGACTCACCATGCCGGTATCTTCGGTCCAGATGAAGGCCTCTTCGCCCGACGCGGTGTCGCTGTCTCCGACGACGACCGAGCCGTCGGCGGAGACGCCATAAGCCTCGCTGTCGAAGTCTCCGCCCGGCAGGTCGCCCAGGCCAACCATCCCGCCGGCCTGCGTCCAGCGGAAGGCCTCGCAGCCCGACGCGGAGCCGCTGTGTCCGACGACGACCGAGCCGTCGGCGGAGACGCCATTGGCGTAGCTGTAGAAGGATCCGCCCGGCAGGTCGCCCAGACCGACCATCCCGCCGGCCTGCGTCCAGCGGAAAGCCTCATTGTGCGACGCGGATTCGCTGAATCCGACGACGACCGAGCCGTCGGCGGAGACGCCATAAGCGTAGCTGGAGTATCCGCCCGGCAGGGTGCCCAGACCGACCATCCCGCCGGCCTGCGTCCAGCGGAAGGCCTCCCGGCCCAAGAGGGGTTTGCCGTATCCGACGACGACCGAGCCGTCGGCGGAGACGCCATAGGCGTAGCTGCGGAAGCCTCCGCCCGGCAGATCGCCCAGGCCGACCATCCCGCCGGCCTGCGTCCAGCGGAAGGCCTCAGAATAATTAGGATAGCTCGATGCGGAGGAGCTGCGTCCGACGACGACCGAGCCGTCGGCGGAGACGCCATGGGCCACGCTCTCGAATAATCCGCCCGGCAGATCGCCCAGGCCCTGGAAGCTCGCTTCCGAAGCCGTCGCCGCCGTCAGCCCGATCGCCAGCCACGCCGCCAGTGCAACCACCACCACCGCCGTGTGTGCGCCCCGCACCCCCGAATGTGCAAAAGGCATGTCACATTTCATGATTGGCCTCCCCTTATCCTGTGCCAAGAATCCCACTGTACCGGACCGCGTAACGCCCGCCGTGCGGGCCATGAAGCTTTGGCAGGTGACCATCCTACCCCAAAGCTCCGGACTGTGGAAGGCTACGTGGAGAGGAACCGATCATTGTCGCCGACGACGCAGCGGAATCGCTTGAGCAGGATACGAGAGGTGGAACGTCGTGGCGAAACGAACCAGGAACAGGGGAACGGTCAGGCCGGACCTCGAAAACTTTGACCGCTACGTCGAGCGGGTCTACGGCGAGGGCGTGCTGCTCAGCGGCAAGGCCAAGGCCGGCAAGACCACGCTCTGTCTGCACGTTTTGAAGAACGCCATCGACCTGGGGCGCGAGGCCTTCTACCTGAACATCGAACGGCGCTGCAAGGCCGAGTTGCTGCACACCATCGGCGGCCTGGACCTGAGTAAACTCCGCTTCCTCCAGTCCACCCAAGAGATCAAGCTCACCGCCGAACAGTGGCTCCAGATTCTGGAGCGCAGCATCAAGGACCATCCCGGTGCGGTGATCGTGGTGGACAGCCTGGCGGCGTTGTCCACGGCCGCGGAGCAGGAGGCGCTGACCGGCGAGAGCCGGGATCTGGCCGGGGTGCCCAAGTTGCTGGCGGCGTTCTTCCGCAAGATGTCCGAAGTCATCGACCCCCTCAACGTGACCCTGATCTTCATCTCGCAGCTCATGACCAACCGGCAGCCCCGTGGCCCCCGGTACACCGAGAAGGGCGGGCTGGCGGTGCAGTATGCCTGCTCGGTCTGGATCAACGTCCAGTGGACGTCGCTGTGGGAGGCGGACAAGGACGCCCAGGCACCGCTGGGGCACGACATCCACATGCAGGTGAAGTGCTCGGCGTTGGGCCGGCCGTTTATCCCCTGCGTAGTGCCGCTGCGCTTCGGCAGGGGCATCGACGTCGCCAAAGACGTGGTGACCACCGGCGAGAACCTGGGGCTCATCGAGCGGGCCGGGGCCTGGTACACAATCCCTATGCTGGGCGACGAGAAGCACCAGGGGATCAACGCCGTTCTGGAGCACCTGAACCACAACCCGGACCGACTGAGGAAGGTCGAAGACGAGATTCGGAAGGTAGTGTTCGGCGATGGAAGTCAGAACGTTGAACGGGCGGACCGTGAAGCTGAGGCTGCGGGGTCGAAGGGTGAGACCGGGTAGCCCGTCGAAATCCCGGTTCCAGCAGCGCATCGGCCGGGAGCTTCTGCGGCGGTATCCGAACGACCCGGTGTACGCGGAGGTCCAGGTTCCTGGAGAGCGTCTCGTGCTTGATTTTGTCATCCCGTCGCTGCACTTGGTCGTGGAGTGCCATGGTCGTCAGCACACGGAGTACGTCCACCACTTCCACAAGAACCGCGCCGGGTTCCATCGCCAACAGGACCGTGACGATCGCAAGCGCCGGTGGTGCGCATTGAATAATCTGAGGCTCATTGAGGTACACGATGAGCAATCTGAATGACGGGACAATGTCCCACCGGATGAAGCAGTCTCGGGCAGCGCTCGATCGGTGGGAAGACGAGCTGGGCTTCCCGTCGTGCGGCGACACCTGCCCGGTGGACACCGCCGACGTCGAGATGATCCTGGCCATGGACCGCAGGCGGCTGTCGGAACTGTCGGGCAGACAGGCGGCCGAGTACGCCTTCGTCCTGGCCCAGTTTTCCTTCTACGTGCAGCGGCGCGTCAACCGCTGCCATGCGTTCATCCGCTGGGCCAACTACAACCGCAGAGCCATGAATGGAAGCGACGCCGCGCGGCTCGAACGCCTGAAACAGGACGCCGAGATCAAGATCACCCGGATCGAGTACCTGACCAAACGGCTGGAGTTCATGTCGCAATGCCTGCACCGCATCGGTTGGGCAGCGCGGTGACGGAGAGAGTGATGAGTGCGTTAGAGAAGCTCAAGACTGGAATCAGTGAGGGCAACTGGACCATTGTGGTGGAGGGGTACGCCGAACTGACCGGCGAGGCCCTGCCGATACCCGACGTGGCCGGGGGCATGGGGACCCGCGTACACCAACTGGTCGCGGAACTGGCCGAGGAACTGCAACTCGCCCCGGCGCGGCCGGAGCCGGAATCGACGGCCGGGGTGCCTGGCGAGCAACAGGAAGGGCAAGGACCCCGCCCCGACACCGAACCTGACGCCGAACCCGACGACGAAGATGGGGACGAGGAGAACCGTATCGAGGCGGTGGCTCCGGCCGGCGAGAGTGGCAGGCAAACTATCTACGGCAACACGCAGACGTTCGTCACCGCCGAGGGCGATCCGCCATCGCAGCGCATCGCCAAGAACCGGACCCGAGCCCGCCGGACGCGCAAGCGGCATCGCGGCAAGCCCAAGGTCCATAAGCAGGTCTGCACCCAGTGCGACCAGGAGTTCGAGGTCCCCGTGCGGGCCCCGAAGGACGTCGGCCAGCGGTGCCCCAAGTGTCTGGCGGGGGCATCCCGAGAGAGAGCGTAGTGGGCAGGCCTAAGGCCAACGCGAAGTGCCAGGACGGCGGCGCCGAACGGGCGGTGCTGGCGGCGATCCTCCGCCATGGGGCCGATGGCTTCATGGAGATCGAAGAGATCGTCGGGGCCAGGGACTTCTACTGGCCGGTCAACCAGAGAATCTTCGACATACTGAGACACCTGGTGCATGAGCGTGACGCCCGGACGTTCGACGAACCGACCATCCTCGCCGGGGCCAAGGCCCAGGGAATGGAGGACTTTGCGGGACGGGCTAGGGAACAGGAGTATCTCAGCAGCCTCTTCGCCGAGCACGTCAGCCTGGACAACGCCCGGTCGTTGGCCACGGTCGTCTTCAAGCTGAGCATGGCCCGCGCGGCGTACTACACCACTAAGGCAATCCAGAAATCGCTGGAACAGATGACCGGAGAGGAGAAGATCACCGACATCCTGGGCTTGGTCGAAAACCCCATTTTCGACTTCACCTCCAGGCTGACTTCGACGAACGAGACGCTGGTACCGCTGGGCCTCGACTTCGCCAAGCAGATGCAGACCCAGATGACGCACCCCGTGGACGTGGTTGGTTTGCCAACGTGTTTCCCCTGCTGGGATCACGCCATAGGAGGCGGACTGCGCCGAGGCACGGTGAATCTGGTGGGGGCGCGCCCCAAGTCTGGCAAGAGCGTCTTCTGTCTGAACGTGGCCTACTACATGGCCAAGGCGGGAATCCCCGTTTTGTTGTTGGACACGGAGCTGAACCGCCAGACCCAGATGAACCGGCTCGCGGCCCTGGCCAGCAACGTCGATCTAAACAGGATCGAGACCGGGCAGTTCGGCAGCATACCCGAGGAGCGGGAGGCGGTGCTGTCCGTGAGGAAGCAGATCGAAGCGCTGCCCATTACCTACTGCTCCATCGCCGGGCAGTCATTGAAGTGTGTGCTGTCGTTGGCCCGCAGATGGCTGATGAAGAACGTCGGACTCGATGACGCGGGACAAGCCCGGCCGTGCCTGCTGGTTTACGACTACATCAAGCTGATGAACAGCGACGACATCAAGAACGGCATGCAGGAGTTCCAGATCCTCGGTTTTCTCCTGAGCGAGCTGCACAACTGGGCGCTGCGCTGGGGGCTGCCCATCCTGGCCACCGTGCAGCTCAACCGCGACGGCGTCGAGAAGGAAGGCGGCCAGGTCATCGCCGGGTCGGATCGGATTCTGTGGCTCTGCTCCAGCTTCACCATCCTCAAGCGCAAACTCAAGGAGGAACTCGCCGAAGACCCCCCGGCCAACGGCACCCACAAGCTGGTGGTCACCGACACGCGTTACGGCCCGGCCATGGAGCCGACTGACTACATCAATGTCAAGAGTCAACTGAGGTGCGCCCGCTTCGTCGAGGGAAAGACCTGGTCGCAGGAGCTGGCCAACAGCGCCACCGGCAACACGCCGATCGAGGAAACAGACTGATGGCCTACGACGAGCGCGAGACCCGAGCCGGCGGCTTCGCGGTAGCCGGGACGGCATCCCGGTCGTATTGGTCTGTACATTCTGCGATCGGTACGAATCCCCAAAGGACCGATCGAGATGGAGAGTTCTCACTCCCCTCAGCACCTATTCTTCAATCGGGCGTGGCAAGCAACTCGAACGTGCCCACTCGTTCTCCACTACGAGGAACGGCGGACCTTATGCCGATCCGCGTTGGGATCGAAG
>Ga0190284_1001125_pt1 | contig 12393 bp, 11 predicted proteins | sample 48691812_MG_FD_161668 | JGI IMG/M metagenome (GOLD analysis project Ga0190284, IMG submission 161668) | Hydrothermal vent microbial mat bacterial communities from Southern Trench, Guaymas Basin, Mexico - 4869-18-1-2_MG | ecosystem: Environmental > Aquatic > Marine > Hydrothermal vents >...
ATTTGCGAAATTTTATGGCTGGGCAATATGGTTATTAACCTACCAACTGCTCAGAAACATGGCAAATAAGTGCTGGGTCAGTAATCAGTAAAAGCAAAAACAGCAGAACACGAATAACGGGGAAGGCATTGGATATTGGGTATTGATGTTTCAATGGTCATTGGGTATTTGGGCCTTGGTCATTTTTTCGGAATTCGTTATTCGTCATTGATTCGGCATTCGGATTTCGTTATTCGTCATTTGCTTTCCCCTATTGCCTACTTGCCTATCCCCTATTGCCTACTATATCAATTTCCGCAGGATCGCTTGGACAGCGGGTTTGTCGTCTTCGTTGGCTAGCGAATATCTGAAGCATGCCTTTGGGCTTAGGCTTACCGTTACCCTGCCATTTGGCCCGCGGTAGCTCACGTTCGCTGCGGTAACGAAGTCCACATATTCCCGCAGAAAATCCATGCCGTGTTGCGAGTCCAGGAACTTTGGGCTGTAAGGCCCGCACATATACGAGTCGTGTGCATAGTCGCTCACCCTCACGCTGCGGAGCTGGAACTTTTGCGTATTGGCTTGGAGTTTGTCGATCGCAGCGGGTATGTCCAGCTCGATTCCCGTAACCACCGTAGGCAGTGCCAACGCGCTGGCAAGGAAGTTGGCTATCTGGTCGATGCCGCTAGCTGAGCCTTCGTAGACCTCCAGCACGCCGCGTTGCGGGAAGATACCGATCGGCAGCACGGTGGCCTTTTCCACCGCGGTGGTGAGTATTTCCGCGGTCTCGACGTCCAGCCTTTTGATTTCCTGGTTGGTCTTGCGAACTATCGACGCATAGACAGCCTGGGGCCCAGCTGAGCAGTGCAGCACGCCGAACTCCTCGTCGGTGGGCAGGCCATAGCCTTCGATTGCCTCGGCAAGTTGCCTAGGCTCGGGACAGCCATCTATCGTGGCAAGGTTGAGTTTGAATGAAGACATCCAGCCTCCTGATTCCAGTAGTTTTTAAACGGGGTCGAAAAGACGCATCATACGCATCGTGCTGGGATTGTCAATCTTTCCGGTTGCGGGTCGATTGACAATTAGCCCTGGGCGTTGTAGACTTCGCGGTTTCCCCCGGCGGGGAGAAATGGAAATCGAAAATGCAAAAGGCAATCGAAAAGGCCCGGACGCTGGTCGAGGCGTTGACCTATATCCAGCAGTATTCGGGCAAAATAGTCGTCATAAAGTTCGGCGGTTCGGTCATGGACAGCCCCGAGGCGATGCGTGGTATTCTTACCGATGTGGTCTTCATGAACTCCGTCGGCATGAGGCCCGTGTTGGTCCACGGCGGCGGCAAGGCCATCTCCCACGCAATGTCCCATCGCGGGCTGGAGGTGCAGTTCGTCCAGGGCAGACGCTACACCGACCAGCGGACGCTTACGGTGGCGGAGCATGTTTTGTGCAACGAAATCAATGGCGGCATTGTGGAGACCATCCAGTCGCTAGGCCCACGCGCGATGGGGCTGCACACGCTCAGCAGTTGCGTGCTGTTTGGCGAGAGGTTGTACCTGGAAGAGAGCGGCAGAAAAATCGACCTCGGCATGGTCGGCAAGGTTACCGGCGTCAACGCCAGGCTGGTCGAGCTGCTCTGCCGGGCTGGCACAATACCCGTCATCGCGCCGCTGGCGGTGGACAAGACCGGGCAGAAGCTAAATTGCAACGCTGACACCGCGGCTGGCGAGGTGGCTGCGGCCCTGCAGGCGGAGAAGTTTGTCGTGGTGTCCGACACGCACGGCATTCGTCGCGACGTGGACGATCCGGCCTCGATGATCCCGAGAATAAGCGAAGCTGAAATTCGCGAGCTTATCGACAGCGGCGTTATTTCGTCCGGGATGCTGCCCAAGGTCGAAGCTTGCCTGGGGGCACTCGATGCAGGCGTCAAACGATCGCACATTATCGATGGCCGATTTACGCACTCGCTGCTACTGGAAATTTTCTCCGACAGCGGCGTGGGCACACTTATAACCAAAGGCCCGGAGGCCTGAACATGCAAAAAGATTTTATAAACCTGGCGGACTTTACCCCTGAGCAGCTCAGCGGGCTGATTGACAAGACCATCGCGGACAAACCTGCCTACCAGGCCTGCCGCGGGCCTGCGCCGCTGGCGAGGAAGACCCTCGCTTTGATATTCGAGAAGCCCTCGCTGCGAACGCGGGTGAGTTTCGAGGTGGCGATGACCCAGCTGGGGGGCACGAGCACTTATCTGGATCAGATGACGATAGGGCTTGGCTCGCGGGAGAGCGTCGAGGATATTAGTCGAGTGCTTAGTCGAATGTGCGACGGCATTATGGCTCGGACGTTTAGCCATGAGCTTGTCCAGTTGTTGGCAGCCAGCAGTTCGGTGCCCGTAATCAATGGCTTGACCGACTACTCCCATCCCTGCCAGGCCATGGCTGACCTGGTAACGGTCAAGGAACATTTCGGCGACCTGGCTGGCCGGACGCTGGTGTTCGTGGGCGACGGCAACAATGTCGCGCGAAGCCTGGCGGCAGGGTGCGCGAAGCTCGGTATGAAGTTCGTCCTCTCCGCCCCGCTTGACTATGAGCTGGAAGAGACGTTCTACTCGCAGTTGCGGGCTGATTGTCCACAGGCTGACCTTCGCGAAGTTCGCGACCCGAAATCGGCGGTGAAGGATGCCGACGTTATTTATACCGACACGTGGGTTTCTATGGGTCAAGAGGAAGAGAAAGCCAGGCGAGTCGAGATTTTCCGCGATTATCAGGTCAATGACGAACTGCTGGGCTGCGCGCCGAGCGGAGCTATCGTGTTGCACTGCCTGCCTGCCTACCGTGGCTTGGAAATTACGGACGAAACCTTCGAAGCTCACGCCGATACGATATTCTCCGAAGCGGAAAACCGCCTGCACTTCCAACGAACGCTGCTGGACGTATTGTTGAAGCAGTAGTCAGAAGCCAGAAGTCAGGAGTCAGAAGTCAGGAGATTATGCAGTTCGTAGCATGGGCGAGACGCCCACGCTACGCTGCTTTAATACTTCACGCCGAAGCTGTGAAATTGGCCTGACGCGGGGGCGGTTTGCTGAGTGGTCTCGCGGACATACCCAGCCATCCGCTCGCCAAGCTCAGCCAGGAAAGCGTCGATCTGCTCCGGCGAGCCCTCGACGACGCATTGCACTCTGCCATCGCTGAGATTCCGCACATAACCCGTAACGTCAAACCGTCCCGCAGCCCGGCAGGCGGCAAAACGAAACCCGACCCCCTGAACCGTTCCGGAAAAATGTATTATCCGCCGCTCGACCATCGCATCACCTGAAAAACTTGCTCCAACTCCTCAAAATCTGTATACTCGCCAATTCACCGCAAAAGAACGCACAGAACACAAAGATAAAAAATAAATCACAGCCATCCCACAACACGGTGGCTTGACAGCTCCTACGGAGCTGAAGCAAAAAAAACATGAACGGTTATGTTTTAATTATCTGTGTACATCTGTGTTTATCCGTGGTTCTTTTTTTGTGTGAATGGCCAAGTTATATTGTAAGGTTGCGGGTTTGGAGAACGAAATGAAAATCTGGCTGGACGGTAAATTGGTTGGCCGACATGACGCCAAGCTGAGCGTCTTCGATCATGCTACGCTCTATGGTGACGGCGTTTTCGAGGGGCTTCGCGTCTATGGCGGGGATGTCTTTCAGGCCCAGGCCCATCTCGACCGCCTGGCTTACTCCGCCCAGCAGATACGCCTGGAGCTGCCATACAGTTTAGCCCAACTGGCCGAGGCGATGGACGAATGTGTCCGCGTCAACGAAATCAGCCAGGGGTATATCAGGCTGGTCGTTACGCGAGGGGTGGGCCTGCTGGGGCTCAACCCGTTCAACTGTTCCAAGGCGTCGGTTTTCATCGTAGCTGACCAGATCGAACTGTACCCCGAGGAAATGTACGCCAACGGTATGCCCGTTATCATTGCCAAAACGGTTCGCACCTCGCCGCGGATGCTCAACCCGAAGGTCAAGAGTTTGAACTACCTCAACAGCACCCTGGCCAAGATCGAAGCTATCGACGCCGGCGTGCTGGAAGCTCTGATGACCAACGAGCATGGCAACCTGGCTGAGGGCACGGGCGACAATATTTTCATCGTCCGCGACGGAGCGGTGGTAACCCCGCCAGCTGAGGCTGGGATTCTGCTGGGCATAACCCGAGGCGTGGTGATGCACCTTGCCCGCAAGATGGAGCTGGGGGTTTTGGAAGAAAACTTTACCCCGGCTGAGCTTCTCGCAGCTGACGAGTGTTTCCTCACGGGCACAGCTGCGGAAATTATCGCGGTTATCAAAGTGGGCCAAAAACCCCTGGGCGAGGGACAGCCCGGGCCTATCACAAAAAAGCTCCAAGCAGCCTTTGGCCAATTCGTTGCCACCGGCGAACAAGTGCCCTATAATGTATAGAATCAGGGATTGGTTGACTGGTTGACTGGTTGTTTCTAAAAAATTCGCGTTCTGCTGTTTTGTTTGGATAAGGAGTTTTGGCTGTGCGGGAAAATGTGATCAAGGCGAAGTTACTTGGTTTGGGCCTGGACAATGAGGATGGCCACGTGCGCGTAACGCGGGGTGAGAACTTTCATATCGTCGGTGGCTCGGAGGACACGCACGAGTCGATGCAGGAGAAGTGCGTCAAGTTTAACGAGAAGCTCACCAGCCGAGGTAAGGAGCTTGAAGAGCTTGAGAAAACCGAGTTTATGGACCTGGCTGCGGAGTGCGAAATGAATGTGGTTTCGCCAAAACCGCCCGAAAAAAAATTTCCAAAAAAAGAGTAAAATTTTCGATTGCCACCGCACCGGCAATCGCGTAGTATATATGTAGACTCAAGTGAGGCCTCGGCGTTTTGTCGAGTCAAAGAGTTTTGCGTTTTGCCGCAGTACATGAGGAATAGCACCGCGTTTTTGTTCATACTTTTTCCGGCGGACCGAGGTTTTTTTCTTTCGGCGTGGATAGAGTTCCTGTCGCGAGTTTGCCTGGGGACGTCAAATGCGGAGGTAAGGAGATGCGAGGTTTCAGGCCAAGCTATTTCCGGGCCATGAACGATGACGTCGATGAGATCGAGCAGGACAAGCAGGAGAATCTGCAGGCCTACATCGACAGGGTCAGGCAAGGGTTGCCCCTATTTGAGGATCAACCCGCAAGCCTGTCCGTCTCAGCTGAGTTGGCAGGGGGGTGGCATCGACCATGAGAAGGGGTATAATCCCTTTTTATGGAAGCCAATAGCCAATTTGTTGCGTCGGATTTATGCCTGCCAACCAGGTCGGCAGGCCCGGACGGCTTGTGGGTTCACGCCCCAGCCAAGGTCAATCTCAATCTTCTTGTAGGCCCACCTCGGGGCGACGGATTTCACCCGCTGGATTCCTATGTTGCAAAAATATCCTTCTATGACAGGTTGAAACTGCGCGCCCGTAGTGATGGTAAGATTCGCCTGAACTGCACGGGCCTGGACTGTGGCCCATCGGTGGACAACCTGGCAAGCCGGGCGGCGGAGTTGCTGCGAGCCTCAGCTGGGCTGGCGGGGGTGGGGGCGGATATTCTGTTGGAAAAATATATTCCGCCCGGCGGTGGGCTTGGCGGGGGGTCGTCCGACGCAGCGGCGGTGCTGACGGGGCTGAATGAATTGTGGAACGCGGGCCAAACTGCTGGCGAGCTTGCGGGCCTGGCTGCGGAGCTTGGTAGCGACGTGCCGCTGTTCCTGGCTGGGGCAGCTTCGCGAATGACGGGCCGGGGTGAGATCATCGAGCCTGTGGAAGTTTGGCCATTTTGGCTGGTGCTTATCCTGCCACCCCTGGCCTGTCCGACGGGGGAAGTCTATCGCCAATTCGACGCAGCCAACCGGAGCGAGCCTTTGGAACAACTGGCCCCAGCCTTGCTCGCCGAGCCAGTTTCGCATTGGCGCCCGCTGTTGGTGAACGACCTTGCCAAGCCCGCTATGCGGCTGGTGCCCGAGCTGGCAAAGATTCACGACACCCTCGCCGTAGCGACCGACCTGCCCGTCCACGTCTCCGGCAGCGGCAGTTCGTTGATGCTCCTCTGCGACGACCAGGCCCAGTGTAGCCAGGCCATGGATAAAATCCCGTCAGAAATCCAACCCCTCTGCCAAGTCGCCCGACTAAACCAGTGGTGAGTTTTAGGAGTCAGAAGTCAGGAGAGCCAATTGCAAAACTATGCGGAAATATAGCACAGTCGCCCTCGGCTGTGTCGAACTTGCTATATTTCCAGTGTTTTTCACACGACCTTCCCAGCCGAGGGTGGCTAGGCTACATTTTTGCAATTGGCTCAGGAGTCGGTATTTTTTGCGTCAGTCTATTTTCAATGACATCAGGAACTCGGCGTTTGAGTTTGTTTTCTTGAGTTGGCTGATGAGCATTTCCATCGCGTCGACGGGTTGCATTTCGCTGAGGGTTTTCCGCAGTCTGTCTGTCAGCTTAAGCTCCGCTGGGTCCAGCAGGAGTTCTTCCTTTCGTGTGCCGGATCGGCTGACGTCTACCGCGGGCCAAACTCGGCGGTCTACCAGCTGGCGGTCGAGGTGCAGCTCGCTATTGCCCGTGCCTTTGAACTCCTCGAAAATAACGTCGTCCATTCGGCTGCCCGTGTCTATCAGGGCCGTGGCGATGACCGTCAGCGAGCCTCCCTCTTCCACCGTGCGTGCAGCTCCGAAGAACCGCTTGGGTGCCTGCAAGGCTGATGCGTCCACGCCGCCGGTGAGAATTTTTCCCGAGTGCGGTGCCTGGGTGTTGTAAGCCCGGGCCAGGCGAGTGATGCTGTCCAGCAGAATCACGACGTCCTTGCCGAACTCGACCATCCGCTTGGCCTTGGCGGAAACCATCTCCGCGATTTGCAAATGCCGCGCTGCAGGCTCGTCGAAGGTCGAGGAAATCACCTCAGCCTTGGTGCTGCGACGCATGTCCGTTACCTCCTCGGGCCTTTCGTCTATCAGCAGGATAATAACGTACGCGTCCGGGTGGTTGTACGCAATGCCGTTGGCGATTTTCTGCAGCAGCACGGTCTTGCCCGTCCTGGGCGGAGCGACGATGAGCATCCGTTGGCCCAGGCCTATGGGCGTAACGAGGTTCAGCACTCGCATATTGATTTCGCCGGGCGTGGATTCCAGGAATAGCCTGCGGTCGGGAAATGTCGGCGTGAGGTCTTCGAAGTTTGTTATGTTCGCCAGCTTGTCGGGCAGCTCGTGATTGACCGCCTCGACGCGGAGCAGTGCGAAATATTTCTCGCCCTGTTTTGGTGGCCTAATTTGACCAGCCACGACCGACCCCTGTTTTAGGCCGAACCGGCGAACCTGCGACGGCGAGACGTATATGTCGTCCGGGCTTGGCAGGTAGTCGTAGTCTGTGCTGCGGAGAAAGCCGAACCCGTCGGGCAAAATTTCCAGCACGCCCTCGCCATACGTCATGCCCTCCTTCCGCACGCGGGCCTTGATGATATTGAAGACCAGCTCCTGACGATTCAGCCCGACGTAATCCTCAATGCCTTCCTCCCGGGCCATGTTGTGCAGGTCGCTGACGGACATCTTTTGCAGGTCGGTTATGTGCAGCTTGCCTTTTTTCACACGCTCATATTTGGCGTGATTGTCGGCGGTTTTTTCGTCGGGTTTTTCGTCCGTGTCAAGCTTCGTCGTTTCTGCCTGGGTTGGCTCGACCAGAGCTGGCGAGTCGTCCAGCGGCGCGTTATCCAGTGGCGGCTCGTCGAAGAGTTTTTTGTCAGGCTCGGCTTGGATACTCTCAGCCGACTTTTTGCGAGTCGTCTTTTTCACAGCTTTCCTGGCTGTCTTCTTCGCAGCCTTTTTCGCCGAGGCCTTCGCTGTCGTAGTAGCCTTTTTCTTGACTGTCCTGGTCGTGGTCTTCTTTACCGCCTTGGCCATGCTTGTACTCTTTCTGGAAGGGGTTTGGTGAATAGCTCCTTAGCTGGGTGTGATGACAATATGAAAAAATCGTAACCACACAAAAGCAGGACCACGGATACACACTGATTGACGCTGATGCTGTTGTTCAACCTGTTTCAAATAATCCGCGGCCATCTGTGTTTATCAGTGGTTTGATGTTTTTGCTTTTTCAAATAATCCGTGGTTCGCTGTGATTTTTTGCGTAGCTACGAACGATTAGATTATCCGCGAATGATTTGCCGCAAAACCCGATCGCATTCTTCGTGAAGATGTGAAATGCTGGAGCTGTTACTTGCGGTATAACAACAACGATGGCGTTTGATGTCAAGGGGAATTTGCAGTTTTTCCCTGGCTTGGAATTTTTGGTAATCCCAACCTCTGCCGCGACGCACCCTGGCGAATCGTTCCTCTGCCGGGGCGTCGACGAACACGACATGCGAGCACAGGTCGTCCCAGCCAGCTTCAAACAACACCGCTGCGTCGATGACCACGGCAAGACAGGGGCCCGCCAGCCCAGCTGCGATCCGCTCTATTATCCGCTCGCGGATTCGCGGATACATAATTTCGCCCAGGGCCTTCAGCTCGGCGGGGTCGGAAAACACCCGCTCGCCCAGGGCGTCTCGGCTAACCTCGCCGGAGTGCAAAAAAACGCCCGCGCCCCAACGGCCCCGAATCGCTACGCGAACCTGCTCGTCCTCCAACACAGCATGGCCTAGCTTGTCGCAGTCGATAACATCACACCCCATCTCGCCCAGCCGAGCCGAGACGGCGCTCTTGCCCGAGCCTATGCCTCCGACGATTCCAACGACCGGTTTGCCCTTGCCTGGCGAGTTCATCATCCCAACCAATCAGCCAGGGCCTCGGCGAAATAGGTTATTATAATGTCCGCCCCCGCCCGCTTGATAGCTGAGGTTATTTCCATCGTCGCTGCCCGCTCGTCAAGCCATCCGGCCGCGGCGGCGGCCTTTATCTGCGAATACTCGCCGCTGACGTGATAAGCCGCGATGGGCAAGTCGAACCGCCGCCGGATATCGGCCAGCACATCCAGATATGTCGCCGCGGGTTTGACCATCAATATATCCGCCCCCTCCGCCGCGTCAGCCGCAGCCTCCAACCGGGCCTGGCGGGGGGCGTGGTAATCCATCTGATAAGTCTTCCGGTCGCCGCAGCCTGGCTTGCTTTCGGCCGCGTCGCGAAACGGCCCGTACATGCTCGACGCGAATTTCACCGCGTAGCTCATGATGCAAACCCGCTGATAACCCTCGACGTCGAGGGCCTCGCGGATCGCGCCGACCTGCCCGTCCATCATAGCCGAGGGTGCCACGATATCCGCCCCGGCCCGGGCCTGGGACAACGCCGTCCGAGCCAAGAGCGACAAAGCCGCGTCGTTGTCCACGTCCTGCAGGCCAGCCAGGCCCGCCGAGGCCAGTGGCCCGCAATGGCCATGCGACGTGTACTCACACAAGCACGTGTCCGCCATCACCAATATCTCAGGCTGAGTGTTTTTGATAAGCCCCGTGAGCCTCTGTACAGGCCCGTCCGCTGCCCAGGCCTGCGAACCAGCCAGGTCTTTTTCCTCGACCACGCCGAACAGCAGCACCGCCCGGATACCCTTGTCTGCCAGGCGTTTTACAGTTTCCAAAGCCAGGTCCGGCGAGTATTGGAATTGGCCTGGCATGGAGCGGATTTCTCGCCTTTGGCCCGCGCCAGGCCTGACGAAAATCGGCGCGACCAGATCGTCTCGCGAAACTTTTGTCTCAGCCAGCATCTCGCGCAAGGCTGGGTGATACCTCAGCCGACGCAGCCTGGTTGTCGGATAATTACTCATATCAAGAGTCTACCGCAAAACCCCAACGCCTGCCAACAAGAGTCCACGGATTACACGGATTTTTTGTAGCGGATTACGCGGATTTTTTTTTGAAAAGCAAAGCAAAAAAGAGAAAACAGAAAACTTCATGGTAAACTTTGTTTTTTACGATAATTCGTGTTTATTACTCAACCTGACCGATTTTCAGCAATCCAACCGCGGGGTTGTTGACTGGTTGATTAGTTAACTGGTCAACTGGTTGACTGGTTGACTGGTTAACTGGGAAAAGATTACAAAAAGATTACAAAACAAATACGCCAAAGCTCTCTGTCCAGATAAGACCTGGAAAACAAGGGTTTTCGTCGCTGTAAAGATTTGTGTAATTCTTTACTAATCAACTAGTTAACCAATCAACTAGCTACTCAAACCGGTCGGTTTGAATTTATTAGTGTTCATTCGTGGTTCTTTTCTGTGAACGGATTACGCGGATTTCAATCTTCGATACTTACTTTCATTTCGTTGGAGTTGGCTTTGAGTTCCGGGGCGTACATCGCGCTTGCCTTGGTTGGCAGCGCGCTGAATTTGCCCGGTATTTCCGCTCGCATTCGATACCGCAAGCTATGCTGCCCGCGGGCGAGTTTGCGAATGAAAAACGTTACCCGCTCGTCGCGCAGCTCCATGTACGCACGCATGTCGTTGTCGCCATAGCCGCTGCGCAGGTCGACCGGCTCGAAGCCCGCGGCCTTGATGTCCTCGAGCATGATGTACTCGTAGTCGTTCTTGCTTTCGATGCTCAGCTCGATCTCGACGAGGTCGCCACTTTTGAGCAGGGGTATTTTTTTACCGCTCTTGTCAAATGGCGTGGGCAGGGGCACTCGCTTATATTTCTCGACGCGTTGGCTGACCGCCTGACCATGCCCGCCGGCGACTTTGATGGCCTTTTTCACAGGCTGGAGTTTGTAATACTTCCGCGTAACTTTTATCTCAAGCCCAGCCTTGCCGATGGGATCCTGCAGGGTGAAGTTCGTCAGATACGCGTTGAAATAAACAGGCCCGCTGCCCTTGCGGCGAATCGTAATGGTATGCTCGCCGGTCGAGAGAGCCAGGCCTTCCAGCACGAGTTTGTTGTCAAAGGTCAGCGGGTTCGACTTGTCGATTTTGACGCTCTTGGCGAGCTGGCCGTCGATAAGAATTTCGACGGTCATGTTTGGCTCGTCCTCGCCCGAGGCCTGGAGATAGTCCGCAAAGGCTTCGACGCAATAAGCGGTGTCCCGCGTGGAGTTCCAGTAGGTTCCGTGTCGCCGATTGTTCAGCAGATATTTCACCAGGCCAGACGCCACCTTGCCGCGCGGCTCCGTCAGGCATAACAGCTTGAGGTACCACGCCATCGCCTCGTTCTCACTGCCATACCATCGCCACCAGTTGCTACGTGGCAGTTTCAGCCAGGCTGACTGGTTCTCGTCGTCCTGCACGAGATATTGGCCTATGTTTTTGACGAGCATGTCGCGTTTTTGGATGTCGCCGATTTTGTGGCAAGCCTCGCCCAGCAGGGCCAGGGAATAGACGCTCAGCTTTAGTCTGTCGCGGTACAGCCGCTCACGCATCTGGGGGCTGTCGACCTTGCCGCCGACGAGAACGTTATAGACCATCGCGTCGAGATTGCTAGGCTGGGACTTGGCGGGCCAGTCGTGCTTGCCATTCTCCCACAGCTTCAGCCGACGCAGCTGCTCCGCCTGGTGTTGCTTTAGCCAATCGACCCCGCGTTGCAACACGCCCGGCACGATAGCCACGCCGTTGTCCCGCGCGATAAGCAACCCGCGGACGACCAGGGCGGTTGTGTGCGGGTAACTGCTCTGGCCCCTGCCAGAGAACCAGCCCCACCCGCCATCGAAATTTTGCATACTCGTAAGCATAGCCAGCGAGGTTTTGACCACGCTCCCCAGCTCGGCCTGGCTGAAGACGGGATTGCGTTTGACCCATGTTTTACCGTCCCATTTCATCGTGCCGCACAGCCTCTGCCAGTCCTTCCGCCGCTTGGCGTCGTCGCCGATTTCCTGCGCGTTGAGGTTGGTGATTTGCTTCTCGAGAGCTGACAAATTCACGCCCGTTTTCTTCAGCGTCTGCTGCGTGATGACCGCCGGGAGGAACCGGTTGAGCGTCTGCTCGGTGCAGCCATACGGGTACTCTATAAGGTACGGCAGGGCATCCATCATAGCCCCCGCCAGCGTGGGCGAGTATCGAATCTCCAGCCGAGTTGCCTCGGGGCGACGCTCGGCGGGGATGTTTATATTCACGGTCGCAGCCTTTTTGTCAGGCCGAATCACGCCGCAAAAACTCTCCGTCTTCAACATACCGTGAACGTAAACCGGCATGGTCATCGCCATCGCGTCGGACTCCTCGTCCGTAGTCGCTTTGACGGTAATTTTGGCTTGGCCCTCGCGCAGAACCTTCACCCGCCAATCGACTCGCACCTCGCCGCCAGCTGGAACTTCGACGGTTCGGACGGATTCATGCCCCAGCTTGTGTTCAATCAGCCCAAGGATGCCCTTTGGCAGCTCGAGCGTAACCTTCGCGGTTTTCTTCGTCTTGAGATAATTATGCACGTTGGCCGAGAGGACGACCTCGTCGCCCTGGATGAAAAACCTGGGGGCTTGTAGCCGGACGATGACATTCTTG
>Ga0190284_1001126_pt1 | contig 12390 bp, 8 predicted proteins | sample 48691812_MG_FD_161668 | JGI IMG/M metagenome (GOLD analysis project Ga0190284, IMG submission 161668) | Hydrothermal vent microbial mat bacterial communities from Southern Trench, Guaymas Basin, Mexico - 4869-18-1-2_MG | ecosystem: Environmental > Aquatic > Marine > Hydrothermal vents > Microbial...
CCCCGTTCGTCTCGGCCATAGGGCGACTCCTGGGGAAGCGGTTGTGCGTCCCAGACCCCGGCCACGATCTCGTCCAACTCGTGGTTCAGGGTTGTCCGAATCTCGGTATCAATTGCCATTGTTCGTCTCCTGTAGGTTAGTCAAAGAAATTCGGAACCGTTCACCTGGTTTCTGACCTATCGGACATTTCACTTGTTTTGGCCGATGGTAAAGGCCTGGAGTTCCCTGCCAGTTGCGGCGCGGAACCGGAGGTCTAGCCGCTCCGGGTAGACGGCGACATCCACAAACCCATGCGTGCCGCCACGGTACCAGCGGGACGCGGGCGATCGGTATTGGGCTTCTGGGTCAAAGAGTCCACCCAATCCTCCGACGACCGCATAGCTGACGCCATTCTGTTGCAGGAACTCTAGGTGGTGGTTGTGCCCGGAGAGAACCAGGTCCACCTGGTACTTTTCCAACAGTGGCGCGACCTCGCGGACCATGTCGGCCGGATCATACCAGGGTATTCCTTCCAACTCGATGCCCGACGAATACACCATCGAATGCATCATCACGATCACCCAGTCGGCGGACGGGATGGACTCTAACTGCCGGATGAACCACTCTTTTTGCTGTGGCGTGAATGTGTCAATGCCCCACAGCATCTCGAGCATGATCACGTGCACTGATCCCGCATCGATCCGGTAATACCGTTGGGTCCCCTGCTGCGTCTCCATCCCGGGCGGATAAAAGTAGGCGAAATAGTGCTCCGCGCCGTTGATCAGGCCGTCGTGGTTGCCCAAAAACGGGCGCAGGGGTACGGCATAGCTAAAGGGGGCCAACGTATCCAGGGCGAACGTCCAATTTTCGTTGTCCATGCCCATCTCTGTGACGTCGCCCAGCACGAAAAAGGCGTGAAACTTGGGCTCCGGCCTAGTCACATAGCCCAGGACGCTCTGCGTCACGCGGGGCTGCTGAGCCGTAGCCGCGCCAAAGTGGGAATCGCCGCTGGCCCCAAAGTGATAGAGCACGTCGTCGGGCGGGCCTATCGCCGGCGTCAGGAACGAGTACACCGGGCCGTCGTTGAGCCGCCATTGGTAGCGGGTGGCCGGTTGCAGATCACAGAGCGCCAGCACGTGCTCGCGGGCCGGCTGTGGCTCGACCACCTGCTGGCTCAAGCCGTCCACGCCATAGTGTAGCGTGTTCTGGCTGGCCGGATCGGTGCGAAAGACGAGGGCGAGGTTGGGCACGCCGTTCGCCCCGCTGCCATCCTGGATGAGCAGCACCGGCGGAGTAGAGCCGGCCATCTCTAGCGAGGTCTGGAGAATGTAGCCAGCAATGCCCAGCGGCACGACAATGCCCACGATCGCCAGGACCACCGCGAGGATGGCGACTATCCGGCCCGCCCTGATGGAGGCGCGGCACACCAAGGCCGCGGCGAGGGCGACCAACAGCGGGAGGATACCCAACAAGCCTACGATCTGGAAATAGGATCGGTAGCTGGGCATCCATTGATACAGTCCCCAGGTGCCGTCGAGACTGAACACCCATCCCAGCACCCATCCTGCCGTCACCAGGGCGGCAACGACTAACACAGCAAATAATATGGTTCTGACCTTGAACATGGTCATCTCCTGAATGATAGAGTGGTGAAACTCCTAGCCCGGTCCCCGTTTTTGGGCCAACTGCTCGACAAAGGCGGTATGCTCATCCGTTGCCAACCCCTTTTGTAGCTCGGCCAGCACCCGTGCCAGGTCGCCTTCCAGCATGGCCGGCGCGTGCAGGCGCAGGCCGGGAAAGACTTGGCTGTGCGTCACACCCTCGTCATCCGGCTCCAGGGGGACGTATTGGCCCTCCTGCAAGCTGAACCAGTCCAACTCCTGGTCGTATGCTCGCCACACCAGATACTCTTGCACTCCATTGCGACGATAAGCGTTCATCTTGTCGTGCAGGTCATAGGAGGCGCTGGTAACGGCGATTTCGGCGATGAACTCTGGCGCGCCTTCGATGTAATCGTCTTTGCTGATGCGGGATCGGCCTCCCAGAGCCTCATCCAGGCGCAACAAGGCGTCCGGCTGCGGTTCGTTATCCAGGTCCAGACGGACGGTGGCGTTATCGTTCAGGTGAACCCCGGGGGTGGCTGCGCGGTAGGCTGCCAGCCACCCGATGATCAGTCCGTGGGCTGCACTATGGCGATTGCTCACTGGCGTTGGCATGTGAACCACTCCTTCGATCAGCTCGGCTTTCTTGATGTGGGGCATGGCGTCGTAGCGCCGCTCGAATTCGTAGCGCGTCAGCCGGTCGCCGCTTTTCAGGGGCGGAGGCGCGACTAATGCCAAGTCCAACGGGCGCGCCATCCGTCGGGCACGGTCTTTTCGCAGTTCACTGGCTACTGCCTGTTTCAGGGTCATAAGACATCTCCTCGGAACTACTCCGTTGGCAACTCGCGCACGCCGTCGCGGATGGTGGGGACCACGCCGCGCTCCACGGACTCTTTGCAAACGCGAATGGCATTCTGGATAGCTTTCACGTTGCTGCGCCCATGGGCCACGATCACCGGGCCGTTCACGCCCATCAGGTGCGCGCCGCCGAACTCGGCATAGTAGAAACGTTTCACGATGCGGCGAAAGGCCGGGATGGATAGCAGCACCGCTGGCAATGCGACGACCGCCCCGGGGACCGCCAGCAAAAGGGCCAGCTTGCCCAGGGGGCCGGCCTTCAGTTCGTTGATGGTGATGAGCGCCAGGGCCACCACCAACCCCTCGCTGAGCTTGATGGCGACGTTGCCGCTGAACCCATCCGTCACGATCACGTCGGCAAAGCCCTTGGGCACGTCTTTGCCCTCGGCGTTGCCGATGAAATTCAGCCCGCTGGCCTTGAGTAAAGGATATGTCTGGCGGACGAGTTGGTTGCCCTTGTCCTCCTCCTCGCCGTTGGAGAGAAGGGCCACAGTGGGCCGGGGGATGCCATACACCCGCTCCATGAACGCGCTGCCCATGAGGGCGAACTGGAGCAGGTAGAGGGGCGTGCATTCCGTGTTTGCGCCCACGTCCAGGACGAAACACTGGCCGGGCACGGTGGGATAGATGGTGCCCAGGGCCGGGCGCTTGACGCCGGGGATGCGTCCGATGTTGAACAGGGCCGCCGCCATCACCGCGCCAGAGTGCCCGGCCGAGACGAACCCGGCGGCCTCGCCACGGCGCACCAGCCGCGCCCCCACGTTCATGGAGGCGTCCTTCTTGGACCGCACGGCGTCCACGTGCTCTTCCATCTCGATGACCTGGCTGGCCGGGACGATGGGGAGCGAGAGCCCGCGCGTGTCGTGCTTGGCAAGTTCAGGCTGGATGGCCTCTGGTCGACCTACCAGGGGAACCTCGATGCCATAGAGCCGGGCGGCCCGCACCGCACCTTCCACGGTGACGGCCGGGGCGTGGTCGCCGCCCATCGCGTCCAGGGCGATGCGCATGGCGGGATACCTCCTTGCTGGTTGCTAGTTGCTGGTTGCTGGAAGCTAGTCGCCCTCCAGCAGGCACACCACGATGAGTCGATGGCTGTCGATGAGGTAGGGATAGCAGGTGATGAGGGTCAGGACGGGGTCCGGCGTGGGGTCCATCACCTCCACGGCGTCCGGCAGCACCAGGAAGCTGGTCTTGACCACGTATTTGAACTCCTGGCCGTCGCTGGTGTACACCAGAACCTCGTCTCCCGGCTTTAAATCGCTGAGGTAGCGAAAGACCTCCCCGTACACGTCGTCGTGGCCGGAGAGGACGCAGTTACCCGCTTCGCCCGGGTTTGCCGTGCCCGGCGTGTGCCCCACGCCCTTCTTGAGCGTCTGCCAGTCGTCGCCTTCTACCACCGGCGCATCCACCCCGATCTTTTCGATCACGATGCGCGTGGCCTGGCGGGGGCCGGGCGTGGGCAGGGGCATCGGCGTCGAGGGCATGAGGTACGGCCGGAACTGTGGCGGGACATTGCCCTCGCCCAGCGGCGGCTGGCTGCTGCCGGGCAGCACGGCCCGCCGGTGGGGCAACTCGGCCGTGGGCGTGAGCAAGAGGCGCTGCTCGGCAGCCGCTTCCTCGTTCAACGTCGCCAGGTTGGTGACGGAGAGGATCACCACCACCACCAACGCGGAGACGGTGATCACTTCGGTGATAGTGAGTATCTTGCTGGCCAGGAACCGCGTGGCGCGCCCGGCGGTGGCCCGGGGTTTGATCTGGATGCCCTGGGGTTCCAGGGTCGCCGTGCGAACGCCGCCCAGGGTTGTGGATTCCTCTGCGCCTTCGGCCTGGACTGGTGTGGGTGCTGGCTTGGCTGCCGGCCGCGGGGGTGGCTTCCCGGCTGAGGGTTCTGGGGGCGCCTGTCGAGGTGCGGAATGCGCAGCGGGTTCTGGGGGCTCCTGACCGGGCCGGCCGGGCCGAGCCTGGAACACCCGCCGCAATCCCTCGGCGCTGCGGACTACAGGCCGCGAGGTCGCGGCCCCGGCAGAGTCGGGTGACGAACTCGAGGTCTGCGCCGGGCGTGTCCGCTGCAAAGCGTCCCGATACCTGGGGCGTGACGCCGGGGCAGAGATCACCGGCCGCAGGCGCGGTTTCCCGCAGGGACGTCCCGGTCCCTCACTGGTGTCTTTGTGCCCGGCACCTTCGCTGTAGGAAGAAGGCAGCCGATCATCCTTACCCTTCATGGTCCTTTGCCCCATTGCGTGCGCGCTGACACATCCTGCCGCTCAGGTCTTGCCTGGTTGCCGAGATAATCATACCAGATTCCGCCGGGCTTGTAAAGGACGTGGACTTGAATTATTATCTCTTGATCCACGAATCTACACGAATAGGTTTTAAAATCGTGACTACTCAGCCTACGCTCCGAGCGGGTTTGCCCACTGAAGTGGACTATAGCAACCCGCGCTTCCGGCTGTCGATAACCATGCTTGAGCCCCAAACGGCGGTTGCAAACCGCCTGAGAGCACCCGGCCTGAACTCCTTGACACCCGAAATTCTTTACAAATGAGACAAAATTTTGGTCGCCGATTCACGCCGATTTCGCAGATTATCCTGATAAAATCAATCTGTGAAAATCTGTGTCTATCTGTGGCAAGAATTGAACTCGTCGGTTTGAGGCGGAGCTTCGTTATGTAGTTACGGTAGTTACGATTCGCGTTACGTGTGCCCTGTGGGTTCGAGGATCAAATTTAGTTCTGGCTGGGTAGCGAAGCGGCCTTGTCCAGGTTGGGGAGACTGGCGATTGAAATCGATGGCTCACTCGCCTTGCGCTGCGCGCTGGGCCGTGGTAAAATCAACTCACAACCCAACGCAACGAGGTGTCCATGAGACGGCTGCTCTGTGCTCCCCTCATCCTGCTCACGCTGTGCGTATACATGCTACTGGCGGCCGGCTGCCAGCCCAGTCGCAGCATCACCCTCGTGGCCGATGACCGCACGTGGGAGGTTTCCACCTCGGCTGGCACCGTGGCGGAGGTGCTCCGCGAGGCCGGCGTGACCCTGAACTCGCTGGACCGCACGGAGCCGGACCGCTGGACGGCCGTGAGCGCTGGCATGACGATCACGGTGATCCGCGTGCGCCAGCAAGACGTCAACGTGACCATGCCGGTGCCCTACCAGCAGCAGGTCATCCGCGACGAGGGCACCCCCCGGGGCGAGACGCGCCTGTTGCAGGTGGGCGCCAACGGCCAGGAGGAGCTGGTCTTTCGCGTGACGTACGAGAACGACGTGGAGACCAAACGCGAACTCGTCGACCGGCGCATGATCAGGGAACCCCAGCGCGAGGTCATCGTGGTGGGCACCCGGGGGCTGCTGGCGTCCACGGCATTCACGGGCACCATCGCGTACTTTGCCGGCGACAATGCCTGGGTGATGCGCCAGCGCAGCGGCACCAAACGCCCCCTGACCTTTGCCAGTGACCTGGACCATCGGGTCTTTGACCTGTCGCCAGACGGCGGCTGGCTGTTATTCACCCGCCGGCCCCGCAATCCCGACGACGACACCACCCTCAACGAGTTGTGGGTCGTGGGGACCCGGCAGGTGGGCGAGGAGCCGGTGTTCCTGGACATTCGCGACGTGATCTGCGCGACGTGGGCGCCGGATAGCCAGACCTTTGCGTACTCTACGGCCGAACAGACACCCCGCCCCCCGGGCTGGAAGGCCCACAACGACCTGTGGCTCGCCGCTCGTGACGTGGTGACGGTCACCCAGGTTCTCTCGGCCAGCGGGCGACATCCATACGCCTGGTGGGGCCACACGTTCGCCTGGTCGCCAGACAGCACCCGGTTCGCCTGCGCCACGCCGAACGGCGTGCATCTGGTGGATCGCACCAGCGGCCAGCAGCGCACGCTGCTCACCTACCCGGTCTACCACACCTACGCCGACTGGGTCTGGACCACCAGCCCGAGTTGGTCGCCAGACGGGCGGCGGCTGGTTTGCGTGGCCCACGGGGCGCCGGAGGGGAGCGAAGCGCCGGAAGACAGCCAGGTCTTTAACATCTGGTCGCTGGACACACGCGGCCAAGACCACCAGATGATCGCCTATAACGTGGGCATGTGGAGCATGCCGCGCTGGTCTCCCCGGGGGGACCTGATCCTGTATGGCCTGGCCCGCGACCCCACGCGCAGCCACGTGGGGCCATACGACCTGTACGTGGCCCGTCCAGACGGCGGCGAGGCCCGGCGGCTCTTTCCCACCCCCGGGCAGATCGGCCTCACGATCCCAGAGGCCGCCTGGTCCCCCACCGGCGATGCCGTCGTCGTCGCCTACTTGCAGGACCTGTATCGCGTGCCCCTGGAAGGCCCGGCCCAGCAACTCACCGACAGCGGCCTGAGTAGCTGGCCCCTGTGGAGGCCCTGACCTCGCCGCCCCACGCCGCGCGATCAAAAAGGCGAACCCGGAACCGGGTTCGCCTTGCGATTTCTGGCTCGTGCGGTTGTTCAGGCCAATCATATCTTTCCGGTGCGGATCAGCACCGCGTTGATCCGATCCACCAGCGCCTTGAGGTCAAATGGCTTTACCACATAGTCATCGGCTCCCACAGCAAAGCCTTTCTCCATGTCCGACTGCTGGCCCCTGGCGCTCAACATGACGATGGCCGGCGAGTCGCCTCCCAGCGTTTCCTTCAACCGCTTGCAGACCTCGTAGCCGTCCATCTTGGGCATCATGATGTCCAGCAAGACCAGGTCTGGGCGCTCCTCGACGGCGCGCCGATAGCCCTCCGCGCCGTCGAGGGCGCTGGTCACCTCGTAACCGGAGCGTTTGAGCTTGATCTCTAGCAGTTTGATGATACTGGGATCGTCATCGACGGCCAATATCCGGGCCATATTCCACCTCTATGCAGCGTTTCCGCACCACTACCGCCACAAGTATACTTTACTTTCTCCCATCTCACAAGGGGGCCATGCAACTATTTGACGAGTTGCTTGATCTCTGTGGCCAGGGATTCCACGTCGAAGGGCTTGGCTATGAATCGCGTGGCGCCCAGGGCCATGGTCCACTGGCGTTTGGCCTCCTGGTCCGGCGTGGCGGCCGTAATGACCACCACCGGGATCGAGCGCGTCGCCGCGCTGCTGCGCAACTGTTCTAACACCTGGTAGCCATCCACCTGCGGCATCTGCAGGTCCAGCAATATGAGGTTCGGCGCTGGCTCGGTCCGGGCCTGGGCCAGCGCTGCCTGGCCATCGGCGGCGATCACGGTCTCGAATCCGCGCCGTTGCAAGGCCCGCTGTAGCAGCATCACGATGTCCGGGTCATCGTCAGCGATGAGCACCCGGCCAGATCGTCCCAACACCTCCGCAATGACCTCCTCCAGGCGCTGCTCGTCGAACGGTTTCGTCAGGTATTCCGTCGCTCCCAACGCCAGCCCCTGCTCATGCTCATCCAGGATGGATAGGAGGATCACCGGGATATTGGTGGTGGTGGGATCGGTCTTGAGCTCCTTCAATACCTTATACCCGTCCATCTCTGGCATCAGGATGTCTAACACGATCAGGTCCGGGGGTGTCTCGGCGATGCGGGCCAGGGCCTCCGGCCCGCTGACCGCCGTGTCCACCACATAGCCATCACGCCGCAAGCGATGGTACAACAGGCGGATAATGTCACGGTCATCGTCCACCACTAACAGGCGACGGCGTTCGTCGGCCAGGTCCAACGCCCGGGGCGCTTTGGGCATCGTCGCCGCCGTCCAGGGCCGGGTCTCGGCCGCCAGGGGGATGGTAAAGCTAAAGACGCTGCCCTGCCCATTGGGGGCCGGGCTGGTGGTCCAAATCTCGCCGCCGTGGGCCTCCACGATTGCCTTGGCGATGGATAGTCCCAACCCGGTGCCGCCGGCAAACCGGACCACCGGGTGATCCGCGCGGAAGAAGCGGGTAAAGACCTTTTCCCGATCGGCCGAAGAGATGCCGATGCCGGTATCTATCACGTCGAACTGCAACGCATCGTCTTGCGCGCGCACGGACAGGGATACCGTGACCCCGCCCGCCGGCGTGTACTTTATTGCATTGCTGAGTAGATTGTCCAGCACCTGCGACAGCGCCTCCGGATCCGCCCGGATGTGGGGCAAGTCCGCTGGCGCGTGGACCTGGAGCGACAGGTTCCTTTCCTCAGCCAGCGGACGGACCCGGGCCAGCACTTCTTCCACCACCGACGGCGCGGCCAGGGGGATCAGGTTAAAGCGTATGCGGCCCGCTTCGATGCGGGAGATGTCCAGCAGATCGTTGATGAGTGCCGTGAGCCGGTTACTGTTGTCCTTGACGATGTCCAGATACTCGCGCAATTCGTCCGTAACCGGGCCGGCGTCACCATCCAGGATGAGGTCCACATAGCCGTGAATGGACGTGAGCGGGGTGCGCAGCTCGTGGGAGACGGTGGAGACGAACTCTGTTTTCATGCGGTCCACCTCGGTCTCCCGGGTGACGTCGCGAAAGACCATGACCACACCCAGAAACAGGGATTCTTCCTTTTGGGTGACTACCGGGCTCAAGTGGACGTTCGCCACCCGGTTCCCTATCTGCAAGGTCAGGCGTGCGGTGGGCGCGGATTCCGATCTCAGGGACCGGCCGGCCATCAGGCTATCCATGGTCGCCTGCCAGGCGGGCCGATCCTCCGGCGCCGCGAGTTGGACCAAATCGCGAATGTCGCGGCCCCGTACCTGGTCTGCCAATATCCCCAGGATATTTTCTGCGGCTGCGTTGGCGAGCACGATGTGCCCCTCAGCATCGCTAAAGATCACCGCGTCGGCAATACTCTCCAGGACCGCGCGAGTCTTGGAAGCCTCCGCCTCCTGCGTCGCGAGCAAGCGGCCCAACCGTTCCGACTGGATTTGCACGTAGCGATAGAGTTCCGCGTTGTGGATGGCTGAGCCGATCTCCTGGGCCACGGCGTTCAGCAAACGCAAGTGCTCCTCGGCAAAGTAGTCGCGATTGGCGTGGGCCAGCGTGAGGACGCCCATCACCTCCTCGCTGGTGATGATCGGCACGGCGATATAGGAGCGGTAGGGCACGTCGTGGCCTGGAACGGCCAGCCAGCGGGGGTCCTGCTCGACGTCCCCCAGCACTACCGGCTCACGTTGCTGAGCCACCCAACCCACCACCCCCTCGCCCATGTGGAAGGGGATGGATGCGCCCACGTTTAGTATCCCTCTCGCGCCTATCGCCGCGCGGCAGACCAGGTGATCCGTTTCGCGGTCTCGCAACATGATCGCGCCCCGGTCCACCCCGGCGGCCTGGGTCACGAGCTGGAGGATGCGATCCAGGACCTGGGACAGGTCCAAACTGGTGTTGGTCTCACTGGCAATGGCATACAGGTACTCTACCCGTTCCTTCTCCGCGGCCAACTCTTGCGTGCGTTCCCGCACGCGTCGCCCCAGCACCGCGTTAAAGTTTTTCACTGCCTCGTGGAACCGGGCGTTCTCTATGGCTACCGCGATCTGGTTGGCCATGATGTGGGCCAGTTGAACCTCGTCGCCCCGGAGCGACCGCGTCTCGGTCCGGGAACCTAGATAGACCAGGCCCGTGATCTGGCCCCGGGTAGTCAGGGGGAGCAGCAAAAGGAGGTAGGCAACCCGGGTCTCGATCATGTCCCGCAGACTATTGAACAACGGCTTGTGCCGCGTTTCCTCCAACGGTATCGCCGGCCCGTTAGCCAGGAATTCGTCCAGCGAGGGGATGCTGTCCAGAGCAAAGCGCAGCGGAGGCGGCTGCGGGTCCGGCCGGGGCGGCTCCTCGGCCACCAGTTCCCCCACGCCCTGTTCGGCATCAAAGAGGATGATACCCACCTCATCCACCTTCATCGCCTGCAGCATCTCCGAGGCCGAGACTTCCAGGACCTCGCCCAGGTCCAGGGTGGTCGCCAGGGCCTGCGACACGTCGTACAATGTCCTCGTGCGTTGCAGGGCCAGGTCCATTTCCTCCGTAGCGGTGACCAGGGACTGGGTCATGAACTCGGCCTCTTGCAAGCGGTCCGTCAGCGTCTGCTCAATGGCTTGCGTGAACAACGTGGCCAGGACTACGGTAGTCTGGTCAAATAGCAGTTCCAGACTTTGGCCGATCTGCAACGCATGATAGGCGTCGCTGCCCTCCGCCAGCCCTTGCCAGATAGCGGCTTTCAACAGCGTGACAATCTGGATCAATTCCCCCAGGGTGCATTGGCGGTTCAGCCGTTGGCCCAGGATCCAGTCCTCGATCTGGGCCTCGGCCGGGGCGGTGTTGTTCAGGATCGCGGCGGCGATGCACTCGTAGAACGGCGATAGCTCGCGCTGCAACTCGTGCGCAGACAAAGCCCGATAGTGGGGCAGTTCGCGTTCCCGCACCATTTGCGCCCAGCCCAGAATTATCGCCTCGTCGTGTTCGCGTAGCCATAGTTCCAGTATGCTGTCCACTTTGCTGCTCCTTGTGCCACCTGGTCATGGGCCTCGGCGACGGAGCCGGTCACCCATTTCACCGCCGTCACCCGGGTTCCCCGTCCCACCGCAGATTCGATGGTGAATTCGTCCACAAGCCGGCGCACCGACCCCAGGCCGGTGCCTAATCCGCCGGACGTCAAATAACCGTCTTGCAACGCCAGCGCCACATCCGCGATGCCCGGTCCCCGATCTATTGCCCGCACCTGCACTCCCACCCGGCCTCTGCGTTTCATCACCTGCACGAGGATCTCGCCCTGGCCGGCATACAGCACGACGTTCCGACCCAGTTCCAGGATCACCGTCTCTATGCGCACCCGATCCGCTTCGCTGAAATCCAGCCCCTGAGTCAATGACCGGGCGCGTTGCGCGGCGGCGTAGACGTCGGACTCGCCAAAAATAGAGACGACCATGCCCTGGCCGGGCCGTGAGGTCTCGCGTTCGGTTCCATCTGCCGCCGTGTTGCGCTCTTTTCGTTCTATGCTACTCTGCCTGCATTCACACCTGATCCCGTCCCACGAGTGGCAGGGTGAAACTGAAGGTGCTGCCTCGTCCCAACTCGCTTTCCACCCAGATCTCGCCCCCATGCAACTCTACCAGGGCTTTCCCGATGGGCAGGCCCAGGCCGGTGCCCCCGGTCCGACGCACCAAGGGGTGATCCGCGCGGAAGAATTTCGTAAAGAGCTGGGCCTGATCCTCGGGAGCAATGCCGATCCCGGTATCACTCACGCTGATCTGCACATGGGTGTCCTGGGCGCGGGCTATCACCGTTACCTGCCCCCCCGGCGAGGTGTTGTATTTGATGGCATTGCTGATCAGGTTGGCGACGATCTGCCTCACGCGGTCACGGTCCCCGCGTATGGCAGGCAAGTGCGCCGGCACATCCACCGCCAACGCCAAGCCCTGCTCTTCCATCTGCTGGCGCATGTCCTGCAATACCTCGGCGACGATCTCGTGCATCTGGAGAGGTACGAGATCCAGGGTGATCCGCCCGGCCTCAAGGCGCGAGATGTCTAGCAAATCGTCCACCAGCTTGGCCAGCCGGTCGCTGTTCGCTCTCACCACCTGGAGAAAGTCGCGCACGTCGGGGCTGATCTCGCCAGCGTCTCCGTCCAACACCAGGTCCACGTACCCCTTGATGGACGTGAGCGGCGTGCGCATCTCGTGGGAGACAGTGGAGGCGAATTCGGTCTTTACGCGGTCTATCTCTCGCTCGTGGGTGATGTCGCAAAAGACCGTCACCACGCCCAGGGGTTCACCGCTGCGCGTGATCATCGGGGACAGGTGAGCGCGGATCGTCCGGTCTCCGATCTCAAAGACTTGGGATACTGGTTGGAACCCCCCCCGGCTCACCCGGGCCGTGGCCTCAGCCACCAGCGCGGCCACATGGGCGTAGCCGGCCGGCGTCAGCGCCTTGCCAATGTTCTGCCAGCGCTGTCCTTCCATTGTGCGCGCGTGGATGCCCAATAGCTGCTCGGCCGCCGGGTTGACCAGCAAGATGTGCCCCGCGATGTCG
>Ga0190284_1001127_pt1 | contig 12383 bp, 8 predicted proteins | sample 48691812_MG_FD_161668 | JGI IMG/M metagenome (GOLD analysis project Ga0190284, IMG submission 161668) | Hydrothermal vent microbial mat bacterial communities from Southern Trench, Guaymas Basin, Mexico - 4869-18-1-2_MG | ecosystem: Environmental > Aquatic > Marine > Hydrothermal vents > Microbial...
CATCTGGCCCAGGATCACCGCGATGTAGCCGTCCCGCAGGAGCCATGGATTGGCCCCCAGCCGCTCCACCTCGCGCACGTAGACCTCGTCCAGGTCGCAGGCCAGGTTGTCCAGTGCCCGCCGCAGCGCTCCCTTCCAGCGGCTGTCACCCGGGGTGCAACCGCAGCCGACGACCCAGCGATCCAGCCGGTGACCGCAACTCCAGGCGGTGTTTTCGGTTACCTCCACTTCCACGTGCGGTGGGTGCTGGCGCAGGTAGACTCCCAGCGTGGTCAGATTGTAGCCGTGATTCTCCCCCGCCTCCAGGATGTGGCTCAGAACCATCACTCCCTGGCGGTGGTGGTGGCCGAAGGTCTCCCCGTCGGTGGCGATGAGCAGCAGCCTGTCTTTGTCACACCGCCACGTCACCTGGTCCCGCAGCCATTCGTCCACGTAGGCCGAGTCCGGCATCCAGAAAGACAGGGCGTTGGATAAGTCCCGGTCGCGCACGAAGACGGCGATGTCCCCCCCGCCGGGCAGCCGCACCCGGTACGGGCCTGCCCCTGCCTTCAGGTTTCCCTGTACTTGCTCGTCGGAGAGGATGGTGAAGCGAATTCCCTCCGCCGCTATGATCTCCAGCGTCTCGTAGTCCACCGCCATCTCTGGCAGCCACATTCCCAGGGGCTCGTGACCGAAGCGGTGTTTGAAACTGGCGATGCCCCAACGGACCTGGCAGATTTTGTCGCGGCGGCGAGCCAGCGGGAGGATGGTGTGATGGACCGGCTGGGCCAGCCCGTTGCCGACGGTGTGGGCTTCTCGATAACCCCGCTCGGTGGTGACGATGCGCTCGTAGGTGGCGTGGGCGTGTTCATCCAGCCAGCGGACGAGCGTGCCGCCCAGGTTGAAGCTGATGTGCCCGAAGTTGCCCATCTCAGCGTTGGGCGCGTAACACTCGGCGGTGATGCGCTCGTTCCAGTTGGCGTAGGGAGCGGCGTCTGGCTCCCGTGGGATGTGCCCGGTAAAGGGGTCTGCCCGGGGGGGCTGGTAGAAGTGGCCGTGGATGCAGAGGGAGCAGGTATGCATCAGTGAATTCCCAACAGCCTGCGGGCAAAGCGACGTACAGCCTTTGCTATCTCCATCGCGTGCCGGGCCTCTTCCAGCGTTGGCTCTTCGCCGGGATACCGTACCTGTACCGCATAAGCCGACAGGCGATCCAATTCGTCGGGGTCTATGGGCATGATGACGCCAGCCTGGGCACAAAGGTCGCTCAAGGCCAGCAGGTCATGAGTCTTGGGAAAAGCCTTCCTGTTAAGCACCAACACGGCCTTCAGGTACTTCTCGGCGCATTGCTGGGCGTGGAAGCATGCACCATATCGCAATGGCTTCTTCCGACGCGAGGCCGAGCGTGCCAGCAGGTAATCCTCCTCAGCCAGCGCTACCCACGCCAGGGGATCAGCGGTTTTGCTCATAGAGGATCAATCCCTGGGTGATGATTTCACGAATGAAAAAGTCCCCTTGGTCAAGCGCCCGGCGGATTTCGTCCGGCGTCTTGACGAGGATGTCTACGGGAAACGGACGGGGGCGCAACAGCCGGGAGACGGTCAGGTAACGCTCCGCAGGTGACGCGGACGTTTCCATGATCACCAGCAAATCCACATCGCTGTCCGGTGATGGGATGCCGTAAGCGTAGGAGCCGAAAAGGATGATTTTTTCAGGCCGCAATGCCTGGACCATCCGGCGGACGACCTTGCGCAGTGTTCTCTCATCCGCCGTGGGGAATCCCGTTGCTTTTATTGAGATAGCTTCAACAGACATACTTGGCACTTAAAACCTACGATCAAGCTTCACCTAATTCTATACCACTGGAAGCATTCGGTGACAACGCCTCAGCCGGTGTATTGAGTGGGCTTTTTACGGCTTCCAGTAGTTTTTCTACTTGATACCCAGATTCCTCTTCGGCCCGCTGCAATTTCCTCACGATGTCATAGCACGTAATGATTTCTTGAGCTACCTCGGCCGCCGGACGAAGAGGATCGGCGCTGATCGCCACCACTGCCAGCAGCAGCATCCACCACAACAGTTGTTCGAACGCTTCCTGGTTGAACCACAGGACACCTCGGTAGCGATTCACTTGTAGGAGTTGCTGCACTTCGTCGTCTTTCAGCCAGGATTCCAGCACTTGATACGCCCGCTCGCCCTTAGCTAATCGCTGACCGCTGACCGCTGCCTGTTGTCCCTCGAACCATCGCTGGTGACTGGTGAGAACATTGATCGTTGTAACCGCCTGCCAGGCTGTGCTCTCGTCCAGTCCCAGGTCTTGCAGCGCACCGGCGACAATTTTGCCCAGCAGCCACTCGTCGCTCCAACTGCGGCTGATCTGCTCAAAGCCTGCCTCGTCCACAACTTTCCCTAGAGCGTGTGTGAAGAGCCACCCCAGGAGTGTGGGCCAGGCCGCCGGATCATCGCGCAGGCCTGTCCTGAGCGCAGCCGAAGGGCCTGCCTGCAGGTATTCTGTGGCCTGTTTGTATTTTCGTGAGCGGGGCAGGGGGAAACGACTTTCCAAAACGGGCAGGTGCAGTATTGCTTCCAACTCCTGCCGGGTCTCCCGGGCGATTGCCGCCACCCGCAATTCTTCCTCCGCAATTCGCAATTCGTTATTCGTAATTCGCATTATCTCACGGAGCAGGTGAGCCGTCTTCTGTTCCACCTCGTCTGCCAGCTCCTCACGCCTTTTCGCTGATTCGCTGATTTGCTGATTCACTTCCGGTTCGGTCACACGGGCATCCATGAGCCGGTGGAAAAAGCGTGCGTTGACCAGTTCCCGGAACGGGTGATGAACAGGCTGTAGGAGTATTTCTCTCAAAGCATCTTCGATACCTGGCACCCCGCGTCCGTTCAGGTAGGCCGTCAGTTGGGCATACTGGTGCCATTCATTATCCCGCACCTCGCGGAAGTCAAGAAAGACGTGGGTTTTGTACGCGCCCAGCTCCACGTACAGCCCTTTTTCGAACAACGCCTTGTTGTTCCGAATGTATTCCAGGCCGGTGACGTGGTCTCGGAAGATCGTGAAGATATCTCCGTCATTGTGCAGCCCCAGACCTTCGCCCAGGGATTTCTGCACCAGTGCTTTCGCCTCGACCGAGCTCGGCGAAGTCTCACTCTCCTGCTCGGTCTTGGTTTTTATGGCATAAGCGACGGAGGTTCGAATCCACCCCCGGGTCTCGGCGTATTTGTTGTGGTAGACCACCAGTGCCCGTTCGTCGCCTGTCCCGAGCCCCTCGGCTTTGCTCGGGGTAAACTCCGTCGAGGGACCGACGCGGTTCGAGTAGGCGAAAACATCCTCGTTGACGTAGCCTTCCGGGGTAAAGAGATCGTACAGCAGGAAGTTCGCCACCTCCGCGAACAAGTATCTCCGGCGCAGCAGCGGGAAGATCTCCCGCTCGTGCCGCTCCACCAGGTAGCCGTCCGGTTGTTCGTCCCAGTACGCCCGACGATATTCCATTCCATATTTCTCAGTAAACCCCTCGATTTGACCGTGCCCGAACATCGGCAACCCTGGCATCGTAGCCATCATCGTGCAGGCGCCGAAATATTTATCGTCTTTGCCAAACTGATCCACCGTCGTGCGTTCGTCGGGATTGTTCATGAAATTCACGTACCGCTTTAGAATCTGCGGATCGAACGCCAGTGTATTCTTCACGACGCTGCGATACTTACCATTGTCCTCGTCCCTGAGCATATTCATAAAGGCACTGTTGTACACGCGGTGCATACCGAGCGTGCGGACGAAGTACCCTTCCATCAGCCAAAAGGCTTCGGCCAGCAATAGGGTATCTGGCACCTCTTGCGCTACGCGGTCCACCACCTCGCGCCAGAATTCGTTGGGTATGAGCGCATTAAACTGTGCTCGTGTCAGGCCATATTCCGCCCGCGAGGGTATGTCCCCCCCGGTACCGGGTTCTGGAAACCACAATCGCTGGTAGTGTTTCTTGGCCAGGGTCATCGCGGCGTCAAAACGGATGATGGGGAATTGGCGGGCCACGTGTAGAATCGTCTGGATCACGGCCTCCCGGACTTCGGGGTTGAGGTAGTTCAACTGGGCGGTGTCGTTCCAGGGCATACTGGTGCCGTCGTTGCCGTGGTAGATATATTTCTCGCTGCCGGTCCAGTGGTCCACCCGCTTGAAGACCACCGCGGCGTCGCTACGGTTGTAATAGTGGTCTTCCAGGTAGATGCCAACACGTTCGTCCCACGACAAGTTGGGGCCATTGAAGGAGTAGGAAGGGAAGGGGCTGTGGTCCAACGAGATGAACCAGTCTGGGTGCTCGATTACCCATCTGGAATCAATGCCCACGTGGTTGGGCACCATATCGCTGGCCAGGCGGACCCCCCGTCTCCACGCCCGCTCCCTCAAATCCTGGTATGCCTCGTCCCCCCCCAAATCTGCCGCGATCTGGTAATCAAACAGTGAGTAGGCCGACGCGACGGCCTCGGGATTCCCGCACATTTGTTTGATTTTTTGTGAGGCCACGCTGCGCTCCCAGAGACCGATCAGCCACAAACCGGTAAAGCCCCGGCGAGCCAGGGTGTCTAGCTCCTCATCGGGAATATGATCCAGCCGCGTCATCAAGCGGCCATATTGCTTAGAGAGTTGGTCCAGCCACACATAGACGTTCTTGGCAAGCAATACCAGGCTGGGCATCCATTCCCGGTCGGGGCTGAAACGCTCGGCCTCCAGTTCTAGACCGGTGAACTCGACCACCCGGCTGGGGCCTGGCCCCAGGAAGATCGCTTTTTCTTCCTCTCTGATCAGGTCCAGGCTGCTGAGCAGGCGGTATAAGTATCTACCCAGCCCTATAAAGGCCCCCCATCGTTCCCGAATGTATTCCAGTTGTCCAGGAAGCGAGTGGGGTACGGCGACAGCGGGGCTGCGGAGCATATCCACCAGGTTTTGGTTCTCGGGGCCGAAGCGGGGTTGTGTCTCGAAGAACTCATGCAGGCCGGACATGACCTGCCGATAGGTTGTTTCCTTGTCCAGCGCGGTGTCGTCGAACAGTTCTAAAAACGGTGAGAAGGCCGGATTCACATTGGCCAGCCAGAGTACCAGCATCTCTTCTAGCACGATCTGGCGACGGGGGATGCCATCGGTTTCTCCCTCCAGGTAGTCTTCGAGCGTGACCTCCCGCCGGTAGACGGTAAGCGGAGGGAATTCGCCCGCAAATTTGTACAAGGCTGTGTCAACCGCTTCCTTACCCAGCCTTTCAGCCAGCCAGTCTAGCGCTTGCTGCATGACTTCTGGATTCTTCTGCTCACGGTACAAACCGACCACGTAGTGCAGGATCTCGTCTATCAGCCCCATAGCGTTGATTTGCCCTGCTTTCACGGCTCGCTCTGGGAATCTGACCAGGTCCCGCTTTTCATTCATTTTCTGTGCGAACACCCGCACGGCGTGGAAGTTTGCAAAGATGACGTTTCCGCTGAGGGAAAACAGGGACTGGTCAAACTGATATCGGTCTCGCGCCTCGCGGGAGACGTGAAACTCCATTCGCACAGCTTTGCCTTTTTGCATTCTGTCTCTCAATCAGCAAAGAGGATCTCGAGAAATGTCCCCAGATTATCCTTGCCTTCGAGCGTCCGCAGATTGTACACCTTGGTGTATTAGCAGCACGGCTATTCGCCCACCACTCCGACGGTCGTCCCGCTGGGGATCAAATTCTTCTCAAAGGCATCCTCGCTGAGATCGGCGGCGATGGCGCAGTTGCGGCCGATGCGTGTGTGAGCCGGGATCAGCGTATTCTTGCCGGCGACGGTGAGGCCACTGTGCAGGCTGGCCGTGACATTGGGTGTCCAGTCGTCTCCCCAGCCTACGCAGGACCCCGCCCCGACCCGGACACGCTTGTCTAGGATGGCGTGGTCAACTACCGCGTTCTCCTCGATCACTGCGTCGGTCATCACGATGGAGTGGCGCACGACGGCTCCTCGTTGCACCATCACCCCTGGTGAGAGCACCGAGTGCTCCACGGTGCCCTCGATGACGCAGCCGTCTGTGAAGAGGGAATGGGTTATGGTCGCCTTGCTGCGGATGCTGACCGGGGGGCGTTCTTCGCTACGGGTGTGGATGATCCACTCCCGATCAAGCAGGTCTAGCCGGGGCTCGTCTACCAGCAGATCCATGTGGGCCTGCCAGTAGGCATCAATGGTACCTACGTCCACCCAGTAGCCGTGGTACGGGAAGGCGTAAACCCGGTGGGTCTCCATCATCTGTGGAATGATGTTGCCGCCAAAGTCGTGGCGTGATCCGGGCTGGGCGTGGTCGGCCGTCAGGATTTCGCGCAGCGCATCGGTATTGAAGGCATAGATGCCCATTGATCCCAGGGTGCCTCTGGGCTGTGTGGGTTTCTCCTCAAAACCGATGACTTTATATTCCTCGTTAGTCTCCAGGATGCCAAAGCGGGGGGCCTCTTCCGGCGCAACGCGCAACGTGGCGATGGTCAGATCGGCCCCATGATCCAGGTGGAAAGCGACCAGCACGTCGTAGTTCATCTTGTAGACGTGGTCGCCGCCGAGGATCAGGACGACATCGGGGCGGTGGTGACGGATGAAGTCCAGGTTCTGGTAGATGGCGTCGGCGGTGCCCCGGTACCAATCGGGATCGCGGCGGCCTATGTAGGGTTGCAACAGGGTGACGCCGCCGGTTACACGATCCAGGTCCCAGGGCCAGCCGGACTGGATGTGGTCGTTGAGCGAGCGGGGCCGGTATTGGGTGCAGATACCAACGGTGAAGATACCCGAGTTGGAGCAGTTGGAGAGTGTGAAGTCAATGATGCGGTATTTGCCAGCAAAGGGCACAGCGGGCTTGGTCCGTTTTTGTGTTAGTACACTCAATCGGCTGCCCGCACCGCCTGCCAGAATCATCGCCAGTGTGTGCATCCCGCCTCCTATGTTCCATGCACCTCAAGCGCCCGCCGGTACAGTTTTACGTACTCCTGTGCCGAGGCTGACCAAGAGAAGTCAACTTTCATTCCTCGCTGCTGCAATCTACGCCACGCCTTTTTGTTGTGATAGACCTTCAGCGCCTGCTCCAACGCGGCCTGGCATGCCTGGGGAGTGTAGTCCATGAAGGTGAACCCTGTGCCACGGCCTCGCTTGGCTTTGTAATCAGCAACCGTATCGGCCAGCCCGCCTGTCATTCTCACGATGGGCACGCAGCCGTAGTGCATCGCGATCATCTGTCCCAACCCGCACGGCTCGACACCGCTGGGCATCAGGAACATATCTGCGCCGGCGTATATGCGTCGTGCCAGCACGTCGTCGAACTTGAGAAAGACACGCATTCTGTCGGGGAAGCGGGCCTGGATCCGCTCGAACATTTCGTGGTACTGGGGCTGACCAGTGCCGAGCAGGACGAACTGGGCCTCTCCTTTCAGAAGCCATTCCAGCACCGGTTCCATCAGGTCCATACCTTTGACTTCGTCCAGCCGCGAGACCATCCCAACCAGAGGCGCATCGGGTCGTACGGGGAGGCGCGCCTGTTGCTGCAAGGCGGTCTTATTGGCAGCCCGCCGGTCCAGTGTCTTGACGTCGAAGCGATGGGGGACGTTGGGGTCTGTGGCCGGGTTCCACTGTTCGTAGTTAATCCCGTTGAGCACGCCGAAGAGCCGATCCTGCCGCTCTCTCAGCAAGGGATCCAGCCCCATCCCCATCTCTGAGGTGAGGATCTCCTGCGCGTAGCGCTTGCTGACGGTATTGGTCAGATCGGCGTGGGCGATGCCCTGCGCCATCCAGTTCACCGTCCCAGGCTGCTCGACGGGCAGATGCTTCACGTGTTCCATCTGCGCGAAGGTCAGGATCAGCCGTCCGGCGATGCCTTGGTAGGCCAGGTTGTGAATGGTGAAAAGGGTGGCGATGTCGTTGAAAAAGGGATCCCTCTGACCTACCGTGTTTAGCCAAGTCGGCACGATGCCGGTGTGCCAGTCGTTGGCGTGTATCACGTCCGGTTTCCAGTCCAGGAGATGGAGCGCGGCGAGGGATGCCTGCCCGAAGACGGTGAATCGCTGGGCGTCGTCCTCGAAGCCGTAGATGCGGTCGCGGGAGGAGAAGTAATGTTCATTCCAGATGAGATAGACAGGGAGTTCCCTGTTGGTTTTCCCATCAATGGTGCTGCCGATCAGATGGACGTACTCCTCCCCAGGCCCGACTGGGATAGGAAAAGGGTCCCCGATCGTCTCCATGCGGAACTGGTCGCTGCGGATGGTGCCGTAGCGCGGTATCATCAGCCGCACATCGTGGCCCAGCGCCCGGATGGCGCTGGGCAGCGAACCGGCCACGTCGGCCAGCCCACCCACCTTGGCGAAGGGCACCGCCTCAGCGGCAAGGAATAGGATTTTGAGAGGCTTTCTGGTCATAGTCCGACTCCTTCAGGATAGATGTATCTGTCTCGTATTTATGTTTATGATCCGTCGGCGAAACGGTTGCGCCGGGCTTTGATCTTTTCCGCGATCTCGTGGTGGATCTCGCGTAGCGTCCCCATGTTACCGGTGGATGTGTTAGTCGTCACGCGGGAATGGGCGTGGGCGTGCGGGTGGGGAAGGGGGTGGAGGTGGGTATGGGAGTTGGCGTGACGTGGCGTGGTGGCACGAGCGTCGCTGCCAGGCTAAGCCCCATGCTGATGACGACCAGAAGGCTGATGGTCCAAAATATGATACGCGTTCGCCGTGATTTTGAGCGCCGCACGGTACCTCCTGTGAGCGGTTGCTGTTTGGCATTTCATTATAGCACAGCGGTGGGGAGACACAAGCGGGGTGAACTTAACATTTTGTACATGCTGGTGTTGAAGTGTGTCACGTCCATTTGGGCCAGCCACTACTTGGCCCGCTGCGCAGGCCGTGCGTACCTTAAAACTGTCGTTACCCTATTGACAATGCCAACTTTTCGTTGTATAATGACCATAAGTCAGTTAATGACCGTGAGTTAGCACAAAAGGTGTCTATGTGACGACCAGAGCGCGTCGCGAGCGGGAAAAAGAAGAGCGGCGGCAGTCCATCCTCCGGGCGGCCCGTGAGGTTTTTTTTGAGAACGGCTTTCACCGCGCCACTGTGGATAATGTGGCCGAGCGGGCGGAAGTCAGCAAGGGCACTGTATATCTATATTTTGAGAGCAAGGAGACAATCCTTGCTCATTTGCTTTTAGAGGGGCTGGATGAATTGACCAAGGAGTTGGAGCAAGCTTATGCAGTGGATGAATCCATCGCTGCCGAGGAGCGGTTACGGAGGTTGGGCTGGGCCTACCTCCGGTTTTTCCAGCGGGAGCCCATCTATTTCCGTTTCCTGACGGCGATGGATCGAGGGCGGTTCCAGGAGACGGTCACTCCCCAGGTTTATCAGGAAGTCCTGGAGGCCAGCCTGGAGGGGGTGAACTGGGTGGTGCGGGCCATTGAGCAGGGCCTGCGGAATGGACGGTTTGGGTGCTGCGACGTGAGGCAGGCTGCCGCTACGCTTTGGGCCACTATGAACGGGGTGCTGGAGTTGATGAGCCACCCGTTGCGACGGGAGATGGTGGGGGTGAGTACGGGGGTTCTGTATCGCACCGCTATGGAGGTGGTGCTCCGGGGATTGCAGGCAACTGAATCAAGGGAGTGAGTTACTCTGGTTGAGGAGAACAGGTAGACTTCGGTAGCCTATCAGATCAAGAAGGAGGTTAGCATGAAGGAAGTGGTGATCGTCAGTGGGTGCCGCACGGCGATCGGCAGGCATGGTGGGGCCTTCCGTACTATCCCTGCCCAAAACTTGGCCGCGGCGGTGTTCAAGGAGGCTGTCAAGAGAGCGGACATTGACCCCAACGTGATTGACGACATCATCCTGGGATGCATTGGCCAGGGAAGCGATGCGGCCAACATCGGTCGCGTGGCGGGTTTGATGGCGGGCCTCCCCGTACACGTGCCCGGATGCACCATCCAACGCAACTGCGTGTCCGGAACGATGTCCATCAGCATGGCTTACCAGGCTATCCAGGCTGGCGATGGGGAGGTGTTCCTCTGCGGCGGCGTCGAGAGTATGTCCACCGCGCCCTACATCGTGCGCGGTGCCCGCTGGGGCCTCAAGCTGCGCCATACTACCTTTGTAGATGGCCTCTGGGAGGGGCTCACGGACCCTGTCTGTGGTCAGATTATGGGACGCACGGCTGAGAACCTGGCCATGATGTACGACATCAGTCAGGAGGAGCAGGACGAGTACGCGGTCAAGAGCCACAAGAAGGCCTTCCGTGCCACGCGGATGGGCAAGTTTCGGGATGAGATCGTCCCCTTCCGGGTCTCCAAGAAGGTGGCCGGACAGGAGGTGGCCTACGAGGACATCGCCGAGGACGAGTGCATCAACCCCGGCCTGACGGTGCAAAAGGCCGCTCTCTATCCAACGGTGTTTAAGAAGGGCGGCACCGTCACTCCGGCCAATGCTTGCCCGCTCTCCGACGGCGCGGCGGCGGTGGTCGTGATGACGGCCGAGAAGGCGAAGGCACTGGGGGTGAAGCCGATGGCCACCATCCGCAGTTACGCCTACTCTGCCGTTCCACCGGACATCATGGGTATTGGCCCAGCCTACGCCACGCCCATGGCGCTGGAGCGTGCTGGCCTGAAACTCACCGATATTGACCTGATCGAACTCAACGAGGCCTTCGCCGCTCAGGTTCTGGCCGTGGGCACGGAACTGGAGGATCAAGGCTGGGACTGGGAGAAAATCAACGTCAACGGCGGCGCTATCGCGCTGGGCCATCCCGTCGGCTGCACGGGTACTCGTATCGTGGTCACGCTGATGTATGAGATGATCAAACAGGACGCCGCACTTGGTGTGACGACCGCCTGTGTAGGTGGCGGTCAGGGTGGCACGATGATTATCGAGCGTCAGTAGCGGATACGCAAGTCAAGGAGGAAGGGCTATGGCAGACTTATCTATCTGGCAGGATAAGAAAGCGCGGGAGGCTTTCATTGCCAAAGGCAAGGAGGTCTTCGAGAAGATCAAGGGAGAGCTGGAAGGCCAGGAGGGACTGGTGATCGTGGCCGTCGAGCCAGAGAGCGGCGATTACTTCATTGGCCAGACACTTGGCCAGGCCGACCGGGCCGCGTTCGAGAAATACCCCGACCAGTGGGTCTACTTTGTTCGCCTGGATAACCCGGACGCAGCGATCCCTCTGCCCACGTGGTAGCGTGGGAAGCTGGTAAATTGGTAGGTTGGAAAACTGGTATGGGGGTAGGCCGACACACTACCTGACCCATACCAAGCATAAGGAGGTGACGAATGTATATCTTCAAAGCCGCAGTGGTCGGTGCAGGGACGATGGGCGGGGAAATCGCCCAGGTCATCACGTACTCCGGCCTGCCGGTGGTGCTCAAAGACGTTGACCAGGAGATGTTGGACAAGGGGATGAAGAGGGCCCGCTCTATCTACCAGCGTCGGGTGGACAAGGGCAAGATGAGCGCCGGCGACATGGAGTCCAAACTGGACCTGATCACGCCGACCCTCACCTACGACGAGTTTGGGGACGTGGACATTGTCATCGAGGCGGTGCCCGAAAGGATGGAGATCAAGCGAGCCGTGTTTAGAGAATTGGGCGAGGTCTGCCCGGATGAGACGATCTTCGCCAGCAACACCTCGGCCCTTTCGATCTCTGAGATGGGCGCGGCTACCAGAAAGCCTCATAAGGTCATCGGCATGCATTTCTTCAACCCCGCCAGTGTTATGAAACTGGTGGAGGTCATCCCTGGCCTCGATACCGGCCAGGAGACGGTGGACGACGTGGTGATGTTCTCCGAGAGTCTGCGCAAGCTCCCGGTGGTGGTCCAGGAGTGCCCGGGCTTCCTGGTCAACCGGCTCTTGATGCCTTACCTCAATGAGGCAACCAAGGCGCTGGGGGAAGGGGCAGCGACGGCGACGGAGATTGACCGGGCCATCGTGGAGTGGGGGATGCCAATGGGGCCTTTCACGTTGATGGATATGCTGGGCATTGACGTGTGCGGCCACGTGGGAGATTACCTCTACTGCGAGTACGGCGAACGGATGAGCCCAGCACCGCTGTTCTTCAAGCTGATCGAGGCCGGGCGGATGGGTGAGAAGTCCGGCGTTGGTTTCTACGACCATCCCGGCGGCGAGTCGGACGTGGTCAATGGGATGATCGAGGAACTCCGGGAGTCCGGCGCGGTGCCTACCGGCACCAAGTTCACCGTCGAGCGCTTGATGTACCCTCTGATCAACGAAGCTGCCCTCTGTGTCCAGGAGAACATCGCCAGTATCACCGACATTGATATGTCTATGGTCGCCGGCACGGGGATGACCTATGGCGGCGAGCGCATTGGCCCCCTGGTCATCGCCGACAAGATCGGCCTGGACGTGGTGGTGGAGAGACTAGGGGAGTTG
>Ga0190284_1001128_pt1 | contig 12373 bp, 10 predicted proteins | sample 48691812_MG_FD_161668 | JGI IMG/M metagenome (GOLD analysis project Ga0190284, IMG submission 161668) | Hydrothermal vent microbial mat bacterial communities from Southern Trench, Guaymas Basin, Mexico - 4869-18-1-2_MG | ecosystem: Environmental > Aquatic > Marine > Hydrothermal vents >...
GATCGTGCATTTTCGATGCGCCCTCATGCGTGCCATCGGTGCCGGTTACCTTGTCCATATCACCTCCGACATCAGCATCGGCAACGCCTTCGCAGGCGATCAGCGGGCTGACATCCAAACGGTCATCAAGATTTTTGTTGAGCCAGATAGCGGCTTTGGTGCTGTAGCCCTCGCCGGTGGGACCGGTCTGCTGTTCATAGCTTCCATCGGTGCCAATCATGCTCATCCCGCAAGTGCCGGTATGGCCGGCGCGGCGGAACTCATTGATACGCATCACGCTGCCGTCAGACATCTTGCACAGAATGGTTTCATTGCTGAAGGGGTTCTTCCAATAGTTGTCTTCGCGGGCATAGAAATTGTATTCTCTGTATTCTTTTTCAGCTTCATCCTTGGGCGGCAGCTTATATTCACGATTATCTTCGATGCCCATCCCGCAGACATGCGTAGCGTGGGCGCCGGTCACCGAGACGACCATGCTGGTCGAGTGTGTCGGGTAGAACATCGGCGGAATGCCAAACTTCTGCTGCCACTCATCTCCGAGGCGCCATTTGGCTATATCTATACAGCCATGAAGATAGTCATGAATGTATTCGCCTTCGGAATAGACGATCTGGCCAAACTCACCCTTTTGAAACTTGTCGCGGCAGAAAAGGGTGCAGGGATAGTAATAACTCGTCTCGCCGATCATATAGATCTGGCCGGTTTCTTCGACGGTTTTGACCAGCTCGGTAATCTCTTCCATCGAGACCGCAGACGGTACTGCCGAATAGACATGCTTGCCCGCTTTCAAGGCCTGTACCGCATGAGGCCCATGCAGATGATGCTGGGTGATGACAGCGATGGCATCGACATCGCTTTCGCACAGTGCGTCCAGCGACGGATAGCTTTCAGTAATCTCGAACTTCTTGCACTTTTCTTTGAGTTTTTCTGCGTCCAGATCGCACAATACGACGCTGTCCACATCCGGATGCGCCTTAAACAGCGGAATAAAACAATCCGCAAAGGCTCCGGTTCCACACATTCCCATTTTGATACCCATGATAATACTCCATGTAAAATTGGGCCTGTTTCAAAAATTTTTTCCGAATCCAAACGCTGAATTCGATAGCTGTATGAAAGAGCTAGCCCTGCTTCTCGTTCTCACACAGCGATTGTTTTCAATAACCGGTTAACTAAGTTTTGAGCGAAGCGAGCGTTTCCAGTACAAATGGCACGGTCTCCTGCCAGTTAGGAGGCACGTCTTCGCTTATTTGCAGGCAGAACCGTTTGGGCCCAGCTTGCTGAACTATTCCGGTAATTTTCTCAGCCAGTTCCGCTTTGGGCGCGCGGTACCATTGTAGATTCGGATGCACCCAGAGGAACTTGTCAGGCCAGGCTTGCCGGGCCTCCCGTATCGTCATGTTTCCCTCCGGCGGCTCGGTCAGCGAGTCTATACCGTCGATGTCAAGAGCTGCAATATCTTCCGCTACCACTTTAAGTTGGCCATCGTAATGAACCAACAAACGCTTGCCCGCGGCGTTCATTATTTCGAGAATCTGCTTGTATAAAGGTGCCATATGCCGCTTGTAGTAAACGGGGCCTAGCGTTTCGATGGAAAGATTTTCCCAAAGTTTAATCTGGGTAGCAGGCGTCTTTACAGCCTGGCGAATCTCCTCCAGCTTGATCTCGTTCAGCACCTCCACAAGATGCAAAAGCTCGGGGAGATCGTAAGCCAGGTCCATAGAGAACCGCTCCAAGCCAACCCAGTCGATCTGCAAAACCATCAATGGCGTTCTGCCCAGGCCCAGGCCATGAAGTTGACCAACCGTAATTCCACGGTCGCCAAGAGCAGCTTCGGATTCAACGAAAGGCCTATCGTCGGAAGTTATACGCACGCCCTCCAGAGCATGGGCCATGATACTGTAATCCTCGGGAGTTTTGATAAAATGCTCCTGCTTCCACTCGCCCAGATACCACTCGTGCAATTCCCCCTTGTCCGTAATCAGCCGAATGTCGCGACGCGTTTGTCCTTCCTGCTGAGAGGTAGTTTCCACAAGCTCGAAGCTGGGGTGCTCGTGCCTGACGAGGTTGGCATGGTTGATCTGACCAAGCCCAGCATCAAAGAGAGATTCCCAATCGGCAGTAGTAAGTCGGTTTTTTGCAAACCAGTCATAAACTGCATAAATAGGATGTTCGACAATTTCGCCTGACAGCGCAAGTTCAAACCTGCGTCGTACACTTTGCGATGACATGTTTTAGCCCTTAATTATAGGTGTTACAGCTTATCGCCGAATTATTTCCAGCGTCATATTTTCTTGCAGTTACTTTAATCCGTACTTGTTTGCCGCCTCTTTGGGCGACAGGCCTTTGTTAATAACATCGTTCAGGGCCTTTGTGATAATTTTGGGATCTTTGGCCATGAAAATATTTCTTCCGAAGATAATACCGCTAGCCCCCTGCTGAACCGAGTCGTAGGCTTTTTGAAGCACAGCCAGGTCTGTGTTCAACTTATCAGCTCCGATAGTAAACACGGGGACTGGAGTGTTTTCTATAACTTCGTGAAACTTTTTACCTGTGTAAAAAGTCTTGATAAAGTCAGCTCCAAGCTCAGCCATAATTCGCGAAATTCTCTTCACCTTATCGTGCACCTGCTGAGCGGTTTTTTCCGTGTGTTCCACAACATAGCATTCTCCGATAAGCGGGATGCCGAGCTTTTCTTTTTGGCGAACGATTTCTGAAAATATTTCGACATTATTAACTTCCATCGCTCGATTGTCTTTTTCTTCCAGGAACAAAGAGCAGATTATAGCTTCAGCCCCAGCCTCTACTGCCTCTTCCACATTTGTGCAGATAGTAGTAAAGCCTTCCCTGTAATCAAGCGGATAGTAAAACGAGGAAGACCAGTTTATACGAACCACCGGCGCGGGAGCATTGGGTTTTGCGAACAGATCCCAGTTCCTCTTCAGCATAAACCTGGGCAGCAGCAGGGCATCTGTGGTCATGCAATTTTTGATTGCTTCTCTCGCATCTTCGATGCCAGGCTGAACGCCATATTCGACGACATGGTCAAGCGCAGATATTACCAGGTTCTTTTTGTTTCTGAAGAATTTTTTGATTCGGATATTTTTTCCTGACATAGAATTTTCCTTTTTATACAAGGGTTATTTTTACCATTTGGCCTCTAAGTTTTCGCACTGCTGCGGGGTTCGCTTTTTTATCCGTAATAAGCTCATCCATGTTTTTTATTTGCAAGTATCTAGCCAGACCTGTTCTTGGCAATTTTGAGCTGTCCGCTACCACTATTACCTTGCTTGCATTGAAAGCCATCTTTTCGGCGATGCGGGCTGTGTCCAAATCCCCGGCAAAACTCCCGCGGACAGGGTCTATTCCATCGCTGCCCAGAAAGGCCACGTCCGCAGCGAATCTGTCCAGCATGGTTTCGCTGTATGGGCCTATGAGGTCGGGGTTTTTCTGCCGAACCTGGCCGCCGAGGAGTTGGAGCTGGATGTTTTCCTTCCCCCACAATTCGCTGGTGATAACCAGGCTGCCGGTGATGACGGTGCAACGAATATTCATTCGCGACAAGGCCCGGGCAATTTCCAGCGTCGTCGTGCCAGTGTCCAAAAAGACAATCTGGCCGTCGCTGATTTTCCCCGCCCCAGCCAGGCCTATCCGCCGCTTTTGAGCGATATTAGCCTGGTGACGCTCGTCGAAGGCAAACTCGAAACTTATCCGCTTGGCAGCCATCGCTCCGCCATAGCAGGGTAGAGCGACCCCGGAGTTTTGCAACTCCTTCAGGTCTCGACGGATGGTCATCTCGCTGACCCCGAATCGGCCTGCCAGCTGGGCGGTCGACACGTTCCGCTGCGAGGAAAGTATCCCGGTCAGCTCCGCTCGCCGCTTTTTACCTTGTGCTGAACTTCTTGGCATAATGTCGTATTGTGTTACATTCAAACATAATTGTCAATACAATTTCTCGAATTTTACAATTTTATTTGAGCTGCCGAAAAGCGGTTATCCGTTATCAGAGCGTGTTGGCCATTTGCTGGCGTTGTCTCGACATGGGCCTGGCCTTGGCAAGTCCCCGCCGACGGGGAACAGAGAGCTGCCCCCCCGAAAAACCTCCTGCCAGAAAATCCGGTCGCTCACTTCTGACTTAGCAGTTAAAAAAACGGGACCAGTGAGCTAATTGCAAAACTATTCGGGCATGCAGCACAGCCGCCCTCGGCTGTGGTTTTCCGTAGCATGGGCGGAACGCCCATGCTACGGCTTGGATGTTTGTTTTACGCTTGCGAGGTTCAGATGTCTTTTGCCAGGCTCGAATGCCACGACGGTTTTGTCGCAGATTATTTCCACTCCGCCGGCGTCGGTGGTGCAGATTTGCAGCCCAGCTTTGATAGGCTTGCGTGAAAAGACGCTCGCGAAATACTGTTGTCCCGCAAGGTTGGCTGAGAGTTGGACGTACCTGTCAGCTCGGCCATAGTCCAACGCTCGCGAGGAGCAGTTGGCCATGGCGGGGGCGCTGGCTGCCAGTGCGAAGTTCAGCCTGGCTACCTGGCCCGTGATTTGGCCCGTCAGGGTTTTTTCGTCGAAATCGATTTTCCCGCCCGTATGCCAGAACATATCAACCTGATCCAGCCTCGGCAGGTTCAGCTCATCCAGCACGATAAGCGACTGGCCTGTCGAGAAACCCGGAGCCAGGAGCATTACGACGTGTCGCAAAAATCGCACGCCATCGCCACAGGCATTCTCGGCGTCGCAGACCACCCAGCGATATTCGTCGCCCGCCCGCGAGTCGCGAATGAGTCCCTGCGCGTCAGGCCTATGGTCTTCCTCCGCTACGACGATCGTGTTGTGCGACCGGGCCTGGATTTCGTAAAAACCACCCCGGGCCAACGAGAAATAGTCGCTCCCCTCGTCCGGCGGATGGCCCAGGTCGACGAGCATCATCTCGCCATCGACCTGCATCTGCAAGCTGTTCATATCGTGCTGGGCATGACTCGTGGCCAGGTCGCCGGTTTTGGCAGCTACGTAAAAATCAGGCCTGGGCCAATTGTCCGCCATCGCCGCCCAGCCTATCTGATGAAAAACCTTCACAGGCTCAAGCTCGGGAGCCTTGGCGGTTTTTTGTGGCGAGTCCGGGCGCAGCAGCAGGGCCAGGCCTGCCTGGGACCACTCGGTGGTCGTTACGTCGTGTTGGAAGGAGTAAGTGTCCAGCCACCATGTTATTTCGTCGCGGTCGAAGTAGCGGGCCAGCAGGTACAGCGCCCCGTGCAACGGCATTTTTGCGGAGTCGCCAAAGCTGGCGGGCCTGCCGTTGGGACTGAAGTAGATTGGGAACAGGCCCGTCTCCACCATGCCGCGATGGTGCAGCAGTTTCTGATCGTCCAGCAAGCCATCGCAAGCCAGGCCGAAGAGCAGCACATATCGCAGCGCGTAGCCCCAATATCCCAGGCCCTCGTCCCAGCCTCCCTCGCGACCAAGGTCGTCGAAGAAATGTCCAAGCCCAGTTCGGGCAAGGTCGTAGGCTTGGGAAGCCCGGTCGTTTTGGTCGTCCATCGCCAGGGCGACCAGGCCACACGCGGAGTTTATCACAGCTCCCCAGTGGTTCACCGAGCTGTACCACCAGACGCCTTCCTGGACGGATTGGCAGTAAGGCTCGATTACTCGCTGGTTGAGCGTGGCGATAATTTTCTCGCGTTGTGCTTCGCTGAGACAATCCCACAGCCAATCCAGCCCGACCACCGCAGCGACCCCAGCCTCGGCTGTGCAGAGGTCGACGGTGAGATTGGTTCGGCTGGGGTCGACCCAGGTGCTCCAGTTGACCAGGTTCATCAGCTCTTCGACAGCCCGGCTGCGGAACGCTTCGTTCGAGTCGATCGCGTCGGCGATGACCAGGTCGAATATTCTACCCTGCGACCCGCGCGCGGTGGTCAGAGCGGCGTTTTGCCTGCCATTGGCCCAGGCAGCCTGCCAGTTCATCTCGACCATCGGCGAGCTTTGCAGAATCAGCCCGCAACGCCTGGTAAGCACGTCGTAAAACTCGTCGAAGGGTCTTTGCGAAATCCGCGACCGCAACGATCGCAACGTATCCAAATCAGCCAGTATGCCTCGTCTCATTCGTCTAATCTTTCAGTAGTCAGGAGTCAGGAGCCAGTAGTCAGTAAAAGCAAAAACAGCAGAAACAGCAGAACACTAATGACACGAATAAAAAACGAATGTCACGAATTTTGTTTTTAACTTTTTCTTCCTTGTCATTCCCGCGAAGCTTGTCCTCGACCCGATCGGGGAGCGGGAATCCATGTTTTTTCTTTGTTTTTTTCCTTTGTCATTCCCGCGTAGGCCACGGCTATGTCATCCATTTGTCTTAGGCGAACATCAGGCGTCGGCCTTTGGGTTTTGGCACGGCCCGGCCTGACTCTTGGGCGGTTTCGACCCACAGCTCCGCAGCAGTGCGGATATTCGCCAGTGCAGCTTCGTGAGTATCCCCATGAGCCATGCAGCCTGGCAGTTCCGGTACTTCCGCGACAAAGGCCTTGTCGTCTTCGCTCCAAAATACGATTATTTCATACTTATCCATTTGCATCACCTGCCATCTTATACTTCACAATCACGCGTCGTGCCTGTCGTACCTGACAAGGCTTTGCTTTGGAGCCATCTCTCTGCAAGTTCACCGGTTCGACGATACCTGTTCGTCGGAAAATGTGATGGCTACCTTTGACTCTTTCCTCAAAACCCAGCGACAACATCAAGTTTCGTAAGTCCATGAACGCAATGTTCGTGTCCGATGTACCACGCAATACGGACTCAAGTGTTTTTTTTGATGGAACCCATCGGCGAAATTATATCACAATGGTTGGCGGATGTGTATACTTTGGTTATGGGTAAATTGACGACGACACAAACCTTGGCCAGGCTGGGGGAGGCGCCTTTGTTCTCCGCTATGGGTCAGGCGGAGTTGGCGGGGTTGCTCCGCGCGTGTTTGGTGCGAGACTTCCAGGCCAGATCGCAGGTGTTTCGCCCGGGCCAGCCGGCGGAGAGTTTTTACGTTATCCTGGCTGGGCGAGTGAAAATTTCCAAAACGTCCGCAGCTGGCGACGAGCAGATACTGCACCTTTACGGGCCTGGCCAAACCTTCGGCGAGGCTGCGATGTGGGCTGGCAGCGATTATCCAGCCGGGGCTGAGACTCTCAGCGACGCGACACTGCTTGTCGTCCGCCGGGCTGCGTTGAGGTCGCTGCTGAAAAAAGACCCCGACCTGGCCCTGGCGATGCTAGCTGGCCTGGCTGCCAAGCTGCGAGAGTTCAATCAGCTAATCGCCCAGCTTTCACTGCGCGACGTCCCAGCCAGGCTGGCAGAAGTTTTGCTGAAAATCTCCGCCGGGACGGGTTTTGATTCGTTCGACCTGCCACAAAGCAAACGACAGCTCGCGTCGCAAATCGGCACGGTTCCCGAGACGCTCAGCAGGGCGTTGCAAAAACTCAAAGCCGCCAAGTGGATAGCTGTGCAGGGGGCGAACATAACCATCCTCGACAAGGGAGCGTTGGAAAATCTTGTGCGTTAGCGGATGGGCGTGGTAGAATCCGCGACTATGAAACGATGCGGACTTATTTTCGCCATGATCTTTGTGGGCGCTTTGCTGCCTGGCTGCGGGCCATTGCCACCGGTGAAGCTGAAAACCGTCAGTCTGGCCAAGACGATAGACTACGACAATCTCGCTGCGGTGCTGGATCGTGCCCTGGATAAGCGAGGCTATGTCGCTCCGACGCTCATGAGCGATGTCGAGGGGAAGCTTCTCGCCCAGCTACAACAGCTAGCCAAGCTAGGCCCGACCACCGCTCCGGCACAGTTGCCAAGCCTGGGCCAGAGGCTTGCATATTGGTACAACGCCCGGGCCGCCTGGTCGATATACCTGGCGATGGACTTGCACCGGGCCAAGCGGAAAACGGTCGTAGGCTTGACGTCGCGGAGTTTTCCTCTGGATGGCCAACGGCTGACCCTGGCGGATATCGACGCGAAACTTTACGCCCTGGCTGGCCTGGAAGCTGTTATCGCGGCGCCGAGCATGAACGAGCATCGCGCGGAGCTGCCACGGAAACCGTTCGACCCAAAGACGATTCAGCAGGAAATCGCCCGCCGATTCAATAGCTACATCGGCGACCGTGGCCGATTCATTATCGATATCGAGACGCAACAGATTCGTTTTGCCCCGATATTTTGGCAATACCGCACGGAAATACTCCGATGGCATAACAAGTTGTATGGCGCCCCTCAGGCAACGCTGAGTACCGCGCTGCTGCCCCGGGTAACAGGCCTGGCTGGCTATAGACTCCAACAAGCGGTGGGATACAAATGCGTGCAGGATACAAAACCCGCAGAGCTGACCATTACAGGTGATTAGTGTCCATTCGTGGTTCTAACATCCTGAACGGTTACAAAAAATCTAAAATCTTCAAGTCCTTCATGGTGAATTACTTCATAATGAATTTTTGTATAGCGAGAAAAAGCCTGGCTGTTGTCAGAGTTTTGACATGAGAAAATTTCTAGTCATTTTGTTGTTGCTGCCAGGCTGTGTGCCGGGCGAGATGCAGACCGGGCCTGGTCAGCCTGGCCGACTTGCCGGGCCTGGGGTTTGGGTTGCCTCGGAGATGGTAACCCTCGCTGAAGACACGCCGCGGTTTGCCGACGATTCCGTCCTGGCCAGCGACGGCAAGACCGTCTCGCTGTTCTCCGCAGCCAACGAGACGCTCAGCTTTCAGCTGATTATCGACGCCGCCGCCGGGCTGAGAGCGGTGCGGATATCGCCAGGGGCACTTTACGCGGGCCATCCCGGCCAGGTGGAGACACCCACGATAGCAGCTTCCAATATCCGCGTGTTCCGCATGTTGCCGGTGCGGGTTACCAGGTTCCCCGCATGGTATATCAGGCTGGCGAGCGAAGAGCCAAAACCCACCAACCTCTACGACGCCCTCGTCCCGGCCAATGCTCCGACGGGCGGCCAGCCCTATGACATCAAGCCAGGCCAGCGACTTGCGATTTGGGTAGACATGGCTGTGCCTCGCAACGCCGAGCCTGGGCTGTATCGCGGGGAAATAGCCGTCACTGCTGGGCTGGAACAAAAGCGGAAAATCCGCGTCGAGCTAAAGGTGCACGACTTTGTGCTGCCCGAAACTCAGCCTATCGCAGCGGTGGGCGCGTTCGATTATCGCACGGTTTTCCGGACGTTCATCACCGGCAAAGATAGGCCTTACGAGCCGGAGTATCTCGACTTCGACAACCCCCAAGCCCAGCAAGGCCTGGCTATTATCCGACAAATGATGCGACTGGCCCACAAGCATAGACTAGGCCTTTTCGACCGCCAGGTGCGACCGCGAATACACCGCGACCTGGCAGGCCAACTGAAACTGGACTGGAGCGACTATGACAGAATCGTCGGCCCGTACCTGTCCGGCGAAGCGTTCGACGACCGCGTCGGCACCCCAGCCTGGCCTATCCCGTTTAGCCAAGCCTGGCCCGTGCCGAAATACTACGGCGGCCTCGACAGCGAGTCGTACGCGGCAACCGCGACCAAAATCGTCCGCCTGTGCGCAGAACATTTTCGCGACAAACTCAAGGCGACCGAGCAGATATTCGCCTGGCCATACCGGGGCGAAGTCTCCGCCGGAGCCTTTGCCAAATACGACAGACTCGCGAAAATCGTCCGCCGGGCTTCGCCTGAAATTCCGCTGCTCTGTCAACTGCCCACCAACCCGCCAGCTATGACAGGCTGGACGCCGCCTGGCGATTTCGCTTCGTTGGTGGACATCCTCGCCCCGCCCGCCCAATGGCTAAACCCAGGCCAGGCCCAGGCGATGCGAACGCCTCTCAACCCGCTGGCTGGGGTTTGGCTGGCCCGATCAGACCCGCCGTATCTGCCAAGTCTGTCAGCCATCGCCACCGCCGCGGACGTGCGGGCCTTGCCCTGGTTCGCGATGAAATATAACTGCACGGGCTTGTTCCTGCCCGAGGTTCTCAACTGGTCGGGCGAGGTTTTCCGCGACCCCGCCGGGGCACAGGCCAGGCTGTTCTATCCGGGCAAAGCTCTGGGAATCGCCGGCGTCCTGCCTTCGGTCAGGCTGAAAAGACTCCGCCGGGGCATGCAGGATATCGCGTACGTCTGGATTCTCCGCCAAAGGGCCCGAGGCAAGATCGCCCAGGCGATTCTCGACGCGATGGTTCGCTACGCGGGCCAGGCTGGGGCTGGGGACAATTATCTCGACCCGCGAATCGCGGGCTGGGTGCAGCATGGCCCGACGTGGATACGTGCCCGAAAACTGCTTACCGAAGAAGTGCTCCAAGCTGTTCATCCACGGGCCAAGACCGCCCGGCAGCAGATTGCTGATAAAGTCCGCTGGCAGCAGTTCAGCAACCGTGCCCATAGGCTACGGATCGAGCGAGTCCGGGCGAAGATGAGCTACGGCCAGGCCCCCAGCCAGGCCCAGCCGGGCCAACCCTGGCGAGCAACGATACTGGTGGACATGTACAACGAATACGACCGCCCGCTGGGTTGCACGGTAAAAATCTCAGCCTTACCGCGGGGTTGGAAGGGCCTGGTGGGCCAACACCGCGTGATAAACTTCCCGCCCGGCGCCCAGCGGGTCGCCAAGCTGGTGGTCGAGGGCCCAGCCTTGCCCATCACACCCGACGGCAAGATACCCGTCGAACTGAAACTCACCACCGACGCGCCCAGCGAGGTCGCGATAAAAACCGCTGTGCCGTTCATCCACACCAGCGTCTTCGCCAAGCCGCCGACCATCGATGGCTTGCTGAACGATTGGCCAACCAGGCCCGCCAATACCGCGGGCAACTTCAGGCTGCTTGGCAGACGGGGCGAAACCATCGCGCCGAGCAAGAGCAAGCTGGACGACTCGCCAGGCCAGGCCCGCCGGGGGACACTCGCCTTTGCGATGGTCGACGACGAAAATCTCTACCTCGCCATCCGCTGCCAGGAACCAAACCTGCCGGGCATGAAGTTCACCAACAGCAACACCGTCCGCTATCAACAGCTCCTGGCCTGCGGGGAAGACCTCGTGGAAATTCTGCTCGACCCAGGCTGCCAGGCCAAAGGCCCGCAAGACCTCTACCACATTGTCGTCAAGCCCAACGGCGTGATGATCGAGGAAAAAGGCATCGCAAGCGACCCCCCGCTGGGCCAGGCCAGGCCACTTGCGATGGGGGCGACCGTTGCGGTTGGCAGGGCGAAAGGCGCCTGGATAGTCGAGCTGAAAATACCACGGTCCGCGTTCGGACAAGCAGGCCAGGCTGAGTTCTGGGGCGTCAACTTCACCCGGTTCGCAACCCAAGGCTCCGAAGCGTCCAGTTGGTCCGGCGCGTCAAGATATTTCTACGACCCAAAGACGATGGGAACAATGTTCGTAACAAAGCCGGTGGACTAGTTGACTGGTTGACTGGTCGAAGTGTACGACATTTTTTTTGGTAGAGTACAACAATTTGTCCGTGCGAAAGTCAGCCAGGCTGGACGATGTGTTTTTGTTTCTTACCCAGCAGGAGTTAAACATACCAGCCCTTTCAGGGCTGCTTGTTTGAAAAGCAGGAAACCCCGCTTGAAAACCCGGCCGCTCACATGCAATTTCGCATGGCAAAAAAAGATTCCATCCAGTTGGGCGTTGTGATAGAGTCTGATATTATGACGTGGACTGAGTACATATCTGTCGACCCTGCGGTATGTCATGGTAAAGCGTGTATCAAAGGCACTCGCGTTATGGTTTCGGTTGTCCTCGACAACCTGGCTGCTGGGGTATCGTCGGAGGAGATAATGCGGGATTATCCGTCGATATCGGACGAGGCAATTCCTGCAACTATCGCATATGCGGCAGAGCTTTCCCATGAACCAAGCCCATTGTGCTAAACTTCGTGCGGCAAATTGTCAATTTCTATTGAAGACGGTATAGTTTTAGCTGGAGATTTCCCGGCAAAACAGTTACGCATGGTTTTGGCTTGGATTGATATTCACAAGGACGAACTTATGGCAGACTGGGAGTTGGCTGTTGCTGGAGAAGAACCTTTTCGCATCCCTCCTTTGCGATAATCTCGGAGGTTTCATGGAAACTTTATTGGATATTATCAGCGTCGCGCCGCGTAAGGACAATTCATTACTTCTGGTTTTCGAGAACAATGAAAAACGCCTCTTCGACATGACTCCGTATTTAGATGAAAAGCCCTTTACGAAACTTAAAAACTCTCTGCTTTTTATGAAAGCGAAGGTTGCATACGGTACGGTTGTCTGGCTTGGGAATATTGATATAGCCCCGGAAACGCTTTGGGATAATTTAAAAAACGCATAACAATCTATTGGCCGACAGAGTACTAGTCAACTAGTCAACTAGTCAACTAA
>Ga0190284_1001131_pt1 | contig 12368 bp, 12 predicted proteins | sample 48691812_MG_FD_161668 | JGI IMG/M metagenome (GOLD analysis project Ga0190284, IMG submission 161668) | Hydrothermal vent microbial mat bacterial communities from Southern Trench, Guaymas Basin, Mexico - 4869-18-1-2_MG | ecosystem: Environmental > Aquatic > Marine > Hydrothermal vents >...
GTGTTCCGCCAGGCGCTGAAGCGCCAAATCGTGCAATACCGACTGTTTCACCTGCGCTTGTGACATATCGTTCCCATCCCATGGGAATACCGGCTTCCACAGCAATTCGAGCGGTGACATCCGGTAAGAGGACCTTGTCTTTATATTCCTGCGGGGTTTTTTCAAACAGCTCCCAGCTTGGCATGCTCACAACCCTGGCCTGAATGCCTTTTTCCAGAAGTTTCTTTCCTGCTTCAAGGGTTATCGACACCTCTGACCCTGTGGCTATCAGAATAATTTCCGGTTTTTGATCCGAATCAGCCAGAATATAGGCGCCTTTTGCAAGCCCGTCAGCAGAAGCATATTCGGTTCTGTCTAATACGGGAAGTTTTTGACGGCTTAAGATTAATGCAACGGGACCGTCAGCATTCTTGACAGCCAGTCGCCAGGCTTCGGCTGTTTCAAGAGCATCTGCCGGGCGGATAACCGTCAGTCCCGGTATAACACGCAGGGAGGCGATATGTTCAACAGGCTGGTGCGTTGGTCCGTCTTCTCCCACCGCAATACTGTCGTGGGTAAACACATATATCACTGGAAGTTTCATAAGTCCGGCAAGCCGTATGGAAGAACGCATGTAGTCTGCAAAGACGAGGAAAGTGCCACCGTAAGGCTTAAGGCCCCCATGAAGGCTGATACCGTTCATGATTCCGCCCATTGCATGTTCACGCACACCAAAACGGATGTTTCGTCCATTATAGCTGTTTTTTTGAAAATCAAAGGAAGACTCTATAACGGTCTTGTTAGACGGGGCGAGATCAGCCGACCCGCCTAAAAGGAGAGGCATTTTTTCAGCAATTGCATTTAATACTTTGCCTGATGCAGCTCGCGTTGCAATCGGGCCGCCAGCGGGTTTAAATTCAGGTAAATCAGAGTCCCATTGTGCCGGCAGGTTACCTTTTATTGCATGAGTCCATTGCTCTGCCAGGTCGGGATACGCGGTTTCATAGGCATCAAATTTCTTTTGCCAGCGTGACTGGGACGCTTTTCCCCTATCTATACATTCACGGCAGAAATCAAGAACTTCCACAGGCACATGAAAAGAATCATCAACGGGAAATCCCAGACATTCCTTGGTAAGACGGACTTCTTCTTCACCCAGCGGAGCGCCGTGGGCATCGGACGAGCCTTGCTTGTTGGGGCTGCCAAAAGCGATCTGGGTGCGCAGCATAATCAGAGACGGCCTTTTTGTTTCCGCCTTTGATTCTTCGAGAGCATTTTTAATGGAATCGATATCATTGCCGTCATCAACTTTAATCACATGCCAGTTGTAAGATTTGAATCGAAGGGCCACATCTTCGGTGAAGGCGATATCCGTGCTTCCTTCAATAGAGATTTTATTGTCGTCGTAAATGCAAATCAGTTTGGACAGTCCAAGGTGTCCGGCAAGGGATGCAGCTTCGGATGAGAGTCCTTCCATCATGTCTCCGTCTCCGCAAAACATATATGTATAGTGGTCTATGATTTCGGCATCTTTCCGGTTAAAAAAAGCTGCGAGATATTGTTCGGCCAAAGCCATACCCACAGCATTTGCAAATCCCTGTCCAAGGGGCCCGGTTGTAGTCTCAACTCCTGGAGTATGAGCAAATTCCGGGTGTCCAGGGGTTTTGCTTTCCCATTGCCGAAAATTTTTTAAATCATCAAGGCTAAGATCATATCCGGTAAGATACAAAAGACTATAGAGAAGCATGGAGGCATGCCCTCCTGAGAGGACAAATCGATCCCTGTTTGGCCAGTCGGAATTTTGCGGGTTATGCTTTAAAATCTTAGTCCACAGGACATAGGCAGCAGGCGCAAGGCCCATTGGTGCTCCGGGATGTCCGGAGTTGGCTTTTTGAATTGCATCAATTGAAAGTGTACGGATTGTATTTATGCAAAGTTCGTCGATTTTTCCCTGGCCTACAGACAAGCCTTCATTCATGGTTTATTTCTCCTTTTCTGATGGCGTCGTAGAAAGTTCCATCTACTGCGCCTTGTATATGGAACTTTCTACTTAGCCATCGGTGTTACTTTTTACGAGACTGTCAGTATTGACGGTCTCGTAAAAAGCTATAATATGCCGTTTTGCGGTACTGTATCCGAAAATAACTTATCAATCATATCAAAAGTGATTTAGTTATTTAAAAGTCAAAAACCATTTTTTCCTAAACGTTTTAAGTATTAATTTTTAAGCATTTGGTAAAACGGCTACTTGCATTAACCTAAAACATAAGACTTAACACCTAAAACCTGATGAATTCAACTTTTTACGAATTTATCAAAGTTTAAAGCGCTCTTAAATATTCAGGTTTCAGCTCTATCCTGCCTGCAAGGGCTTCATCTATCAGTTTCAATGTCGGTTCTTTTTCCTTTGGCAGTCTTGCCCGTATGGGGAGGTAATTCGAAGCATGGTTCGCATGGAAAAGTCCCCTTGAAAGATTGGTATTAGCGATCATGATTCTCAACTCTTCAAGCATTTCGACGGGATCAGGGAGTAAAAATTTGCCGGATTCGTAATCGTTGCACAAAGGGGTGCCGGGTATCAGCATTAAACTTAAGGCTCCCACATATTCAGGATCTATTGCTGAAAGGACTCTTCCGGTTTCTTTGGCATGTATCTTGGAGCGCTCTTTCCCCGCAATTCCCAGAAGAACTGTAATCGAAAGCTTGATGCCTGCCAATCTTGCCTTTTTCCCCATCTCGATCATATGCTGCGAAGTCGCACCCTTGTTTATATTTTTCAGGGTAACATCATCACCTGTTTCAAGACCCATATAGGCGATGCCGAGCCCATGTGCTTTAAGCTCTTTTAGTTCATCAGGGCTTTTCATATTCAGGCTTTTTGCATTGGCATAAATACCGACCCGTGTGACCCAGGGAAGCTGCTTTTCAATTTCTACAAGAATTTTCATCAGCCTTTTCTGGGGGATAATCAGCACATCACCATCGCACAGAAAGACCCTGCGCTGGCGCTTGGAATAGTTGGCCGCAAAAGCAAGATCTTCCATAATAATGGAGTCTGGTTTTATTTTAAAGCGCTCTCCCATGTACGTTCCGCAGAATGTACACTTGTTGCGTGAGCACCCCACAGTTACCTGTAGCAAAATGCTGTTTGCCTCGCTTGGTGGCCGTATAATATTTCCTTCGTAATGCATTGTTTTGTATATATCCTCCAAAGGTGACTTTTAAACCGGACTCTTTATTTCAAGCACAAAGAAACAAAGAACACAAGGGATTTCATATTCCAAGTTTAGCAATACAGTCCATGAAAGCGTTAGAAAAGGAATCCGAAACATTTTCCTCCTGGCCAAACTCCGAAATGTCTGTCGGTTTGTTTTTCCCTCTTCCATACTCAACATCCCATCCCAATTTTTTCAACATTTCGATCAATTCCAATGCCTGTTCCTTTGTCGCATCATTTCCAATATTTCCTTCTTCAATAAAAAATTTCATTTAGTTCCTCCTTTTTTCAAATAATGTATTATCTAAATTAATGGCTTTTTTTAAATATGCAAATAAAAAATGGTGTTGAGTTTATTCGGTTATAATGATAGCTGTAAATTATCCTTTTAAAATAAGGATCTCAGCAAATTAAAATGTGACGTTGCTTTTTGAGTAATCCTTTAAGTATTGTAAATAAATTTTGGCCGGTATTCATACAACTGATGTCGGACCAAAAAATATCACCTATGGCTACGACGCCATCAAAGTTATGAGGAATGATAAATGAATAAAAATCAGGCTGATATAGAATGGGAGAATCGCAGACTGTGCAGTGACGACAATTGTATTGGAGTAATAGGCCCTGACGGGCTTTGCAAGGAATGTGGGAAACCTTATGAAGGTAAGTTGCCGGAAGAAACTACAAACCTGAAAGCGGATTCTCATGAAGAACCTGTGGTAAAAGAAGAGCCTGATACCTCTGAGCAAGCCGGGGATAATGAAGAAGAAAAATCACAGGCGGATATAGAATGGGAAAATCGTAGACTGTGCAGTGACGACAATTGTATTGGAGTAATAGGCTCTGACGGGCACTGCAAGGAGTGTGGAAAACCATTTGAAAGCGTGTAAGCTTTTTTAGTTACTCAAATAGCGTATTTATAAGCCGGTGTAATAATCATGCTTTTGTTAGATTTAATTCCAGTGCCTACGTTACGTGATTTCGCAGACATTCTTTTTCTTACTTTCGTCACTTACCAACTTTATGTCTGGTTTAGAGAAACTCGTGCGCTTCGTGTCCTTATCGGTCTTTTAGTACTTGGAGCGATTTATTCCCTGGCAAAAATGTGGGGTTTTTTCCTGACTACCCGTGTTTTTCAGGTTCTATGGCAGGTATTGTTAATCCTTTTACTGATACTATTTCAGTCCGAAATCAGGCAGGTTTTAGAAAAGGTCAGCCCTCTCCGTTATCTTAAATCCCGAAAGCGTAATTTTCAAGGTGCTTTTATAAAGGATCTTGTTAGAACGATTTTTGAACTGGCTGATGAAAAAACAGGTGCGCTAATCGTTCTTGTAAGAAATGACAATCCTGACGAATTTATTCATTCGGGCCACACTATAATGGCTCTTCCAGAACCTTCACTAATTAAAACCATCTTCAGCCGTTACGCCCCGGCACATGACGGCGCTGTAATACTGGCTCAGGATTGCATTACGCAAATGGGATGTGTTTTGCCTTTATCTGAAAAAAAAGGGATTCCTGAGCAGTATGGAACCCGCCACAGGGCAGCCCTTGGCATTTCAGAAAAGACAGATGCTGTTTGCCTTGTTGTTTCCGAAGAACGGTCCGAAGTCTCTACAGTGACAGATGGCGAAATCAGAACCTGGGAGAATCAGGAGCTTTTAGCTGAAAAACTTAGAGATTGGCTTGGTATTACGGAAAGTCCTTCTGTTAAACCAAAAGAATTTTTAAAAACGGCTTTTGTCAAAAACTGGAGGGCGAAACTTGGAGCCCTGGCCATGGTATCAATGGCATGGCTGATTCTTGCAAGTCAGCAGGAAGTTAAAATCAGTATTACCGCTCCGGTAAAGCATGTTAATATTCCTTCCGAACTTGTTTTGGGAGAACCTTCTGCTAAATCAGTCAGCCTTGCTCTTTCCGGAAGCAGGAACAGCATAAAGTCGCTTAAGGACCAGGGTGTTCGGGTTTATGTAGACCTTGACAATTTATCTTCCGGTACTCACCAGATCAGGTTGTCTGCAAAAAATATTGATTTGCCTCTGGGTGTGAATGTTAATAATGTAGCACCTAAAAATATCAGGGTAATTTTAAATCGCGCAGATAAGGAAATTCGCTAAGGGTGTTATCTATGCTATGCCGATGAATTCAAAATTCAGCTTTGACTGAAACTTTTCAATTCTTACGAAGATTTCCTTTAACATCTTCTGTTCAATATGGGTTAATGTTTTCGGTTTTATATAGTTATCCGGCTCAGCCTTTTCATCAATTATTGCGGTGATCTGCCGTACGAACCTTTGCTGCAGAAGAAAACTGTACGCCCTTTCAAGTTCTTCATATTCCTGCCTGGATAGAATTTTTTTAATGTATAGCTGGCGGATTCTTTCAAAAGTGTTTGTTTCCTCAATTTTGTTTTTCAGGGCGTAAATTCTCGCAAAATCGACTATGGGCGTCATGGCGCTTTTAATATCGAAAGCATCGCGGTGTTTCCCTTTTGATTCAACGACAAAATTTCTAAAAAAGCCTATGGGCGGTTTAAAGTGCAGGGCGTTTTCAGTAAGATGACGGAAAAATCCCGACCATCCTCCCAGGGAGTAAAAAAGATGCCGGCGGAGCGAATCTATTAGGTCCGTATTCCCGTAACCTGGGCGAAAATCGAAAAAGATGCTGGCCTGGAGCAGATCTTCAGCTTCGGCAGCATGAATCCAGCTTGAAAAATATTTTTTCCACGTCGAAAGCGGCTGGCACCATTTGGGATTTTGGGCCATCACATCACCTTTGCAGAATGCATATCCAGCCTGGTCGAGGAGAGTACATACTTTTTTCCCGAACTTTAGAAAATAGTTATTTACCCCGGATTCATCTTTCTTTGGAACATCTTCATAAATAATAGCATTATCCTGGTCGGTTTTCAGAGTCTGTTCTCTTCTGCCCTCACTTCCTAAAATCATGAATACGAACTCGGCAGGGGGCGGTCCAAGCTCATCGATTGTATACTTTATCAGTTTTTCAAGAATTGTGCAGGACACTGTGGTTATAAACCTGGTTAAGTTTTCCGCCTTCGCTCCGCTGGTTATCAGGCTCCGGATCTGCTTGGGGAGCTTGTTATGCCTGTCGATGATTTCTGCCATACTGTCGGCCGCAGATATTTCCCGGATAAGGAAAACAGGAGATTGGCCCTGGGCTGTCAGCAGGTCGCGATTGGTAAGAATACCTGTTACCTTTTTACTGGAATCCGTAACAGCAAGATGCCGGATATTTTTTTGCATCATCGACATCAGGGCTTCGAAAATAAGTGCCTGGTCAGGAATCGTGCGTACCGGAGAAGACATGATATCTGAAACCGGCCGGGAAATATCATATCCGGTTGCAATAACTTTCTTTGTCAGGTCTTTTTCAGTTATCACTCCTGTGCAGTCTCCAGCCAGCGTATTGATAAAAAGAGAACTGATTTTTTCACGACTCATAATTTCGGCTGCATCTTTAATCGATAGATTTGTATCACCCAAAACAGGCTTTTTCATGTTAATGCTTGCAACAGCGCGGTTGAAAAACTGTAAGCCCCCCTCTTCAGGCTGCATTGTCTTTGCAATAATGGAAGCATACGATTTTTCAAGCATACGTTTCCCGAGAATATCAGTAAAATATTCGGAAAATGCTCCGTAACGTGAGCAGATATCTAAAAAAACCTTTTTAGGCAGAAGATAAAAATGCGATTTTTCATTAACACGAAAGGTGCGTACGGAGATACCATCGTTTACCAGCATGGATATTCCGCCGTATATGTCTCCTTCGTCTAACATCTCACTCATGGTCTTTTCATGATTTTCTTCATAATATCTTTCCGCCGAGCCTTTTTGGAGGATGTACAGATATCCTACCCTGGATCGTTCCTGAACGAATAAAACCGTATCCGCAGGATGCTGCACCATGGTGAGCTTTGCGGCTGCCTGTTCAATCTCCTTTTCGGGAAGAAAGGAAAATGGATTTATATTGAAAAGAAAGTGTTTAGCCTGGCCGATTGAAATAATCGAACTTAAAGATTCATCAAAAATGTTTTTGCTGAAGTTTTTAACAAAATATTCGTAAAAGGCTTTGTTACGGGTACAGTGATCCAGGAAATCCTCTTTGGGAATTATGTAGCCGGAGCAATCCTTGTCAACGATGACCGTTCTTAGGGAGATTCCTCCGTTCATTAAAATTGTAATTCCTCCAAACACTTCTCCCGGTATAATATGGCCTACCAGTTTTTTTTCTCCCTGTTTTTCTTCATAAAGAGAAAATGAGCCCTTTTCCACGACAAAGATATTGTCTATCTTTGTCTTGTTCTGAACTGCAAAAAGAGTATCTTTGGGATAGCTTTTGAAAGATGTCTTATCAGAAATTTTTTTTAATTCGCTTTCCGGTAGAAAAGAAAAATGGGGCATACCTGACAGATATTTAAAAGCTTTCTCATTCATTGTTTCACCTTAAGGGCCAATCTATACAGCATGGCTGCGCTTGCCCGCCGTTTCACTGGAGGGTTGCCAGTCGGTTATTTTCAAAAGGATTGTGTGTTACCCGCCTCGTAGCCGTTCACAGGTTCAACGTTCAACGTTCAGGGTTAGGGACAAGGACAAAATTGAAGACCCGGAGTTCTAGTAAAAAATGCTAATTTGCCACATAATTGCCAATGCGTCGCCAATTTTAAGATTGGGAATGACGAAGCCGGGTTTGTCTCGGCGTAGCTTTCAAGCGAAGCTTGGCGCTACTCACATAAATACGCCTCCAAAATAGAGTCTGGGGACAAGAATGTAACCTTGAACCCCTGAACCTTTGAACCCGTGAAAGGTTACCCTGCCTCTAACAACTATCATTGCTGGCAAAAACAGTCAACAACAACAAAGGGCAATACCCTGTGGGTATTGCCCTTTGTAGAATTAAATAACTATATTTTCTAGCTGCAGCAGGAACCGGTTGTAGAGCAGCTTGAACAGCTTGAATTAAAATCTATATTGCTGGAAAGCTTAAAGCCATAAGATGTAAAATCTATTTTTACAGGTTTTGCTTTTTCCATGAAATCCTTATCCGCAATATATTTGTATCCTTCAATCTCATAAGCTTCATCACTATCTTTTGGCTCATCCAGAGCCATTGCAAGAGAAGGACCACCTCATCCACCTTCGTTCAAAAAGATCCGTATGGGGGAAACTTCCTTTCCGTTAAAATACTCAGCTATCTGTTTTGTAGCCGATTCTGTTACCTCAATCATTTCATCCTCCTTTTTAAGATAAGCCCTCCATCATGAAAGCTATCTTCTGAAACCTTTGCAAAACGGCACTTTTTGTCCGATTTCTGCGTCAGGCTTAAATTTCAATCCTCGCAATACTCCATGTATTCCTGTGGTTGAAATTTTCGCCTTCCTTGAACTCAAACAAAAATTACCATTTTTCAAAGGTTTCTTATGATTATTTGATTTTCGTTAAAGGTAATAACGGGCGCCGGGTTTGTCAATAAAGAAAATACACCGTTTTTACGCTTTCGACAGGTAAGCATCATAAACCTTCATACTTTCTGCTGAAAAAAGGATAAATATCACCTTTTCAATTGATCTGTTTTTTTCAAGAAAACCGCATGTTGTATCTACTGCAATCCGGCATGCGTCTTTTATGGGATAGCCATATACCCCGCAACTTATAGCCGGAAAGGCAATAGATTTAACATTATGATCTGCCGCAAGCTTCAGACTATTCAGGTAGCATTGTGTCAACAGGCGGCTGTCTTGAGGTTTTCCGCTGTAAACCGGGCCAACCGTGTGGATCACATACTTGGCAAAAAGATTATAGCCACTCGTTATCCTTGCCTCTCCTGTTGGACATCCTCCGATAGTCCTGCATTCTGCAAGTAGCTCAGGTCCTGCTGCCTTGTGGATTGCTCCATCAACACCGCCACCTCCCAGTAGAGATTTGTTTGCGGCATTAACAATGGCATCGACCTTTAGTTTTGTGATATCCCCCTGTTTAACCTCTATTTTATCTAAAATTTCTTTTTTCATATGCTCTCCTGAAATCGTTTAGGAAAAGCTCATAGGTACTTAGAAACATCATATCGACAATTTATTGTTGATGTTACCAATTGAGAATATAAGTAATTGAAAATTGAATATTGTAGATTGGTGGAAGTCGCTATGCTCAGTCAATTTTATTAAAGAGATTTCCATCCTTAAATCTTGATGGCGTCGTAGAAAGTCCCATCTACTGCGTTGCAGCGGTTTATCAGACACTCGGCATACTACATGTATTGCCTCGTCCCTGAAAAACCACTGCGCTTTGTATATGGAACTTTCTACTTAACCATCGGTGATACTTTTTACGACTTCATCAAATCTTCAATCGTCAATTAGATTCCCCGTCCGGTTAAAGGTCATAAAGAGTCTCATCTACAAGTGGTTTGGGGCGTTTTTTCTTTATGCCCGAACCCGTTTTCCCGGGAAACAAAAATGGTTCTTCCCCTTCCATGATATCACCCATTTCCGCTTCGATTTTTTCAGGGTCCTCACCTTTTTCCATTCTGCTGAGAGCCTCTTCCATTCCGGGTCCAAGCTGCATCCCCGTCATATCGGTAAGCTTTCGCATGAGATTTGCAGCCTGCCGGGGATCATCTTCATTGATTTTATCAGCTTCACCGGCCATCATATTCATAGCCTGTTCTATCTTGGTCTCGTCAAATGGCAGGTCGTCCATATCTCCGTCCTCTGTTGCCTTACCGGTGAAAGCGAAAGCCGACATCTGCCTTGAAAGCGTGCTGGTTTTACATTTAGGACATTTAGGCTTTTTATTGGTATTGATTGTCTTTGAGAAAAAGTTAAAGATCGTATTACAGTCTTTGCAATAGAATTCGTAAATGGGCATGTCTCTCCTGTTTATTGTTTCGGGGAAAGTGGTGTTTTCCTGTGTTCATCTACATGTTCGATAATTATTTTTCTGACTTTCCGTGCGGTTTCTTCCACCGATAGTTGCGCAAAGGATTCATAAGGAAGCTCATCCAGAACTTCAATACTGATACGATGTTTGCCGTGAAAGTTCAGGCTGTGCTTGGGAAGTGCATTTTTTGACCCGTTGATTACAACTGGTAAAATAGGTATCTTCATTTTTTGAGCCAGGATAAATGCACCTAACTTGAATTCTTTCACTATTCCGGTATATGAGCGGGTTCCTTCAGGAAAAAAATAAACCGAGCTTCCTTTTGAAATAGTTTTCTCGCAGTCAGCCATCATTTGAGTAACGCTCTCTTTGTCGCCCCGTTTCAATTTAATATATCGATTAAGAACCATGTTCCAACCGATAAAAGGAAGCTTGAACACTTCAGCCTTGGAAACCCATTTAAAGGGAAAAAACAATCTGAAGGCTACCAGAATATCAAGCTGGGATTGATGGTTGGATACAACCATATATATTCTTCCCTTTTTGACTTTTTTTCGACCTTTGGTTGAAACTGACCAGGCAGGCGTGAGCCATAAATATACAGATGCCCAGAACGATGTAAAAAAATGCAGGGCAACCAGTCGCCGGTCGAACCATACAGTGCAAAGCCAGATCAAAATGGCTATAACATAAAATAAAGCTGAAGTTGATGCTATGAATATAAGCAAACCCGCTGCAATGATACGATTTTTCATAAATTTTACAACCTGCCTTAAACCTAAGTTAAACGATTTTTTGCGAAGATATGTGCTGAAATCTTGATGCATAAGGATTTGCAAAAACCACAGGTGCCCCGCAGGAAATGCCCTTGGGGTGCATACCAGTGGATATGTCGAGGATTTTTTCAAAGCATTTATGCGCAAGAGATCGGCGCAGATCGAGTAAAAAATTGATCATCTACTTTTTGCCCTTAAGCAGGGCCTCGAGACCGGCAAACGGCCTGTGGGTAGAAGACGGCTTTTGCTCGTCGCCCGGCGTCGCCGCATCATGCCATTGTTCATCCAGATACCGCGAGTGCTCATTGTCGTGACAGTAGATACACAGCAGCTCCCAGTTGCTGCCATCAGGCGGATTGTTGTCGTGATTGTGATCTTTGTGATGAACCGTGAGCTCACGAAGTTTCTTGCCTGTGAATTCGCGCCCACACCGCGCGCAGATCCACGGGAAAATCTTGAGCGCCCGCTCACGATAGGTTTTCTCCCGACTCTCCCGGTCGCGCCTGGCAGCGGCAACGATTTGACCCAACCTGTTGTCCTCTGTTTGTGTCTTCTTGGGTGACATGTGAAGCATCCTCCGCTACGTTTTAGAATGCGAATATAATCACCATGCCAAGAAAGCAAAGCGTAGCAGCGCTTTATTGGCCCGGTGGATTGTTTTTGGATAACCTCCAATAAGGTTTTCCCATCCGGTTCATCCGTTTGGTTATGCAATGTGCAAACTTAGCTATTTCGTCTTTATCAATCTACTTACCACTGCCACTACTTTCTACATGATTTTCGGCAAGGAGACTCCATACGGTTCCGGTTTTTTGGAATGTACAATAGGATTATTTACCACAGCATTTTTTATACTTCTTTCCGCTTCCGCATGGGCAGGGTTCATTGCGCCCAACTTTCTTTTCGGCTGTCTTTGTTTTCGGTGGATTTAATAATATTTCCAGATCAGTAATATCCTCTGGTTTATCCGGTTCCAATCCAATTGTATATTCCCAGCCGTTTTCTTCAAATATTGATGCTACTTCTTTCAATCTTTTTTTGGTTTGTACATTAACAACAGCGGGTCTTTTTTCAGTACCCAATTTTGCCGTCTTCTGACCGTTAAATTTTTTTTCCATGTTTTTCACCATTAAAAATATTATTAGAATTCATCTTTTTATAAGCTTTGGTCGGGGCAATTCCATACGATTTAAAAGCAAAATTGAACATTTTGAAACTGGCTCAGTCTGATTACCAAACAACTTTACGATAATATTCCGGGTCAGTATCTCCTTCAGTGGAAATTACTAACACCTTGGAATCCGATCTTAATCCAAGTTGTTCAGCGAATTCATTGAACATGGGATTGTTCAACAATTCGTAAACCAGACCGGTAGTCACTGCCCCGGATTCACCCGATATTACACGATCATCTCCTTCAAGGGGATTTCCCAGTACCCGCATGCCTTTTAAAGCCACTTGATCTGAGCAGGCTATGAATGCATCAGCATTTTCTTG
>Ga0190284_1001132_pt1 | contig 12362 bp, 12 predicted proteins | sample 48691812_MG_FD_161668 | JGI IMG/M metagenome (GOLD analysis project Ga0190284, IMG submission 161668) | Hydrothermal vent microbial mat bacterial communities from Southern Trench, Guaymas Basin, Mexico - 4869-18-1-2_MG | ecosystem: Environmental > Aquatic > Marine > Hydrothermal vents >...
CACATCGTAGTGGCGCGGCAGCAACTGGGCGATGGGACTTTTGGCAGCGGCTGAGTCCGGGCTGATCTCACTGACCCGTCCGTCTTCTGCGCGCAGCCGCAGTTGCCCCTGGAGCAGAAAGAAGCTGTAGTTTTCTTTGCTGCCGTGTTTTATCAGCAGACGTCCGGCAGGAGCATGTTCGATCTCCAGGGAGCTTGCCAGCAGTTCCAGTTCCGCCGGACCAAGCCCCTGCAGAGGGATGAATTTCTTCAGTGATTCGGGTTCCGGGTGTATTGAGTCGGTGTCCATGTTTTTCTCTTGGCCGCAGCTGTGCAGCCGATGATCGATGAGTTGAGCGGGTGCCACAGTCCGGTTCCGCGGCACGGCAGAACCCGGGCAGCAGACCGCTCCCTGTATGAAGTAACGACCCGAGCGCTAGAATCTTTATTCCTATGCCGGGTGATGTTTTCCTTCAACAACCGCAGCGTGGGGTGTCGGCAGTATTCAGGGTCAGCGTGCCGGTCAACTGCATAACCGATTGCAGGTCATGGCGTTGCAGATAGCGGGTGATACCCTGATTGATCTTGCAGCAGATCAGCGGATCATAGAACAGTGCCGTCCCCACACCCACCGCGCTGGCACCTGCGATCAGGAATTCCAGGGCATCTTTGGCACTGTTGACACCTCCCTGGCCGATGATGGGGATGTCGTGTTCCCGGCACACCTGATACACCTGGTGCACCTTGAGCAGTGCCACCGGTTTGATGGCGGGCCCGGAGAGTCCCCCCTGATTATTGCCGATCACCGGTGTGCGGCTTTCGATATCGACCGCCATGCCCATCAGGGTATTGATCACCGCAAACGCATCGCTGCCGGCCTCTATGCAGCGTCGGGCGTTGCCCGCGATATCGGTTTGATTGGGGGAGAGTTTGGTGATCAAGGGCTTGTCGGTCACCCGCCTGCAGGCCTCCACCACACGTGCCGACATGTCCGGGTCGTTACCGAAGGCAACACCGCCCTCCTTCACGTTAGGGCAGGAGATGTTGATTTCGATGGCATCGATTGGTGAGTCGTGAAAACGGCGGGTGACCTGCTCATATTCTTCCACCGTTGATCCAGAGACGTTGGCGATGAAGCGGGTTTCGCCGAAATCCAGTCTCGGCAGAATGTCATCCACCACCTCGTCCACGCCAGGGTTCTGCAGGCCGATGGCGTTGAGCATCCCGTCCGGGGTCTCGTAGATCCGGTGCGGCGGGTTGCCGAGGCGGGGTTCCAGGGTGGTGCCTTTGAGGCAGACGGCACCTGCATCCCGGTTGGAAAAGCCCTTGACCCGGGTGTACTCTTCACCAAAGCCGACGCAACCTGAAAGCAGCACCAGCGGGGTGTCGAAGGGCATACCGCAGAAGTTTACGGCCAGAGGTGAATCAGTGGTGGTGGTACGCATCTGAATCGATCTCAGTATCTCTTGAATATGTCATTGTCTGGCTGAAGGCCGTGGATCTCAGTGATCCCTGCATCCGAACCAACACCCGCCCAGGATCATAGCCCTTGTTTCATATCGCCCTGTACCAGCCGGAGATACCGCCCAATACTGGCAATATCATACGCCTCTGCGCCAATGCTGGCAGCACCCTTCACCTGATCCATCCCCTGGGATTCAGCCTCGAGCAGAAGCAGCTGCGGCGCGCCGGTCTCGATTACCACGATCTGGCGCGGCTGCACGAACACCGCGACCTGGCGTCCTTCAAGGCGCACAGTGGCGAGGGGCGCCTGTTCGCCTGTTCGACTCGCGGTGATGTCACTTACAGTGATATTCGTTTCCAGCCAGGTGACCGGCTGCTATTCGGTCCGGAGACCCGGGGCTTGCCGATTGCCCTGCTGGCCGATCTGCCGCCCGGGCGGGTGCTGCGGATTCCCCTGTGCCCGGCAAACCGCAGTCTCAATCTATCCAATGCGGTAGCGGTGATTCTGTACGAGGCCTGGCGGCAGCAGGGATTCCAAGGGGCGGACGTCGTTCTGTAGCGGCGTCAGCCGATTTCGGGCTTGTACTCCCGCTCCAGCAGGTTGCGCACGGCGGCATCGGGTGCCAGCCCTTCGTGCAAGACCCGGTAGGTCTGTTCGGTGATCGGCATTGCCACCCTGAGTGTCCGGGCCCTTTGATGGATCTCCCGGGCAGTCATGACACCCTCCACCTCCTGTCCGATCTCGTCACGCGCCTGCTCTACACTCAATCCCCGGGCCAGCGCCAGTCCCATGCGCCGGTTGCGCGACTGATCGTCGGTGCAGGTAAGGACCAGGTCACCCAGCCCGCCAAGTCCCATCAGGGTCTCGCGTCGCCCGCCCAGGGCCAGGCCCAGGCGGGTAATCTCGGCCAGTCCGCGGGTGATCAATGCCGCCCGGCTGTTGGCGCCGAACCTCAGGCCATCGGATATCCCGGCGGCGATGGCCATCACGTTCTTTGCCGCCCCCCCCACCTCCAGTCCGACGATGTCGTCGCTGGTATAGGGGCGGAAGCTGTCGCAGTGGAGATAGCCGGCGAGCCGGTCGGCATGCGCAGCGTCCGGGGAGGCGACGGTAATGGCAGTGGGCAGCCCCCGGGCCACCTCGGTGGCGAAGCTGGGCCCGGAGATGATGGCAGGGGAGCGATCGCCGAGGATCTCCCTGGCCACCTGGTGTAGCAACTGACCGGTTCCGGGCTCCAGTCCCTTGGTCGCCCAGCTGATGGTGGTTTTGGCCGCCAGCAATGGTGCAGCGGACTGCAGCACCGGGCGGAAGGCGTGGCTGGGCACTACCACCAGGGCCTCATGAGCCGCTGCCAGTGCGGCGCCCAGGTCGGCCGTTGGGCGGAGGCGTTCTGGAAACGGGATCCCGGGAAGGAATTCACGGTTGCTGCGCTCCTCCGCCAGGCAGGCCGCCTGCTCGGGGAGATGGGACCAGAGGCTGACGGAGAAGCCGTTTCTGCTGAGTAGAATGGCCAGCGCCGTGCCCCAGGAGCCGGCGCCGAGTATGCAGACCTTTATCCTCTCCCGGTTGACCACTGATGCGTACTCAATGGGCCGGGGTGCCTTCCCCGCCTGCCTTCTGTTCCTGCAGGTGCTGGTTGTAGAGGGCTTCGAAGTTGACCGGCGTCAGCAGGAGTTGCGGGAAACTCCCTTTGCTGACCAGGTCAGAGACTACCTCGCGGGCGAAGGGGAACAGGACGTTGGGGCAATAGGCATTCATCATCGGGCCCAGCTCGCTCTCCGGAAATCCCTTCACATGGAAGATGCCGGCCTGTTGCACCTCGACCAGAAAGGCCGTCTTGTCGCCTACCTTGGTGGTGACGGTCACGGTGAGGATCACCTCATAGGTGTCATCTGCCAGCTTGTTGACGCCACTGTTCAGGTTGAGGTTGGATTCCGGCTTCCATTCCTCAGTAAAGATGGTTGGAGAATTGGGCGTCTCAAAGGAGATGTCCTTGATATAGATGCGCTGCAGGGCAAATTCACGGGCATCCTGATTGCTGGCTTCGTTTTCACTCATAGTCGGTTTCTTCGCTGATTGGTGAGGGGTTATTTTTTACGGCTGACCGGGAGGTTGGCGCTCTGCCAGGCCATGATGCCGCCGCGCAGATTGTATACCTTCTCGAAGCCTGCCTTGCGCAACTGTTTGCAGGCAGCCGATGATTGGGCGCCGGAGCGGCAGGCAACGACAATCGGTTTGTCCTTGTGCTTTTCCAGTTGTCCCAGCTGGTTCTTGAAGCTGTTCATGGGGATGTTGATGGAGTGGAGGATGTGTCCGGCGGAAAAATCGTTCATCGGCCGAACATCCACCACCACGGCATCCTCACGGTTGATCAGTTCGGTGGCCTTGCCCGGGGGGACGGCGGACCGGTCCATCCCGCTCAGCAGATTCTGGCCCAGCAGGACCAGAACCAGGATCAGGGCAGCAAACAGGTAGAGGTGATTGGATGCGAATTCGAAAAGCTGTTGCATGTAGGTTCTGTATCAGATTGATGGGCTAGTGGGTTCAGGAGCGGCATTCTAACCTACTCGGGCCTGTTAACACTATCAGGCCCCAAGGCCCCAGAAACGAAAACGGGGATCGACGATCCCCGTTCTGGATTGGGATCCCCTGGCCGGAGACTACGGGCTGTGGGTACAGAACACCTGACGCATCATACCGATAAGCTGCAGGGTGCGGAAGTCGCTGACCCGGTAGAAGACGCGATTGGCATCCTTGCGTGAGGCCAGGATGCCTTTGTCCCGCAGGATAGCCAGATGCTGAGAGATGTTGCTCTGGGAGGTACCCACCTGCTCGACGATGTCCTGAACGCTCACTTCCTGATCTCCCAGGGTGCAGAGGATCTTAAGGCGCAGGGGATGGGACATGGCCTTCAGCGAGCGCGATGCCTGCTCGATGTCTTCATCGTTGGCCAGTAGCTTGTCCACGTCAGCATTGTGCATCTGGTCTGCCTCCAGGGGTGACTTTCTGGTACTGCCGAAACTTCGATCCATCCATAGCGCCTTCATTGTAGCGAGCACTAATAGAATAATAAGCTTTTTTACGAGAAATCCCGCTCTTTTTCAATCATTATATTGCCAGGAAGCAACCGGGCCCGTGCTGACGTGATGCGATTGCGCTTGCCCTGCCTCGTTAAACAGTGGTCTAATATCCAGTTAATCAATGGGTTATAACTGTTATGGCCAACTGAATACCAGATGGATCCGGGAGGATCAAGCGACAGATGACAACTGCAGTCAAGCCGGCCGTGCTGGTGATTCTCGACGGCTGGGGATACCGGGAGGACGCTGAGTACAATGCGATCAATGCCGCCAGGACACCGGTCTGGGATCGCCTGTGGCGGGAGTCCCCTCATACCTTGATCAGCACCTCTGGTGCCGAGGTCGGGCTGCCCGCGGGCCAGATGGGTAACTCAGAGGTCGGGCACCTTAACCTGGGCGCCGGGCGGGTGGTCTATCAGGAGTTTACCCGCATCAACCGCGCGGTCAGAACCGGCTCATTCTTCAGCAATCGTACGCTCACCGACGCGGTGGACGAGGCGCTTGCCAACGACGGGGCCGTGCATATCCTCGGCTTGCTGTCCCCCGGTGGTGTCCACAGCCATGAGGAGCATATTCATGCCATGGCGCGACTGGCGGTGGAACGCGGCGCCAGCCGGGTCTACGTCCACGCCTTTCTGGATGGCCGTGACATGCCGCCCAAGAGCGCGGCGGCCTCGATCGAGGCCATGGACCGCCTGTTTGATGAGCTGGGGCATGGAGGTATAGCCAGCATCATCGGGCGTTTCTATGCCATGGACCGGGATCATCGCTGGGAGCGGATCCAACAGGCCTATGACCTGCTGACTCTGGGTGAGGGGGCGTTTCAAGCCAGTAGCGCCGAACAGGGGCTGCAGATGGCTTATGAGCGTGGCGAGACCGACGAGTTCGTGAAGGCTACTGCCGTCGTCCCAGACGGCCAGCAGCCGGTGCGAATTCGGGACGGGGACGCGGTCCTGTTCATGAATTATCGCTCTGATCGGGCGCGTCAGCTGACCCGGACCTTCATCGAGCCCGACTTCAACGGTTTCCCCCGCCGCGTGGTGCCACGGCTGGCGACCTTCATCAGTCTTACCGAGTACAACAAGAGATTCGATATCCCGGTGGCCTTCCCCGCCGAGCGCCTCAACAATATATTTGGCGAGTATATTTCCAAGCTGGGCCTGCATCAGCTGCGCCTGGCCGAGACCGAGAAGTATGCCCATGTTACCTTCTTCTTCAACGGTGGGCGGGAGGAGCCGTTCGAAGGGGAGGATCGCATTCTTGTGCCCTCGCCCAGGGTACCCACCTATGACCAGCAGCCGGAGATGAGTGCCCCGGAAGTTACCGACCACCTGGTGGGGGCGATCCAGAATGGGCACTACGATGCCATCGTCTGCAACTATGCCAATGCCGACATGGTGGGCCATACTGGAAACTTCGATGCGGCGGTGCAGGCGGTAGAGGCGCTGGACCAATGCCTGGGCAGGATCCTTTCAGCGATCCACCATAGCGCCGGGGAGTTGCTGATCACTGCCGACCACGGCAATGTGGAGTTGATGCGGGATCCGCGCACCGGACAGCCCCATACCGCCCATACCCAGGATCCGGTACCCCTGGTCTACGTCGGGCGCCGCGCCCAACTCAAGGAAAACGGCGCCCTGTGCGATATCATACCCACCCTGCTGGAGATCATGGGCCTGCCGGCCCCGGAGGAGATGAAAGGGCACAGCCTCCTGTTGCAGCTGACGGATGAAGGAGGACAGGCCGCTTGATGGCGGTTCCTGCTAGCGGAATTCTGTGGCTGGCCCTGTGGCTGGCCCTGCCTCCGGTGTCTGGCGCAGAGCCCGGTGCCGGGAGCGATCCCGAAGGTGAGCTGGAGCAGGTGCAGAAACGTATCGACAATCTGGCCACCGATCTGGCATCGGCCACCGCCCGCCATCAGGCGCTGCAACAGGAACTGGAGCAGAGCGAGCGGCGCATTGGCGAATCCGGCCGGCGCCTGCATCAACTGGATCAGCGCCTGGCACAACAGCGCACCCGGCTGTCGGCTCTGCAGCAGCAGCGTCAACAGCAAAGATCCAGGCTGGAGCGTCAGCGTGATGCCCTGGCGGCACAGGTACGGGCTGCCTACCTGATGGGTCGACAGCAGCAGCTGAAGATCCTGCTCAATCAGCAGGAGCCCGCCGTAGTCAGCCGAATGTTGGTATATTACGATTACCTCAACCGGGCCCGGGCTTCGCAGATGGCGCAGATCAGCAGCATGCTGCATGATCTGCAGCAGACTGAGCGCGAGATCGCCAATCAGAATGAACGCCTGCAGGGGCTGCGAGTGATCGAACAGGACGAGCAGCAGCAACTGGCGGCGAGCCGACAGCAGCGTCAGCAGGTACTCGGCGCACTGGATAGGGATCTGCAGGACAAGGGGGCGCGTCTGGCCCGCCTGAAGCAGGATGAGCAGGAGTTGCAGGCGCTGATCCGCAAACTGCAGGAGACGATAGACGATCTGCCGGAGGTGAAGACCGATGAACGGCCTCTGAAATCCCTCAAGGGGCGACTCAACTGGCCGCTCAAGGGGCGCATGCTGGCCCGCTTCGGGAGCCGAAAGGCGGGGAATCTGCGTTGGGACGGAGTCATGATCGGCACCCCCGAGGGCCGCAAGGTAAAGGCGGTACACCGGGGGCGGGTGGCCTTTGCCGACTGGCTGCGAGGCTATGGGCTGCTGCTGATCATCGATCATGGCGATGGCTATATGACCCTTTACGGGAACAATCAGAGCTTGTTCAAAGAGACCGGCGAATGGGTCGAGGCCAGCGAGTCAGTGGCCCTGGCCGGTAGCAGTGGAGGACGACCCGAACCGGGTATCTACTTCGGTATCAGGGTCAAAGGCAAGGCGGTCAATCCACGCAAGTGGTGCCGCAGGACCAAGGGTAACCGGGTAGGCCAGTTGGGGAACAGGATGCTGCGCACCCGGTCCAAGCAGAGAGGGTGGCCAGCTGTCGATACGGCGACCAGGGTAAATTTTACAGACACACCAGGTATTACATGAAACAACGGGTTGGTTTGATTGGCACACTGCTCCTGGGCGCGGTATTCACCGGACTTCTGCATTCGCTGCCAGCTGTTGCGGACGACCCGGGCGGCAGGTCGATCCCGATGCAGGACTTGCGGGCCTTTGCCGAGATATTCGGCCGCATCAAAAAAGACTACGTCGAGCCGGTGGCGGACCGCGAACTGCTGGAGTACGCCATCCGGGGCATGCTGGCGGGGCTGGATCCCCACTCAGCCTACCTCAATCCGGAGGAGTTCAAAGAGCTTCAGGTCGGTACCCGGGGTGAATTTGGCGGCCTGGGTATCGAGGTGGGCATGGAGAACGGGTTTATCAAGGTGATCTCACCCATCGATGACACACCGGCCCAGCGTGCTGGCGTCCAGGCGGGCGACTTGATCATCCGCCTGGATGATCATCCAGTCAAAGGCATGGGGCTGGACGAGGCGGTCAAGCTGATGCGCGGCAAGCCCGGCACCCGAATCACCCTCACCATCGTCCGTGATGGAGAGGAAAAGCCGATAAAGATCAGTATCGCACGTGCCGTGATCAAGGTCGCCAGCGTGAAGGGCCGAATGTTGGATGAGGGTTTTGGCTATATCCGGTTGTCCCATTTCCAGTCCCGCACCACCCAGGATATGCTGAAGGCGATGGGCAAGCTGAAGGCGGAGAACGGGGGGCGGCTGAAGGGACTGGTGTTGGATTTGCGAAACAATCCCGGCGGCGTGCTTAACGGCGCCGTTTCTGTCAGCGATGCCTTTCTGACGGACGGCATTATCGTCTACACGCAGGGGCGGGCCAAGGCGTCGCGTCTCGATTTTACCGCCGCACCGGACGATGTTCTAGAGGGCGCCCCGGTGGTGGTGCTGGTCAACGGCGGGTCGGCATCCGCATCGGAGATCGTGGCGGGTGCCCTGCAGGACCACAAACGGGCGGTCATCATGGGCTCCCAGACCTTCGGCAAGGGCTCGGTGCAGACTATCGTGCCGGTCAACGGTCACGCCGCGGTGAAATTGACCACTGCCCGTTATTACACCCCCTCCGGCCGCTCGATCCAGGCCGAGGGCATCATGCCTGACATCCTCCTTTCCGATGTCGAGATAACAGCGGTGAAGCCACCCAGCGTGGGGCGCCTCAAGGAATCCGACCTGACCGGACACCTGGAAAATGACAACGGCGATGGCAACGGTGATGGCAAGGGTGACAAGGCGGAGGACGAGCGCCCCCTGGCAGAGCGGGACTACCAGTTGAGCGAGGCGCTCAACCTGCTCAAGGGCCTGCACATTCTGCAGCGGCAGAAGTACCAATGAACGGCCGTCGCCACTCCCTTCTGCGGAAGATGTGGCTGGCGCTGTCACTGACCGCCCTGTTGTGTGGGGCTGCCCTGGCGGAGCCCCGGCAGCCACCGGTCATTGCGGTGATCATCGACGATATGGGCAATCACGAAACCTGGGGCGAGGCGGCTCTCGAACTGCCGGGCGCTGTCACCTACGCCTTTTTGCCCCACACCCCCTATGCGGCTTCCCTGGCCGAGAAGACCCACGCCCGGGGGCGGCAGGTGATGCTGCATCTGCCGATGGATTCGGCCGATGGCAACGCCCTGGGCCCTGGCGCCCTGACCCTGCACATGGATGAAAGCGAACTGCAACAGACGCTGACAGAGAATCTGCAGGCGGTTCCCTATGTGGAGGGCATCAACAACCACATGGGCAGCCTGCTGACCCGTCATCCCGGGGCCATGGCCTGGGTGATGGAGGCGATCTCGGCCCGTCAGGACCAGCTCTTTTTTATCGATAGTCGCACCACCCGCGAGACGGTGGCGCAGGCGGTGGCGCAGGAATACCGGATTCCCAGCAGCCGCCGTAACGTCTTTCTCGACAATGACCGGGACCCGGCCGCGATCCGCGCCCAGTTCAGCCAGCTGCTTGACCTGGCCCGTCAGGAGGGCTCTGCTGTAGCGATCGGGCACCCCTACCCGGAAACGGTCACGGTGTTGAAAGCGCTGTTGCCCGGCCTGCAGGGAAACGGCATTCGCCTGGTCAGGGCATCAGAGATGATCCAGTTGCAACAGCGGAGGAATTCACGATGGCAACAACGCTCGTCCCCCTGGCTCAGGGTTGCGAAGAGCTCGAAGCCGTAACCATCATCGATCTGCTGCGCCGCGCCGGTGTGGAAGTGGTGACCGCAGGCCTGGAGCCCGGCCCGATCATTGCCAGTCGTGGCGTCACACTGTTGCCGGATACCACCCTTGAGCAGGTGATGGAGCAGCACTTCGACATGATCATCCTGCCGGGGGGGCTCGCGGGGGCCGATCATCTGGATCAGGACCCGCGTATCCGCGAACTGCTGCAGCGAATGGCCCGGCAGGGCAGGTACACGGCCGCCATCTGCGCCGCGCCCAAGGTGCTGGCCAGCGCCGGCCTGCTGCAGGGGCGCCGTGCCACCAGCTATCCCGGAGTGCTGGATCGGATGGATCTGCCGCAAGTCCAGGTGGAGTTGGAACCAGTGATCCGCGATGGCCGGGTGATCACCTCCCGCGGGCCCGGTACCGCCATGGATTTCGCCCTGGAACTGATCGAGGTGCTGCTGGGGCGGGACAAGCGGGACGAGGTCGAGGCCGGGCTGGTCAGGTACTAGTACCTAAGACCCGGGCCAGGCCTTCAACATCAGCATCAGGCCGGCGGAGCAGAGGGCGATGCCGGCAGTGCTGACCACGTTGGCCGACAGCAGGATGCTGGGCCCCAGGGTCAGCAGCAGGGTGCCCGAGACCAGCATGGCGGCGCCGGAGATCACGGTGATATTGCTTTTGTGCTGATTGCGCAGGTCCTGACGCAGGCGCTTCAGTTCGACGGAGTGCCAGTGTATCTGCAGGCGTCCCTCGGCCGCGTCGTTGAGCACCTTGTAGGCCAGCAGCGGCATGTCGGCGCCGTATTCGGTCATCTGCGGCAGGTTCTTCTTCAGCTTGCGGATGAAGGCGCGGGGCCCCACCTGCTGTTTCATCCAGTGCTCCAGATAGGGCTTGGCGGTGGCCCAGAGATCGAGCTGTGGATAGAGCTGGCGGCCCAGGCCTTCGATGTAGAGCAGGGTCTTTTGCAGCAATACCAGCTGCGGTTGTACCTCCATGTCGAAACGTCGCGCGGTCTGGAACAGGTTGAGCAGAAAGTGGCCGAAGGAGATCTCACTCAGGGGCTTGTTGAAGATCGGCTCACAGACCGAACGAATGGCCGCCTCGAATTCGTCGACCCGGGTCTCACGGGGTACCCAGCCGGATTCCACGTGCAGCTCTGCCACCCGGTGATAGTCGCGGTTGAAGAAGGCCAGCAGATTCTCTGCCAGGTAACGCTGGTCCTCGGTGGTGAGGGATCCGACGATGCCGAAATCGACGGCGATGTAGCGGCCGTCGGGCTCTACGAAGATGTTGCCCGGGTGCATGTCGGCGTGGAAGAAGTTGTCGCGGAAAACCTGGGTGAAGAAGATCTCCACCCCCTGTTCACCGAGTTGGCGCATGCTGATGCCCTGGGCTCTGAGGGCCTCCAGATCGCCCACCGGAGTGCCGTAGATGCGCTCCATCACCAGCACGTTCTTGCGCGTGAAGTCCCAATAGACCTCAGGCACGTAGAGGATAGCGCTGTCCTCCCAGTTACGCCGCAGCTGGGCGGCATTGGCCGCTTCGCGCTGCAGGTCGAGCTCGTCCAGGATGGTCTTCTCATAGTCCCGGACTACCTCCAGCGGGCGCAGTCGGCGCGCCTCCTTCCAGTAACGGTTGGCCAGGTTGGCGATGCTGTAGAGCAGCCCCACATCGCGGCGGATCACCTTGTCGATGCCCGGGCGCAGTACCTTGACCACCACCTCGCGCCCATCCTTCAACCGCGCCGTGTGTACCTGGGCGATGGAGGCGGAAGCGAGGGGGGTCTGGTCGAATTCGTCCAGCACCGTCTCGATAGGCGTGCCCCAGGCCCGTTCGATGATCTGGCGCGCCTGGCTGCCGGAAAATGGCGGTACCGCATCCTGCAGCTTGGCTAGTTCGTCGGCAATGTCTCTGGGTACCAGGTCGCGGCGGGTGGAGAGGATCTGACCGAACTTGACGAAGATGGGCCCCAGGTCCTCCAGGGCCAGGCGGATGCGTACCGGGTAGGGTGGCAATTTGTTGCGCCGCCACCAGTACCAGGGCGTGAGATAGAGGATGAAGCGAACGGGTCGAAACAGGTGGGTGACCAGGATCACCTCGTCCAGGCCGTGGCGCAGCAGGATCCAGTTGATATGGAGTAGGCGCAGGGCCTCGCCCGGAGCAATCATTCCCCGGTTCCCTTGTTGCCGAGACCACCGTGCAGCAATGAAACCCGGGCCTGCAGCCGCTCCACGTCATCGCGCAGCCGATCTACATCGGCCAGGAAGGCCTCAAGTTCCGGCCGCGCCGGCAGGACCTGCAGTTCCTGCTGCAGGTATTCCTGCAGGTCCAACCCCAGGGTGTCCAGGGCGCTCCGCCCCCAGCGGGCGGCGCCGCGCACCAGGTTGCCGATGTCGTGGGCGACCAGGTCCCCGGTGTAACGGGACAGCTGTTCCTCCCAGTCGATATCCATAGCGCCGAGGATCTTGCCGATGCGGTGGGCCAGCTCGGTATCGCCTTCGATCCTCACCTGCCCGGAGAACAGCTGCTCGGCGCTGGCCCGGTGGTCGTTCATACGTGACAGGGCCAGGGGGGGGGCCTGCAGCCGGCAGTCTGGCTCCCCCTCGTAATGGGCCAGCAGCTGTACCTCGCCGGACGGGCCGGGGACCAGGTAGAAGGACCTCCCGAGACCTTCCACATCGAAGGC
>Ga0190284_1001133_pt1 | contig 12359 bp, 11 predicted proteins | sample 48691812_MG_FD_161668 | JGI IMG/M metagenome (GOLD analysis project Ga0190284, IMG submission 161668) | Hydrothermal vent microbial mat bacterial communities from Southern Trench, Guaymas Basin, Mexico - 4869-18-1-2_MG | ecosystem: Environmental > Aquatic > Marine > Hydrothermal vents >...
CCTCACCATGACCGCCCCCGCTTCGGGCCGGCCCCGCTTCTTCAGGATGCGATGGCGGCGGCTGGCTTTGGCCGGTGAACCGGTCGAAGCCGAACATCCCAAATGCCAGGCTCAGTGCCGAGTTGTTCTGCGTGTCTCCCACGTAAGGCCGCGTGTGCGCCGGCGTCAGGTCGACCAGCAGGGGCCAGGCCAGTGAAACGCCGAACACGACGGCCGTGGCCACGCACAGGTGAATCATGCGCCGCTTCCGGCTCAATGGAGCGCCGAGCCAGTAGGTGAGGTAGAACGCCGGCAGCACCACAAACGCTGCGATCATCTTGACGCAAAACGCAACACCCACCAGAGCCATGCTGAGCGCCAGCCTTCGCCCGGAACCCGTGGAGGCAGCCCGCAAGAGCGCCCATGCCGCCAGCAGGAGTACAAGCAGTAGGCAGCTATCCGGCAGGTTGCTGCGATCAACGGCCACGCTCGCGGGCGTGAGCGCCATCACAACAGCGGCAATCAGCCCGGCCCATTGGCCGGCCACGCGCCGCGTCAGAACATAGATCAGTAGAACCGCCGCGACGCCTTCGATCACCTGCGGCAGATGCAGACTGAGCCCGTTAAAGCCGAATGCCCTCACACACAGCGCCTGAACCCAGAAGGCAAAGGGCGGTTTGTCCAGCATGAGGAAGCCGGTCGGGTCGAAAGATGCGTAGAGGAAGTTATGCCAACTGCCGGCCATACTCCTGACGGCCGCCGCGTAGTAGATGTTGCCGAATCCGTGATCGGCGAGATTCCACAGCCGCAGCCCCGCCGCCAACAGCAGAATTACGATCAGGAACGATCGTGGGAGCCAACGAGTCGCGAGATTGCACCCGCGCGGATGTCCTCGCGGCTCAGATTCCGCGGCTCGCCACGGCTTGATTTGCGGTTCTGACGTTGTCAGCGTTGCCTTCATCTGCGATCCTCTTCCCCGGCAATCCGCAATCGTTACGATCCGAGCAAGGCCGTGACAAACGCCTGAATATCGAGGGCGTCGTTACTCGTATCCTCATTGACGTCAATGCGGTTGGCGTCGCAATCGGGGTAAGCCAAGTCGTACGCGGCTGGATCGATCAACGCCTGCACGAACGGTTCGACATCATTGACATCCAACACGTCGTCACAGTTCATGTCGCCGGCGGAACAGGCATCGGCCACCCAACTGAATCCGCGGGCCGTCAACTGGACATCACGCAGCCAGCTCTCCATGTCCGCGTAAGAGGTCGACTGCGTGAAGGCGACGCCCGTGACGTCAATATCGAGGTCCACCCCAATCTGGTCACCGAATGAACCGGCGCCGGTAATCGTCTGATACTCACCGCTGACCTCACGCTCCATCCACCAACCCATGCCATAATCGCTGCCGATGAGCCACGGCGTGTCGGTACTCGCGATCTGGAAGTCGCGCATACCCTGGGCAGCCGCCACCGACATCACACGCACACCATGATATTCGCCATCGCGTCGGTGCATGTCGGCAAAGATGGCCAAGTCATCCATCGTGGACCACAGGCCGCCGCCGCCCATGATAAACTTGCCAATGACGTCCGGGTCATACGGAAAACAAGGCGGCGGATCAGGATCAGGATTCGGGTTAAACCATGGTTCATCGAAGAAGGTGTTCGACATACCCAACTCGTCGAAGAGTTGCTCCTGAATAAACCGCGTAAACGGAAGGCCCGTGGCCACTTCGACACATCGGTCGCCGACACCAAACGCTTTGCTACTGTAGAGCCAGTTGCCCGGATCGAGCGCCAGGGCGTTCGTTGCGGTGATGTCGACGGACGCAGCCAGCGATTCGCAGAAGTCCTTTTCTTCTTGATCGTAGTTCGGCGTGATGCCCGACTGGTTGGAGACCGTGTCGAGAACCGTCGGTGGCCGAATCGGCGGCGGACCGCTGACGGGGTCGCCGACGCGCACGTCGGCGAACGCCGGCACGAAGTCCGAAAGCGGCTGGTTCAGCGTGAGGTATCCCTGATCCTCCGCCATCGCAACGCCTGTGGCACTGAGCGACTTGGTGACCGAGGCGATGGCGTAGAGGTCGTCCATGACCAGATCGCCGCGGGCTTCCCGGAAGACGATCTCTCCCTCGTGCGCCAGCAGGATCGCGCAACCGGTTGTCAGGCTGCCATTGACCGCGTCATCCATCAGGCCTCGCAGTGCGTCGAGGTCCGCCGTCATCAACCCGTGACACGACGGATCGCCGAAAGGCATCGGACCAGGCTGTGCTTGTGCCGAAGAGGCACCGAGCAAGAGGCCGGCCAGAAAGTAAACCGCCGCCTTGCCCACAAGAGACCGCCGCAACCCAAGTTTGATTTGAGGATTTCGTTGAATGTAAATCGCTGACATTTTCATTCCTCCATTCTGCCGCGAGCAAAGCGGCGTTTTGCGCCATAAGCCGTAACCGTTAACGGGGCCTAGCTGGTCTGTTGCACAGTATCTTGGCCCCAGAGCACGATGGCCCCGGAACACCTTGGCCCCGGAGCACCATGGCCCCGGAGGGGCCGAGGCGAGTAGCCACGGGTGGAGCGAAGCGGAACCCGTGGTCCCGGTTGGCACGCATCCCGTTCCGCCCCGGAGGGCGGACGAAGCCACTTGCCGCACCAATCCGACGCCAACACCGCGCAAGTTCCTCCGCCCCTACCGGGGCGGGTATGGGGACATCATTTTTATTCCACGGGTCCCGCTTCGCTCCACCCGTGGCTACATTCGTTGACCCCTTCGGGGTCAATCTCTGAAACATCCGTGAACGGTTACAAAAAGCCATACATCGCCGTCTGGCTGGGTGCCACTGCTCTTGAGCAGTGCGTTCGCGAGGCTCCGGTTCCGCCCTGAGCACTGCTGACACAGCAGTGGCACACTTGCACCAACCTCCTGGTAGCCCGGAACTTGCTCGTCTTGATGAACCCTGGTCACGGTACTCGTACTCCTATCAATTCGCCGAGCCTGGTTCCGAGTTCCGGCGCGACGGCAATCTTGATTGGCCAGCCCCACTCAGGGACTGCCGGGTTCTGCCACAATCGTACAGGCAACTGTTCGACCGCCGCGCCGATGGCAACGACGTGTGACTCGGCCATCCGTCTCGGGCTACCCTCCCGGGTCACTTCCAATTCAGTAGGCATCCCGGCTTCGAGGCGACCGGCTTGTGCGGCCGTGGCATAGGCGATGACCTCCGACGGCTGCGCTGCGGCCACGGTGAGAACCGGTTCGCCGGCCAGCAGTGTCTCTCCCGCGCCTCGCAGAACCGTGCTCACGACTCCGTCCATTGGACTGCTTAGCACCAGCATGGCGCGATCCAACGCCAACTCGTCGATGCGGCGCTCTTGCACGATCAGCGCTGCGCGCAGGGGCTGGAGGGCTTTGTCCAGCGCCGGCGATGCCGGATGCTGTTGGGCGAAGGACTCCTGACGCCTCTGTGCGTTTTGCAGGTCGAGTTCCACCTGGGCGAGGGCGCTGTCTTTCTCCTCAATCTTCTTCTTCATAGCATCGAATTCGGACCGCGCTGACGTCAACTCATGTTGTGACGCAGCGTGCTTCTCATAGTTTTCGCCCAGCCATGCAGCCTGGAATCGCAGGAACTCCAGTGTGATCCGATCCGTCTCCAGCTCAACGATGAGTTCCAGCGCCCGCAGGCGCGTGCTCTCCAGGTCGATGGCAAACCGCCGGGCTTCGGCCATCTGTTCTGCATCCTGCACCTGCGCTTCTGCGACAAGGCGATCCTCGGTTGCTGCCAGCTCCGCACGCAAACGGACGGTCTGGGCCGCTGCGGTGGCTAACTCCGCTCTAATCCGGCCATCCTCCAATACTGCCAGTGTCTGGCCCTGCTTCACTTGCTCGAATCGCTGGACGGGGACCAGCAACAACCGGCCATCAATCACGGAGGCGACTTCGCGCTGCTCACCCTGGGCGATGCCGGCCAACTCACACCGCTGGGCGCGCTGTGTAAAGAGCCAGCACGCTCCCACGGATGCAACCAGCCAGACTACGATCGGCACCAACTGCTGCCGCCAGCGGGTCAGTCCGTAGCTTTGCCATTTCGCCGTCGTCGCCATCGCTGCTAAACCTCGAGCAGTTCTTCTTGCATTGTCAGGCTGACGCTGCTGATGTCGGTCACGTCCTCCAACGCAGACACCATCTCCTCGTTGCATCCGTAGTCGCGGATCATGAGTTGATAGGAATACTCCGTCGCATCAGCGAGGCTGCTGTCCTGCGACGAGATCAACACAAAGCTGTTGCAGAAGCGCTTCAAGACGTCTAACACGGGATGACGGGCCCCGATTGCGCCGGCCAAGTTGAATCGCAGGAACGCGTTCTGCGGCCGGTGCGAGCCGAATGACGTCAGATGCAGGTATATGGCGATGGCACACAGGGCAACGGCGCCCACGATTGCGATGGCGTAGCGCTGCGAGCCGGCCGCCATTCCAATCACCAGCGAGCAGAAGATGAACGCGATATCGCGCGTGTCCTTGACGATGTTCCGAAAGCGGATGATCGCCAGGGCACCCATCAGGCCGACCGCGGTGACGAAGCTGTTGCCGATCACAGCCATCACCATCGCGACCACGACCGTGATCAGGATCAGGGCCTGGACGAAGGACTTCGAATACGACAACCCGTTGTGCGTGCCGTAGTAGACCCATGCCAGCACTTGTCCCAGGACGAAGGCCAGCAGCAACGACAGGAGCACGCTTTGCGGCGTAAAGATGCTGCTGCGAACCGAGCCGCCGTCAAGAAAGGTCCAAAGCTGTTCCATTGCTCCTGCCTCGCATAGCTGCCGGACTGTGAAAGCGCAATTCGCAGGCCCGCCTGACCAGGATCGTGTACTTGGAGAGTGACTTGTGCTGAAGCCCGAAGGTGCGCGCCATCCGGCTTAGCCACATGGGACAGCGTCCGGTGAACTTGACCTCCAGGATTACTCCAGGCTGGGGATCACGGTGCCATCCGGCGCCGTTGAGTCCCACAGTTGGTGTATAGGTAACGTTCAGGCACAATTCGCGGTCAAGCGTCACGCGCACGTAGTCGCCCAGGTTGCTCTCGAATGCCCGGCGCAGGTAGCGAACACGTAAGACCGGCCCGGCGCCGACCCGCCGCTTGTAGAACAAGAACTGTTCGAGGTTCCTACGTTCGTCATTGCTGCTTGATGACGGTTGCAACGTGCCAGCGAGCGTCGATGCCATATCGCGCGGGGCCACCCGAGCCCGGCTCTTCACAATGGTCCGGTTGATGCGGCGTTTGATCTCGAAGAAGCAGGGTTTGTCAGACCCAGCGCTGTAGCTTCGGATGCGGAGCTTGTAGCGGTTCTTGACTCCCTCCAGCGACTCGCGACAAAAACGAAGGTCATCGGAGTCCAGGTACAGGCTGACCAGCGGATACACGCCGTCGGCGGAGTGGATATCCGGGTGCATGTGAGGCCGGATGTACTCCACGATTGCCGCCGCCTGCGACTCGCTCACGCGGTACTTCAATTCGTGGCGGCACCACATTGCCTTGTCGTCGCTGCGCATCATTGTTCCAGCTCGGCAGTCAGTTGTTGGATCCACCTGGCGTCGGCGTCGTCAACGCTTGCCAGGCGCCCATGCCGTCTGGGATTCGCCCGAACGAGACGTCCGCCGTCTGCACGCCAAAGGTCAGTGTGTCGATGGCCGCATTGCCGTTCGCGTCGGTGTCGAACAGTCCGACATCCTCGCCACCGCTGGTGAGCTTGAAGGTCGTGTGGGTATCGCCCTGGTCGGGATCATTATCAGCCCAGAAGATCAGGTACCCGCCGGCGTTGATACTGACGCCGTTGGGAATCCGCCACTTCTTCGGTTGGCTCAGGTCGTCGGTCAGGTACATGCCGCTCAGATCAACAACAACGTCGCCCGCGTTGTATAGCTCGATCCAGTCTGGGTACCCGCCGTTGCCGTCGGGGTCCTGGATGGTCGTATCGTTGTCGGCCATGAACTCGTTGATGTAGAGCATGGACGTGCCGGTCAGCGTGAGTCCCACCGTATCGCATCCCGCGAGTGCCACGCCTGCGACACTTACCGAAATCACCGCAAACAGCCGTCCAATACGCATTGTCGTTTTTCCCGGCATCGTTTCACTCCTGCCGTTTTCACCTCAACGACCTCTCCCAGTAACTGTGGCACCGCCGTCTCGGCGGTGTAGACACAGGTGGGACGCCTGTGCCACAGGGGTTCATGCGACTGGCTATTAGTTTGCCGCCAGGAACGCCGCTGCCGCCGCATTGCGATCGACGACGTGATTCAGAAGAGCGCCGTATTCCGTATCGAACTCCTGTGGGGCGAACAGGAATGTGTAACCGGGCTGTTCTCCATCAACGCCCGTCACGTATTGCGCAATAAGATCGTGCGCGGCGGTGAAACGACCCTGCGTCGCTCCGACAGCCAAGGCCACGTCCTTCACGTCTTCTACATGAGCCAGGTATGTCGCCCAGTAGACAGCGTCGTCCATCAGGAAGCGGATCAGCGGCCAGCCTTCGCCTACCTCGTCAAGCTCGAGAGAAAGTGGGGAAAGGGGTTGTCCAAACGCGACCGACTTGAACGCCTCGTTGCAGTCCCACGGAATCCAGTACAGGCGGTCGGCGTCAGCTGGATTCGCGTAGATGTAATAGTTCTGCGGCGTGTTGCCATATGAGTCCCAGTTCTGAACAAGCGTGTTGACGGCGAGCCAACGAAGGAATCCGGCCACGTTGAAGGTGGCCTCCAGATTGGCTCGCCAGGTTGCGGAATCGGATCGATCGGCATGTAACGCTGCGATGGCGGCCTGCACGTCGCTCCAGTGTTCTTCGGACTTGTTCGATTTCTTGGGGAAGGACTCCTCGTCGAACGATGCCCACGTGGCCCCCGCATTCTCGGGCTTGTAGAGGTTGCCTCCATCCTCGCCGAACTGCGTATCGAACATCGGGCCGTCAGGGACTTCGGTCATGGTGTAGAGCCCGAAATAGGTCGCTCCCTGTCCAAAGTCCACATATACGCGATAGAAAGCCGTCCGCGGCGCGGGCACGCCAGCGGCACGGAATACGTCGTGCGTCACCTTTTCGCGCAACAGGGAGGCGTCGTTGAAGTTGTTGGCCAGCGACAGCCTCTTGAAGCCGAAGAAACGCTGGTTGTCGATCTCCGGATGGTCATCCTCGAACTCGTCGAAATCCAGTTTCAGCGGCAGCTTGGCGACACCGATCTGCCACGGATGCAGCAGTGTCGAGTTTCCCTTAAAGCGAACCCCGACGTACCACCACGTTTGGCCTTCGAACGCGACGGTGCAGGGCACGTAGATCGGATTCCTCGGGAGGAGGCTGAAGTCGCCATCGCCGGGCGCTCCGCCGCCACCCGGTGGAGGACCGCCACCGAGAGGGGGACCACCACTAGGCGGCTGCCCCGCGCCGATAACTCCGAACGCGCCGGCCATGTCGGTCATGTCATCCTGCATGGCCTGCCAGTCAGCCGACGCGATCGTGATGTCCAGCCTGTTCACCTTGCCGTTGGGGAACACCGCACCGTAATCCGGCGTCGCATCCTTGCCATGCGTCTCGTCCGTCCAGCCGATTGGGCGTCCGTCTTCATTCAGCGGTATGTTTATCGGATCGATGACGTTGCATGAATCCGACATCGCGGCAGCAGCGACAAACATCCCGAGCAACATGATGCTCTTGGCCGTTAGATACAATCGTTTCATGACGATTCCTTTCTGTTCGTGAGGACACGCTCGCTTCACAAGGAGCAACTCATCAGGTGCCGAAGGTCAAACCGTCTGGCCCACTCTCTTATTACGTCATATTCACGTAATGCTTCCCTCAACGAATGGTTAAGAATTGCAAAGATCGTCTTTACATTTCTTAGCGCAACGTTGACGCGCGTTGGTCGATAGAGAGCGATATAATCAGGCAGCACCGCTGCCTTAGGGAATGTGACCGCCATGGCGGAAATGTCAGAACCCAAAACCGATTGTTCCGCGAATCGTCTGCTGGTCATCGACGATGATGTCGAGTTGTGCGAACTGGTCGCGGAATACCTAGAGCCCGAGGGGTTTAGCGTTCAGGCCGTCCACGATGCAGAACACGGTGTCGAGCAAGCACTGTCAAAGGGATATGCGCTCGTCGTGCTCGACGTGATGCTACCGGGCTTTACCGGCTTTGAGGTGCTGCGTCGCATCCGTGCTACGTCGGAGATGCCCGTTCTGATGCTGACGGCGCGAGGCGATGACGTGGATCGGATCGTCGGGCTCGAGATCGGGGCCGATGACTACCTGCCCAAGCCGTTCAACCCCCGCGAATTGGTCGCGCGGATCCGCGCGATTCTCCGGCGAGCGAAGCCGGCTCGTGACGGCGCAACTGGCGCCGTGGCGTCCGATCGCATCGTTGTGGGTGATGTCGAGTTGGATCTCGGCGCACGAACGGTCCGGCGCGCAGCCGAGCCCGTCTTGCTCACCGCGGTTGAGTTCAGTTTTCTGGAAGTTCTTCTGCGCGCCGCCGGCCGCGTGGTGACGCGTGAGGAACTCTCCAAGATCGTCCTTGATCGCAGGCTGTCGCCGTATGATCGCAGTTTGGACGTACATGTCAGCAACCTCCGGAAGAAGCTCGGCCACACGGTTGGCCAGGCCGAGCGGATTAAGACGGTGCGCGGTGTTGGGTACATCTACGCGGTTCCGGCGAGCCCGTAGCGATTCGGTGAAGAGCCCGACACAGAATAGTCCCCGTGTGTGGGGAGGCGAATATGCGAAGCCTATTCCTCAAAATCTTCCTGTCATTCTGGCTGGCAAGCGCTCTGATCGTCGGCGCGTTGGTCCTTCCGGCGATCTGGGCTCCGCTGCCAGGCCAGGTTGAGGCACGCGCGCGTGCGATGGCGGAAACCCTGCTGACCCGCTATGGCAACGAGGCAGTCGATGTGCTAGAACGTAAGGGGCAATCCGCGGCGGACGAATACGTCGAACGGCTAGAGAACGCTATCGACATACACGTCTTTGTGTTTAACGAGTCAGGCGATGAAGTGCTGGGACGGCGCGCGCCCGTCGGCGCCAGAGACCTGGCGGCGCGCAGTGCCGAGAGCGGCGAAACGGAGATTCTCCATTCAGGCCGAAGACCGCTGGCGGCACAGCCCGTGATCGGATCGGCACAGCACCGGTACGTGGTTGTCGCGAACATGCCCGCCGGTCCCATGCATGAGATCGTCTCCGACCCCAGACTGTGGGCGATGCCCATGGCCATCGTGGCGATGGTGGCCTGCATCGTCAGCTACGGGTTGGCGCGATATTTGACGTCCCCTGTTCGACGACTTCGCAACGCCACGCGGCGATTGGCAGGCGGGGATTTCGCAACCCGCGTGGGGACGGCTGTCGGGAAACGACGTGACGAGATCGGCGACCTGGGCCGCGACTTCGACTTCATGGCCGAGCGCATCGAGTTGCTGATGTCTTCCCAGCGGCAGTTGCTACAGGACATATCCCACGAACTGCGATCGCCACTGGCGCGTCTCAATGTCGCACTAGGTCTTGCCGGCCAGCGTGCCGGGCCGGAGGTGGTGGGCGCGCTCGACCGGATAGAACGCGAGGCGGAACGCCTCAACGACCTCATTGGTCAACTCTTGACAGTCACCCGGCTGGAGTGCGGCACGGAAGGAGTCGAGTCCGTGCACATCGATCTGTCCGGACTCGTGCAAGAGATCGCGGCCGACGGCGACTTCGAGGCGAGCACCAGCAAGCGCCGCGTGCATCTGGTTGATTGCGAAGACTGCACGGTGTTTGGCTCGCCCCAACTGTTACGCAGCGCCATCGAAAACGTCGTGCGCAACGCTGTCCGCTACACCGCCGAACAGACCGAGGTGGAGGTTACGCTTAGATGCGCCAAACAACCAAGCTGTGGCACCGGCGTCTCGTCGGTGAGACCACGGGCGAGACGCCCGTGCCACAAGATGGGACAACTGGCTCTGGTGCCCGCGCCACAAGGAGTCTCCGGTGCTCTTGGCCGTTGGCGTGATGGCGCCGACTCCTGTGCGGTGATCCGCGTCCGCGACCACGGTCCGGGCGTACCGGACGCGGCGCTGACTGAGATATTCCGCCCATTCTACCGTAGCTCTGACGCACGCGACCGCAAGACCGGCGGCGGCGGCCTCGGTCTCGCCATTACCGAGCGTGCCGTGCGACTCCACGGCGGCGCCGTGCGCGCCACGAACGCCCCTGACGGAGGGCTGGTCGTCGAGATCCGCCTACCGGGCAGGGAAGGCAAGTCCGATCCTCCCTGTGGCTCAGGTGGCGAACGTGGAACACGCGATTGATAGTCTGCTTGAGGGCGTTCCGTTGAGGGGAGCCGTCGCCACGACATCGGCGTTCACGCCACCCTGGGAGATTCGCATCGACGCCGGGCCTGCTAGGTTCTACATTGTCCTCCAAGGTCGTTGCTGGCTTGACTTCGACGATCACCAACCGCCAGTTGCCCTGGCCGACGGGGACTTGGCTGTCGTTGCGCCACGGCTCATCGTGAAAATCGCTGCGGGAGCATACTCACCGTAGATCCAATACCCCGTTCCGAATAATGCACTATACACTGCCACACACCCAACTACCATGCAGACGATACTCAGCGGCGGATTGGATCGACCGTCTTCGGCGCCAGTGATGGATTCACCGTCGCGCTCGGCTTCCTCGACGATCCTGCGCCAGCCGGACCCATCGGGTTGGATCAGCCTGTAGAACTTCCGCAGTGTCTCCCGGTCGTCGCTTGGTGTGATCATCGTGACAACGATCCGGCCGTAGTACATCACCACATTGTCAGACCATCCCCGTAGCGTTTCCTCCTTGCCGCCGAGGAGTTGATACCTGCCGTGGACAATGCCGTGTGTCATCACGGCCGACGGCAGCACGGGCGTGTTGCGTTCGGCGTAGAGCTTGTGGGGGTGGGCATCGCGATAGCTCATTGAATCCGTTGAAGGGTATCCACAGGCCCAGACGCGTGCCTTGCGATTCCAACGCCTTGGCCAACGGCTGGAAACCGTCCGGGTAGAGGTTCTTCCGTGGAACCCAGATCGACTGCGGGTTCTGCCAGCCGTCATCCGGAACGAAGACGTCCATCTTCAGGACTTTGCGCTGGTGTGTTCTTCGCCAGGCCGGGGAAGTGAGCCAACGTCACCAGTCCGTTGGCGTGCTTCGTTTCGCTCTGTGTTTCACGCTCGGTCCAAACGCGCGGCTTGCCCAAGCTACGATAATCACGGGCGGTCAACTCGCTCCCGTCGAGCAACCGAACGAGAAACTCCTCACTCCGGCCGCAGCGGTAGTAAAGACAAGAGCGACACAGGCGGAGACGATCGCGAGGGCTTTCTGCATGGTAAGGCTCCGGGAAGCATGTCATTGGCCCACGATGATGCGGCCGGGCGATCAAGCCGGCGGCGGGTCCTCGCGTGAGCTCAAGCTGAATACTATAATCGCCGCGACACAATCGGACGGGACATCATGGCGCATATCGCCAGCCAGGTGGTCCGTCGTTATATGCTCGACTTCAACATCTTGGAGGCGCGTCGTGAAAGCTGATAGCTGTGGAGCCCGAGTTCGCCCCCTGCGGAAGTGTGCTGACCATCGCCGCGGACTGAGGCGTCGAGTGATCCTGTTGGCTGGCGCGATGTTGGCGATCATCCTGTTTGACGCCGGTTGTGCCGCCCCGGGAGCAAGGCGCGAGACCGTCGCGCAACAGTCGCTGGCCACGAGGTTGCCTCTGGACGCGTTGTGGGTCGAGTCGCTCGATCTGGCCGCCATGGAGCAGAGTTGGGGCGAGCCACGGGTTGGACTCTCGGTGGACGGCAACGCCTTGACCCTTGATGGGCAGGTTTACGCGCACGGCATCGGGACCCACGCCTTCAGCGAGATGCTCATCGACCTCTACGGATCGGCCCGGCGTTTCGAGGCGGTCGTTGGTTTGGATGACGAGTCTGGTGAGGCCGGCTCTGTCGTGTTCGTCGTGATGGTGGATGGTCAGGAGGTCTTTCGGTCGGAGGTCCTGCGCGGTGGGGACAGCCCTCAAGCCGTGTCGGTCGACCTGACCGGGGCGCACGAAATGACGCTGCTGGTCGAGGACGGTGACGACGATATCCACAGTGATCACGCGGACTGGGCCGGGGCAATGCTCGTTCTCCGTTCTCCGGTGAAGGCGCCGCCGAAAGCGATCGTTCCGCCGCCCGGTCCCGATCCGCGAATCTCGACGCAGCGCTCACCGGAGCCGGCCGTCCACGCCCCGCGCATCACTGGAGCGACGCCCGGCCGGCCCTTCCTGTTTCGCATTCCGGCACAGGGCGAGCGCCCGCTGCGCTTCTCCGCCGAGAACCTCCCGGCCAACCTCGCACTCGACCCAG
>Ga0190284_1001135_pt1 | contig 12347 bp, 14 predicted proteins | sample 48691812_MG_FD_161668 | JGI IMG/M metagenome (GOLD analysis project Ga0190284, IMG submission 161668) | Hydrothermal vent microbial mat bacterial communities from Southern Trench, Guaymas Basin, Mexico - 4869-18-1-2_MG | ecosystem: Environmental > Aquatic > Marine > Hydrothermal vents >...
TTCCCGCATCCAGGCTGGCGTGGCCCACGCGCTGAGCCAACTGGCCGATGAGGGGCACGTCTACGCGCCGGAGGAGACACTGGTGGCGGAGGCAACCCGCCTGCTCGACGTCCCTCCCGACCTGGCGAACGCAGCTATCGAGGACCTGGACGCCGACGAGGTCGTGCGGCGCGAGACGCTGGTCTACCCGCCCCCCCTTCCCTCCCCCCCACTGGTGGGGGGGAAAGAGGGGGGGCACGCCGTGCGCGAGGAGCGGGCCGTCTACCTGGCCCCGTTCTACTACAGCGAGATCGGCGTCACCCGCCGCTTGCGGGCGCTGGTCGAAAGCCCCACCACCCGCCTGCTCCCCTTCCGCAGCATAGATTGGGAGGCACTGCTGGCGCAGGTCGCCCGGGGCTCCGCCATCGAACTCTCGCCCGAGCAGCGTGAGGCCGTGCGCGCCGCCCTCACCCACAAGGTGACGGTGCTCACCGGTGGTCCCGGCACGGGCAAAACCATCTCCGTGCGCACCGTCATCGGGGCACTGGAGGCACTCCGCTGCCGTTATGCCCTGTGCGCCCCCACCGGCCGCGCCGCCAAACGTCTCTCGGAGGCGACGGAACGCCCGGCCAAGACTGTCCACCGATTGCTGGAATATTCCCCGCAGGAGGGCTTCCGCCGCAACGAGGAGAACCCGCTGGAGGTAGACTGTCTCATCGTGGACGAGGCCTCTATGCTCGACATCCTGCTGACCAACCACCTGCTCAAGGCAGTGGACCCGGCCGCGCACGTGCTCTTCGTCGGCGACGTAGACCAACTCCCCTCCGTCGGCGCGGGCGACGTCCTGCGCGACGTCATCAGTTCCGGTCGCACCGCCGTCGTGCACCTCACCACCATCTTCCGTCAGGCGGCCGACAGCGGCATCGTCGTCAACGCCCACCGCATCAACCGGGGGCAGATGCCCATCCTCAACCGCTTCGACGACTTCTACTTCTTCTCCAAAGAAGACCCACAGGAGGCGGCCGACCTGCTGGTGGACATCGTGCAGCATCGTATTCCGCGCAAATTCGGCCTGGACCCCGTGGACCAGGTACAGGTGCTGGCGCCGATGTACCGGGGGGCGTGCGGGGTTGCCAACCTCAACGCCTGCCTGCAGGAGGCGCTCAACCCCGCCTCCCCGCGCAAGGCCGAGCGGCGGCTGAGTGGGCGGGCGTTTCGCGTGGGGGACAAAGTGATGCAAGTGCGCAACAACTACCTGCGCGATGTTTACAACGGGGACATCGGCCGGGTGACGGGTATAGATCCGGTGGAGCAAACGCTGACGGTGAGGATAGATGACCGGCCGGTGGTCTACGACTGGGGCGAGGCGGATGAACTGGTGCACGCCTTTGCCGTGTCGGTCCACAAGAGCCAGGGGAGCGAGTATCCCGCCGTCGTGATACCGGTGCTGACCCAGCACTACCTGATGTTACAGCGCAACCTGCTGTACACTGCCATCACACGGGCCAGGCGGCTGGTCGTGCTGGTGGGGACGCGGCGGGCGATCGGGATCGCTGTGCACAACAACAAAGTGCGGGAGCGGCACTCGGGACTGAGCGTGCGGCTGAAGGAGGGGCAATTTCAGTAACGCTGAGAGGTGAAACCGGAAACAGTAAAAGCGGGGGCCGATTTGCCCCCGCTTTTTGCATTTCGCCAGTGACAGGTCTACAACGCGCTCTTCGCCACCTCGACCAATCGAGTAAACGTCTCCGCATCCCGCACGGCGATGTCGGCCAGAATCTTGCGGTCTAACTCCACCCCGGCCTGCTTCAGGCCGTAGATGAAACGGTTGTATGGAAGACCGTTCTGCCGCGCAGCCGCGTTGATACGCGCGATCCACAACCGCCGCAGGTCCCGCCGTCGCTGTCGCCGGTCCCGATAGGCATACCACTGCGCCTTCATCCACGCCTCGTTGGCCCGGCGGAAGAGACGATGGCGCGTGCTATAGTACCCTTTGGTCCGGCGGATGATCTTCTTGTGACGATAGCGTGTCCTGGTTCCTCCCTTGACTCTCACAGCACTATTTCCCCTTTTCCCTCAGATAGGGTGCCAGACGGCGCACGCGCCGCTGCACGCCCTGCGACTCTACCGGAACCATCTCGTCGTAGAGGCGCTTGGCACGTTTGCTCTTCTTGCGCCGCAAGTGGGATTTGCCCATCTTGGTGCGCACCAGCTTACCCTTGCCGCCCTTCGTCCGGCGGAAGCGCTTGGACGTGGACTTGTGAGTTTTGATCTTCGGCATTCTCTCCTACCCCTTCGCGCCACCTTTTTTTGCTGGCGCCAAAACCATCAACATTGTGCGTCCCTCACGGTTCGGCCTTTGTTCGACCGCCGCCACATCGGATAGCTCCTCAGCAATCCGCGTCAGTTGCTCGATGGCAATCTCGGGATAGGTGACCTCCCGACCCCGGAAGCGGATACGTACTTTGACCTTCATCCCCTCTTCCAGCCAACGCCGGGCATCACGAAGCTTGAACGATCTGTGATGATCGGTCGTCTTGGGACGCAGACGGATCTCTTTGACAATGACTTGCTTTTGCGCCTTACGCGCCTCCCGTTCCCGCTTTGCCTGCCGGTACATGAACTTACCATAGTCCATCACCCTGGCAACAGGGGGGTCAGCGGCAGGTGATACTTCTACCAAGTCCATGTCATGATCATGGGCAACCGCCAACGCTTCAGACAAGGGCACAACGCCCAGGTGAGCACCGTCTGCACCAATAAGCCGGACCTCGGAAGCCCGGATTTGATGGTTCATACGGTACTTCACTCGCTTTTCAGGACGATACTTCGTTCTCCTAATTCGACCTACCTCCTCTTGTGTGAACCAACCAGGCATGCACCAGGGGGGATAATAACACAATTGCAGAAAGGTGTCAAATCGCCCCTGTGTTTACCGGTCAGAGCAGTCGTTTCTCAGCCACAGCAGCCTGCGCCAGCGCAATGAAATCATCCACGGCCATAGCACCGGGCACATTTCCGTCGCGCAGTCGCAAGTTCACCTGCCCGGCGTTCATCTCCCGATCCCCGATGACGAGCATATATGGGACCTTCTGCACCTGGGCATCGCGGATCTTGGCCTGCATGCGCTCGCTCGAGTCATCCACCTCCACCCGCAGCCCCGCTGCCCGGAGTTGCCCCGCCACGGAGGTTGCGTAGTCCACGTGCCGGTCGGCAATAGGGATGAGGATCGCCTGGACCGGCGCCAGCCACGCCGGGAAGGCCCCACCGTAATGCTCCACGAGGACGCCGAAGAAACGCTCCAGGCTGCCCAGCAGCGCCCGGTGCACCATATAAGGGCGGTGTTCCTTCCCATCCTCGCCCACGTAGGCCATGTCGAACCGCTCCGGCAAGTTGAAGTCAAACTGAATTGTCGTCAACTGCCAGGTTCGGCCCAGGGCATCCTTGACGTGGATGTCAATCTTGGGCCCGTAGAAAGCCCCACCACCCTCGTCTACCTCGTAGGGCAGCCCCTCCACCTCGATGGCTTTACGCAGGCTCTCCTGGGCCTGCTCCCACCGCTCCGGCTCCCCGACGTGCTTCTCCGGCATTGTCGCCAGGTAGATGTGAAAGTCCGAGAAACCGAAGGCCCGCAACAGGTCGAGCGAGAAACGTAATACGCGCAAGATCTCATCCTCAATCTGCTCCGGCGTGCAGAAGATGTGGGCGTCGTCCTGTGTGAAACCGCGCACACGCAGCAGCCCGTGCAACACACCGCTGCGCTCGTAGCGATAGACCGTGCCCAGTTCCGCCCACCTGAGCGGCAGTTCCCGGTAGGAACGGATGTGGGTCTTGTAGATCAGGATGTGGAAGGGGCAATTCATCGGCTTCAGGTAATATTCCACCCCTTCAATGTCCATCGGGGAGTACATGCTCTCCCGGTAGAAGTCCAGATGCCCAGACTGATCCCACAGTTGCGCCTTGCCGATGTGGGGGGTGAAAACGATTTCGTAGCCCCCCTCCCGGTGACGGGCCCGCCAGAAGTCCTCGATGACCTGGCGGATGCGGCCCCCCTTGGGGTGCCAGTAGGCCAGCCCCGCCCCACCCTCCTCGTGGAAACTGAGCAGGTCCAACTCCTTGACCAGCCGCCGGTGGTCCCGCTTCTCCACCTCCTCGCGCCAGGTCAGGAACTCCTCCAGTTGCTGGGCTGTCTCCCAGGCCGTGCCGTAGATGCGCTGGAGCATGGGGCGGCGCTCGTCGCCGCGCCAGTAGGCCCCGGCCACGCTGAGTAACTTGATGGCGTCGGGGTTGATCTCCCGCGTATTACTCACGTGCGGGCCTCGACACAGGTCTACGAACGGGCCGCTCCTATAGATCGAGAGCCTGGGCGTCTCCTCCAGCGGCTCGCCGTACTCATCCGTCCCAGCAGAGAGGATGCCGTCAATCAGCTCCAGTTTGTAGGGTTGGTCGGCAAAGACGCGACGTGCCTCCTCCTCATCAACCTCCTGGTAGATGAAGTCATGCCCCTCAGCGATGATCTCTCGCATGCGGGCTTCGATCTCCTCCAGGTCTTCCGGCGTGAGTGGCCGGGGCAGGTCGAAGTCGTAGTAGAAGCCGTTCTCGATGGGCGGGCCGATGGAGATCTTGCCTTCGGGAAACCTCTCCAGCACTGCCTGGGCCATCACGTGCGATACCGAGTGGCGCAATTGGTAAAGGTGACTTTCTTCGTATTTCATTTTCTCAGCCATTGTTTTCCTCCTCATAGGTGATCGTATGGGTTGCACACCAAAACGCGCGAGTAGTGCCGGTATCGTCGTCGGTCATCTCGATCACCTCCTCCCAGCCATTAGAAACAAAAATCCCCGCGCCCTGGGACGCGGGGGTCTTCCACGTGGTTCCACCCAAGTTCGACAACGGATTTTATCCCATAGACTTCATCCGCCGCCGCACTCTGAGGCGATAACGGGCCTTGCCCGGAGCCCCATACTCTCGCCCGGAGGCAATTTGAGGGACCCACTCCCGGGGGGTTTTCCCGGCCGTCCGGTCAAGAGGGCTTTCAGCCAACGGCCCCCTCTCTCTGGGACCTTCGCTGGACGGTACTCGTCCCGGTCAACACATTGCCATGCTGACTTGTATACTTATTATAACCAATTTGCGGCTATTGTCAACCCTTCCACGCAGCATACCACCGGAGGCGCGAAGTCGCAATCAGGCGGATTCCTCTTGAGCATTAACCAGGACGCTACCCTGTCGGCCTAATGATTTGTTGAATATATAGCAGCACGTCATCAAGGAGATTCAGGCAGCTCAGCACTACGACAACCAAAACGATCAGTACAAGCAGTTGGCACCCCAACAACTTCACTCGCGCAGTAGAACTCTCCTGAACCACCTGCCGCGGCGTCTTGGTGGTAGTGGCCGACTGAGGCCGATCGGCCGCCGCTGCTTGATTGCTCCACACGCCAAACCGAAACACGATGCGGCCGATGACACCCACCGCCACACTCAACACTACCCCACCCACCAGCAGTGCCGCCCAGACAGGCGAGAGACCAAATGCCTCTGCAATGATCCCGATGAACTCCTCAACAGAAGTCATAAACTCCATGCGCCTTCTCCAGTGGCCGGTCTACCGCGTCAAGCAGCGTAATAGCATACAGCCGGAGCCCTGGCGCGTCCCGGGCAGCTTGACATTCTAAGTGAGCATGGTAAAATAGAACATCTGTTCTACATCTACACTTCAGGAGATACGCAATGAATGAGCTTGTGGAATTTGTGGCCCACCTGGATTGGTTTGAGCAGATGGACACACTCCTGCGACATCTGTGCGGAGAGCACACCTGGCGCTTCTACGTTCCCCGCAACTGTGGTTGGAGCGGCATTGAGATGGAGCGACTGCTCGAGCGCCACGGCGTCAAGGTATGGGATCGTGGCTTCACGCGTGATTGCCTCACCTTCCGCGTCAGACGTCGTCAGGCCAACTGGGCTGAATACCTGCTCCGCCGCAGGGGCATCCCAGTGTTAAGCCAGCCGTTCAATCCGCTCAACGACGAATATGCCCGCCGCCACGCCCCCGGATCCGAGCCGCCCACTGGCAGGCGGCGATCCAAGCCCCGCCACGGCCTGCTGGATGAGCTCATCTCTCTGCTGAAGTAACAAGTGCAGATGTGTGTTGATGAGGCAGAGAGGCCAACATCACAGTGGCGCATTCCCACCTTTCAATTCGATTATAGGCTATTTCAGTGCACTGTCAAGCGAAGTGGCGCGTCACCATAACCAGGCGGCTTTTTCTTGCACATCCCAGGGGTGGGAAAAGCAAAGACCGGCCAGCAAAATCGCCAGCCGGTCTGGTGGTGGGCGGTACAAGACTTGAACTTGTGACCTCCACGATGTCAACGTGGCGCTCTAGCCATCTGAGCTAACCGCCCGTAACGTTTAGATTATACCATCATCTCCGCCGCTTTGCAAGCAAGGCCCATTGTGCTACAATTCCTCCCTATGAACCGGATAAAAACGAACGACACCTGGGGCATTGTGGGACACGAGTGGGCCGTGAGATTCCTGCGGCGAGCCGTGGCCTCGGGCAGCGTATCCCACGCCTACCTCTTCACCGGTCCGCCAGGTGTGGGCAAGACGACGCTGGCGCAGGGACTGGCCGCCGCCCTGCTGTGCCAGGGCGAGGGAGAACCCCCCTGTGGCGCGTGTCGCGCCTGTCGCCTGGTCGCCAGCGGCAACCACCCCGACCTGCACATCGTCGCATCCGAGCGGGCCGGCGCCAGCCTGAAGATCGAGCAGGTGCGTGACCTGCAGCACCAGCTTGCCCTCACCCCGGTCGAGGCGCACTGGCGAGTGGCCATCCTGCGCCGCTTCGAGGAGGCCACCACCTCCGCCGCCAACGCGCTGCTCAAGACGCTGGAGGAGCCCCCACCTTACGTCGTGCTCGCGGTCCTGGCGAGCGATGCCGACCGTCTCCTCCCCACCATCGTCTCCCGCTGCCAGCAGGTGCCCCTGCGCCCGCTGCCCGTACCGGTGGTACAGTGGGCTCTCGTCGAGCGCTGGAACGCAGAGCGTGAGCAGGCGGAACTCCTGGCTCACCTCTCGGGCGGACGGTTGGGCTGGGCGGTGCGCACGCTCAACGACAGGGCGGCCCTCCAGCGCCGCGTACAGCGGTTGGATGATCTGGACCGCCTCCTGACCGCTTCCACGACCGAACGTTTCCGCTACGCCGCAAAACTGGCCCGCGATCCGGTCGCCACGCAGGAGACGCTCGATCTGTGGATCGGCTGGTGGCGGGACGTGTTGCTGCTGGCGGCCGAGGCGGACGCGCCACTGACCAACGTTGATCGGGAGAACAGGCTACGCGGCCACGCCCGCCGCTTCGGGGTGGAACGGAGCGCTGGTGTGATAGAGGCCCTGCGCAGCGTGGCCGACCGGTTGAAGCGCAATGCCAACGCGCGCCTCACGCTTGAGGTGTTGATGCTCGACCTTCCCCACCAATAAACACAAGGGCGGAACCGGCGGCCCCGCCCTCTGGAAAGTGCTCGTAGTGACGACTTCAGTCGTTAATTGGTGACATTATTGTATTAAAAACGACTGAAGTCGTTACTACGGACACCCAAAACATGCCCCCTTGTACAAGACGCCATCCACGTGTTCGGCGTAATTTGTAGTAGGCGGTCCCGTTTCATCTGAGCCAACAAGATACTCCGGTTCAGTTTCGGCGACGGTAAACGCACCACATAATTCCCAGATGCGTGTGCGAGTCAGGTCAAATTGTTGCGCGTACTGTTCTAGCGCGGTTTGAACCACACTGGATATGTCTTGGGCGCGGTGCTGCGCTTCGTGGAATAGCCATTGATAGAGTGTCTCGGAGAGGGTAATTTCAAGCTGTCGCGACATTTGTTGCGTAGACATAAGATGCCTCCCACTCCTGGGGGAGAGAGAAACGGCGGAAAAAAGAACGATGGCACACCATTACTCTCGGCAGATCGGCACAAAAGTGACAAGGCGAAACCTGATGAGATTATAACATCGCTTCCAGGGAACGTCAAAACTTCGATTGCGGCCGACGCTGCGCGTTGAAACCCACGCCGTGAGGCATGGGAGCGTCACCGCTCCTCGTGCTTTTTCGCGTGGTTTGTGATCCAACACCCCCTCTGGACTCCCCCCAGAGCCCGCCCTGAGCAAAGCCGAAGGGCCCAGAATTCCAGAGCCCAGAGGGATCAGAGATCAGAGGCGACGGGAGCCGCCACCGGGCGGAAGCCCTGATACCTGTAGAGGTAGTCAGGGACGAACCCGTGGCGGTAGGCGCAGCGGACATACCAGCGATAGCGCAGTCGAAGGCGCCGCCGCGCACCACCCGGCGGCCCCCAGCTTCGAGAGCCTCTCGACCATCCGCCGGGTCGTAAGGATAGCCTTCGTCCACGTACGACTCTGCGTCCATTCCCACACATTGCCAGCCATATCGGCGCAGCCATAGGGACTATCCCCCTGGGGCGAATACCGGCCTACCGGCGTGGTACCACTGCCGAGGTAACACAACTCATTTGTGAGCTGTTCATCCCCCCACGGATAAATCCGGCCGTCGGCCCCCCGGGCGGCCTTTTCCCACTCGGCCTCCGTCGGCAGGCGGAAGGGTTGGCCGGTTTCCTGGCTCAACCACCGGCAGAAGGCGACGGCATCGTACCACGAGACGTTGACTACCGGATGATTCTCTTTCCCCGAGGGTATCCTGTCCTGTCGCAAGAGCCGTTTCCAATGTTTCGGCACCTTGCGTTTCGTCGCCTCGACGAAAGCGGCGTATTGCGCGTTCGTCACCGGGGTTTTGCCGATAGAACTCAGAGACGTGGACGCGGTGCTGGGGTTGTTCACTGCTCCGGGCGTCCTTATCTTTCGCCGGGTCGCTGCCCATGAGGAATTCGCCAGCGGGGACACGGACGAGCTCGAGGTGGATGGGGGAGGTGATGGTGAGAACGATGTTTGGTTAGTCTCTCACCTCAGGCATCTCCCCCCAGGGAACGTCGGGGCGCAGCCGTTTGCCAATTTCCCAAAGTTCGTAGATACGGCTGTGGCGTTCAAGATACGTGACCAACTCTCTCGCCTTGTCCGCTTTCCCTGCACCTGGCAGGTCATCATACTCCACACCCAGGTCGAAGCAGAGGGTGCGCAACTCGCCTGCGTCAAAACAGGTGGAGAGAAGCTGTCGCAGCCGGGTACGGTAACCCGGCTCCAGTGATCTTCGCTCCGAAACCGCATCAACCGTTCGAGTGCTGGCGGTCAGCTTTTCGACCAGCGCCAGCAACTCGGCCTGGGACAGTTTCTTCTCCGGCGTGAACTCGACCTCCAGCCCGGTGGGCATCTTGATCTTGACCCTGCGGCCCTGGCTCTCGCCGCGCAGCGACCAGGCCTGCAGAAATTCGACCAGTTTGGGGAGAAAGGCGGGCACGGCGACGAGGGCCAGCGCGCCCAGCGCAAGTGCATCACCTTTCGCACCTCCCGGCGCGGCTCCGCCGGAGGGCCGTTCGACCGACTCGGCGCCCAACTCGCGCAGGTCGCGCAGCAGGTGACCGGTCAATTCGTCGAGCCTTTCGGGGTCGGCGTCCGCTTCGGTGACGGTCAGGGCAAGCTGGACTTCGGTCGAGGTCATGCGTCGTTCACCTCCAGTACACGACAGGCTGCCGCCTCCCGCAGCCGCCCGACGCACTCCGGCGGCACGTAGACCGAACCCAACGGAGCCCCCTCGCTGCTGCCTGATCCGTGAAAATCGGAGCCCCCCGTGGCCAGCAGGCCATGCTCCCGGCACAGCCCCAGCAGCATCTCGACCACCTCGGGCGAGTGGTCAGGATAGTATACCTCCACCCCGCGCAGCCCATACCCCGCAAGCTCCGCTATGCACCCCACTGCCGCTGGACCGGAGTGCGCCGGGTGAGCGATCACCGGCACACCTCCGGCCTCGATCACCACTCGGATCACCTCCGGCGGGGTCAGCCGGGGGCGAGAAACGTAGGCCGGACCGTCGGTGCATAAGAAACGTTCGAAGGCTTCCTGAAGCGTCCTGACGTAGCCCCGATTGAGCAATACCCGCGCCACGTGGGGACGCCCGATACTATCGCCGCCAGCCAAAGCCTGCACCTCCTCCCACTCCAGCAGCATCCCCATTTCGCGCAGCCGTTTGACCATCTTACGAGCCCGTTCTACCCGCGCAGCCCGCATCGCTTGCAGCCGATCCCGCAGCAGGTCGTTCTCCGGGTCCACGTAGTAGCCCAGAAAATGCAGGTCGCCCCACTCGCCCTCGGAATTGACCTCCACGCCAGCGATGACCTCCAGTCCGGTGCCAACTGCCGCCTGCTGAGCCTCTGCCACCCCGCCCAGCGTATCGTGGTCCGTGAGCGCGATCACGGCCAACCCACGCTCTAGCGCCAAACACACAACCTCCGACGGGGTGAACACACCATCGGAGGCTGTGCTATGGATATGCAGGTCTACGCGGTTTCGGTGCTGGTGCATCGTTTTTCAACAATTAACCGCACCGCCGTCCTCTCTTGACCGTCAATCATCACCTCGACGAACACGGGGACGCAGACGATGTCAATTCCATCCTGTTCCAGATAACCGCGGGCGATGGTCACCGCCTTGACCGCCTGATTAACCGCTCCGGCACCGATGGCCTGAACATCCACGTGTCCTCTCTCTCGCATGACACCCGCGATGGCGCCAGCTACCGCCGTCGAGCGAGAAGTGGCCGCAACCCTGATGATGTCCATTGCATCCCTCCTTGCGCTTCCTGGGCCCTTGAATCTATCAAAACCCGCCCTGGCCTGACTGGGTCTTATCGGTGCGGTTTGATATTATAATACACTAAAACCGGTCATCATGCAAGCGGCCTCCACCCTCTACATTTCACCCCTCACGCCGTACTGCGCCAGGTCCACTGGTCCATACCGCACCCTCTCGTACCCGCGCCGCACCTCGCCCAGCGGGGCCGTCGCATCCAACCCCATCTTGGCCGTGCGAGCCTTCCGACCCGGCCTCTGCGTGGCCGATGGATCAAGACTGCTGCCCGGCTGGTCGGCGAGGGTCACCAGGTCCCGGTCGGCCTGGAAGCGGGTGGCAATCGCCCACTCCACGTCAGCGCTGTCGTAGGGATTCACATCCGTATCCACCACGACGACGTGTTTAAGCGAGGTATGGCCCTGGAAGGCGGCCCAAATCGCCCTGCGCCCATCCTCCTCATGCTGCTTCTCGATCTGCACCACCGCGTGCAGCCAGGAGGTCCCCCCCGGCGTGACGTAGACGCCAGTGCAACGGCAGACCTCGTTGACGGCGGCAAAGATGGTCGGCTCGCGGGGCATACCCATCAGGTTCTTGTGTTCCATGCCGCCAGGGAGTAAGGCGTGGAAGACGGTGTCCCGGCGATGGGTGATGCGATCAATCTCAATCACCGGCTGGCGGCGCACGATGTCCATCGTCCCCGTCAGATCAGGAAAGGGTCCCTCGTCGGCCAGGGTGTGAGTGATACGACCCTCAAGGATCAACTCCGCCCCGGCCGGCGCCTCCAGGTCCACGGCCTGGCAGCGTACCAATGGCGTCGGGACCAGGGTATGGGCAATGCTCAACTCGTCCACCCCCTTGGGGGGGCTCATCGCCGCCGCCAGCAGCACCTGAATGGGACAGCCGATGGCGATAACGACGGGCAGGCTCTGGCGTGAGCGCCGGCCTGAAGAGCCGGTGCCGGGAGCGGAATAACCTCCCGCGACTTTGCTCAACGCGGTGTGCGTCCCTCGCCCCTCGACGATGCGGGCGGCAAAGTGTCGCTCGTCCAGCAGCATCAGCCGGTGGAAAGAGATGTTGCGCCCAAGATCGGGGTCCTGGATGATCACCACGCCCGCCGTGACGTAGCGCCCGCCGTCGTCCTGGTGATAGCGGGGGATGGGCAGACGAGTCAGGTCCACCCGTGGTTCGACGACCTCCTGGCAGGAGGCGGGGTCGAGCACCGGCGGTGGGGTTGGGTGGGCCAGCGCGCTGGTCATGCGGTGGACCAAATCAGGCACCGTGCATCCCAGCGCCACTGCAAAGTGTTGCCGCTGTGCACATACCCCAGAAACGGCCTGCCAGCCGGGGAAGCCGGTTAGCGTGCGGAACAGCACCAGCCGGCCATCAAGCACGCACATCACACGCGCCAGTTCCAGGTGCGGATCAACGGCGCGTTCAATCTCGACCAGACTACCCGCCTCGCGGGCCCACGTGATGAACTCTTTTATTTCCACCGTTTGACACTTTCAACGGGCTATTGCCAAAAGCCGCTTGCTCCATTATCGGGGTCGTCTCTCCGCGGAGGCAATACAGCTTAGTCCGCCGTTCTACCACCGCTCGCGATGCACGCGACCCTC
>Ga0190284_1001137_pt1 | contig 12342 bp, 13 predicted proteins | sample 48691812_MG_FD_161668 | JGI IMG/M metagenome (GOLD analysis project Ga0190284, IMG submission 161668) | Hydrothermal vent microbial mat bacterial communities from Southern Trench, Guaymas Basin, Mexico - 4869-18-1-2_MG | ecosystem: Environmental > Aquatic > Marine > Hydrothermal vents >...
AGCCTGCATGCATGGCGTAATCCACCAGCAATGCATGGCGGCGCAGGCTGCTGCGACGGCGCGCGGTGTGCAGATAGCCTTCGCTGGTAATGGCGTCGAGATGGTAGTGCTGCAGATCACCCACATACGCGATTAATTCGGCCAGCATAGTGGCCAGGTCAGCCGGGGTGCGATCATGCCAGCCGGGCATTTGCCGAGTGAGTCGATCGATCACCAGTCGACGCAGGCTGGCATAGTCCCGCGCCAGGTAATTGATGTCGGGCGTGGGCCGGGGTGGTTCCGGGCAGTGGTGGCGTGGGGCACAGTCAAAGTCGCTCGGGCATTCGACCTTGAAGGCGAAATCGACTTGTGACAGGCGCGGATCGAAATCCGTGAGCGGGGCATCATTGCCGCCGCCTTGCACCAGCTGCAACTGGTAGATGGAGTGGTCACCATCGCTGCCAGTGCGCACCAGCAGTAGATGGTCGGCGGCGGGCAGGGTGGAAAAGTAAGCCTGCTCGGCGGCATTCGCTTCGGCCGGCGGAGTGCTGGCAGTACCGACCCATTCAATGCCCACATGACGGATCCGTTCTCCGCCTTTGATATGCACGTTCTCAGTAGTCAGGCCGGCCGGCACCGGCTTCAGTAAGCGGATCATCAGGGTGCGTTGACGCGGGCTCCCGGGGGGGGCGTCCAGATCCAGCACCTCCAGCCAGTCGATGCCATTGAGCGTCAGGTGTGCATCCACCGCCGTGCGGCGATTTTCCTCGCAGCAGGTGTAGATCATGCTGCCCCTCCCAGCACAAAGGTCTCGCGCTGGTGGGATTCGGTGCGGCGGATAGCGTATTGCACCGTCACCGACAGACGCGATTCGATCGCTTCGACTTCCACCGCTTCAACCGTGATCAGGTCGGCCAGCCATTGCTGCAGCGCGCTCTGTACCAGGAACTCGGTAGTGGCGGCCAGTTCGGGACTGTTGGGTGCGAACACCAGTTCCCGCAGGCCGCTGCCGAACTCCGGCCGCATGATGCGTTCTCCCGGAGCGGTGAACAGCAACTGTTCGATCAGACCACGTATCCAGTTGGCCTCATCATCATCATGCGTGCGGCCGCGACCATCGAACTGGTAGGGGAAATGGAGGCGGATGGTCATCATCAACTCCCGATCACGCGTAGTTGGGCTGCCACCGGCAACAGCGGTGTGCCGTTGGGAGCGCACACCGCCTGGCTATCCATCAGCAGCAGCGGCTGGCCGTTGGATGTTATCCGTGCAGCGGCCACCACCCACTGTCCGATGACACAGGGCACGGGGCTGCCGGAGACGTTGAACGGGCAACCCGCAATCACCCAGGGTGCGCTCATCACCACCGTCGGCTGGCCACCCACCAGCACGCGCGGGTTGAGTACGGTGGGGGTTGCGGTGCCGCCGTGGGCACAGAGTACGGTAGCGCCGAGATGGAGAAGTGGGCCAGGCATGTCAGGTCACCATCAGCGCGCCGTTATTGACGGTGACTACCGGGCCGACCAGCGTAATTGCTGCGCCCTTGCCGTTCTGTATATAGATTCCCGTATCGTTGACGATCAGCGTGGCGCCGGTGGCGCTCTTGAGCATGATTCCACCAGTCGGGCCGGGCAGATCGGAGATCGTCAGGCCGTTTTGCAGTGGTGTCTGGAAGGTGATGGCCGGCGTGCCCGGCGGCGAGGTCAGCGAGAGCGCAGGCACCTCGGCAGCACTGCCCCAGAAGCAGCCTACCCAGATGGGGTGATCCGCGTTGCCTTGCTCGAACTCCACCCATACACCGGAGCCGATGATCGGTAGCGCCACCATGCCGTTCTGCAGGCCTGCCAGTGGGACGCAAGGCATCGCCCATGAGGTGGGGGCCAGGCCGCTCACGTCCGGCACCTGTATCTGCAGACGGCCTTGCTGCAGTGGATCGATGTTGTTGAGCACCATGCCTCGATATTTACCATAGTAGCGCTCTGTCATGCCGGCACCGTCGGGGTGATGGAGATGAGCCCGTTGCGGGTCAGGTTGAAATTCTGTTTGAACTCACCGCGTTTGAGGGTGCTGGTGACGCTGTTCACGTAATAGAGACCATCGTAGGCTGTGCCTGCGCCCCGCACCCCGACCAGTTTGCGGGGTTTGAGCATACGGCCGTAGCGCAGTACATCCAGCGTGCCACGGCCGCTCACCGCATCCTGCGATCGCTTCGCCTCGTTCAGTCCCCTGGAGATGGCCTGCATGGGGTTCATCTTGGCGGTCTCCTTCATCATCTTGATATTAGCGATGGGCGCCGGCAGCACCCCGAGCGGTGGCTGCAGCGGATTCAGGTTTGGAATGGGGATCGGAATGGGCGCACGGGTCAGTTGATTCTGGATGAACACCACCGGCAATACTCCCTTGGTGGGGTCGAAGCTGAAATTCAACGATTCCACGTTGGTGTGGGCATCCATATCGATTTTGAGCGCCGGTTGCGGTGGGCCGACCTTGATCTCGGGGCCGAAGTAGGCAATGTTGGTCATCGGTGCCTCACCCGGCTCGATATAGAACACGTGGCCCACCTCCTCCGCCAGTTGCTGCAGGTAGGCCAGGTCCGTGCCCTGTTGCGCTGGAATGCGTTCGATCGGTATCGGCACATCCGGGAACAGGGCGGGGATGGGCAGCGGGATGATGCCGAAGGCCGCGTACTTGGCGCAGATCAGCGCCACCCGCGCCTCGATCGGCATGGCCGGGTAGGGCAGGCCGCTGAAGTCGATCATGTCCATGACCTTGGTGAGATCCTCGCCGGTAACGGTGACGCTGCCGGGTTGGCCGTTGTCACTTGTCTGCACTTCGATGTTGGTCACTACACCATCGAACAGGGGCTGCGGTCTGCCATTGAGCGTGACGATCATCACCACACGCAAAGGAGGCGTGCCGATGCTGGTGTTCTGGCCAACGGCGATCAGGAACAGGGTATTCAACTCCGACTTGCTGTTCACCTTGAAGCGAATCTGGAAACCGCTGGCGGCACCGGCCGTACTGGTCACGGATGCCTGTTCAAAGGCATCGATCATCACCGCCGGCACGGGTATGGGTATCACCGGTCCCATCAGCAGGCTCAGATGGATGGGGTTAGACATCCCTGCCTCCAGGCACGCCTTCCGGCAGGGTGATGCGCAGGCGTCGACCAATCGTTTCGATCAGTTCGTCCGGACGGATGGCGCCGTTGCCGTCACAGATGCGCCAGTATTGCTGCGGGTCACCGAGATACTTCGCAGCCAGGTTATCCAGCCGATCGCCCGCGGCAACGGGATGTTCACTCAGGGGGGCAAAGTTCTCCGGCGGCGGGATGAAGCGCCGGCGCACATAGCTCACTGGCTCACCGTCCGGGCGTATCCATTGAGCGGTCTCCAGTCCGTGGTAGCGGCTATCGGGCGGGAAGGCCGGTGCGGTGAGTGCGTTGGCCTGCATGAAGGCCTTGAGTGGATCGGTCATGGTATGCCGCCGATAGCCAATGCATCGAAGCCGGATTTGGCCGCCCTCGAAGCGAGTTTTTCACGTGATTGCAGATAGGCCATGAACAGCCCCCCGCCCTTGTGGTCGAAGCCCAGATCATCGATAGAGAGCACACGCAGTCCCAGGTTGACTTTGGCGCGGATTGGATTGAGCAGTGGGTCGAAGGCCTCTTCGGTGATCGAAAATTCGCTCACACGCACCGGCACGATGCGTCTTGCGCCCCACACGAACAGTGCCAGTGCCGACTCCATGGGGGCGATTTCCAGCGTGCCCGTAGAGGCTAACACCTTGCCGGCGAGCAGATCGGCGGCGGTCGGATTGATTAGCGATTCTAGCGCCGCCAGTTGCGGAGCGATCCCGGCCTCGACCGCCACATTGTGCTGGTCCGGAAACTCAAGCTGGTCGGTTGCGTCGATCTCGGCCTCGAGTTTAATGGTCTCCACGGCCGGCCCTTTGAGTCGCAGCGCTTGGGCATGCTCTGCCCCTTCACCGACCTGCTGTGCCTGCAGGGTGCGTGTCAGCGTGTCCGGGTTATACTGCAACGCGATGACGCGTCGTACCTGTGCCGATTTCGGATCGATCAGCACGATGCCGCCTTTGATGATGCGCGGGGATTGGCTGTATCCACTCATGTCATGGTCCTAAAAATGCAGCCGTAGCGAGCCGCCGATATAGTTCGCCGGTGGCAGTGTGCCGGGGATGGCCGGTTCATCGGGTGTTGTGAGCTGGCCCTGGGCGCCGAAATCGAAGGAGGCAACCGGTACCTCGCGGCAGGCTGCGCCGACGCGGTCGATCTCGGACTTCAGGTTGGCGATTGCGCCGACCACTTCAGCGAGTCTGGCGTGCGGGGCAAAGGTCGTCGCCACCGCGCTGGCGTCCGGGTCTGGTGCGGGCGGTGTCTGCACCGCCTGGATCGCATCGCGCACGCGGGTGCCTGCAGTCTCGAGCGCGCTACGTGCGGCCGCTGGATCGACTGCCCGGCAGGTGGTGCGCGTGGTTTGAATGGTTAGCCCGGCTGTACCGCGCCCTGCGGTGGTGATGCTGGCGTTGGCGATGATGCGCACATGCCGAAGCGCATTGATGGTAATGCTGAGGGAGAATTCACTGGCACTCGCATTGAGTGCGATCATCACCCGCCGGGCGCCGCGAAAGGGCAAAGGAAGACGCACCGAGAGCGAGGCGGGCAGATCGATGTTGACTGCTGCGGCGCCGAGATTGAACTGGATGCTGGTGGAGGGTAGCGACAGCCCTCCCGCAGCCGCAGGGGCCGGTGCGCCGCCGGTTGCGGGTATTGTGCCCGGCGTGCGCCGCGGGCCAACGGCGGGGGGTACAACGGGCAGGCCGAAATTCGGTGTCAGGCAGGGGTTGCCGGCCACCAGGCTGCTGCGGCGCACACCCGGGTGGCAGGCTCGGTAGACACGCAGCAGGCGCTCACGGCCGACCACCGCGGGTGTGCGCAGGCTCAGCCGACATAGGGTGCCGATGTTGCAGGTTGCCTCGGCGATCGTTGCCTGGAATGATGCGTCATCGTCGGTACCGGGCAGCGGATCGCGTGACAGGGCCGGACTGGCGGCACTGATGCGGGGCAACGGGGTATGGGCGGCTATACTGCGGGCCGCGTGCTGAGCTTCGATTTCCCGTTGTGAGGTGCTCAGGTCAGTACCCCCCGGCTGGCCCTGTTGCACCACATGCGCCAGTTCATGGGCGAGGAGTTGCCGGCCCGCCGGCTCATCCGGTGCGTAGCGGCCCTGCGCAAAGACCACATGATGCTGAACCGTATAGGCATGCGCCGCTACATCGCGCGCTGAATCCGCGGCTTGCGTGTCGCGATGAATTCGAACATGGCTGAAGTCATGGTTGAAGCGCGGCTCAAAAAAGGCTCGGGTGCGCTCCGCCAGCGGTTCGCCGGAGGCGTGTAGTATGCTGCTGGCTGGGGTGCTGCGACCACAGTTGCAGTTACGCTGAAGGGCTCCCGTGACCCTGTCTGATGTACGGTTTCCGGGCGACTGGTATACTCTGTCATGCGTCATTTCGCGACCCCTTGATGATGCCGCCGGCGATGGCATGTCCCATGGCACTGCCGCCGCTGCCATGCGTGACCTGGACGGTGCCGGCCTTGATTCGATGAGCGTCTCCAGCCTCGGTGAATGATGCGACGGCACCGGGTATGGCCAGCCGCCGCTGTAGTTCAGCCTGAATGCTGCTGGCTACGGATGCAGCATCGGCGCGTTCTATACCACGCAGCACCAGTCTGTCGATATGTAGCACGATGCGTCTCATACCCAACCCCGTGTTTCAGCATCTGAGGGTGTCTTCTCATGCTTTGCGGCTTCGATATGGGCGGCGTGCAGCAGGTGAGCCATGGTTACCGGTGTGCCGGAGTCAGCGGCCAGGAAGGCGGCGCTCAGTGCGATGTTGCGGATGTTGCCTCCGGCGACGTTGAGACGGGCGATCTTGGCGTGGTCGAGTTTGTCCAGTGGCGTGGCCTCGGGAAAGATGCCACGCCAGATAGCTTCGCGCTGTGTTACGTCCGGAAAGGGAAAATGCACCACGAAACGCAGGCGGCGCTGGAAGGCTGGATCGAGTGCGGCCTTGTGGTTGGTGGTCAGGATGGCAAGCCCGCGATACGTCTCCATTCGCTGCAGCAGGTAGCTCACCTCGATATTGGCGTAGCGGTCATGGCTGTCCCTGACCTCGCTGCGCTTGCCAAACAGAGCATCGGCCTCATCGAACAGCAGGATGGCGCCGATCTCCTCCGCGGCATCGAAGACCTTGCGCAGGTTCTTTTCAGTTTCGCCAATGTATTTGCTGATGACCGCGGAGAGGTCGATGCGATAGAGGGCCAGATCCAGCACATTGGCCAGCACCTCGGCGGCCAGTGTCTTGCCGGTGCCGCTCTCGCCGCTGAACAGGGTGGCGATGCCCAATCCTCTTGTCCCCTTATCGGCAAAGCCCCAGTCATGATGCACGGTGATGCGATGGCTCGTATGCACGGCAATCTGCTGCAGTATGTGGCGCTGGGGCTCGGGCAGAACCAGATCATCCCAGCTGGCGCGCGAGTCGATAGCCTGGGCCAGTGTGCTGATACTGGCGCTGTCACCGCGGCTGAGCCGGTGCAGTGCGGCCTTCCCCTGCACGGCTGTCTTGTCTTCGATCTGTGCTGCGATGCCGGCAATGCGGCGGGCGCTCAACCGGTACTGGCTGGCCAGTGCATCCAGGGTATCGGTCAGTGGTAAGGCCTGGTCACCCAGGGCGTCGTGCCAGAGTTGACGTTGGCCCGGCGGGGCAGGTCTGTCGACCACCAGGCTCAGGCTTTCGCTATCGATGCGTGGAGCGTTCCGGCCGGCAACGATCAGCAGGCCGTCGATCTGCGATATGAAGCGGATCAGTGTGGTATTCGCATCCTGATCGAGGTGGCTGATCAGCAGTCCACACCCGAGCAGGGCTGCCTCCCGTTGCCATAGTCCGGCCAGCGAGGCCTGCTCATGCGGTGAAGCCGGGATGTCGCAGGCGTGCAGGCGAAACAGTGACACACCGAGTGCCTGCCCCAGTGTGGCGGCAATGTCCCGCTGGCCGTCGGCATCATCACCGCTGAGTACGATCGCCGGCAACCGACCGTGGTGACGATGCAGTTGCGTGGCCAGATGGTCTGCTGCAGCACGCTGCGGTTCTGCCATCAGTCCAGCTGGAGGCACGGCGCCGAGCAGTGGTTGCAGACGGTGGTCGAGGTAGTTAAGGCCGGCGATGAAATGCAACACCCGCTCGTCGAGCTGCAAGCGCCCGGTAACCAGGCCAGCGCTGTCGTCCACCTCGATCAGGCGCCATCGGCGCAGGGCCTCCACGGGTGAAATGGCGCTCCAGTGCGGGTCGGGCAACACGGCCAGCGCCAGACTGAAACTGGCCCACGGGCAGTGTGGCTTACCGGTTGCCTGACCACACAGGGTGGCCAGTTTGGTCTCCATTTCCACTCCTGCTGTGAGTAACAGCAGGCTACGTTCGAATTCGCTCAATTCGAACAGAGTGGCCAGCGTGTCGATGGCTGCCAGCGCGGGCATCTGTTTAGCTGCTGACTCGACTTGCGCCAGCGCATCAGCCAGATCGCCATCACCGAGCAGTGCACGCAGCCGTGCGAACTCCGCCACCAGCAGTTGCTGGTTTGCGTGGCTCCAATCTGCACTCATTGGCGCGCTCATGTGATGCTGACCCGGTGATTGTAAAAAGTGGGTGGTGTGCTGCTGCGATCGGCTACCGGGCTCTCGATACTGTCGATACGCAGTCGCGCCAAGGGAGTACCGGCGTCGGCGTTCTCGACGACGAATTCGAGTGTGGTGGTGGGGGCGACGAATTCCTCGGGGGCCATCTCCCGCTGCCCGAGCAGCAGCGATGCGGTCTGGCCCGGGCGCAGCGTCGGTGTGAAGGTGAGTGTGATCTGGGCATCGCCATTGCTGTCACGGGTGACCGCTTGCGGCAGATTGGTGATGCTGGGGGCGACGATGCAGGCGAGCCGGTTGCTTTCCCGCGCATCTGATTCGCCTGGCCGCACTACATGGCCGGTCACATCATAGATGCCAACGGGGAAATCGTCGGCGCGTGATGCCGGAATAACGAACAGCAAGCGGTCGGCGATATTCGGTCCGGCTGCAGGCAGTCGCTCGTCGATGCTGAAGTGTTCATTGCGCACTTGCACCTCGCGGGATATGCCGTCCAGGTGATGGCCTTCCAGGGTCACCGATTCGCCCAGGCGGACGACCGGCTGGTTGTCTGCTGGTATCACCGCCTCGATCGTCGGCAGTGGGGGTATCAGATCCGGGGTGACCACCACGCCACGCTCCCGACCACTGACCGGATCGACCTCGCCGCGTGTAAGCACCGGGAGCGTGGGGCGAGTCGGCCGGGTGGCTTCAATGAGCACCACCGAGATCTGATATGCCGCTGTGGGGCGGTAGTTGGCCTGGGTGGCGGTCCACAGCTTTGACATCTCTTCGGTATTGAGGAATTGCGGTGTGATTCGAAGCAGCTCCAGCTGATCGGCCAGCCCGCAGTCAGCCAATGCGCGTAGCGCGGGGGGCAGATCCAGTCCCACGTCCGGTGAGGGGTTGAGCGCGGTGCGGATCGTCTCGCGGGTAATCACCGGGAACTCATGCATCAATTGCATGGCATAGCCGAGCAGGATTTCGGCGTGCAAATCACCCGCGCTGTAGGTTGAGATCAGGTAGTGCAGGTCGAGTGCCAGCGGTGGATTGGTTAACCGCTGCCGTCCTGAGCTGTCATGGGATGGTAGCCCCGTGTTGCGCCAGCCGGTGTTGGGTGTTACCTGATATAGAAACAGGTTGAGCTGGCTTGACTCGGTGCCGCCGGACGGTACCACGCGATCAGGTGGCAATACGCTGACGGTGATGGTGCTGCCCAGCATACCGGTCACATTGTGATTGACCAGCCCATCATTCAGACGGTCCCGAAGTACGGCGGTGACGCCGGCAATGGCCAGTGCGTTGCTCATGGCCTCCCCGGTTGGCGACGCGCCAGGTAATCGTCCAGTGACATGGGTTTACGTTTGCCTCGTGCGGCAGGCTTCGGAGAGGCACTCTCCTGTATAGCCGTCACCTCGATGCGACCGATATGGACGTGAACCGCGGTTGCTGTTTCTGTCGTCTGTTGTATGGCAGGTGTCGGTGTCATCGGGTCTGCTGCTGAGGGCAGGGTGAATGGGCTGACCACCGGGGGCAGCAGTGTGTCAGGCAGTGGATGCAGGATGGAGTGACGGTCGGTGAGTTGTGGTAGTGAATCGATCGAGCCTGGACGATCGTGGGTGCTTGTCTCAACTAATCGACTGCCACTCTCTGCCCTGTCGGTTGCAGGGGTATCTGTCCGCAAGATTCCTGCCGACAGCGGATGGTTGCTCTGCTGTGTATCCATCAGTCTCGGTGGAGAGGGATCGGCGTCGGATGAGTCTACCGGTGACGTGATTGCAGGTGACGCATAGGGCGATCCGGTGCAGAATGACGTTTCGCGGGCGATTTGCGTCATCCTCGGTAATGTCGGTTCTGCTGATGCTGTGGGCAGTGCTGCCGATGGAAACTCTACGGCAACTGTTGCAGATCGGGTATATCGGTCAGGCGCAGCGGCCACGGGAGGGGTGTCTGTATCCATGGCAGGGAGAAATTCCGGTGCCGGGATGTAGGGGAGCCGGGCCATCGCATGGATCATCGGCGTTGACGGGTCGGAAGCGTGGCGGGCGAGGCGCCTGAGAAGTCCGTTCATGCCTGTACCCGTCCAAGATAGGCGGCGCGGCGGGTATCGCTCAGTGCGAGGATAACCGGCTCGCTCCAGCCGTACGCCTTGGCCAGGGTGTGAATATCGTCGAGCAACTGGCGGGCATGGCTGTCGATCTCTTCCCACAGGTAGGTGGCGATGTCGAATGCAAAACTCCGCTCATGACCGCAGACCGGGCAACGGATGGCCAGCGACAACTCAGCCCAGGGGTCGGCTGCCTCCATGGCAGAATCCACAGCATCGAGCAGCTCGCTCAGAGCGGTCGCATCGTCCGGCAATGTTTCGGCAGACGCTGCGCACTCATAGAGTAATTGCTGCGTGTTGATCTCCAGGGCGGCCGTGTCGGTGAGCCGTGCCATGTGTCGACTGGTGGGGAGATGGAATCGGTAGCCGGCTATCTCCATTGTGGTATTGCTGTTGCGGGGTGGTGAGGGTAGCTGCGAGGAGTCGATCGTGAACTCCATCCGCTCGCCGCAGGCCGTGCAGTCGGCCCACGCATCCAGTCGTGAACCGAAACTGTTGCGGCGCAGTTCCATGAGTGCTGCGTTGCGTCTGCCCAGTGGGGCATCAGCCAGGCTGTCCGGCGGCGTGTGAGGTTCGGCTACGGCAAACAGCAGCAGTGCACGGTCGATAGGATGACGGCGTACACTCTGCTCCCATACCGAAAGCAGGCTTTCAGGGCTCAGTGCGGCCATGTCGATCAAGCCGGTTCGGTGAAGCTCGGCTCACTCGGTTCGGTGACGTCATAATCACGCTCCCAGCCCTCGTTTTCCAGCTTGATGGTCTGAATCGCCACCGCGTTGGCGTTGGCATCCAGGTCCGGCAGGGCCTGGAATTCTGACACCCAGCAACGGTACACCTTGTAGGCGATGGCGAGCTGACCAGCCTCATTGTAGATCTCGATGATCAGATCCTTGCGGAAATCCTGCAGTGAGGTTTCGGCGCCAAGACCCGAGCCGAAGTTCCAGACCTTGTTGGCCCACTGCTCGAACTCGACGTCATGGGTGACGCCACGCTCGAGGGTGATCGCCTCGAACTTGGTGCGGCCAGGGGATTTGCGTGAGCTGGAGGGGTCGCCTCCTTCGCGGTGCTCGACCATCTCCGTGCTGCGTTTGAGGGCGCCGACCTTGCTGATACCCGCTACATAGCGACCATCCCACTTGACGCGAAATTTAAAGTTTTTGTACGGATCGAAGCGCTGCGCATTGACGCTGAACTGTGCCATGAAACTGTCTCCTTACACCTCGACCTGACCGGCCATTTGTTGAATCTTGAGGACCACGAACTCAGCCGGCTTGAGCGGCGCAAAACCGACCAGTATATTGACGATGCCTCGGTCGATGTCGTTCTGAGTGGTGGTTTCATGATCGCATCTAACGAAGTAGGCATCGCGCGGACTGCTCCCCTGGAAGGCGCCCTGGCGGAACAGATTCTGCATGAATGCACCCACGTTAAGACGGATCTGCGCCCATAGCGGTTCGTCGTTTGGCTCGAATACCACCCACTGGATGCCGCGGAACAGGCTCTCTTCAAGGAACAGTGCCAGCCGGCGCACCGGAACATATTTCCATTCTGAGGCCAACAGATCGGCACCTGCCAGGGTACGTGATCCCCACACCAGATGACCGGCCACCGGAAAACTCCGCAGGCAGTTCAGGCCCACCGGGTTGAGCACGCCATTCTGCGAATCGGTCATGGTGTAGGTGAAACCCTGTACTCCGGAGAAGGAGGCTGCCAGTCCCGCTGGTGCCTTCCAGACGCCGCGTTGCACATCGGTACGGGAGATGATGCCGGCCACCGCGCCGCAGGGGGCGAATTCGGCGAGTCGGTTTTCGCTCAGTGGATCAGGCATGCGCAGTCGCGGAAAATAGACGGCAGCATTGATGGCATCGTCGTTGCCAACGGTGGCGCGCATGGCGTTGACGCCGCTCTCGGCAGTGCTGATGGCGGTGCTGGCGTTAGCCGTCCAGTCGGCAGGCGCGTCGATAAGCAGCATCGCACGCCGCTCCTGGCAGTAGCTGGCAGCGGTGGCCCAGGTGGCATCGGCCAGATCGTTGTCACGGGTCAGTGGGGGGATGCACAACAGGTTGAACAGGTCTGCCGACTCAAGCGCATAGAGACCGGTGCGGGCATTCCGGTCGCCGGAAATCTGGCTGTTGCCAATCGCGCTGCCATCATCGGTTGTGTTGCCGGTGGCGGCTACCGTGGTGTCGCCAGGACTCTCATCAACGGGTGCGGCTGTGCGTACTCTTACCAGCGCCGACCGTTCACTGAGCACGGTATCGACAAAGCGCGTGCTCAGCGGATTCACAGAAATGTTGCGGAACTGCTCAGAGGTGACTGCGGTGGCACCGCCCGGGCGATCGAGCTCCTCGACCAGCAGGTTGAACAGCAACGTATCGGCAGTATCACGCGTGAGGTGATCGACTGTCGCTCGCAGCGCGCTGCCCCATACGCCCGGGCTGGCAGCTTCCAGTACCAGGTTGCCGCTGGTGGTGGGCAGAGTGACAGTCGCGGAGCTGCCAGCAATATCGCCGTTGAACACCCGGACGATCAACGCATCGCCGCCACCGTGCTGGAAGAACTGGCTGA
>Ga0190284_1001138_pt1 | contig 12339 bp, 9 predicted proteins | sample 48691812_MG_FD_161668 | JGI IMG/M metagenome (GOLD analysis project Ga0190284, IMG submission 161668) | Hydrothermal vent microbial mat bacterial communities from Southern Trench, Guaymas Basin, Mexico - 4869-18-1-2_MG | ecosystem: Environmental > Aquatic > Marine > Hydrothermal vents > Microbial...
AAAATGATACAGAGTTCCCTGCTGCCCAATCCGGAAAATATCAGGACTTTCCTTCCCGACAGCTTTTATATCTGGATGCCCAGAGATATCGTGGGCGGCGATTTCATATTTACGGATTATGTCGGAGACGGCTTTGTCATTGCTGTTATTGACTGCACCGGACACGGCGTTCCCGGGGCGTTTATGACCATGATTGCAACACTTGGCCTGAAAAAAATTATAAGAGATGAGGGCTGGCGTGATCCTGCTCAGATTCTGAGACGGCTGAGTTTCTTAGTCAAAACGACGCTTCAGCAGGACACGGACTATGCGCTTTCCGATGACGGTCTGGATGCTGCTATTTGTTTTGTCAGCGGCCCGTCATCAGTTGCAACAGATAACGGGCAACAAATAACTCATAAAAGACAACTGACTTTTGCAGGGGCAAAACTCCCGCTGTTTTATATTCATAATGGCGAGGTAAATGTCATTAAAGGTGACAGGAAAAGCCTCGGCTATAAAAAATCCGATCTGAGATTTAATTTTACCAATCATACGTTTGATATCAGAAAGGGTATGTCTTTTTATATGTTTACCGATGGGTTTGCAGACCAGCTCGGGGGGAAAAGGAATCGCCGCCTGGGAACCGGAAAATTCAAAGAACTGCTGAAAAAAAACGCACATCTGCCTTTTGAAAAGCAGCGGGAAATCCTTCTTCAGTCTTTTGAAGAATACAGAGGCGAAAATGAAAGGCAGGATGATGTGACGTTGCTGGGATTCGGATTTATGGGCGATCAGGAATCAACCTGACAGTGAAATACTGTTTTCCCAAATGAACTTTTCACTGTCAAAGCTTTAAAAACTTCATGGGAGATTGATATGCGTAATTATAAGTTATTTGATCATTATCAGGCATTGGAAGCGCATAATGTGATTTTGGCTTTTAAAGGTTCAATTTCTGACAAAATTCTGATAGGGATGGCTGAAATGATTAATGTAAAGTTGCTCTGCAAAGGGGAAGAACAGAAGATTATAAAAAAAATTTTTTCAACCTTTGTGGAACTTGCACAAAATATCCATCTTTATTCGGCCGAAAAAACAGGAGAGGGCATCATTGCCGTTGAGGAACATAAAAATTGCTATAAAATTAATTCTGGCAATTTGACAGGAAATTCCGAAATTCGTTCTCTTGCCGATAAAATCAGTTATATTAACACGCTTGGCAGAGACCAACTGAGGGTTTTTTATAACAGACAATTGAAATCTGAAAGAAAAGCAGGTAAGGTCGGCGGTAATGTGGGTCTGATCGGCATTGCCAGGGAATCAGGAAACCCGATCTGTCTGACAGTGAATCACATAGATGAAAACCAGAGTTTTATTGAAATTTCTGTCGAAATCAGCAAAGATACGGTAAAAACCTGAATTTTTCAAAAAACGTATATCTTGACACATCAGTTAATTAAGATATAAATAAAATACTCGGAATGCAGGTGTGCGGGTTCCGCAAATAGTGGGTTCCACTTTGCTGCACCCACTCTGCATGTGCTATGCCAGAATGACTTAAAGAGGGGATAAACAAGATGGAAAAAATGGTTATCGAAGCGACAGACAACACATTGGGTATCTGTTTTGACCCGGGAGAAGGGGTTTTGGAGATGAAAGGCGTTTCTTATCCGGAAAATGCTGCACGTTTCTTTCAGCCTCTTCATTCATGGCTGGAAACCTATATTTCCGAAATCGGAAATCCGGTTACGCTGAATTTGAAGTTCAATTATCTGAATTCAACTTCCACAAAACATATGTTTGATTTTCTGGAAACATTGGAATCATTTCATGAAGCTGGGAGAAAGGTTAAGGTAAACTGGTATTATGAAGAATCTGAATATAGTGTTCTGGAAATGGGCGAGGATTTTGCTGAAGATATGAATTTGCAGATAGAATTGGTCAGCTATTAAAACTGTACGCCATAAGTGCCGCCAGTTATGCCGAGGCATACTGAAATTAAACTTTATCACATCAGGATCAGAGACCGGCCGCGTATTTACGATGGCCTGCATGAAGAGACGTCAACCGATTTTTCCAAAAAAATCGGCTTGCTTTCGCGAACCTCCATAGCCGGAATCAGGAAAAATGAGCAAACAATCTTTTCAAACAGATGAAGAAAGGATCATTGAAAAAGCAAAAGCGGTTCTGAAGGATGAGAAATATAAGAATGACGAATTGTTAAAAGTGTTTTCAACCCTCTTGAAAAATTATAAAAAACTTTACAAACAACATCGTTTTCTGACCAAACGCGGGGACAAGCAGGAACTGGAAATGCGTCGGATGAATGAAGAGCTTTCACAGACGAACGAACTTCTGAAGAATACGCTGACTGAAGGAACCATGCAGATCAGGGATGACCTGCTCGCCCAGGTGATCAGTCTGACAGGCGAACTGGTGCTGACGCGAAATCAACTGATGGAGACATCCAAGACTGAGACATCCCGCAATCAGAGGATGGGAGGTTTTCTTCATAATCTCGACGTGATAACAAGTTCTCTTCAGGAACGAATCATGCAGACCCGGATGCAGCCGATTGGCAATGTGCTCACGACCCTGCCCAGAATCATCACCACGGAATCTCAGCGCCTGAAAAAATTTATCAGACTGGAAATAGAGGGTGCAGAAGTGGAACTGGATAAAGCCATTCTTGATTCCCTGGCAGAACCGCTTGCCCACCTTGTCCGAAATGCCTGTGAACACGGAATCGGGACGCCATCTGAAAGATATGATCTGGGCAAACCTGAAACCGGCTGCATCAATGTACGGGCCTTTTATGAAGCCGGGCAGATCAATATCGTGGTCCAGGATGACGGAAGAGGCATTAATCCCTATGATATCAGACAAAAAGCATGGAAAAAAGGCTTGAAGAGCAGAAAGGTTTTGGAGCAGATGAGCGAAAAGAAGCTTCTGTCGCTCATCATGATGCCCGGTATTTCGCCAACCATGGAAGCGGTGAAATTCGCTGTGGAGCAGCAGGGCGGTTCCATTGAGATCACTTCAGAGAGGGGAAAGAATACCATCATCCGTCTGAAGGTGCCACTTACGCTTTCCATCATTCCCTGCCTGATTGTTGTCGCCGGCAATGAGAAATATGCCATCCCCAAGGTCAGTGTGGATGAACTGGTATGTCTGTACGACGACGATGTCTTTGCCAATATTGAGTATGCGGGCATCCAGGAAGTCTGCCGTCTGAGGGATACGCTGGTGCCGATAGTTCGCATGAAAGAACTGCTGAACAGATCAGGGAAATTCACAGAAGATATCCGTTCGAAAATCAGTGAAAAATACAGTCGGATCGCAAAAAACGAATTGAAAAAAGAGAGGCGTATCCGAAAAACCCTTTTGTTCGCAGTGGTCAAGATCGGGATACAGCGATTTGGTCTGGTTATTGATCAGGTGACAGGCTCGGAAGAGATTGTGGTGAATCCGATACATTCAAAGCTTAAATTTCTGGACATTTATTCAGGCACTACGATAATGGGAGACGGAACCATAGCGTTTATTCTTGACATCCAGGGAATCGCAGCGCATACAGGCGTGGAATTCGTCTCCGAGAGCGAAACGGTGATAAAGAAGGGAACGCCTTCGGACGAAGCAGAGATACAAAACGTGCTGATTTTTGAAAGCGGGGAACAGGAACGCTTTGCAGTGCCGCTGCCCCTGATTCGCAGGGTGCAGGATATTGAAAGCCGTCGGATTGAGGCTGTCGGTTCCAAAGAATATATCACCATTAACGACGCACCGACACTTATCCTTCGACTGGACAAGCTCCTTGATGTCTCTTCCTGCGTTGAAAAAGAGGAGATGTATCTGCTTCTGCCCAAACATACTTCTCCCCCTTTCGGACTCCTCATATCCCGCATCATAGATGTCGTTGCCGTGCCTCTGACACTGAGCGAGAACAGTCATATCGAAGATGGGATTATAGGCACGGCCATTGTGAAGGATCGGATGACCCTGTTTCCGGATATATGGCGTCTGCTTGAAAAGGCGGCTCCTGAATGGAATGCGGATCAGCGTTCTGGAATCTCTGATTACAGAATCCTGCTGGTTGAGGATACTGCCTTTTTCAGGCATTTGGTGAAGGGATATCTGGAGTCGGAAAACTACGAGGTTGATACAGCGGAAAACGGTTTGAAAGCTTTGAAACTGATAGAAGAGGCAGATTTTGACCTGATCGTCTCGGATATCGAAATGCCGGAAATGGATGGCTGGACCTTTCTCAGACAGATGCGGAGCAGCGACAGATACAGCCATATCCCTGTGCTTGCTCTCACCGCGCTGGATTCGCCAGAGAACAGCGAGAAAGAGAAAGGTGTCGCTTTTAACGCTTATGAACAAAAGATGGACCGGGAGCGGTTGCTTGCAAGTGTGGCGCAACTGTTAAACAGTTAAACAGGTCCCGGAAAGCTAGCCTCGGATTGGCAAATCCCAGGCAATTTCCAAGAAAGGAGATTTGTGAACGGAAATATCAGAATCATTGCCTCGGCTGCCGAAGACATCAGCGTCAATGTCCGAAGCGTGTCTCACAGAGCAGCGCAGATGTTGGAAAATAACAGCGGCGTGGCCATCGCCGCAGAAGAGATGTCCGCTTCCATAAATGAGGTCGGAAATAATGTGCGACAAGGATCGCTTATATAGCGGGAGATGCCATGTCAATGAGATATCCATGAACGTAGGCATGGTTGCCGGAGAAAAAGGAGGTGATGCAAAAGAGAGGGATGCCGATATCCGTCATATAGATGCGTCGGCTGCCGAAGTCGCAAGGCTCGCCAAAGAGCTTCTTGATCTGGTGGACAAGTTTAAGGTGGAGTAAATAATGATTAAAATTGAACCGGATGAGTTTAACATCATTGCCAAGTATATACGCAGTATATCCGGGATTTCTCTGGATCAGAAAAAAGCCTATCTCATTGAATCAAGGCTGAAAAATCTGATTAAGGAATTCGGTTGCAGCTCTTATTGGGAATTATATCGCAAGGCAAAATCTGACACAGGCAAATCGCTGGAAACGAGAATTATTGATGCCATAACCACCAACGAGACGCTTTTTTTTCGTGACAGATGGCCCTTTGAACTGCTTCAGCACAAAATACTGCCCGATCTTATTGAAATGCGGGCAGCCAAATCCTCCGGGGCATTTCCCATCCGTATCTGGTGTGCAGCCTGTTCCACAGGGCAGGAGGTCTATAGCATCGCTATGCTGTTAAAAGAATCATTGCCGGATTTACAAAAATACGATATAACACTGATGGGAACAGATATATCCGCCACAGCCATTGTCCAGGCCAACAGCGGCATATACAACCAGTTTGAAATTGAGCGGGGTCTCACACGGGACAGAGTGAAAAGATATTTTTCTCCCCTCGGCAACAATTGGAAAATCAGGGATGACATAAGAGCCATGGCGACTTTCAGAACCCATAATCTTATGCTCCCCTTGTACAGTTCAGGCATGTTTGATATCGTGTTTTGCAGAAATGTGTCTATATATTTCAACCCGGAAAATCAGAAAAAGCTTTTTTATAAAATTGCGGATGTAATGGGACGAGATGCCTATTTAATCATCGGATCCACTGAATCCGTAGTCGGCGTCTGTCCCAGATTTGAGCCTGGAAGATATTTGAGATCTTTTTTTTATCAGTTGAAAAATTAGAGTGGGCTCCCGGGCTTTTGTATTTCATACTGAAAAGCTTCGCCCCCTGAACATCAGCCCCTGGAATCAGGAGTAACTTATGAAAAACCTTAAAATATTGTTGGTTGACGACGATCTTTTTTTGCTTGCGATTACAGAAAAATCACTTGAAAAGGCCGGCTATGAGATTGAAACCTCGAAAACTGGGGAAGAAGCTGTCTGTCTTATTTCAAAATATCCTTTTGACGTGATCATCACTGACCTGATGCTGCCCGGAGACATGGATGGCATTGACATACTGGAAGCAGCCAAAGCCGCAGACAGCCAGACAGAAGTCATATTGATCACCAGCTACGCTTCAGTGGATACTGCCGTGACAGCCATGAAAAAAGGGGCTGCGGATTACCTCCAAAAGCCGGTAAATTTTGATGAATTAAATCTTCGTCTGGAGAAGATCCGCTGTATGAAATCATTGGTCAAGGATGCCAGCGACCTGCGGGAAGCAATGGACATCACTGAGGATAAAGCCAGCGAAACCATACGGAATCTGGAAATGATGGTCTTTGATTTACAGAATAAATTATCTGAGATGGAAAAGAAACTTAGGATGTAGGGTGGGTGGAGCGTAGCGGAACCCACCATTTGCTTAGGATGTAGGGTGGGTGGAGCGTAGCGGAACCCACCATTTGCTTAGGATGTAGGGTGGGTGGAGCGTAGCGGAACCCACCATTTGCTTAGAATGTAGGGTGGGTGGAGCGTAGCGGAACCCACCATTTGCGGGGTCCGCATTTCTGAGTCCGCATTTGGGCCGCATTTGAAGAATCAGTCATTTGTGGAACCGCCATTTGAGACATGTTAAGGAGAGAAAGATGAAAAAAGTATTGATGATTGCCATTGTTGTTTTTATGAGCAGTACGGTTTATGCAGGTGAGAAACTGACAGCATGCGGCGGTCTGGCATATCCGCCGTTTATGTGGAAAGAAGGGGGTAAGATTGTGGGTGTGGGAACAGAGGTCGCTGAAATAATTTTCGGGGAACTCGGCATTCAAGTTGAGTCCAAGGCTTTCAGCAGTTGGAATCGCTGCTTGCAGGAAGTGAAGAAGGGCAGAACAGATATGCTCGTTGCTGCAGCTGTAAACAAAGAAAGAAAAGCTTTTGCTGATTTTACCAAAAACTGTCTCAGCGAAGTTCCACTGGCCGTTTTTGTGTGGAAAGACAGAGCATTCAGATTTGAAAAATGGGAGGATCTGATCGGAAAAAAAATGGGTGGTATTCTGGGCAGCAGTTATGGTCAGAAATTTGACGAGTTCGCGGCGAAAAATCTGAAAATCAGTGAGGTGGTGACACCTATACAGAATTTCAAGAAGCTTGAGAAAGGGCGCGTTGATTTTCTGCCCGTGGGTTTGTATGCCGGTCTGATACATGTAAAACAGTTTGGCTATGCTGATAAAGTCGCAGTACTGAAGCCTTATCTGAAAACAGAATGCCTGTACGTCGCCATGTCAAAGAAGTCTGAATATCTGAAGCATCTTCCTTATGTGGGCAGGCGGCTCCTGAAGCTTCACGCTGACGGGACCATTAAACGATTAATTGACAAATATATTGAATATTATGTCACAACAACGGAGTGATTTATGATTACGCGTGATCGGAGCATCGTTACCAGAATAGTATCTTATGCGTGCGGAGTTGTATTTGTACTGTTGATTCTCGGTAGTTACGCTTTGATAAAATTTGAAATAAGTCTTGTTGAGACGTTTACCGATGAACGATTGGAGAAAATCAACCAGTCCATTGATGACAGAGAAAAGAGGGAAAGACTGTCTCTTCAAAAAAAAGTCAGATTCAACACGGGAATCCTCAGTAAAATGAGCGTCTTATTTTTGGATAATTTCAATCCGGAGGGGCTGAAGCAGTCGCTTTCTTCTTATATGAATTATCCGGAAACAGTGGCGGTAAAAGTGCTGGATGAGGATGGAGAGCCGTTTGCCGCCGCATGGAGCACCCCTGATATTACTGTGCCGGATGAGGATGGAGAGCCGTTTGCCGCCGCGTGGAAAGCTCCTGATATTATTGTGGGTGATGCGCTTCCCGATGATCTCAGACTGGAGAATACTTTATCTGTCCAAGCGGATGTCGTGCGCGATGGGAAGAAATGGGGCAGTCTTAAAGTTTATTATACAGATGCCATCATCAGCAAGAAGATCAGAGCTGCCAAAAAAAATGCTTCCATTGAGTCAGAAAGATTCAAAGACACTTCACAACTACGTCTTGAAAGTGCGATTATAAAACAGGTCGCGGGTGTGCTTCTCATTCTTCTGATTCTGATATTCTGCCTGACGCTTCTGTTGAGATCCCTGGTAATCGGACCTCTGAACATGGTGTCAGACATTGCTCATATACTGACTGATTTTGACCTTTCTGTCAGCATTGACACGGACAGAAACGATGAGATAGGCAGGCTCCTTACGGCGATAGATAAGATGGTTCTGGAATTCAGAAAAATTGTCGGCGATGTGAAATCAGGCGGAGAACGCCTATCCGGAGCATCTGATCAGATGACTGAAAACATCAGTGCCATTGCCTCGGCTGCCGAAGAGATCAGCGTCAATGTTCAGAGCGTATCCCACAGTACCGAGGAGATGTTGCAACGCAACGTCACCGTGGCCAGTTCCATCGAAGAAATGTCCTCGGCCATGAATGAAGTCGGAATGAACGCCTATCAGGGATCATGTATTGCAGGAGACGCGGTTGCAATGGCGGACAAAGCAGGGAATACAATGTCATCGCTGGGTGAAGCGGCAAATGATATTGGCGAGGTCACAGAGGTCATCAAGCGGATTGCCGATGAGACAACCCTTTTGGCCTTAAACGCAGATATTGAAGCCGCTTCCGCAGGCGATGCAGGCAGAGGATTCGCCGTGGTAGCTAACGAAATCAAAGAGTTTGCCCGTCAGAGCACACTCGCTGCGGATAACATTGCTGACCGAATATCTGGCATTCAGGAGGGTGTCAAAGAAGCAGTTGATGTCATCGGCGATGTATCCGGAATCATAGATAAGATCAATCATTCCTCGGAAACGGTCTCCCTCGCACTGGAGAATCAGATGAAGGCGGCAAACGAGATCGCATCCAACGCGGGACAGGCCAACATCCGTGCCAGAAATATTGCGCTTTCAATGGAAGAGCTGGCAAAGGGTGCCAATGAGGTGTCCATGCGCGTGGGCCTGGCCGCGGGCGGAAAAGAAGGTGAGACAGATGGTCGTTATATTGACGCATCAGCCGCCCAAGTGGCAAGGCTTGCCAGGGAACTTCTTGAACTGGTGCGAAAGTTTAAGGTGGAGTAAATCAAACTTCTGAAGGATGAAGGTGAGGGATACCGTCTGATCTGATTTATTATTCATCATTTCTGAGAAAGGAATATTTTGATGAACGTATTGAAACAATTGATAAAAATCAAAAATTTGAGGACTAAGCTTTTTCTCATTATTATTCCCACAATGGTTTTGACAATTCTTTTTATCTCCGTTGCCAATATTATTGCATTCAGGTCGTTGCATTCGGAATATAAAAAGCTGGTGGAGGACAGATCGTTTACCATAGCGGAAAATATCCGACAGATAGCCAGCAGGAATCTGAAATTTCTTCCTTTTAAGAATCTGTCCGGAATGAATGCTTATCTCAGCGAGATATTGAAACGCAACACAGACTATGGCTATTGTTTTATTGCCGACAAAGAAATGAACATTTTGTATCATAGTGACGAAACAAAAGCAGGCACAAAATTAGATAAACACTTATATGGCGAACTTCGATACGATACTGATATTTCCAGATTAGCCATTTCTGCTGGTGAGTACTACGAGCTGATCATTCTGATTGTCAAATCTGATGAAGTGCTTGGAACCATTCATCTCGGAATTGAGAAAATGTTGATAGACGCAAAGATACTGAATGTAGTCGTTATGACCATCGCTATTTTAGTCATTTCATTTGGTATATTCATATCTGTTTTATATTTTTCTCTTCAAAAAAGCATTATCCGACCGATTACGAACTTGTCAGAGATTGCTCACAGACTGGCTGACTTCGACCTTACTGTCAGTGTGGGTACAACAGAGAGACATGACGAGATCGGCAGACTGATGACGGCGATAAACAAGATGGTTCTGAAATTGAGAAAAATTGTAGGCGATGTCAAATCAACTGGGAAACAGTTGGCTGATTCTTCCGGGCGGATGACAGAAAATATCAGCACCGTGGCTTCATCAGCGGAAGAGATAAGCATCAATGTCCGAAGCGTCTCAGACACAGCCGAACAGATGTCGCAAAATGTGGATGCCGTGGCCAGTGCTATTGAGGAAATGTCTGTCTCCGTAAATGAGGTCGGAAAAAACGCCTATAAAGGGTCAGATATCAGCAAGGAGGCTGTGGCCATGGCTGAAAAGGCAGGGGAGACGATGCTTTCACTGGGTGAGGCGGCAAGCCAGATCGGGGAGGTGACAGAAGTCATTAAAAAAATTGCGGATAAAACGAATATGCTGGCGTTGAATGCCCACATCGAAGCCGCATCCGCAGGCGATGCGGGCAAGGGATTTGCTGTGGTTGCGAATGAAATCAAGGAGTTTGCCCGCCAGAGCACACACGCGGCCGAGGATATTGCCGGACGCATATCCGCTATGCAGGAGAATACCCGTGATGCGGTCGCGGTCATCAGCGATGTGTCTGATATTATAAACAACATAAGCCGTTCTTCGGAAATCATATCTGTCGCGTTGGAGGAACAGATGAAGGCGGCAAACGAAATTTCATCCAACGTGATCCAGGCCAACATCCGAGCCGTTGACATCGCACTTTCAACAGAAGAACTGGCAAAGGGATCCAATGAGGTGTCCATGCGGGTGGGCATGGCTGCCGGAGGGCTGGAAGATGACGCAGAGAAGGATAGCGGCGCGGATGTGGGTGACATAGATGCGTCGGCTGCCAAAGTGCTAAGACTCGCCAAGGTGCTTCTTGAACTGATGGACAAGTTCAAGGTGAATGGATAGTGCCATCCCGGAGAGAACGTCGGAAGGAGTGCAAAAATGGAATTTTTGCTTCCCGCTGGAGAATGTGTCGGGACTGAAACAAGGAAAAACTGAAAGTTTGAGAGTGAAAAGTGAAACGTAAAAGATTTATCTTCATCCGTGGCCGGGGCATTGTTGCAAAGATTGTGGCATCTGTATGCGGGACAATATTCGCACTGCTGACCGTGGGAGGCTTCCTTTTAGTCAAGTATGAAACAACACTGCTTGAGATGTTCAAAAATGAATTTCAGAACAAGATAAACCATTCAATTGAGGTCAGGAAACTGGATGAGGAAAAAAATCTTCATGAGAATGTCAAATCCAACGCAGAACTTCTCAGCGGGATTTGCGGGGCATATCTGTCTGCTGACGAGCCGGACCGGCTGAAAAAATCCCTCCACCCTTATATGGAGCGTCGTCTGGAGATATTGGCAATAAGCATATTGAATGAGAAAAAGAAACCTTTTGCAGCTATATGGAGATCTCCTGACGTTACCCATGGGGATGCGTTTCCCGATACGTTCACCCTTAATGATAATTTATCTGTCACGGTGGATGCTGTATATGAGAAAGCTGTTGCAGGGAGTATCACAGTCTTTTATACAGACTCGGTGCTTGCGAACAAACTCTGGCTCCTCAAAGGGAGATCGCTCATGGAATCAGAAAGATTTTACAATATGTTACATTCACGCCTTAACAATGCGCTTATCAATTCGGGCGTGGGTGTTTTTATTATCCTCATCATCCAGATAATCTCCCTGGTTGTCCTTTTGAGAATTCTGATTCTCAGACCTGTGAACATGGTGTCAGATGTTACTCGCCGATTGGCTGATTTTGACCTTACCGTCACTGTGGAGACAACACGCAAAGATGAAATTGGGAAACTCTTCTCAGCTATAAACAAAATGGCTTCGGAGTTCAGGAAAATGGTAAGCGATGTGAAGTCAGGCGGAAAACGGCTGGCCAGTGCTTCCGACCAGATGACCGGAAACATCAGTGCCATCGCCCTGACTGCTGAAGAGATAAGCGTGAATGTCCGGAGCGTATCTGATACCACAGAACAAATGTCGCAAAACAACAACAGTATTGCCAGTGCCGTCGAAGAAATGTCTGCTTCCATAAATGAAGTCGGAAAGAATGCCCGTGACGGATCTCGTATCGCAGAGGATGCTGTGGTGACGGCCGGAAAAGCAGGAGATGCCACGGCTTCATTGGGCGAGGCAGCGAACCGGATCGAAGAGATAACAGAGATAATCAAAAAAATTGCTGACAGGGCAGGCCTTCTGGCACTAAATGCTCATATTGAAGCAGCATCCGCGGGTGATGCAGGCAAAGGATTCGCAGTGGTGGCTAACGAAATCAAGGCGTTTGCCAATCAAATCACCCGGGCCGCTGATGATATTGCCGGACGCATATCCTTTATGCAGGAGCATACAGAACAGGCAGTTACCGGAATTAATGAGGTATCCGATATTATTCATAAAGCCAATATGTCATCGGAGATGATCTCTTATGCTCTGGAGGAACAGATGAAAGCGGCTGAAGAGATCGCATCCAACGCGGGCCAGGCCAACACCCGCGCCGGCGATATAGCCGTTTCCATGGAGGAACTGG
>Ga0190284_1001140_pt1 | contig 12332 bp, 9 predicted proteins | sample 48691812_MG_FD_161668 | JGI IMG/M metagenome (GOLD analysis project Ga0190284, IMG submission 161668) | Hydrothermal vent microbial mat bacterial communities from Southern Trench, Guaymas Basin, Mexico - 4869-18-1-2_MG | ecosystem: Environmental > Aquatic > Marine > Hydrothermal vents > Microbial...
CGGTATGCCTCCAGAAAAGTTTTTGAAATCACTTTTTATTTTTTGAACACGCCCTTCCGACCGCTTGTTTTTTTCTGCCAGTATGGCACTTTCTGTTTCCAAATCTGAAGCTGACTGAAGTTCTTCAATTCTTGCCATTTTTTCAATCCAGCCCTGATAAAAAACAGTCGGTGAATGGGTTGCTATAATAACTTGGCAGTTCGGGTTTATCTGTCTTATATTTTTAATCAGACTTCTCTGCCAGTCAATATGCAATGATATTTCCGGCTCATCCATTAATAATATATATTCTTTTCTGTCCTGAAGCAATGTTGTTAATAAAATAATCAGTACCTGTTTCTCTCCAGATGACAGATTTTCCGGCAAAATTGGTGTCTGGACACCTGCTTTTAAAAAAAGAAATGCCTTTTCATCAAATTTTTTTTCTGTATGACCAAACAGTTCCGTCAGAACCCTGATAAACATGTTTTTAGTTTCATAGATCGTCTGAATGCTTTCCAACTGAGCTTTTCTTGCTATTTCATTATCGTTTTTAAATGCTTCTTCAACCTGGTTTGACAAATCTCTCTGATAAGTAACAAATTCAAGTTTTAACTTGTCAAGCTGGTAATCAAGCAATGTGATATTCGGGCTTAGACTTTTTTCAGCAACATCAAAAGTGTTAATCAGTTTTGCATTTAATTTGTAATCTGTGATTTCCGTATTTCCCGTTATACTTCTGCTTTCACTGTCAACTCTGATTACAATATCATCTTCCAATTCGACAATTATTTCATCAACAGAGTCAAACAACCTGAAGTTCAGCTTGCTGTCTTCAACAGGCAACACTGCTTCGTTAAGCATCTGTAGTATTGTTGATTTCCCTGAACCGTTTTTGCCAATCAGAACATTCACATCTTCATTGAGTGTCCATGAGAAATCATTTCCCCACAGATTTTTAATTTCAATTTTTCGTATATACATAGTCTTTTTGTGTTTATGAGATTATTTCAAATTGTTACAAACCGCTGTTACATGATTTCCCGCCAGCAGTCAACCAAAAATCGTCTTAATACAATAAATGATTCAATGACGCAAAAAAATATTGGCAAAAGTTTGGTTTCGCTCCCCACACTTACAGATTTCATAAGACCCCTTTTGGCATCTGCCCCACTTTTTCACCGCCAAGCACATATCCGCCATCAAGCCGCAGCACACTCCCTGTCATAAACTGTGCATCCTTTATTATATAGAGGGCTGTCCTGACCACATCTTCAATCGTGCCTGTCCGTTCCAGCAGGGTATGATCCATAAGGGCCTGTTTCTGCTCATCAGTGAGCAGTCCCCATCCCCTTGTTTTATCCCCGTGCCGAGTTTCAATGATACCAAGCATGATTTCATTGACCCGTACCTCCGGCGCGCCCATCCTGGCCCAGGTCTCTGTCAGAAGGGATATTCCCCGGTTTGCTGCTGAATATCCCTCATTAAAAATAAGGCTGGCCGGACCTGATCTCCCCACAATTCCTGCAATGGAAGAAAAATTGATGACAACACCGTTTCCCGAAGCTTTAAGATGTGGGAGGGCTGCATCAAATATCCATTGCTTTGCGCGGAGCGTCGTTGCCAGCTCAATATCCCACTGTTCCCGAATGTATGGTCCATGCACCACAGGCCATCCTCCGCGCTCAATGTTGTTGATCAGGATATCCAGGCGGCCAAAATGTCCAACAACATTTTCAATAAGTCCTGGGATGGCGTCGGTTTCAAGCAGGTTGGTTCTGATGACAAGATGCTCAACACCGGTCTGGGCAAAATCCTGCCTCATTTCAGCAAGGCTTTCCTCCCAGTCAAAATAATTGAGAGCCAACCTGACGCCCTCATTTGCAAGGGCCAGCCCGATACCTTTCCCGATACCTTTTACAGCACCGATAACCAGTGCGACTTTGTTTTTAAGTTTCATGGCTTAATCGTCGGGAAAGTGAAAAGTGAAAAGTTCGGCATTGATCTTCGTTTCAGCCATTTCAGCTTTTAACTTTTAACTTTTAAAAAGCGTCTGTTTCAGCCATTCAAGGCTCAATCTCAAAAGTGCTGTGTCATCATTCTTTGCAGCTTCTGATATATCAGCGTCCATGTCAGAACCATCCAAACCCCCTTTTTCAAAAATGTGCGTTCTGAATGCATCCAGATCATAACACGCGATGTGGAAAATATGCCTTGATTTCATATCCAGCGGGCCTGGACGAAACTGGTTTTTCAGGCTGATGATTTCCATAAGCAGGTCATTCATTTCATTGTAAATGGCAATCCCCTGATTTTCAGTCCATTCCCTTACCGTCTGAACGTGCCCCTGCTCAAACCCCAGGCAGTGGGCTTCTTTTATCAGAACATGCTGCTCTGTCATTCTGCCTGTTTCCCTTGACCGGGATACCACCCGAAAAAGCGGATATGTGCGACAGGATGACGGGCGGTCTTCATAGACACTGCACCCCGAAGGTGTCACAAAGGGGCACTTCAATTCCGATGCATCATCTGTTTTGAATACGACCACAGGGAGCCCGGATTCTGGGCCTGTATGCTGGACAGTATGGCGGTCCAGAAAAATATCGGATGAAATGCCCAGGCGGTTTTTAAGCCTCAGTATATCATAAGGTGTAAGAAACTGGTTCAGGTCTCTGCAGCATTCATTAAAGCAGGGGATATTTTCCGAGCATGAAAATCTGAATGTGTCATTCGGTGAAAGTGGGATCATGTTATCGTTTTCCAAAACTTGCATCCTTTCATAACGTGTTTATTATTTCAGGCTATAACAAAAACAGCGTTTGAACACAATCATTCATTTTTTATTCCGGATGAAAATAACAGTAAAATGTAAAAAAAAAACAAAAATTGATATAAATTGGCCGAAAGTTCTTGACAAGGCAAAGTGATCGGTGCTATATATCGTTTTTTTATACTCAAATTATCTATATAGCTGATTTTAAAAGAGATATCAAATTGCCCGACAGACGCGTCCGGATGCTGAGAATGACATCTGGCTATGATTTTGCAATAAAATTGACCAAATAGAGGTAATTCCCCCTGTTGCTGTCCGTTGGTGACAGTCAGGGAATAAGGAAACGGTTTGTTTATTATATTAGGGTAGCAATTTGGCTAAAAAAATTAAGTAAGGAAGAATGGAATTTAATAACACAGTAATTAAGGAGAATGTTTAAATGCCAAGTTTCGTAATCACTGAAAAATGTGACGGATGTAAAGGTGGGGACAAGACAGCCTGTATGTATATTTGTCCTAACGATCTGATGGTTCTGGAACCCAACGCAATGAAGGCTTACAATCAGGAGCCGGATCAGTGCTGGGAATGTTTTTCATGTGTGAAGATTTGCCCCACCCAGGCAATTGAAGTAAGAGGTTATGCAGATTTCGTGCCGCTGGGAAGCAGCATCATGCCGATGCTGGGCACCGAAGATGTTATGTGGACCTGCAAGTTCAGAAACGGCACCATAAAACGCTTCAAGTTCCCCATCCGTACAACCCCCGAAGGACAGGCCAATGCATACGCAGACCTTAAAGGGAAAGACATTGAGAGTCAACTGCTTGCAACCGAAGAGTCAGAAGGCAGAGAGCTTCCGAAACCCATTGCAACTGTCTAAAAACCAAATATTGAAAACTGAATTTTTTTAAGGAGGAACAATAATATGGCATTACCGAATAAACCTTTGGGCGAGACCAAGGCTGTCAGGGATCCGGAAGTTGAGGAAAAAGAAGTTGATGTTTTGATCGTCGGCGGTGGTATGGCTGCCTGCGGTACAGCGTTTGAGGTAAAAAAATGGATGGACGATGGTCAGTCGGTTCTTCTGGTTGACAAAGCTGCTATGGAACGTAGCGGCGCTGTTGCCCAGGGCCTTTCGGCTATCAACACATATATTGGCGAAAACACAGCGGATGATTATGTCCGCATGGTCCGCAACGACCTGATGGGCATTGTCCGTGAAGACCTGATTTTCGATCTGGGCTGTCATGTGGATGATTCCGTTCATCTGTTTGAGGAATGGGGACTGCCTGTATGGAAAAAAGATGACAAAGGCAAGACTCTGGACGGTAAGAAAGGTCTGAAACTCGGATCGCTGAAATCCGGTGCCGCGCCTGTCCGTACCGGCAAATGGCAGATCATGATCAACGGTGAGTCCTACAAAAGAATCGTTGCCGAAGCTGCCAAACTGGCCCTCGGAGAAGACAACATTCTGGAGCGCGTGTTCATCGTAGAACTGCTTCTGGATGCAAACAAAGAAAACCAGATTGCCGGCGCAGTCGGTTTTTCCGTGCGTGAAAACAAAGTTTATATCATCAAATGCAAGACAATGATGGTTGCCTGCGGCGGCGCTGTGAACATCTATCAGCCCCGTTCGATGGGTGAGGGCAAGGGCCGTGCATGGTATCCGGTATGGAACTCAGGCTCCACCTACACCATGTGTATGAGAGTCGGTGCAGAGCTGTCCATGATGGAAAACCGTTTCACCCCGGCCCGTTTCAAAGACGGTTACGGTCCTGTGGGCGCATGGTTCCTCCTGTTCAAAGCTCAGACCCTCAATGGTCTTGGTGAAGCTTTTGCAGGCAGCGATGCTGCCAAGGCTGAACTTGAAAAATATGCTCCCTACGGAACTGCCGCCATCACCCCGACCTGTCTGCGTAACCACCTGATGCTGTTTGAGATGAAAGAAGGCCGCGGTCCCATCATCATGGACACAGTAAGCGCGCTGGCCAAACTCGGCGAAACCATGGACAAGAAAGAACTCAAGCATCTTGAGTCCGAAGCTTGGGAAGACTTTCTGGACATGACCTGCGGTCAGGCCAACCTGTGGTGCGCCACTGACACAGAGCCCGAAAAGAAGAACTCCGAAGTCATGCCGACCGAGCCCTACCTGCTGGGTTCTCACTCAGGCTGTTGCGGTCTCTGGACTTCCGGGCCTGATTATGACTGGGTACCGGATTCTTACAAGATCAAAGCTGAGAACGGTAAAGTCTATAACCGTATGACCACGGTGAACGGCCTGTTTACCGCAGGCGACGGTGTGGGCGGCTCCGGTCATAAGTTCTCCTCCGGTTCTCATGCTGAAGGACGCATGGTCGCGAAACAGATGGTCAGATATGCCAAGGATTTTGCTGACTTTGCACCGGCCCTGAGCCAGAGCAAAGAGGAACTGGTTGACCTGGTTTACAAACCGGTAAGAACCTTCCTTGACAACTGTGAATACACCACGGCCATTGACATCAACCCCAACTACCTCAAGCCCGAGGGCATGATGTACCGGATGATGAAAGCCACCCATGAGTACGGCGCAGGAACCGCAACATTCTATCAGACCACCAATGCATGCCTTGAGATCGTGATGGAAAAGCTGGAGGGAATGCGCGAAGACTGTGAAAAACTGGCTGCTGCTGATGTTCATGAGCTGATGAGAGCATGGGAGATTATCCATCGTATCTGGACTGTGGAATCGCATCTGCGTCACATCCAGTACCGTAAGGAAACCCGCTATCCGGGCTTCTACTATCAGAGCGATTATCCGGGCCAGGATGATGAGAACTGGTTCTGCTTTGTCAACTCCAAGTTTGATCCCAAAGCCAAGACATGGGACGTGTTCAAGAAAGACTACATCAAGATCATTCCTGATGCCTGATTGCGAAGCGGAGTTTTGTATGTCAGTTAGATAAAGGGCCTCCAGGTGTCATAAGATACCTGGAGGTTTTTATTAATTGTGAATTGAAATTCACAATTCACCATTCATAAAGGAGAAATTACATGGCAGAAAACAGTGGGAGCATTCTGGTCGTCGGAGGAGGAATCAGCGGCCTGACCACAGCTCTGGAAGCTGCCGAGACAGGGTACGAAGTGTTCCTGGTCGAAAAGAATCCTTACCTGGGCGGAAGGGTATCGCAGCTGAATCAGTATTTCCCCAAACTATGCCCCCCGTCCTGCGGCCTTGAGATCAATTTCAGGCGAATCAAAGACAATCCGAAAATCAAAGTGCTGACGCTTGCCGAGGTTGAAGAAGTCCATGGAAAACCCGGCAATTACGACGCCACCATCAAAATCAGTCCCAGATATGTAAACGAGAACTGCACCTGTTGCGGCGACTGTGAAAATGTTTGTGAGACAGAGATTCCCAGTGAGTTCAATTTCGGGATGAATAAGATCAGGGGTGCTTTTCTGCCCTTTGACATGGCCTTCCCTTCCCGCTATGTCATTTCTCCCCAGATTATCGGAACTGAGGATGCGAAACGCTGCAAGGCGGCATGCAAATACGATGCCATTGACCTTGATATGGCAGCAAAAACGATAAACCTGAAAGTCGGCGCCGTTGTCTGGGCCACAGGCTGGGAACCTTATGACGCAGCCAAAATAGACAATCTGGGGTTTGCCAGATATCCGAATATTATAACCAATATGATGATGGAACGGCTTGCATCTCCGAGCGGACCGACAAGCGGAAAAATTATCCGTCCCTCAGATGACAAGGAACCGGAAAGCATCGCGTTTGTCCAGTGTGCGGGATCAAGGGACGAAAATCATCTTCCCTATTGTTCATATATCTGCTGCATGGCCTCCCTGAAACAGACCACATACATCCGGGAATGCTACCCTGATGCGAAAGTCTATATATTTTATATTGATGTCAGGGCACCAGGCCAGCGATATGAAAAGTTCTACAAAAAGATCAAAGCAGATGAGAACGTCATTCTCATCAAAGGCAAGGTTGCGGAAGTTGAGGAAGCAGAAAACGGCAATATCACTGTGGTTGCAGAAAACGCCGTGACAGGTGAGAAGATCAGACAGGAAGCTGAAATGGTCGTTCTCGCGACAGGTATGCAGCCCACCGCTGCTGCAAAAAAACTTCCCGCGGATCTGAGGTATAACGCGGACGGCTTTGTCATCAACGACTTTGAAAAAGGCGGCATGTTTGCCGCAGGGTGCGCCAATAAGCCCGCGGACGTGGTATCCTCAAATCAGAATGCGACCGGTATGGCCCTGAAGGCGATCCAAACTCTCAGGAACTAGTTCAATTGTCAGTTGCCGGTTGTCAGTTGCCAGCGGCAACGGACAGCGGACAGCGAACGATAGGAGATTATCAATGGATAAAAAGTACGGTGTTTATATCTGCACGGGTTGCGGAATCGGGGATGCCCTTGATATGAAAGAGTTGTGCGATGTGCCCGAGGAGGAAGGATTTCCCGTCAAGACACATCCTTTTCTTTGCGGGAAGGAAGGTGTGGAACTTTTAAAAACAGATATCAAAGACGGAACAAACACGCTGCTGATCGGTGCATGTTCCCGCCGGGTCAATTTCGATGTCTTCCGGTTTGACGGCTGCATTGTTGACAGGGTGAACCTGAGAGAACAGGTGGTATGGTCCCATCCCCGTTCAGAATTTCCAGCACTGACCGAAGAGCAGAAAGGGGATGAGGAACACTTTGACCGGGTTCAGATGCTGGCTGAGGATTACCTGAAAATGGGGATGGCAAAAGTTGGGAAGATTGATCTGCCTGAGCCATACAAACCAGACACCTTTACCAGAAAGATTCTGGTCATCGGCGGCGGCATCACCGGCATATCCGCTGCCATTGACGCGGCCAAAGCCGGCTATGAGGTGACCATTGTTGAAAAAGAGGCACATATCGGCGGATATGCTGCAAAGGTGCGGAAACAGCTGCCCATTGAAGACCCTTATGAAGAACTGATTCCGCCGGTTATCCAGGCCAAAATTGACGAGATGGAAAAGTATTCAGATATAACGGTCAGAACAAATACCGTGGTTGCCCGTATCGCGGGCCAGCCAGGTGAGTTCACCGTGACACTGAAAAAACCCGGTGAGAAAATAGAATTTGACGTGCCCTTTCCGTTGCCGGAAGAGATGAAGCTTGATGAAAACGGCAAGGACCTGGATGTGGAAAAACAGCACGAAGTCTATCTGGAATACAACAAGGGCAGGGCAGACATCCTGACCATTGATCCCAGTGGAGAAGCATTCGGCGCGGTCATCCTCGCTGCGGGATGGCGTCCGTATGAACCTGAGGGGGATGAATTTGCACATCTCGGACTTGGCTCGCTGCCGGATGTTGTCACCAACTGCCAGTTTGAGGAGATGGCGGCAAACGGCAAGATTATGAGACCGTCCGACGGCAGGGAGGCCAAATCCGTTGTTTTCGTGCAGAGCCCCGGTAAAGGGGATGATGACAGTGATTTTGAGTACGCGGGATCAGTGACCAGTCTTGTCTCTCTCAAGCAGGCCAAATATGTGCGTGAGGATTATGAGGATGGCAAGGCATATATCTTTTATCAGCATATGCGGACCCCGGGGCTTGCCGAGAATTTTTACAAGAGCATCCAGCAGGATGAGGGAATTTTTCTCACCAAAGGTGAGGTGGTCAGCGTCTCCAAAAACGGAGAAGGCATGATCGTCGAGGCGGACAACACTCTTCTCGGTGAAAAAATCAGTGTGAAAGCGGACATGGTGGTGCTTGCCACAGGCATGGTTCCGGCCACTGTGGATGATCCGGTGGTCAATCTGGCATACCGTCAGGGGCCTTCATTCCGTGATATCGGTCTTTTTGACGGGTTCTGCGACTCGAATTTTATATGCTTTCCCTATGAAACCCAGCGGACAGGGATTTATGCTGCCGGCGGTATCCGGCGGAGCATGACCATGGAAGAATCCATTGAGGATGCGACCGGTGCGGCTTTGAAAGCCATTCAGTGCATCGAGTCTGTGGACAGGGGCGTGTCGGTTCATCCGAGATCAGGTGATATGTCCTTCCCGGACTTTTTCTTCCAAAGATGTACCCAGTGCAAGCGATGTACAGATGAATGTCCGTTCGGCGCGCTTGATGATGATGAAAAAGGGACACCCAAACCGAATCCCGCACGTTGCAGACGTTGCGGAACCTGTATGGGAGCCTGTCCTGAGCGTATCATCGGTTTTGCCGATTATAATATTGACAGTGTCGGTTCGATGGTCAAGGCTGTGGGCGTGCCTTCCGAAGATGATTATGATGAGCCGCCCTTCCGGATTCTCGGGCTGGTGTGTGAAAATGACGCTTATCCCGCGCTGGACATGGCAGGACTGAACAGACTCAGTTTTTCTGCTGATGTCCGGTTTATTCCGGTCCGGTGTCTTGGCTCTGTAAACGTGATCTGGATCAAAGATGCCCTTTCTCAGGGAATGGACGGCGTGTTTCTCCTCGGGTGCAAGCACGGCGATGATTATCAGTGTCACTTTGTGAAAGGAAGCGAGCTTGCGGATGTCCGGATGAAGAAGATCGGTGAGGCACTCACGAGTCTGGCTCTGGAAGAGGAGCGGGTGACGCAGTTTGAGGTTGCAATTGACGACTGTCACAAACTTCCCAAGATGATTAATGATTTTGTGGAAGAGGTTGAAGGACTTGGTCCGAACCCGTTTAAGGGATTCTAATAATCAGCGAACAGTTGTCAGTGAACAGTTGTCAGTGAACAGTCAAGAATAACTGATAACGGTCACTGATAACTGATGAAGGAGGTTATTCGTATGGCAGATAAATACCTTATCGAGCCTGATATAGGATTTATCAAAGAGCTTGAAAGGCTCGGGGGTGATACACTGAAGAAATGCTTTCAGTGTGCAACCTGCTCGGTGGCATGTCCGATTTCTCCGGAAACCAAACCGTTTCCCAGGAAAGAGATGATCGCCGCGTCATGGGGGCTTAAAGACAGACTGGTCGGGAATGCGGATGTATGGCTGTGTCATAATTGCGGAGATTGTACGACGCTGTGCCCGCGGGGTGCGAAACCTGGGGATGTGCTGGGAGCGGTCCGGTCTTATGCTGTTGCAGAATATGCAACGCCGAAATGGCTGGGCAGGATGGTGAATGATCCCAAGATGCTCCCGGTTCTTTTTCTGAGTCCGGCTGTGCTTTTCCTGGTTCTGGGCTTTATCCTGAAGATTGTTGGCGTAAACTGGCTGAATTTCTCCCCGGGCGGGGAAGAGATTGTTCATGGAAACTTCTTCAACACATGGCTGGTGGATCTGATCTTTGTTCCGACGGCTGCGTGGGTTGTTGCGATCTTTGGTTTGGGGCTTTACAGATTTCTGGATGATATTCATCAGAACGCGTTGCTTGAGGGAAAGACCGACAAGGAAAAGATTGACGGGAAAGATTTTCTGATGGCATTATGGCGGGTTTTGCCGACCATACTCAAGCACAAAAAATTCTCAGAGTGCGGTGAAAATGAGGGCCGGGCAACATCCCATCTGATGGTTTTTTACAGTTTTATCGGGCTTTTTATTGTAACCAACTGTTTTTTCTTTTCTCTGTACATATTGCAGGTGCATGGGCCTTATTCCCAGATGTGCGCGGTGAAATGGCTTGCCAATATCAGTGGTATCGTCCTTGTGATCGGCGGTTGCCTTATGATAAAGGATCGTCTGTCCAAGACAGATGAGGTCAGCACTTATAAGGACTGGTATCTGCTGGGAATGGTCCTGGGCGTGGGCCTGACAGGTATGCTCACAGAGATGACAAGGCTCGGAGGTCTGGCAGGACCTTCTTATTTCATCTATTTTGTGCATCTGATGTTTGTGTTCAACCTGTTTGCATTTCTGCCGTTCTCAAAACTGGCGCATCTGGTTTACAGAACGGTTGCTATGACTTATGCGGAGTATGCTGGCAGGAAATAAGTTTGATGCTTGATGTTCGATGTTTGATGCTCGGCCCGGATTGACAAATCCGGGCCGTTCCTCCCTTTCCATATAGACCCCGCACAGGCAGATTATCCGCATTGTCATACCTTTTATTCGATTCACGCTTTATGTCTCACACTTCAGTTATCAAAAAAGAAAAACTCCAACTATCCTATTCTAAAAGGAATTAATCATGCGCAATCTCTTTTTGGGGTATTATAAACCGACAGGGGAAGAAGTTCATAAACTTTGGAAAGATGCTCATATTGTACTTGATGCTAATGCATTATTAAATATCTATTCTTACTCCAAACAAACCAGAGATACTGCAATAAATGTTTTAGAGAATATTAAAGACAGACTTTGGCTGCCACATCAATTTGCGTCAGAGTATCAAAAAAATCGGCTTTTCAGAATTTCTCAAGAAACTAAAAATATAGCTGATGTAAAAACCAAGATACAAAACCTGTTAAATAATGAAATAAAATCATTGAGAAAGCATCCTTTTTTGGCTGAAGTTCAAGTGCAGCAGTTACACAAAATATGCGAAGCATTAGAGAACGCAGAAAAGCAACATGAACAACTTCTGACGGATGATCCGTTCCAAGAAAAAATGGCTGAAATATTTAATAGCAAAGTAGGGTGTTCACCAAATGAATCTGAAAAAAATGAATTGCATAATGACGGCAAATTCAGATATCAAAACAGAATCCCACCGGGATATTGTGATTACAATGAAAAAAATGAAGAGGCTAATACTTATGGTGATTATATAGGATGGAGACAGGTTATAAATCATTCAAAAGATAAAAAAGTAGATATTATACTTGTTACTGATGATTTTAAAGAAGATTGGTGGTTAAAAGCCATGGGAAAAAGAGTTGGCCCCAGACCCGAACTGATAAATGAATTCAATGCAGAAAGTGAGGGAAGAACAGTTCATATCCATAGTGTTTCATCTTTCCTGTCAAAAGCTTCCGGAATATTTGCTATCGAAATATCTGAAGAGGTGATTGAAGAGGCTCGTGCTCCTGATGCAGAGGATACATATTCTAAGAAAAAACTCGTCCGTCCAAAAAAATCTGAAGCCGATACTCCAAAAAACAGCAGCAGTTATGACGGAGCTGAGAGGAAACTTGGTAAGGCAGAGAGATATCCTGATGGTCCAAAAACAACAAATGTAACGGAGGAGGGCTGAACATGGCTATAATTTTAATTACAGAAGAGCCGAAATGGCTCTTAAATGCTATATATGAAGAATTGGAAGATGATGAGATAAGAACATGGAAATGCGATAAAGAAGGAGATCTGACACATTCACCAAAACAATGGCAGTATCTTGCATGGATGAGACCAAAACTTGGAAAAGGAAGGCTGATTTTTAACATCATAGCAGGAGAAGAGACTCTCAGCAAGCGAATTTACGGAGTTTATCATGGTCGGTTAATTGAGATGTTGCTGACTTATTTTGACAATGACATTGATAAATTATATGCAACATCAATACCCACATCTGGAGATATTATTCAATAATGAAGAGATGAAAACTCACTGAAATAAAAAAATGCCTGACCCGTCGGTCGAGCTGGTGCGATATGCATCCCGGTAATGGGCCAATATCAGCGGGATCGCCCTTGTGAT
>Ga0190284_1001141_pt1 | contig 12331 bp, 13 predicted proteins | sample 48691812_MG_FD_161668 | JGI IMG/M metagenome (GOLD analysis project Ga0190284, IMG submission 161668) | Hydrothermal vent microbial mat bacterial communities from Southern Trench, Guaymas Basin, Mexico - 4869-18-1-2_MG | ecosystem: Environmental > Aquatic > Marine > Hydrothermal vents >...
CGAGTGCTACGACACCGTCACGCACGGCAGGCGCGGCAGTCCGCGCCATCAGCCGCCGGCCCGCGCCGTTATGACAATGCCCATCGTCGTACGCTTGTTTTGGGACTAGGGCGACCTGATTGACAGCAGCAACTCGGGTTGTGCGCCCACGGAACGGTGGCGTAGCAGAAACCCGGCCTTTAGGAACTGTGGCATGAGGCCTACCACCCCATGCAAGGCTACCTCGCCGTTCTGATTGTGAGACGCTCTTGACGGAAGATCTGACCGTGAGGACCGGCGAGTTCGGCTCTGTGGCTGCCGGAATCATCAACAACTGGGGGGGAAACGGATGCTCCACTAATCTCCAGCTCTAATCTTCATGTTGGCGGCGTACGCGAGAACGTCGATACAGGGCACCGTCGCGATTTCTTGAAGACGTGCAATGAGCCGCAACAGGAAGAGTGCAAGCGGAGCGTCGGACAGTTCTTCGGCTATGGCCACTGGCTCATTAGGCGCGCACTTGACCTCAAACACGCCGTGTCGAACGGCACATCCCATATCGAGGCACCGCTCCGCTGATGGTACAGAAACAGCTTTTCTGAATGCTTCCCCGAACGGCGGGTTCCAGTCACTTTCCAGCGTGACTAGGCCGCCCAAGATGTGGTGCGGAGGCTTGGCAGGGTACTCCCCACCTGCATGCTTGATGGGTAGGCTGGTCCTATGGAGCTGTCGAACGCTGTCGGCTTTGTCGGCCGCGTAAGCTACGTAGTCCGCGTTCATGGTCTGCTTGACCTCAAGAACGGCGTACACGCTCTCGGCGGGGACATACAACGCGGAATCAAGGTTCAAGACGAACGGCGAGTACTGACGATCGTGGATTACCACATCAATCTGATCGCTGCACGCGCCCTTTCCGTCGATGACAAATGCCCTGTTGACCTCGTAACGCTTGGGTAGATGCTCCCTGAGAACTTTAATCCACCGCTCCTCGGACACCGTTCCCATCGTACCCGCGTGGCCGACGGTGTCTCGGGCAATACCGAGTTCGGATTCGAGGCGACGGTGCAGGCCGTCAAAGAGCTTCCTCAGCGTCGGCTTATCAGCCATTGGGATCTCCGTGTGAGCGGGCACGCCCATTGTCGCCGAATGGTGGCGTCGGCATGATACCGCGGACAATCTCGATCGCACGAGTACCGATCACGGGTTGCTCGGGGAAAGCATCAAGCGCGATGCTCGGGACCAGCCGCTGGGTCAAATCGGAGTATGTGAATCCGTAGTGCCTATCTGGTGTGCAGCCCGTGGCGTCGGCGAGGATCTCCAACTCGCGCTCCGCCATGCCGCTTCCGCGAAGGGCTTCACGTATGACGTGGAGTCGCTGCGCCCGATCTGGCCGGTGGAATTCAAACACTGCCGCGGCGCGTCGGCGAACGGCGGGGTCGATGGCATCCAACCGGTTTGTGCACATGACGATCGCAACCGGGAGCCGCTCGGCGGCGATCTCGTCAACACCACGAATCAGGGCATTGACGCCGGCGCGGTCCTCGTGGTGCATCTGTGCCGCCTCGCGCGATTGGGCAAGCGCATCGGCTTCGTCAACAAGGAGGATGATGCCGCGACCTGAGCGTCCGTCTCTGTCGCGAGAATTCGTAACTGCGTCTCGAACTAGCCGAAATGCACCCGAGATAAGACGGGTCATTTCGCCGACCGCGCCGCTTCCACGGGCGTTGAGACTTAGCGCGTACAGGTGGACCTGCAACCTGGCCCTCTTGGCAACTTCGTTGCCGAAGGAACGAGCCAGCGCGGTCTTGCCCGTGCCCACGTCTCCCGCGAGCACAAATAGTGGCGGCCGCGCGGCAAAGTAATCTAGCGCAGCAAGCTCACCGCGATGGTACTTCTCGTTCCAGTCGCGCAGGAGCCTGGGATCGACGAGAAGCAACGTCTCCTTGACCAGGCGCGCCTTGTACTCGTCGAGGCCTACAAGCCGCTCGTAGTCGACTTGCCCCCTGGGGTCTGGCAAATGAACGACGTCCTCGAAAAGATCGGCGCTATTCATCAAGCACCTCCGATCGAAGCGCGCCGCAGACCGCACGCGGCCGCGCTGTAGGTCTTGTCTTGAAGCCAGCCACCTATGCGAATGACAGGTTCGACGCCGGCGGACCGGACGAACGGCATCTGTTGCTCAATTGCATCTCGCTCGGGTTGGCTGAGCCCGTGCCACTTGCTGCTGAACGTCAAGAAGGAGAACCAAACCGCCCCGACGATGTTGGCCCCGCGGGGAATCCGTCCAGACCTGTCGTCAATAGACAGGTTCCCGTACATGTCCGCCGTGTACTTCAGTGCAGTGATCCATGCGCCGTCGCGCCGATACCCGTAGCTGACGTCCGTCACATAACTACTCACCAGAAGGACGGTCAACTCCAAGAGATAGCTCTCGATCGCCGCGTCAGTCGGCCGGCCATACTCCTGCTGCATCTGCCGCAGGTCGGCAGCAACCTTCCCAGCGACGTAACGGGCGTGGGTGCGGGACCAAGTCTCGGTCGTGGTGTAGCTATACGTCATCCATCATCCCCTGAACGAATGCCCGAGTACGACCCGCCACATTTCGACGGCGTGCCCTTTGGTGGCGGCGGTGTGAGCTTCGTTTAGGGCGTCGAGTGCGTCCTGCGCGGCGGTCACGATCAGCCGACGATTATTCTCCGTGTACTGCGAGGCCACGTTGTTGTCCGGGTTGACGGGGTCGAAGATCTGGACCGGATCCGCCAGCGTGCTGGGCAACTTGTTGGCTGGGTAGTAGTCCGTGAAGGCGATCCGCGTCCGCAACCCAGTCTTGATCACGTAGTTGAAGAAAGCCTCCATTCCCGCGCGGTAGTCGGAGAAATCCCGCCCATTGTCCGCGAGGTGGGCGCAGACGAGTTCAACCATGAACGATTTCAGCCGAAAGCTAGCGTCCGCGCCCTTCTGCTCAGCCGCCCACCACTTGAGAAGGCGAACGATTTGGGCGAAGTGGCGGGGCTGAGCGTCCTTTCGCTTCCGTATGAACGCGAGGTGCATCGGAATGCTGGTCATAAGTAGCCGCCCGGTCTTCTTGGACACCAGCCAGCCCTTGTCGTTCGGGTCGTCTTCGTAGAATACGGGCACGATGTCGATGTCAACGCCGGCGCCCTTGAAGGTCACTTTTACGGAATACTCTTGGGGCTCAATCTGCTCGGGCGACATTTGCGGAAACGCCTTTCGAATCCGTTCCGCAATCCACTCGATGAAATTCCGGTCGACTTTGCGCTCACCGTTATGCTTGACGTAGAGCGCGACATCCACATCGCTTGACACGCTCAATGCCGTGCCTTTGGCGAGGCTGCCGGAGAGGTAAGACTTCACAAGACCGCTGTCGGGATTCTCCTTGATCCACTCTTGCAGCCGCTTGCGGAAGCCGCGAACGTGTTCGCGCCTCGTCTTGGCCACATCCCCGGGCAGATTGACCCGGTTCTCTGCGAACTGGCGGATGTTCGCCTGAGAGATGGGCGGTGAAATAATGCTATTCGGGGTCGATGTCATGGAGGACCGTATCGCAAGTGGCGTGCCAGCGAAAGGCTGCTGTGTCGTGCTACCTAAGTCCTTGCCGGACAATGGGATATAGTCACTTACCGGGCTAGGCGTCGTTGTGGGTGCCTGCCGTTTTGTCCACAAGATGTGGTGGTGCTGCCAGATTGGCGGAAAACCTCACGGGACGGATTGACGCCCCCGTGGTTCCGCCCTGTTCACGGCCGGTGACTGCCGGCGTGTAGAGTGGGACGACGTGCGTGAATCGGCGTCCGACCACATGATGTTTGCATTATGTGTGGACCATGCGAGCCGGGTGCAACGACGCTGGGAACCGCATCAGCTGCCGTTCCCCAGCGATGTCGCATCCCCCAATCGAGCCTTCATGCGGAAGTACGTAGTCCTGGAGCACCCGGTCGCTGCGACAAAATGTTCGATTCGCTCCTGCTCCGACCTCAGCGTGGGATCGTGCTGCAGGGCGACGACGCAAGCCATGCGCGGGTCGGGAAGCACCATCTGCAGCAAACTGCTACGCCAGTCTGGCATGCCCGCTCGCCGCAACTGTGAACCCTTGCAGTAGTGGCGCATCGATAGCTCGGTAATCCACGGCAGAATCTGCTCGATGAACTTGTAGACATCCGCATCCTCGAACCACTCCTTAACGCGCCGGTGAACTTCGGCCTTGGGTGGATCAAAGTGGAGGATAATCGCGCGGTCCTCAAATGCACGTACGCTTGGGTTCACAGTGCGCCACTCGTTGGCGATGAGAATGACGCTGCTTGTTGTCACGAAAGAAGCGGGCACCTCGTTATCGTTCAGCGTGAGGTTCGACAGCCACGTGATCCGCTTGGCGCGCTCCGTGTTGCACAGCGGCTTGAGTAATCGAACGCAGTTGCCGTCGGCATGCAGCTTGTCAAGGTCGTCCAAGACCACCGGCTGATCGCGGTACTCCCAGAGATCGCGGTACAAACCATACGGCTGCATGTGTCCCTCGACGTACAGTACGTCCGACCCCACGGGCTCCCCGTTAGTCTCATCGGACGACGAGCAACCAAGCGAGCGTCTGACGCTCTCGCTCTTGCCGGTGCCGTGCCGCCCCAACAATAGCAGGAGGCCGAACTCGCCCGCTGCGAATTTCTCCAGGTACAGGTCCAGCTGCGCGTACGTTGTGAGGGATATGGTCTCCCGGGGCAGCATGGCTTTTCGTTGTCCTACGGGCATGGGCGGGCTCGCGGAGGATACATGGCGAAACGTGAGACTTTGGGACTGCTCTTCATAAATACTTGGGGGCCATCCAGTTACGTCTCTCGATCGAGTCTCACAAGTGACGTCTCAACGTGCGACTGGTTGAAACTGGACTGGTCACCGAACGCGCGCAGACCTCATTCGGATTCAAGCCGGTAGCCAGCAGTGCGCTCCGCCAGCTGCCATACCGCCTTTTTGCAACTCGGTACAAGGGGCCGTCATCCTCGTCCACCGCCGCCGCGTTCATCCGTTTGTTTTCGCGCACGCGAGCTGCAATCGCCTGGAGTATCTCCTCTTCCGACCAGCGCGTGCCGGGGTTTCGTCGGCGTCGAACCCGGGCGCGGGCTACTGTTTCACCGTGATGAGTTCTAGAGCCATCCGCGGACCCCGATCCAACACCACATTGTCGGCGTGAGGCCTGTTCTGGATCGATTCCCGCTGTTGCCAACGCCACCGGCCATGAGCCGAAAACCCGCGCACCAGCTTCCGCCAGCGAACGCGGCTTGACGGTTCGGCCGCCCAGCGGCTCACTGTTCAGCGCACGCGTCAGAATGGCTTCGATTATCCGTTCCTTTGTCCATGGCATCACTCGTTTCAGCTTGTCCGGCTCGACACCGGCGGCTATCACTGCCTTCGGCCACGAGCCGAAATGCCTCCTGGCCGCCTCAACGAGCGGATGGTAGCGGCGTTTCAACTCGGCCGGCTGCAAAGGCCGCTTCCTTCGAGCCAGAGACTTGATGCTTGCAAGGATCCTGGCGGGCGGCCAAGTGTCGTGCACCCTCGCTTTCTCCGGCGAAATGCCTGCGGCCATCACTGCATTCCGCCATGAGCCGAACACACGCGATGCGGCCTGATACAACGTCGAGTGCACGGGATCCGCGCCGCCAAGATCGAGCGATAAACCCGAGGCTTCGCGACGCAGGATTTCACGGATGATCCGCTCGCGCGACCATTTGGCCATGGTACTATCCTTTCGCCTCCGCGATGATGGTTTTGAAGCGTGCGACGATTTCGGAGTGATGCTGATCCAGGTGTTCGCGGATTCTTTGATTGGTCAGCAAGGCACGCGCGTAGATGGCCAGCCGGAGCAGGTCAACCGTGTACTGTTTGTACAGCCGGGAGTAGAAGTCGTGCTTCTGCTCGGCCTCGGCCAGCTTCTTGAGCAGGTCGTTTTTGCGCTGGGCCGTTTTGTTCCACGGATTGCGCTTTCGCCCCTTCCGTGTCGCACGCAAGGGCGGTGGCGTCTTCAGTATCAGGCTCTGGGCGAAGGCTACGCTGTAGTCCTTGTAGCCCTTCATCGCCGTGAGAATCTCCCTCTGCCGGGCTGGCTTGACGTACGTCAGCTCCAAGGCGCATGTACGCGTAATCGCTCCTTGGTCGAAAGCCGCTGCAACTTCGGGGTCCAGCTGCTTCAGCAAGGTTCTCTTCGTTCGATGTGTAATCACCGAGAGACCCAAGGCCCTGGCGATCGTCTCTTCATCCAACTCTTCGAGTGACTTCTCGATCATCCGGTGTTCTTGTACCGGCGACACCCGGTTGACCATGCAGTTGCCCGTGAATGCCTCGCGCTGCCACCCGATCACGCAAGGGACGATCTCAATGCCCATCTCCAGCAACGCTCGGTAACGCTGAACACCCTCGGTGATCACAAAATCTTCGCCCTCGGGATAAACAATCAGCGGCTCGATCAGGCCGATGGCCTTTATGCTGGCCAGAATCCGATCAAAATCTCGCTGACTGATCTTGCGGTCGCGCAACGGTCGGAGTCTGATGGTCGGTATGTCGCGTGCCTCTGATCCGTCCATGTTAGCCTGCCTTTCCGCCCATCATTGGGCCATCGCCTCGTTGTAAGCGCCCGCCAACTCCGGACGTTCGCTCAGGCCCTCGCCCTGAAGCAACCCCATCAGCACAGTGTCCTTCCACAACGTGGACAGGCCGTCGAGCAGCGCGAACAGACGCGATTCCTTGTCCTGCGCCTCGCGTACGTAGGACTCCTTCGTTTGCGTCGTGTTTGCGATGTCACTCCTCAACGTGGCCACTGTGTAATCTGCGGGTTTCCCTTGGCCCTTTCTGCGCTTACGCCGATCCAACTGCGAGTTGATGATCGCCCGCGCCTTCGCAAAGTTCTGGCAGTTGACAATCCCGCGGTCGAAAGCATCCATCAGGACATTCTGAATCGCCGCATCGTCGCTGCTCGCGACGAGAAGCGCGAACGACATCGGGAACACTTTCTGCTCAACACCCTGGATCAGCCGCTCCTCCCCTTTCTCGACCAGTTGGATGTACTGCCGAATGTACTCATGAGTCCGACAGGCCACCTGGGCAACCTGCTTGTAATCCCAGCCTTCGTCATGCAGCCTCTTCAGCTCGCGCGCGAACTCCATGGTGGCGGGCCGGCTGCGGGCCAGATTCTCCACCAAAGATTCGAGATAGGCTTGCTTTCGCGTGCAGGTTACGACCTCAGCGCGAATGTGCTTCCGGCCCAGCCGCTTGTGAGCGATCAGGCGACCTTCGCCGCAGATCAGCTCATAGAATCCGCTCCTGGCCAAGAACTTGTCGTTGACGCGGATGTCCTTGAGCTGCCCGTTCGCCTCGATGCTCTGCACGTTGAGCGCGAATTGCTGTTCGTCGCGTTTTCGCGAGTTGATAACCTTGATCTTGTCAACGGCGATCATCTCTCGGCGGCGATCTTTCATCAGCAGAATCGGTGCGGTATTCATGATCATCTCGCAAGCTCGAAAATGACGTCCAATCCACGGTGACCGTACAGGTTGAGCCTTGACTCTGACGAGCAGAACAGCCGAAAGCCGCCGTCCGCTACCAACAGGCGTGGCAATGCCAAATAGCCCAGGATCTGCGGGCCCTGCGGGCCGGACACCGGCACACCCAGGGTGATGTCCACGACACCCCGCATGTCGGGCCGAAAGTACCAGTATTGGGAGTATCCGTGCGGAACAGGGACGGAGGGCTGTATCAAGACCGTGAACCTGCCGTTAAGCACCAGGAAGTCGTCGTAGCTCTCGACATCTTGAACGCCGTCGCGTAGTTGAGATTCAACATCTTGTCTCACCTGATGCATGGCGAGCTGAAACACCTGTTGGTAAGCCGCATCCAGGGAGGCAAAGTGTTTCACGTAGGTGGAAGGTGTGGGCGCCGCCGCGTCAGCCCGCAGTAACGCTGGGCGGAGGAACTCGTGTTCATCGAGGACGCGCCGTAGCTCCTGCAGCATGACCTCCGGCGTGTACTTGAGTGCTTCCTGGGTCAGAATGCGCTGGGCTTCGTCGAAGATGGTCCGTTCCACGAGCGGGTCGAACGCACCCGCCGTTTTGATCCACTTGTCCTCCGGGTTGCGACGCCGGGGCGTCTTGAGCTTCTGCGTGGTCTTGTTGTACACGAGCGTGCCGACGTAGACTTCGTTCAGTAGAATCCGGCGTATCTTCGACCGATCCCACGTACTCCCCCCTGGTGAGGTGATGCCGTCGCGGTTGAGCACCTCCGCAATCTCGTGCATGCTCCGTAGCGTCTCGGTGAACTCCCGGAAGATCCGCTGCACCGTGGCCACCTGCAGCTCATCGCCCCGCGCCAGAGTCACGCGCTGGTTCTGGATGCTCTTGCGCTGCCCGGGCACAAGGGCCTGAACAGGCTTGCGTGCCTCATCAAGCAGTAGCCGCTGCAAGGCGAAGGGAGGCTTGCCGCCGACCCAGTAACCCTGTTTCGCGATTCTGATGCACCCGGGAAACACTTTGATGCTCAGTTCCTTGCTGTACTGCGCTGCGCGGAAACGCTCGAACTGAACGTAAACCTGGTACAACTGATCGTTGGGTTTGGGCTTGCCGAGCGTGGTGTAGATAACCTCTTTGCCGTGGCGTTTGCAGTCGGCGCTATAGGTTGCTGAGAGGTCAATGTCCTGGAAGCGTCCCCAACGGCTGACGTCCAAGCAGAGAACGAAGTCGAAGTCATCGCGCCCTTTGACCCAGTTCTCCATCATGTCGTTGAAGGCATCCCGGCCCTCAGCGGTCAGCCCGGACTTCCCGCGATCGGCGAACTCGTAGATGATCTCCACCCCGTTCTCGCTGGCCCATTGCTGAACCTGCTCTTGCTGGATCGGGACGGAGTTCTCCTGGCGGTCCTGCGCCGAGTGACGGTAATAGGCAACCGCCCGGAATTGCGGGGCCGCCGGCTCGGCGCGCGGATCCTCTCGAACCCACCACCGGTTTTCGTCTCCATCAGGTTGCCCGCCCATCTGCGCCTCGCTGGTTTCTCGATTCAGCATCATTCTGTCAACTCTCGCCATGGCACGGCATCGGCCTACGGACTCGAGATTGCCGTGTGATCAGCAACTCTCCGACTGCACGACCGCGAGCAGGAATGCAGCACGTGACACAATGCCGACTCCGCTCGATGCAAACAGCCTACAGCATGGCCGTGCAAAACCGCGGCGCATCTCCGTGCAATTTCTGTGCAAAATGCCTACAGCCTGCCGTCAAGGATCAGACCGTAACGACCACCTGTACCCTGGATTGCGGCAGCCAGATCATCCATGCCGGCGCAACTCAGCCGGTCTCGAAGATGTCGGATTGCGCTTCGGATCGTGTCCGGCGACTTCACGCCTCCGTCCCACACATCGAGTAGGAGCTGATCGGCTGCGATATACTGGTTTGGCTGGCGCGCCAGGCGTTCGGCTAATCGGAACAGGATTGTGCGGCGTAGTGGACAGGTTTTCCCTGCCCAGCACACCGAGAATGTTGACTTGTCAACCAAGGGGCGCTGGCGCGGCGGATTCTGATGCTTTGCATCCTGCGATCGTCCCCAACCGACGGCAGTGTGGCTGTCCAGTTCCACTTGGACGATCGCGCGAATCTCGTCGGCGCAGAGCGCAGCGGTCATGAGGGCTTCGGAGAGTTGTTCGGCCAGATCCGCGAGTCGCTGGCTCTTTTCCTGAACCATGGTGGTCTCCATCTGTCGACCACAGATGGCGGGACCACCATGCCTGAACTGGCCCGGTGGGTTCAGGTGCGTGACGTTGTGCGGGGGTCGACTCCGTCGGGCCTCTGATCAGGGCCACAGGTCCGTTGGAGCGGGGTTTTGCACGGCAGACCGCTCGTCACTGTTGGCTTGTGGGGCCGTGCTGAGCTGGTGCGCGCTGAGCAAGTGAGTGGCCTCGCGTTTCCCCCAATAAGAGGAGCGCCGAACCAAGGCCACTCCCGAACCCCCGCCAAGGGGCCACGATGTAGCACATGGCCGACGCTCCCTTTCGGGAGCGCGGCGTCTGTGCTGCCATCGTGTTGCACGGACCAGGGGTCCGCGTTGGCGGTATTTCGGGAGACAGCCGGACGCTCACGCGTCGTTCGATTTTTTCATGCGGCGGTTCCACACCGCGATTCGCCCAACTCCTTTCACCGGAGCAAATCACCGGCAATCGAGCAAGGTAGCCTGCCTTTTCTTGGATGCCAAGCCGCCGGGCCTCGGCTATCCGTTTCGAGGCGCACGCGCGGAACTGGCAACACGCACGTTACTTCCTGCGTCCTTTGCCCGAGCCTGGCTCGCTGCGCTTGTCCGCGTCAGCGGCAGACGACGTTCCCCGCCAGGGCTCTCCAGTCAAACGACTGATGAGGTCCTCGCGAACAAGCGCTACGGCCTCCTTGGCGTCATAGCTGACCTCCGCCGCAAGCAGGGGCCTTATATCGTCAAGGAATGCCGAGTTGCTCTCCTTCTCGAACAGGTTGCGCTCAAACTCGGCGCGAGAGATGGTTCGTCCCTCGTGCTCCATGTACGCACCAAAACATGCCACCACCTGCTTCGGGTCCAGCAAGCCACGGCTCAAGCACAACCACAGATCGAAGAGATCGCGCCCTTTACGCCGCTGGTACAGTGCCCGGAGCTTCGTACCCATCAGCTCGTCCAGCGGGTATGTCGTCACGTCGGCCTCGCCGGTGAACCAGGGGTTTGCCACTACGAGCGGAAACGGGTGGTAAGCCAGTACCGCAAAGTGCTCGCGCGTGTTGATTTCGATCTTCAGGCGCAGTGGACGGATCGGTGGCACCTCAGATTCGAAACGATAGATCAGGGTAACACTGGCTTCGCTGCTTGAGCGCTTCGGCCGCCCGAGCCAGGAATCGAGGCGTCGGCGGATAGCATTCAGCACGCCGCCTATGGCGCCGGGCTTCACCTGGACCAGGTCAATGTCCTCCGAGTACCGACTGGCGGGCTGGATGAACAGCTTGTTGAGGGCCGTTCCCCCTCGAAGAGCGAGCGACCCCGCCAGTTCCGGCTCGGCGAATATCTCAACGACTGCCCGCGAGAGCACCAGGTCCTGTTCAACCTGGGCGTCGTCGCCCCAAGGTGCAGTCGCGCGCCATGCCGTAATGTGCGCTTGCGGAATCACGTTTCGATCTCGACAGGTTCAGTGACGAGCACGTGCCATCGCCGGTCCTCCTTTGCTCCCGCAGCGGTTCGCCCGGGCCGGAGGGGTACATCGCGGTGAGACTGACGCTTGAGCCACTCATGGATGGCCTTCGCCTGCGGTCGCCCCCGGACCCTTTCGAGCAGGTAGCCCAGGCGCTGCGCGTTTGGGATGTCGCCGCAGGCGCGCACGACCTTGAGCATTCGCTTCGGATCCAGCAGTGGAACCAGATCTATCAGGATGGTCGCTACGTTGTCTATCTGCCCCGCCGCCCTGGCGAAGCGCACCAGATCGAAAGCCGTCGCTTCCGGCGTGGACACGCGCATCACCCCGGTGGACGTCTTCACGCTCTGCGTGGCGGTGTCAGCGGTGCGCTTGTTGGTGAAAAACCGAATCCTGGTGCGGCCAACCTGCAAAGGCCTGACCGGCCGATCGGTGAGAACCTGATATTCCTGAGGTTGATGGTGCGAAGCGCCGTGGATGCCGGCCGCGCTGAGCAATCCGACATAGTACGGGCGTTCCATTGCCTTCATGAGGTCATCGATGAACCACGGGGGAGGAGGGCCACCGGCATGGAGGTACTCAAGCGGTACGATCACGTAGAAGTAGCTCTTCACCTTCACGACACGCTGTCGACGGGCGAGTCGCTGGAGGGCCTTCTTGACGGCCTCGGCGGAGAGGCCGCTCTCGCTGATCGCCTCGGCGCGGAGAAACGTGTACTTCCCCCGTGCTTGCAGGGCGTCAACCCAGTCTTCCACGGTAGCCGCCGCCATTCTTCTCGCTCCACGACGTTTGCGGAAAGGGATAGCTAACGTCCCTTTACGCAAACAACTCTAAAGCCGAATCGGGCCCGGGTCAAGTCGCTATCACGCCTCGAAGAACCCCCCGGTCTCTCCTCAGACGTGATTCGGGAGACTGCCATATTTCTTAGCTGGACGTCGTGCTCACCTCGGGTTTTTCGTCGATGCCGGCCGCCCGGCGTTTCTCTGCCTCAAACAGCCGTTGGTTGTGTGGGTCAAAAGTGGGTCAGTCGCCACGTGTAGCTGTGCGCGGTTGAGCTTCGGCTCCGACGCGATGAGTCGGCGAATCCAATCCATCTCTTCCGTGGTGAACAGACGGCCGCAGTATCGAACGGGTTGTCCGGTTATTTGGGTATTGATGGTTTGG
>Ga0190284_1001142_pt1 | contig 12330 bp, 8 predicted proteins | sample 48691812_MG_FD_161668 | JGI IMG/M metagenome (GOLD analysis project Ga0190284, IMG submission 161668) | Hydrothermal vent microbial mat bacterial communities from Southern Trench, Guaymas Basin, Mexico - 4869-18-1-2_MG | ecosystem: Environmental > Aquatic > Marine > Hydrothermal vents > Microbial...
GGTCTCGTTTCACACCCCCACGGGGACTCGAACCCCGGTCTCCAGGATGAGAACCTGATATCCTAGGCCACTAGACGATGGGGGCCGGATAGACCCAGTGATCGACGAACGATCCCGAGCCAGACTCAAGAGGGACCAACTATTAGACAATGGCCCAAGCGGTATGGCAAGTGGGAAAAACGGGAGCGGGGGGGTTCTAACAGTACAGCGCATGGTCACGCCAAAGGCTCCCCAAGAGCCCCCGACCTTGGTTGGGGGGGGCCCTGCAACACTTGGGAACGTACCCCCCGAGCAAGCTCGGGGGCTCTCAAGCTGAGTGGCCACTTACTTTGCGCTGTACGCTATTGTGGCGATTGCCAGCGGGAATCCGGCCGGATATACTTCGGTCCAACGCTTCGCGCGGCGAGGCAGGGTTTGTATCGCAGTGGTGAACATCCATGCCGCTTTTTGAGTTCCATTGCCCAGCCTGCGGCAAGGACTTCGACGAATTGGTGCAATTGACCGATGACATATCGGCCGTGGCGTGTCCGGCCTGTGGCGGGACCACGGTCGAGCGAAAGCTCAGTGTATTCGCCGCCCATTCCACTTCAGGGGCGCAGCGGTGCCCGCTTTCGTCGCCGGAGTGTGGGCGCTGCTGCGATTCCGGCGAATCCTGCGAACTGATGTAACCGCGGCCGGGTAATAACAGGGATGACAAGGCCCATGGCAAACGTGCGAAACAACGGTCGAACAATATCAGGCCCGCTGGCGGTGATGCTGGCGTGGGTGCTGCCGGGGCTCGGGCACTGGGTGATCGGCGAACGGGCACGCGGCCTCATCTTCTTTGTCGTGATGACTGTAACATTCTGGGGTGGGATCGCCGTGGGCGGCGTTCGGAGCACGGTCACGCCGAAGGGAAACGGTGCCTGGATTGCAGCCCAGTTGTGCATGGGCCCTCAAGCGCTGGCGGCCCTGTACATGAGCCATCAGCAGGTGGAAAAGGCGAGGACGCTGGGGAAGGATGCGTACAAGGCCCCATGGCCGTCGTCCACCATCGCGGTGGTCTATGCGGGAGTGGCCGGCCTGCTGAATCTGTTGGTGATCATTGATACCCTCGCACGGGCCGAGGCCCGGCAGGCATCGGTCCTGGCCAGATCGCCGCCTAAGAAAAGGAGGGGCTGAGATGCTGGCGGAACTCCTCCAATCGCTGTTTATCAAGCCTGCGGAGATCACCGGCATCGGCCGGCTCGCCATGCTACTGCCGCTCACGCTGAGCATCAGCATCGTCTATAAGACCATTCGTTGCGAGCGGTTACGAGTTATTCCCGCTGCCAGCCTGACGCTGTGCTTCACGATCTTCGCCGGCATGATGCTGATCGGTGTGGTTCTCCTGCTGGTTTTTCGTCTGCTCGCCTAGCAGCCCGTGGTAAAACTGTGGCACCGGCGCCAAAGCCGGTGGGGACACGGGCGGGACGCCCGTGCCACAATTTGGTTGCGGCCGAAGGCCGCGCTGTGTTCTCCGCGGTCTCTGCTCTGAAAAAAGGCCCTCTGATCTGCAAAGATAACGCGTGTGAGGCCCATTTTCATGGTTTCAGGGTGCCGCAAAGCGGCATGACGACTGCGGTATGAATAATCCGGATAGCCCGCCGGCGGCTCGTCGTTGCGGGTTGTGGCACTGTCGTGGTCTGAGTTTTCCTCGGAGGGATAGGTGATGTCTCGAAGTATCGTTTTCGCAACGTGTATTCTCGCTTCCCTGCATCTGCTCGGGTGCGACGATTCTGCTTCCCGGTCGGATAATACGCCCTCGAAAGCTAATACGCCCTCGACAAACAAAACGGCCTCCGCGACGGACTCACCCATGCAAGATGGGCCGCGTTGGGTCTGCGACGAGCCGGTCGTTGATTTCGGCGAAGTGTGGGAAGGAGCGACCATAAAACACGACTTCGTGTTTCGCAACGCCGGCACTGAGGTTCTCAAGATCGAGAAGCCCAAGGCGCATTGCTCGTGCTCCACGGCTGAGAACTATACCAGGGAGGTGGCGCCGGGAGAAAGCGGCATCATTCCATTCGTCCTAAAGACGGTCAACAAGCTCAACGGCCCCTTGAAGGAATACCTGATCATCAAGACAAATGACCCGAGCAACCAGAGCATGCGCGTCTGGTTGAAAGGCTTCGTGCGAAAGGTCGTCCATGCGGAGGCGGTGTACGATGCCCTCTACGAGCGAGACAAGGCGGCGGGCAAGGTGAAAAAGCCGCTCAGAAAGAGGGGCAACGCTGCGGCCGGTTTCGGCAGGATCAAGTCGGGCGACGGATTGCACCGCATCATCAAAATGCGCAACACGAGCGGCCAACATCCGTTGTCATTAACGCTCCAGCCTTTGCCGCCGGACTCCAAGTATCAAGTGGAGTTCAAGGAGGTTGTTCCCGGCGAGGAGTTCGAGTTGACCGTGACCGCCGAGCCGCCGATTCCTGAGGGTCGGTGGAGGACGCAGATCTGGTTCAAGACAAACGTACCGGAGCGGCCGGTATATCGCCTGTTCGCGTCCAGCTACGTACCGCCCAGGGTGGAGGTTATTCCACCAAAAATCGTGATCAATCGGAAAAAATACCCGGCAAAGGAGCGTGACATCCGCATCATCAACAATGGTGAGACCCCGGTGGATGTGGTTTCGATTGCCACCAGTGAGCCGCGATACGTCATCACCCTGCTATCACGGGATCCGGCGAAACCCAACGAGCAAAGAATCAATGTCGTTTTCCCAGGTGGAAAGGGCTACGAGCCACCGGCCTACGGCGAACTGATCCAGATCAAGACCAAGGGCCCGGAGAAGCCGGTGTTTGATATGTGGGTCGTTCCGACTCTGCAGGGCCAGCGGACGCCGCGACCGTCTGACAAGCCGTTGGAGCTACATCCCGTGGACCTATCGAAGGGAGGCGGATAAAGCACCCAGGCGGCAGTTCTTACAAGATGTACCACCCTATTCCCGCCTCGCCCGGATGAGCAGGACGTCGTCGATCGGCACCTCGCCGTCCAGCGGAACCGCCGCGATGGCATCCACCACGTCCATCCCTTCGATGACGTTGGCGAACACCGTGAAGCCCCCATTCTGGTTGTCCAGGTTTTCCGAGTTATCCGCCAGGTTGACGAAGAACTGCGAGGTGGCCGAATCGGGATCGTCCCCTAATTTGGCCATCGCCACGGTGCTGCGAAGATTGCTGCGGTCCGGGCTGAACTCGTTGACGATGGGGTCACGAATACCTTCCTGCTGGACCATGCCGGGAAGAAAGCCGCCGCCCTGCACGACGAAATCCGGCACGACCCTGTGGAAGATGGTGCCGTCGTAGAAACCGTCCTCGACATACTGGAGGAAGTTCGCGGTGGTGACCGGCGCGTCGTCGACCAATTCCAGCAGTATATCACCCAGGTCCGTGGTAAGACGTACGAGGTTCGGCGTTACGACGCGGAAACCGTCAACCAGTTGGGCGGTTGCGCCGTCCGGGTTGGACACCACCAACGTGTAGTCTCCAACATCAGCGCCGCTGAGATCGAACGCCACGCGAAGGGTCGTCTCGCTCTCCACGGTGACCGACGTGGCCGCGATCGCATCGCCGCCCCTCTCCAGACGCACGGTGGCTCCGTCTTCGAAGTTCTCTCCGTCGATCACAATGTCTGAGACAGACGTGTCCATCTCGCCGACATCCGGAGAGACGGATCGCACGAACGGCTCACTGCCCGTCACGTTGACCACCTGGGACGTCGAAGCCATCTCTCCCACTTCATCCGTGACGGTCAACCTGACGGTGAAATCATCCGGGACCGCATAGGTGTGTGAGACGACCACGCCGGTTTCCTGGGCAGAGTCATCCCCGAAATCCCATTCGTATTGCGCGATGACCCCTTCGGAGTCAGAGCTGCCGGAGGCGTCGAATGTGAATCTCAGCGCGTTGTTGGGGTCTTCCGTGTAGGCGAAGCTCGCGACCGGCGTTGTGTTGGCGAGGATCGTTCGTGTGGTGCTGTCTCTGCCGCCGCGATCGTCGACAACGGTCAACCTCACGACAAACCGAGCGCTGTGGGAGAAGTCGTGTTCGACTATCTTGCCTTCTGCATGCGAGCCATCCCCAAAGTCCCACTCGTATGCCTCGATGGTGCCGTCCGGGTCCCTGCTCCGTGACGCGACGAAGCGTTTGCTGAGCGACACCGGCAAGCCATCTTCGTCGAGGACCTCCTCTATGACGAAGGCTGCGACGGGCATCTTGTTCGGCGCAACGACATCGACCGGCAGACTGCCGGTGGCGATCAACGTGGAACTGATCCCATTGACGGGATCCGGGGCGGAGAATAGGTATACGGAGACATCATACGTGCCCGCACCGGTGAATTCGTGCGTAATCGCGCGGCCCTCTGAGACCGGCAATCCCACGATCATCGCACCGTCGCCGAAGTCCCAGTTGATTCCGTCCGTCTCGGGATAGTCTCGCAGGTCGACGGTGAATCGTCGTAGCAACGTTTCTTCCGTCGGGATGGTCGGTATGATGGCCGGCGGCGCGAGGCTGAGGCCCGGAACCACCGGGAACTGCGGACAGCCTTGGCCCGTCATGCCCAGCGACACCATCAGCACGCCGATCATGCACAAGATCGTGGACTGCTTCATCTGAATAACCGCTCCGCGGGTGTCGGCCCTGCGCCCACAGGGCGGCCCCCTGCCCACATGTGAATCAGGTCTATCTTATCCCCTGCTGATTGTAGGCTGGGCGTTCTGAGAAAGTCATGGGATAGCTATCGTCCGAGAATCCGTCGGGTTCTGCATAGGCCCGTCCCCATAAAAGGTGCTTGGAAATACCGCGAATCGGGCGGTCCGCAGCCCAGGCTCTGTGTTGCATGATGCGGCTTTCCAGGCCGAGGATGGCCCAGCTCGCTCAACATGTCTTATCGGCTAATGCCGAACCCCTTGTGTAGGGTGTGCGTCATTCCAGTAGGTAGGCAGAAGAGCCCCCGGCCCAGCGAGCCGGCTCGTCCCGAGCCGGTCTTCCTGTCGCCGGGGAGGCCCCGAATGACTGATGGAACGTATCCCCGACAATCCTAATCGTAAGATGGGCAATCCTGCCCATCTGTTAATGTCTTTCGACCGTGGTGGGTGGCACGTTCACGAGTGCGTGGGTTCAGCAGATGGGCAACATCGCCCATCGTTCGGATTCTCGGTGCCACCCCTTGCTGGTGCGAGATGCTCTGGTTCATGCCCGCCGAAAACGGCACGGACCTGATACTCAGGGGATGTGCATGAGCCCGACGTTATGTACAATCGTGCATGTCGGATGGCGGCGGCGGGGCTCTAGACTTGCCGTTTCGGCGAGGCCGGCTGGTAGATCAGAAGGTGACCTAATCGGACGGAAGGAGTCGTAATGAGTGTTACGTTGTGTGTGCCGGAGGAGTTGCGGGAATCCGTCGACACGTTTGTGAACGCTGAAGGGCTGCCGATCGATGTTGTGTCGGATGACAGCGGCACCGTGCGCGTCGTCCAATCCGGCGAACGCCGAAAATGTGATCCAACGACCCTTCAGGCCGGAGGATGGATCCCTTGCACGGTGGCACGGGCGATGGCGGCGAAGATGAGAATAGACAGTCGCAAGATGGGCAAATTGCTCGACCTGCTCGACATCAAGGTTCGCGAGTGCGCATTGGGTTGTTTTGAATGAGCATGTTATGGGTGATCTGTGGCGCAAGGCGCGGCGTGGGGAAAACGCATCTGGCACAGAGATTGTGTCGTGTCCTGCCCAACGCGGTGTATGCTAAGCGAGGTTGCGGGCAGCCCAAGGCAAATAAGCCGGTAAACTTCTTTCGGACCGATGCGGACTTGACGTCGTTTCTCGAGCAGAGCCATGGCCGGCATGAGCACATCGTGCTGGAGTGCAACGCCTGGGCCCGGGAGGGACGTGGCGACGTCATCATCTTCGTGGATGAGATTCGCGATAGGTCGAATGTTCGCAACGACGTGGCGATGCTGCGCTCACGGGCGCATCTGCGGATCGGTCGGCGTGCTTCCGTCCGAAGCTGGAAAAGGATCTTACGAAGCAAGCTGTCCGACGGGGCATTGCGCGAATCGGTCTGTGACGTGCTCGTGGAACAAAGGCGCTACCTGAGCCGCCCGGGACCGGCCGTGCGGACGAAGGTCTGGTTCGTCTTTGGGGAGGAACATGCCTTCGGCGCTGGATTGGCGCGCCTTCTGGAAAACGTGGACCATTTCGGGACCTTGCGCGAGGCGGCGGGAGAAGAACGCATCAGCTATCGCCACGCCTGGGACCTGATCAAGACCGCGGAGAAGCACGTGGGCAAAACCTTGCTCGACACCCATCCCGGCGGCACAGGCGGCGGTCGTTCGCGCCTGTCTCAAGAGGGCCGGGACCTGCTGCTTGCCTTCAAGAGCGTGAACGCGAAGGTTGCCGCCTTTGCGGACAAGTGTGCCGCCGAATCGCTGAGGAACATGGGAATAGAAGAATGACCAAAGATCACATGATTCCATTGGATGAGGCGTTACACATCGTTGATGAAACGCTCGCCGGTGTGAAGCCTATCGGCGAGACGGTCGCGGTCCGCCAGGCGATCGGTCGTGTCCTGCTGACTGACCAGACATCTCGCCTGGATCTTCCCCCATTCGACAAGGCGGCGATGGATGGATACGCCGTGCTTGCGGACGATGTGCGCGACGAATATCGCGTCCTGGAGACGATTGCCGCAGGACAGACCGGCCGCTCACGTCTGGTTTCAGGCTGCTGCGTCAAGATCATGACCGGCGCGGCGGTGCCCATAGGCACAGGTCGCGTGATCATGGTCGAACACACGGAGCAACACGGCGAGGTCGTCAAGATTCTCCGGCACGATGAGGCATCGAATGTATGTCGGCAGGCGGAGGACGTGCGTCGCGGGCAGACGGTGCTATCCGCCGGCACGACGCTGGGCGTGCCTGAAGTCACCCATCTGATCGCGTGCGGGCTCGCCGACGTTGAAGTCGCGCGGCGTGTGAATGTGGCGATCATATCGACAGGCGATGAACTCATAGACAACCCGGAGCGACTCACGCCGGGAAAGATCATGAACACCAACGGGCCCATGTTGGCAGCGCTGGCCAACGAATACGGTCTGATCATGGTGAGCGAGAAGGTCCTGCCCGACGACAGGGAGGCCACGGTAGAGGGCATCCGCCGCGCCGTCGCCAACGCCGACATGGTCGTTCTGTCCGGCGGCGTTTCCGCCGGAGACCTTGATCTCGTTTCCGACGCACTGGTCGATGCGGAGTTGACGGTGCGTTTCTCACGCGTGGCGGTCAAGCCGGGCGCCCCGATGACCTACGCCTTCGGACGGAATAAGGCGGTATTCGGCCTGCCGGGGAACCCGGTCACCGCGTTCCTGATGTTCCATGTCTTTGTGCTGCGCGCTGTGGCACGGCTTACGGGCAGCCGCGACTTGGTGCGGGAGTACACATTCCCGCTCGCCCGCGATTGGAAACGACGCAAGACACACAGGACGGACTACGTCCCTTGCAGGTTTACCCACGACGGGACGCTCGAACCGGTTGGGTTTCACGGGTCGGCCCATCTGGCGGCATTGTGCCGAGCGGACGGCTTCTTCATCGTTCCCGTGGGCAGAGTAAAAGTGCACGCCGGCGCGCCCCTTTCCTTTGTTTCGATCGGTAGAGTGGGGGCGTTATGAGGAGGAAGCAGGGACTAACAGTCCATCGTATGGTTATGCCAGCAGCGTCTCAAGAGCCCCCGACCTTGGTCGGGGGGTTGCCTTGCAGTAGGTAGGAGTGTACCCCCCGAGCAAGCTCGGGGGCTCATGGAAGCAGTTGCCGCATACATGTACGATGGGCAATGTTGCCCATCTGCTGAACCCACGCACTTGTGAATGCGCTACCACGGTCGAAAGGCATCAACAGATGGGCAGGATTGCCCATCTTACGGCCTTGAGCATGCGAGAAGGGATTCTCGCACAAGCATGCTGATCCGGCGTGGCGCTTACAAGATGAGTGATGTACGACATGCAACGTAATCGACCGACAGCAAAGAACGCAATGAAGGGCAGGCCGCCCGCCGAATCCCTCGCCGCTACGAGCGAATCGGTTTACCGTGTCGAGCCCGTACGCATCTCCTCGACCGGCGATGCACCTAGACGGGACCCGGGCGAAGTGGTGGCTGAGGAGCTTCTGACGATCATGATCGAGGATGTCGGCAGCTTTGCCGTGATGTGTACACCCTGCGATGTGAAGGCATTCGCGGTGGGCTTCGCGTTCTCCGAGGGGATGATTTCCAGTGCGGACGACGTCCTTCAGTATACGGAGCGGCACGACCCCTTCACCGTTGCCATGCGGCTGGACGAACCAGAGCAAGTGATCTCCAGCAGAAACCTGATCGTGACGAGTTCTTGCGGATTGTGCGGCAGCCGCAATATCGACAATCTGTTGGCCGGAACGGTCACATGCAAGGACACGCTGAGGATGTCGGTTCCCGATCTTTGTAGAATCGCACGGGAGATGCACAAGCAACAAGACCTGTTTGAGCGAACGGGTGGGGCGCACGCGGCCGCCATCTTCTCGGCGGACGGTGAGATCATCTCCTTCGCGGAAGACATCGGCCGGCACAACGCGCTCGATAAGGTCATCGGAAAAAGCCTGGCGGCCGGGCAATCCCTCGAGCAGCGCGGCGTGATGCTGTCCGGTCGCGTGAGTCTGGAACTCGTCGCGAAGACTGCGCGCGCCGGCATCGAGGTTCTGGCCGCGATTTCCGCCCCATCGTCTCTGGCGATGCGGGCGGCACAGCGGTGTAACATCACACTCTGCTGCTTTGTTCGTGGCGACCGTACGACGGTCTATACACATCCGCACAGGATCAGTGACATGGACGGATTCTCAATCACCTGAGCAGCATCGCTAATGATATCACAGCGGATTGGGTCTCGTCTGCGTCTTCAGGGGCAAGGTGAACCCGCGAGCAGCAGGGCAACGAAACCCGCTACGTCCTCGATGTCAAGGACGAGGTCTGAGTTAGTGTCGGCCGCACAGAACTCCCCCGTATCGCAATCGGGCGGATCGATCAGCGCCGAGACGAAACCGGCACTATCCAGGCCGTTGACCGAATTGTTCCCATCCATATCCCCCTTGCAACAATTGCACGGCGTGGTCAAACAACTGATCGGTGAGAGGTAAACACCCGGCGCGACCTCTTCCAGGTAGCTCCAACATCCCTCGTGCACGTTAATACAAGTCGTTTCATCCGTCGTCGTGCACAGATAATCATCGCTTTGCGGATCAGGATAACAACAGCGGCCGTCGTTGGCCGGAATACAATCGACGGCCATTTGCCCCGCGCCGTAATTCTCGGCGCCATGTTCGCAGCCTCCGATGCGGATCAGATAGCAATCACCGGCAGTGACACCCATGGTGAGGTACGTTTGTGTGATGTCCGTTGATGCGATATCGTCGCTGCACGTTTCCGTTACTCCTGCGCCGGGTGGGCAGGTGCATTGCGTGGGAAAAACCGAATCATGATAGACGGCCACCATCGTGTCGAAGCTGCTGCCTCGGGTGTCGACAACCAGTGTATCGTCACACGTGGCGACATACTCATACCAGATGTCATTCACGATGTTGATCGGTTCGGACTGCTCATCCAGGCAGGTCGTTGGATTGGGTTCGTTCGTCAGTGCCCACTCTGTGTCGAACTCATAAGCACCGTCGCCTGGTAGTGTCTCTTTATCCTCACAGTCGTCGTTGGACGGCGGCACGTAGCAATCGATCTCTTCGCACGTCTTGTTCACTTCCCATTTGATGAAGTTGGTCCGGCCCATGCAGGTCGTCTCGTCCAGGTTCTCTTCACACGTGGCGGTCGTTCCAGGGGGGGACCCCAGATCGTTATAACAGCACGCGCCTTTGCCGCAGTCAGGCAAGGGCGGCCAGAGCTGACTACAATCCTCTTCAGTGCAGTGCCACGCGTATTCACCCGTGCCTGAGGCGGCGAGGACGGCACAATCCTGCATGCTCTGGCTGTTTACACAGATCCACTCGTAGGATAAATCCTCGTAACAGCAGGCCGCGACGTCGCAATCATCGGGGATGTCGTCCCCATCGCAGTCCGGCTCACACTCATCGGGAATCCCATTGGGCTGGCAGTCGTCGCTCGTTTCGTCGGCGATGTCGCAGTCATCAGGGATCATGTTGGTGTTGCAGTCGTTATCAAACGGGAGGAAGGCCATCCCCGCGATGGCAACACCGCAGGACCCGCGCAAAGTCAGATCACACGTCGTGGGGGAAGTGGCGTACAACTGTCCCGGGCCCCCGTGTGAGGACGAGGAAGCCAGTAGGTCGGTGACGTTCGGTTGAAATATCAGACAGTCAGTGACGATAGTGGTAACATTGCAGAACTCACCGACAGAACTCAGTTCGCACGTGTCGACATCGATTCTTTCTATGACCGTATGGAATTCACACACCCGGTAGGCATGATGATAAAGCAAGTTCGTCCCGGGCTTGAACGCAAACGAATGCCTTGGGCTATCGCTGACAAGGCACCCGGTGGAGGTGATGGACCCGTCGTTGGTGTCAACCGTCACGACCTCGCCGGTGCTATCGAGGATCCCGTATAGTGTTCCATCATCGCCGAATGCGATGTCGGACAGTTCCTCAGCCAACACGCCGATGACATTCACCGCGGCCGTCTGTGGATTCACCGTTACCAATGTGTGGGGTCTGAACACTCCGTCCACAATCCAAACGGCCGCGTACAACTCACCCGTTTGAGGATGGGCACTCAGGCCGGCCGCCTCATCGACGTCCTGATCCATGTCGCCGATGTGGCTGCATGATCCATCCGAAGGATCGATCACGTAGAACCCCGGCCCCTGTGACGTCACGGCATACAAAGTGTGGCGAGTCATTTCACAGTCGTCGGGGATATCGTCTCCATTGCAGTCTGGTCCAACACCAAGCGGCGGGACCTCGCATTCATCAGGGACATCATTGCCGTTGCAGTCCGGGCTTGTGTCCCCGGCGACATCGCAGAAGTCCGAGACTCCGTTTTCGTTGCAGTCGTCGGATTCACAATCGTCGGGGATTCCATTACTGTTACAGTCGTTATCCGTCAGTTCGCACTCATCCGGGATCATGTTGGTGTTGCAGTCGAGACTGCAATCAGGCCATGGATCGGTGCAGAATGGCGGGACGTCGCACGAATCAGCCGTGCCGTTGCTGTTGCAGTCCGGCTCACACTCATCAGGAATCCCGTTGGGCTGGCAATCTTCGCCGCTTTGAAGATCGCCGGTGACGGTCAAGTCGCACAGCACCGGCGTGGCGAACGTTTCGCCGGGACACGCGCCTTTGAACCTCACACGGATCTGAATGTAGCGGCCGGAAATGCCGTAAAACGGCTCGTCATTCTCGATTTCCAGATACGGCAGTACGGTGAGTCCCAATTCGGTGTCGGCAGCACGGACCCCGACGGTCAGGCTCGTCCCGGGTGGCTCGTGGGGCGCGGCGCAGCCTTCGGTGTTCCACGTGGCGAGATGCCATTGAGCTCCAGCCTCCACCCCGTCGTGGACGACCACCCACGTACCTGTCGCACTCGTCAGCAAGGCCACAAGCCCGGTCATGTCGCTGTAGTTGTAGGGCCATGCATCAGGATCGAGATCAACCGTGAGATCAACCTCACCAAGCCCGTCCCCACCCCCTGTAGGATCGATGCGTTTGACGGTGTGTGAATTCCGGCAAGTCGCCCAAATCTTCCCCATCCCATCCACTGCAACGCCCGTCGGCGTCAAGCCGTCTGCGCCGAGTGGAATGGTCTTGAGCCAGGTTCCATCGTTGTCCAGGCGAGAGACATCGCTGCCGGCGCTGTTCGCGACCCAAACATGATTGTCAACCGGCGTGACGGCTACGCCGCGATCGCCGATGGCGCCGCCGGTATTGAACGTCCCGAGTATCGTCCCCATCGGGCTAAGCTTCGTCACGGTATCGAAGTCATAGTTGGTAAGCCAGATATCCCCGTTTCCGTCGATTCCCAAACCGTAAGCGGTTCTTTCAATATCGATGCACCAAGGGAGCATCATGGGATTCGTCGTGAGCTTGCGCAAGAGGTAATCCGTGTCCGTGGCAGACCAAAGGTAGTCGTTGCAGTCGACAAGCCCTCCGTATCCGCCGCACCAATACTCAAACTGGGTGTCTTCAACCGGCGTTCCGCTGAAACCATCGATTTTCTCGTGGCTATTATTGTCATTGCCCCCAACCCAAACGTCGTTATCGGTATTAACTGCTATTGTTCGAGTACCGATTCCGGAAACCCGCGTGTGCCGGATGATGCACTCGTCCTC
>Ga0190284_1001144_pt1 | contig 12298 bp, 9 predicted proteins | sample 48691812_MG_FD_161668 | JGI IMG/M metagenome (GOLD analysis project Ga0190284, IMG submission 161668) | Hydrothermal vent microbial mat bacterial communities from Southern Trench, Guaymas Basin, Mexico - 4869-18-1-2_MG | ecosystem: Environmental > Aquatic > Marine > Hydrothermal vents > Microbial...
GGATAATGTTTATCTTGGTAGACAAACTTATATCCATAGAGATACCGGATGTCCATTCTATTTGAATTCATGTGCCTTTCCCTCTATTTCTTTCAACTAAATTGGAGAAGAACCTCTTTTTTTAACGTGGCCTGAACCTTTAGCATAGCTTCGTGCGCCAGGATCAAATCTTCAGGAAGACTGTCCAGGGAAAAAATTCGTGCGTGGTCGGACATGTAGCCATTTAAAACAAAAACATAATCGACCAGCACAGGTTCATGTCTTTGTATCGGTCTTAGTCCGGCACTTTGGGCGGACGCCGGGCAGACACCAGTGCCCCCTGTAGGAGAAGATAAAAAACTAAGTACGGCAGCAGAAGGGCCTGCCATTAAATGACCGTAATGCAATTCGCTTCCCCACAACCGCATGCGGACAATTCCCGGATGGCCCAGTTTTCGCGCTCTGGCTTCAATTTTTCCGGCAAGTTCGATTTCCGTTATTCCTTCGTGTAGAAATTCCTCAACACTCTCAGCTACCTGGTCTGACAGACGGGCAGCCTTTAGGATAAGGTCGATTTCATAAGCTGATTTCACAGCCCTGATGAGTCGCAGATAATGAGAAATATCTATAATCTTTGCATGTTCAAAGAGGCTTTTGTAGTTAAAATATAAGTTTGCAGGAAGGACATCGAGTTCCATGCCAAGAATACGAGGCAGTGCGTACCCATTATCGTGCAAAAGGTTGCAAATTTGCCCGGTATTTTTTAAAGGCACAATATTATTGATTGAAGACTCCGCCCTGGCGCGTTTAAGATCCTTGTAAACCATCAGAATAGGGTCATTATCACAAGGCACATATAGATGCGCATCTTGAATTGTTCCGGCAAAGTAAAAAAGATCTGCTTTTTGAAGGATCAACGTACCGTTAATGTTGTTTTCATCAAGCTTTCTTTGAAGTTTTTCGATTCTTCCTTCAAGCTCTGATTTTGGTGTGTTTAAATCTGTGTTGAACATGTTCGCAATTTCCATTCGATTAAATGTTTTATTTTCTTATAAAAGGTTTTAATTTCGTGCTTTCATAATTTCGTGTTTTCGTGATTGTTTTTACAACCAGCAACTCGTAAAATCAACTTGAAACGTAAAAACAACATTCCAGCTGAGATCGACAACAAATTATCGATATGAAGTTGTTAAGCGCCTAAAAGCTTATCATCACTTGCCTTAACAGTCAAATTGCTCCTTTCCTTGAAAAGATTATAATTGTGATGTATGAATAATATGAGTGGAAAAAGCTTGCGGGCAATTCAGGCGGGGAATTAAATGACAGCTTATTTTATAAGGCGTTTGCTTTTAGTTATACCGACGTTCATAGGAATCACCATTATGGTGTTTACCATAACCCGATTTGTCCCTGGCGGTCCCATTGAACGTATAATCGCCCAGGCACAGCAGATGCCGGGCATTGAAGGTGGGAGAGCAGGAAGATCATCCGCTGAGCAAACTCAGCCGCTTTCTGAAGAGCAGATCGAGGAGCTGAAAAAATACTACGGTTTCGACAAACCGGTCTTTGTCAGCTACTTCCTGTGGCTGGGCAAGATACTTACCGGAGACCTTGGTACATCGACCCGTTATTACGATCCGGTGTGGAGCATGATAAGGGAACGGATTCCCATATCACTTTATTTCGGAATACTCTCTTTAATACTGGTTTACGGAGTATGCATTCCGCTGGGCATTTTAAAAGCGATCAGGCATAAAAGTTCTTTTGACAATTTTTCATCAGTTGTCGTTTTTATCGGTTATGCCATACCAGGCTGGGTTGCCGGTGTATTTATGCTGGTGTTGTTTGCCTCAAACTGGGAAATATTTCCCCTTGGAGGTCTTGTGAGCGACGATTTTGAAGACTTTGCGTTGACAGGAAAAATACTGGATATAGCCTGGCACACAGTGCTTCCGCTCATCGCTTACGTGATTGGCTCGTTTACGGTGATGACATTATTGATGAAAAATACGCTAATGGATAACCTGGCTTCGGACTATGTGCGTACTGCTATTGCAAAAGGTCTGCCCTTTAGGAAGGCTGTATTCAGGCATGCCCTTAGAAACAGTCTTATTCCCATAGCGACAAGTTTTGGAAATAATATCTCAATCATACTTTCCGGCTCATTTCTTATAGAAACTGTTTTTAATATTAACGGGATGGGGCTGCTTGGCTATGAATCGGTGGTTGAACGGGATTACCCTGTGGTAATGGGAATTCTGGTGATATCCTCTCTTCTTTTTATGATCGGAAACATTCTATCAGACATCTGTGTTGCTATAGTAGATCCAAGAGTAAAGTTTGAATAAATATGATGAAACTCAATCCCTTAACAATAAAAAAAATCAGGCGTTTCAAATCAATAAAAAGGGGATACTATTCCTTTATTATTTTTGCTGTTATGATTTTTGTCTCTATTTTTGCGGAACTGCTTGTAAACAATCGTGCGGTTATTGTGCACTACGAAGGCAAATTCTATTTCCCAACGTACACGGAAATGATCACAGGAACCACGTTCGGTCTAAACTACAGATACGAGACAAATTACAGGCAGCTTGCCGAAATGTTTCGGGCCGAAGACAAAGGAAACTGGGTGTTGATGCCTATGGTGCCTTATAATGCTTACGAAAACGATCTGAGGGAAGACGAATTTCCACCGTTTCCTCCGTCTACAAAAGAGAAACACTATATAGGCACAGATGCAGTGGGCAGGGACATTGTTGCAAGGCTTGTATATGGATTCAGGATTGCAATATTTTTCTCTCTTTTACTGTTGCTGGTCAATTATGCCATTGGAGTCAGTATCGGAAGCGCAATGGGGTTTTGGGGCGGTAAATTTGATCTGATTTTTCAGCGGATAATTGAAATCTGGTCAAACGTCCCATTTTTGTATGTGATCATTATTATTTCTTCCATCATGGTCCCGAATTTCTTAATGTTAATATTAATCATGGCTTTTTTCGGTTGGATCGGAATAACCTGGACCATGCGAACCGTTACTTACAAAGAAAGAGAGAGAGAATATGTGCTCGCCGCCAAGGCACTGGGTGCTTCTAACCTCAGGATAATATTCAAGCACATCATTCCCAATACTATTGCAATAATTGTGACTTTTGCCCCATTTGCGGTTTCAGGTGGAATTGTTGCGCTGACCTCTTTAGATTATCTCGGCTTCGGACTACCACCACCAACCCCTAGCTGGGGCGAGCTTTTGCAACAAGGCTGGAATAACCTGGATGCATGGTGGATTTCAGGTTCGGTCGTTGTTGCAATGATTGTGACACTGATAACCGTGACTTTTACAGGAGAGGCTGTCAGGGAGGCTTTTGATCCGAAGCTGCATACGACTTATGAGTAAAACATAACCCAAAAAAGGCACCCGTCTTCGCCTTCGGCTACGCCGAGGCAGGGAAAGGTAGGGAGGCAGAAGGCAGAAGAAGGGCATGTCCTGCATAGCCGTAAGCGAAGAAGGAAAAGGCAGCATAAAAAGAACAACGAACATCGAACGTCCAACACGTGTCTTGGCATAGCATTTGCGAAGCCAGATCGAATGTTTAATAGGGGAGAAGAGGGATTCTAAATAATGATGGAAAGACCCAACAGGAAACAATTGGCAATCATTTTTGCAACCTTAATGATTTTTACGGTTGTGTTAATATTTGCGTGTACAGATAAGAGTAGCGAAGCTGTAAATTCCGTTGAAGATGCTTCCGGGGATAAAGTGCATATATTTAAGGCTGAGATTTCGAAAATTCCTATTCCCGCTGATCTGCAATGGCTTAAAAACGATTCGGATCCTGTCTATGCCTCACCAGAGTCAAAAAAGGGGGGAGCCCTGAATTCCTGGGTATTGAGTTTTCCGCTGACTTTCCGTGTTGTGGGACCTGATTCAAACAGCAGTTTCAGGAGTGCAATCCTCGGCAACCAGCTGTCTCTTATCGGCATCCATCCCAATACAGAGAACATTGTTCCGGAGCTCGCAAGCTACTGGGCTTATGGAAAAGACAAAAAAACAATGTACTTCAAACTTAATGAAAAAGCTCGATGGTCCGACGGAACACCGGTTACTGCTCATGATTTTGCCTATACCCTGGAATTTATGCGTTCTAAGCATATCATTGCACCATGGTATAATGATTATTATTCCAAAGAAATAGACAAGGTGATTGTTTATGACGATCATACGCTGGCAGTGGTAAGCACGAAGGCTCAGCCGGATCTGCATTTAAAAATAGGAATCAGTCCGACACCCAGGCATTTTTACGGCGAACTGGGTGAAGATTTCGTCAGAAGATACAACTGGAAAATTGCGCCTAATACCGGCCCTTACCAGGTTTACGATTTTAAAAAAGGCAAGTACATAAAATTCAAGCGGAAAAAGAACTGGTGGGCTAAAGACCTTCGCTTTTTCAAAAATCGTTTTAATGTGGATAGAGTGGTGTTCAAGGTAATTAGAGATATAAATATTGTCTGGGAGTATTTTAAAAAAGCCAGGGTGGATGTATTCCCAGTTACCATGCCAAGGTACTGGCATGTCAAAACCAAAACTTCCGTAGTGGAAAACGGCTATGTACACAAAATATGGTTTTTTAACAATACTCAGCAGTCAGCCCAGGGGATGTGGATCAATCAGGACCGCGAAGTTTTTAAGGATAAAGATATGCGCTACGCCTTTGCCCATGCAATGAATATCCAAAAGGTAATCGAAAAAGTGCTTAGAAACGATTATTTCAGACTTCAACACGGTTTTATGGGATACGGCAGGTATTCCAATAAAACCATTCGTGCCAGGCGTTTCGATCTGGACAAAGTCAATTATTATATGACCCGGGCCGGGTGGCAGCGAGGTTCCGATGGTATTTGGGGAAAAAACGGCAGGCGGTTTTCGGTTGAAGTAAGCTATAGTCAGGATGCTCATACACCCCGTCTGGTTGTGCTTAAGGAAGAGGCTAAAAAAGCCGGAATTGAACTCAGGCTTCAAAAGCTTGATCCTTCTGCGGCTTACAAGAAAGTTCTTGAGAAAAAGCACGACGTGGCATGGTCCGGCTGGAGCACATCTTTGCGCCCGCAATATTGGGAGCACTTTCACTCTACAAACGCACACAAGCCCCAGACAAACAACATTACAAATACTGACAATCCTATGATGGACAAATTGATAGACGCATATCGCAATTCTCTGGACGAAGAAGAGAGAATAAACCTGTCAGTTAAAATCCAGGAAAAGATACATGAGATCGGCGCATTTGTTCCAACCTTCATGGTTCCCTATGTTCGTGAGGCATACTGGCGGTGGTGGCAGCTGCCAAAGGTTCCAGGTACAAAACATTCAGACAGTCTTTTTGATCCATTTTCAAGTAGTTCAGGTGGGCTATTCTGGTACGACGAAAAGCTGTATGAAGAGACCAAAAAGGCTATGAAAAAGAAAAGGGCGTTTCCACAGGTGACCATTATAGATAAAACATACAAGGCTAATTGACAACCCTGCAGGCGAGATCCGAAAGGAATTTTAGTTGAACAAACAAGTAATCTTAAAGATTAAAAACCTCGTCACAGCTTTTGATACTGAAGAAGGGCGGATTCGAGCTGTTGAAAATGTCAGTTTCGAAGTAAAGAAGGGCCAGACGCTAGGAATTGTCGGAGAATCCGGGTGTGGGAAAAGTGTTACAGCACTTTCTATCATGAGGCTTTTGCCAAAACCCATCGGTATGATTGAGGGAGGGAAAATCCTTTTTCATGATAAGGACATTATCACACTTCCTGCAGAGAAAATGCATGAAATACGGGGGTATGGCATTTCCATGATTTTTCAGGAACCCATGACTGCGTTGAACCCGGTGCACAAAATCGGTAAACAGCTTGGGGAAGTTTTTAAGCTCCATTTTCCCGATATGAACGATAAAGAGATCTTGGATAAATCGGTTGAAATGCTCCAAAAAGTGGGTATTCCTGAGCCCATACAGCGGATCGAGGAATATCCGCATCAGATCTCAGGGGGGATGCGCCAGAGGGTTATGATTGCAATGGCTTTAGCAGGCGAACCGGATATCCTGATTGCAGATGAACCTACAACAGCCCTTGATGTGACCATACAGGCACAGATTTTGAAATTGATGGAAGCTTTGCAGCGCGAAACCGGTATGGCGATCATTTTTATTACACATGCCCTTGGGGTTATCGCTGAAATCTGTGATGATGTAATGGTAATGTATGCCGGTACAGTAGCAGAAAAAGCTCCTGTGGAAGAACTATTTAAGAATCCTAAACACCCTTACAGCATAGGTTTGCTCTCATCGATTCCAAGACTTGAAAATGAAAGAAAAGTAAGGCTGAACATAATCAAAGGCATGGTGCCGAGTCTTTACGAATTACCCAAAGGGTGCCGATTTCAAAACCGGTGCCCAAAGGCCATGCCGTGTTGTGAAATCGAACCGCCGCCGCTGAAATCGGTAGGTGAGGACCATTTTGTGAGTTGTTTTCTCTATTGAAGCTTGGAGGCCTTGAAGCCATAAGGCTGGGAACCTGAGAAGTGGAAGAGCATCCCAGCCTCCTGGCTTTCCGGCCTCATAGCCACATTGCCACTGTGACACTTGCATATATGTTTTCGTTATGAATATTAGTTTTGATTTGAGATAATTCGAGTTAAGAAGATTATGTCCGAATATTTGCTGGAAGTTAATAACCTGAAAATGCACTTCCCCATCCACGGGGGTATACTCTGGCGGCGGATTGGTAAAGTGTATGCTGCTGACGGCGTTTCCCTTACAGTAAGGGCTGGCGAAACCGTGGGGCTGGTTGGGGAGTCGGGTTGCGGAAAAACAACGGTCGGTCGTAGTATAGCTAGACTCTATAAGCCGACTGAAGGAAAAGTAATATTTGCAGGGAAAGATATGTCGCATATCAGCCGCAAGGAACTAAGGGAGTTGCGACGGGATTTGCAGATAATTTTCCAGGACCCTTTTGAATCTTTAGATTCAAGGCAGACGGTTGGTGATATTCTGGAAGAGCCTTTTATAATTCACAGGATCGGAACGCCCGAAATACGAAAAGCGGAAGTAAAAAAGCTGCTTTCTCGAGTAGGGCTTGATGAAAATACCATTAATCGGTTTCCACATGAATTCAGCGGTGGCCAGCGACAGCGAATCGGTATCGCAAGAGCAATCGCACTGAAACCAAAAATGATCATTTGCGATGAACCTGTATCAGCCCTTGATGTATCGATTCAGTCGCAGATTTTAAATTTGCTTTTAGAGCTTCAGGATGAGATGAAACTGTCTTATCTTTTTATTGCCCATGATCTTTCGGTGGTGAAACATATTTCTGATCGTATTGCAGTGATGTACCTGGGGAAAATCGTGGAATATACAGATGCTGACACTCTTTATGAAAGCCCCTTGCATCCCTATACCAATGCATTAATATCGGCCATTCCGGTTCCTGATCCTGCTATAAGGAAGGAAAAACAGATTTTAGAAGGAGATGTTCCGTCGCCGATCAACCCTCCGTCCGGGTGTGTTTTTCATACCCGATGTCCATATGTAACAGATCGTTGCAAGGTTGAGGTGCCCGAACTGTCTCCTGCACCTGGAACCAGAGGAGAGGCACATTTGCAGGCATGTCTTCGTGTAGGCGAAATTTCATTTAACGAATAGGCTGTCAAACCTTAAAAAGAAATTGACACTGAGTTTCCTTTGACGGTTTCGTAAAAAGTATCACCGATGGCTAAGTAGAAAGTTCCATATACCCCCGCTAAAAATCAGCGGGATAAAAAGGCGCAGCGGTTTTTCAGGGACGAGGCAATACATGTAGTATGCCGAGTGTCTGAAAAACCGCTGCAACGCGGTAGATGGGACTTTTTACGACGCCATCTCCTTTGACATGACAGGGAAAAACAGCGGAGTGTGAAAAAATGATTCAAAATAAAGATATTTCAGAATCCATGAAGATTAAATTGGAAGAGGTATTTAATGAGTTGCCCGATATGCCTGAGTTCGTAAAAGGCATCAGAAGGGCGCCGAAAAGGGATTTTAACTTATCGCAAAAAGAAACCGGGCTGGCTTTGAAAAATGCGCTGCGGTATATTCCTGAAAAATGGCATGCGATATTAGCACAGGAATTTTTAGACGAGCTTTTAACAACCGGCAGAATTTATGGATATCGATTCAGGCCCCAGGGAAAGATAAAGGGCAGATCAATTGACAAATATAAAGGCCGCTGTATTGAAGGTAGAGCCTTTCAGGTAATGATAGATAACAATCTGGATTTTGATATTGCGCTTTACCCGTATGAGCTGGTTACCTATGGCGAAACCGGTCAGGTCTGCCAGAACTGGATGCAGTACAGGCTGATCAAACAATATCTTCAAGTCATGACAAGAGAGCAGACCCTTGTTGTTGAATCAGGTCATCCCCTGGGATTGTTCGCATCAACGCCGGAAGCCCCGAGGGTGATAATAACCAATGCGTTGATGGTTGGTTTTTTTGATAACCAGGAAAACTGGCACAGGGCCATGGCGTTAGGCGTTGCCAATTACGGACAAATGACCGCCGGCGGATGGATGTACATTGGACCACAGGGAATCGTACACGGAACTTACAGCACCATCTTAAATGCAGGAAGAACAAAGCTGGGTATACCCCATGATAAGGACTTGAGCGGATATCTTTTTGTATCTTCGGGTCTTGGTGGGATGAGCGGGGCACAGGGAAAATCCGTTGAGATCGCAAACGGGGTTGGAATCATTGCAGAGGTCGATTATTCAAGAGTTCAAACGCGAAGTGAACAGGGCTGGATTAGCCGGGTTTTTGACAATCCGGTTGAAGCATTCGGGCTGGCAAAAGAATATCAGGACAAAAAAGAAAGTATTTCCATTGCATTTTACGGAAATATTGTGGACCTGCTGGAGTATGCGGTGGATAATAATATTAAAATCGATTTATTAACTGATCAGACATCCTGCCACGCGGTTTATGACGGCGGGTATTGTCCCCAGGGAATGACCTTTGATCAGAGAACGGAATATTTAAGGACTGATAAGGAAAAATTCAAAACACACGTGGACATTTCATTGAGGCATCATTTTAAAATTATCAACACCATGGTTGAACGCGGCACTTACTTTTTTGATTATGGAAACAGTTTTTTAAAAGCAGTGTTTGACGCGGGCGTGAAAGAAGTATGCAAAAATGGTAAGAACACTCTGGACGGGTTTATATTTCCCTCCTATGTTGAAGATCTCATGGGGCCGGTGCTGTTTGACTATGGGTATGGTCCATTCAGGTGGGTTTGTCTGAGCGGTAAAAGAGAAGATCTTTTAAAGACCGATAAAGCTGCCATGGAATGCATAGATCCTGATAGAAGATTTCAGGACAGAGATAATTATGTATGGATAAAAAATGCAGACAAGAACAGACTTGTTGTGGGCACTCAGGCCAGGATATTATATCAGGATGCCCTGGGAAGAATGAAGATAGCACTAAAATTTAACGAAATGGTTAGAAACAAAGAAACAGGCCCTGTAATGCTGGGCAGAGACCATCATGATACAGGTGGTACGGATTCGCCCTTTAGAGAGACCGCTAATATAAAGGATGGCAGTAATATAATGGCGGATATGGCAACCCAGTGTTTTGCAGGAAATGCCGCCAGGGGTATGAGCCTGGTTGCCCTGCATAACGGCGGAGGAGTAGGAATCGGAAATGCGATAAACGGCGGGTTTGGATTAGTCCTTGACGGAAGTAAAAGAATAGACGGCATTATTAAAAAAGCTATACCATGGGATGTCATGGGCGGGGTTGCAAGACGCGCCTGGGCAAGAAATGAAAACTCAATTGAAACAAGTATTAAATATAATAAAATGCGTAAAGGAGCAGATCATATTACTTTGCCATATATTCCAGATGAAAAACTGATAAAGGATTTGGTTGCAAAAAAAATGAACTCGTAAAGAGCCTCACCGATGGCTAAGTAGAAAGTTCCATATACAAGGCGCAGTGGTTTTTCAGGGAACGAGGCAATACACGTAGTATGCCGAGTTTCTGAAAAACCGCTGCAACGCAGTAGATGGGACTTTCTACGACGCCATCAATTAAAAGGAGTCTTATCATGCCAGACATGAAAAAAATAATAGAATGTGTTCCGAATTTTAGTGAAGGCAGAGATTTGGATAAGATAGAGAAGATCATAAACCCCTTCAGGGGAAAAAAGGATGTCAAACTTTTGGATTATCAAAGGGATGAAGATCACAACAGGCTGGTCGTAACAGCTATAGGAGAGCCGGTTTCCATGAAGCAGGCAATCGTGGAGGCCATGGGCGCTGCAATTGATCTCATTGACATGAGAAAACATAAAGGGCAGCATCCGAGAATGGGAGCAATAGATGTGGTTCCATTTATTCCGGTTAAAAATATAAGTATGACTGAAGCCATAGATTTTTCAAAAGATGTCGCAAAAGAAGTAGCTGCGAAATATGCTTTGCCTGTATTTTTGTACGAAGAATCAGCCATAGTTCTTGAAAGACAGAACCTAGCGGTAATAAGAAAAGGACAGTTTGAAGGAATGGCCGAGAAAATTAAAAACTCCGAATGGAAACCTGATTATGGACCCGGGGAAATCCATCCAAGTGCAGGTGTAACGGCAATTGGTGCCAGAATGCCGCTGGTTGCTTTCAATGTCAATCTGGGAACCGATGATATGAAGATTGCCGACGCCATAGCAAAAAATGTAAGGCATATAAGTGGCGGACTGCGGTACTGCAAAGCCATAGGCATAGCTTTAAAGGAAAGAGGCATAGTTCAGGTTTCGATGAACATGACGGATTATACGAAGACTTCTATATACAGATCTTTTGAGCTGGTCAGAACAGAAGCCAAAAGATATGGTGTTAATGTAATCGGAAGCGAAATTGTCGGTCTTGTACCAATGGAGGCTTTAATTGATACTGCTGTGTATTATATGGGAATAGAAAAATTTACTATGGAACAGGTGCTGGAGTCCAGAATTTGGGAGTAGGGTACTGGATGCTCGATGCTGGATACTCGATGCTGGATGCTCGATTTTGGATACTGGATGCTGGATAATCGCTTGCCGGGCGTAGCCGGAGGCGAAGCCTGGATGCTGGATGATCGATTAAATGGATAAAATGTTTAAGGTGGCAGAATGAGCTATAAAAAACTAGAGATTTGGCAGATCTCAAGGGAGTTAGTGATAGATATACATAAAATGACGTTGCGTAAGTTACCGAAGTTTGAGATGTTTGAAGAAGGTGGACAAATTCGACGATCCATTAAATCAGTAAAATCAACGATCGTAGAAGGTTACGGTAGGCGAAGATATAAGCAAGAATTCATAAAATTTCTGGTTTATGCAATTGCCTCAAATGATGAGACAACCGATCATCTTGAAACATTGTTTGAGACAGAATCTTTAACGGATCAAGAATTATTCCATAATTTAAGTGAGCGTTTAGATAAATTGGGGAAAAAATTGAATCTATTTATTAAGTCGGTTAAAATGAGCCATATTAGCGAAAAATAAGTACCTACTTCCGCTACCAGACATCGAGAATCGAGCATCCAGGATCGAGTATCTCTTTGTATATAGACTCACTATATTGAATCCTGCTCTATTATAATTACAAAATAATTATAGGCTACACGATGAACGGAAATATAATTATAAAAAATGCTTCCCAATTGGTAACATGCAGCGGGTTTGAGGCCAGGCATGGAAAAGACATGTCTGATCTTAAAATTATTAATGACGGAGCTGTTATTATTGAAGAAGGTATCATCAGGGCTGTTGGGAAGACTGGCGATGTTTTATCTGATTTTGATGAAAGCAAATTTGCGGTCATAGATGCCAGCGGAAAAGCAATTTTACCGGGATTTGTTGACTCGCATACACATTTTGTCTTTGGAGGTTACAGGGCGGAAGAGTTTTCATGGAGGCTTCGTGGTGACAGCTACATGGAAATAATGGAGCGTGGCGGGGGAATTATAAATACGGTTCTTGCAACGCGGGAAGCAAAAAAAGATGAGTTGATTGAAGCGGGAAGAAAACGGCTGGATTCAATGCTGTCATTTGGCGTGACCACTGTTGAAGGAAAAAGCGGTTACGGTCTGGATTATGATACTGAGCTGAAGCAACTGGAAGTAATGGCTGACCTGGATAGCACTCATCCGGTTGATATTGTCAGGACATTTTTAGGCGCTCATGCTGTGACAAAGGATTATAAAGGAAGGGAAGATGAATATATCGACTATGTGATTGAAAATGTAAT